>Ga0070708_100000390_pt1 | contig 33162 bp, 30 predicted proteins | sample KBSK5503metaG_FD_65469 | JGI IMG/M metagenome (GOLD analysis project Ga0070708, IMG submission 65469) | Corn, switchgrass and miscanthus rhizosphere microbial communities from Kellogg Biological Station, Michigan, USA - KBS K5-50-3 metaG | ecosystem: Host-associated > Plants > Roots >... | reverse complement strand
CTCCAGGACAAGACGGACGAATGGACGGCGGACGGCGCCCCTGCCGGAGCCGACATGTTCATCGACGTCAATCACAACGGCACGCCGAAGTCGGTCAACCGCGCCTGGCACAGCATCATCGTCGGCATGATGAGGGAAGGCTCCGCCTTCGAGGGCCAAACCCTCTGTCCGCCGCTGCCCACGACAGCGTTCCAGAATTCGGCGTCTGCGGTCTACGCCCTGGACGTGACGCAGCCGGAGCCCTCCAGCGGGGGGATCGAGACGAACGGCTCCTACGCGAGCCCCGGCTGCCTGGATGGCGGGTCCAACTGCCCGTCCAAGTGGCCGACCGTGCTCTGGGAGATCCAGGACGCGAGCGACGCCGACTCCAACGGCTATCCCGACATGGGCGAGAGCTGGTCGAAACCGGGACTGGGACGCATCTGCGTCGCCAAGGACACCGCCGGCACCTGCACGGATGAGCGCTACGTCGCGCTCTTCGGCGGCGGCTTCGATCGGGAGCGGAAGAATCGCCGCGGCAACTGGTTCTACATCGTGGACGTGGAGACCGGCTTCGTCCTGTACAAGGTCAAATCCGGCTCGGCCAACTTCGGCTCCGGAAACGTCAGCGTGAACTTCGCGTCGATCCCGTCGGAGCCCTCGGCCATCGATCTGAACAATGACGGCCTGCTCGATTACGTGTACTTCGGCGACCTGCTCGGGCAGATGTGGCGGCTGGACCTGAGGGACTTAAAGGTCGGGTCGAGCACGCCGACCGACCGATGGTCCTCCAAGCTCCAGAAATCGGATGGGAGCGTCCTCTCTCCGTTGCTCCTCTTCCAGGCTCCGCAGCCGGTCGGGGGCTCGACACAGTACTTCCCCATCTACTACCGTCCCTCGGTCGTCTACCTCGGGCTGACCTCGGGGGGGCAGCCGATGCTCGGGATCGCGTTCGGGACCGGAGACCGCGACGACATCACCGCGACCTGCGACACCTCGACCCGGTCGACCTCCTACAACCAGCGCTTCTACTTCATCGTGGACAAGGCGAACACGCAGACCGTCACCGAGAGCACGAGCGGGCTTCTGAAGATCGCCAGCTCCGGAGTCGCCAACACCACGACGACCCCCGCCGCGGGGTGGTATCTGCTGCTTGGCACCTCCAGCGCGACTCTGGGCGAGCGGGTCATCACCGACTCACTCGCGGTGAACAAGTATGTCTACTTCTTCACGCAGTCTCCGGCGTCCGGTCTGAACGGGACCACCTGCCCGCCTCCCTCGACTTGCAAGGTGAACGGAGGGCTCGTGCGGCAGTACAAGCTGTTTTACGCCAACGGGAACTACGCCCCGGACGCGACTGACCGGGCGGTCTCGGTGCCTAACTCAACTTTCGCCACGAACCCGATCTTCTATATCTCCGCCGACCAATCGGGTAACGTGGCGTTCACGACGAACCACGGCGTCTACACTCCGAAGAAGGCCACGGAGCCGACCCGGTCCAACGTCAAGGACTGGAAAGAGAATTAGCGACCGCCAGGCCGCCCGGACCTGCGGACCCCGAAAAGCCCAGCCCTCCCGGTTCCTCCGCCCGGACACTGCTAAGATGCGTTGCCCCAAACGGGCCGGAGTGGCGGAATGGCAGACGCAGGGGACTCAAAATCCCCCGCCCTTCGGGGTGTGAGGGTTCGACTCCCTCCTCCGGCACCAAACTTCGGATAACGTCGGAAACGCTCGGGACGCGGGGCGCGCGAAAACCCGCGTCCCGATTGCGTTTTCTTGCGAGAACGGCGCCGACCCCTCCGAGGCCGAATCCCGACGTTTTCTGACCGGGTTCGGACAATCTTCGGACAAGGAGAGCGCGTCGTGAGTGAGCGTGTCGGCGCCTGTTCCGCCTGCCGGCATCCCGATCGAGTCGCGCTCGATGAGGGGCTCCTTCGCGGGGAGTCCGTGCGGAAGCTCGCGGCACGTTTTGGAATCTCGAAGAGCCGAATCCACTCACACCGAAAGGACGGTCACATCCCGAAAGCCCTCGCGAAGGCGGCCGATGCCGCAGCCGTGTCGGAGGGGGACGCTCTGCTTACGAAGGTGTTAGAGGTCGAGCAGGAGGTCCGCCGCCTGGCGGCGAAGGCGGAGAGGGCCGGCGACGTGCGGGGCGCTCTCGTCGGAATGCGGGAGTTGTCCCGAATCCTCGAGCTACTCGGGCGCCTCTCCGGTGAGCTGAAGAACCGGACGGAGGTCAACATCGTGGTCTTGCCGCAGTGGGTGGACCTCCAGCGGCGCATCCTGGCGGCTCTCGCGCCCTTCCCAGCGGCCCGTGGGGCCGTGGTCGATGCGCTGGCGGGGGCGAATGCTCCGCGGCTCGATGTTCGGGCCATGCCGGGTTATCAGGAGGGCACCGATGCTTGATCGAGCCCTAGCCCTGGCCCTCGATCCGGCACGGATGATGACGGAGGCCGGCATGGAGCCCGACCTCTGGCAGCGGGAAGCGATGACCTCCGACGCGCCGCGGTCCCTCATCCTGGCGACGAGGCAGGGCGGGAAGTCCTCCGTCGCCGCGGCCCGTTCGGTGTGGGAAGCGGTTTGCAACCCCCCGGCGCTCGTCGTGATGCTCTCGCCGTCGCTACGCCAGTCCTCGGAGCTGTTCCGCAAAGCTCTCGATGTCTGGCGAAGCGTCGCGGACCTGGCGCCGGCGACCGCCGAAACGACGCTTCGGCTCGAACTACAAAATGGCTCCCGAATCGTTTCCTTGCCCTCTTCGGAGGGGACGATCCGCGGATACTCCGGCGTGCGCCTGCTTGTCGTGGATGAGGCGGCGCGGGTGTCAGACGAGCTGTATTACGCCGTGCGTCCGATGCTGGCGGTCTCGGAGGGCCGGTTGATCGCGATGAGCACCCCATTCGGCCGTCGCGGCTGGTTCTTCGACGCCTGGCAGCTCGGCGGTGCCTCATGGTCGAGGACGAAGATCACGGCCTTCGAGTGCCCTCGGATCGCGGCCGAGTTTCTGGAGGTGGAAAAGGCAGCGATGCCGGCTCGCTGGTTCGCTCAGGAATACCTCTGCGAGTTCGCGGATGCCGAGGACAGCGCCTTTGACTACGAATTAGTGTCGGCGGCGGTCACGGACGAAGTTCGGCCGCTCTTCGAGCAAGGGGCGCAGTGAACACTCGTCCTCGATTCATCGTCGGAATGGATTTGGGACAGACGCATGACCCCACTGCGGTCGTAGTCGTTGAGGTAATCGGGCGGGACAAGGAGGCTCGATTCGACGTCCGACACCTTGAGAGAATTCTTGGAAAACCCTACACGTTCGTCGCGGATCGCGTGAAGGCCTTGACCCAGAGGCTTGCCGAGGGGAATGACGTTGCGGTCGCCTTCGATCAGACCGGAGTGGGGCGAGCTGTTGCGGACATTCTCCGCAGTGCCGATCTCGGCGTTCCGCTCCACGGGATCACGATAACGGCAGGCGATGTCGTTACGACGGAAGGGAACGAGCATCGCGTGCCGAAAAAGGATTTGGTCGCCGGGATCCAAGTCATTCTCCAGGGCAGGCGTCTGAGGATCGCGAAGGCCTTACCTCTCGCCGAGCTTCTGACCCGCGAACTCTTGAATTTCAAGGTCAAGGTCACTGGCGCCGGGAATGAGGCATTCGAGACTTGGCGGGCTGGCGACCACGACGACTTCGTGCTCGCGCTAGCGGTCGCGGTATGGCTCGGCTCCTGTCGTCCACCCGGTTCCGGCTGGCTCGACTACTTCGCCATGATGAGCGAGGACCGTCTCAGGGAGGAAAGCTTCGGGCGGGATCGTTGGCGGGGATACTGAGCGCTTTCGTACCGCACCACTTGGTGAAGTGAAGAACCTGAGCACAGCAGAGCGGAGGAGGGAGAACAGGACGTGGACAGCGACCTGTCCAGCCGGCTTGGCCCTCGCTGGCGGAACGGGCTGGGAGTTCGATTCCCTCCCCCACAGCCATTTTCCCGGATAACGGGAGCCACTCCGTGCAAGCGGGCTCGTCTCTTTCGACCCTCAGAGCGCCCGGGATTTGCCCGGGTGTGCTCGCTTTCCGAACCTTGACTAGAATCACGGGCGAAGGAGGTTAGTCATGTTGAGGAAACGGATTCAGGCCCTGGTTTTCCCCGTTCTTTTCCTGGTTGCCTCGGCTTTGCTGGCGCAGGGCGCCGCAGCGGGCAAGGCCGAGTCGCCGCACAAAGCGGTCGCGAAGAAGTTTGTTGCGTGGCCTGCAGCTGATCTGAAGTGGGAACCCTTGGCCGGTGCGCCTCCGGGGGTGATGGTCGCCACGCTCTGGGGCGACCCGACGAAGGGTGCCTACGGCGCCCTCCAAAAGTTCCCGCCAGGTTTCTCGGCGGGGCTCCACACGCATTCGGCTGATCATAGGATCGTGGTCATCTCGGGCACGTGGATCCATGGGGAGGAAGGCAAGCCAGATGTGAGGCTCCCAGCCGGATCGTACCTGTTTCAGCCTGCGAACCAAAAGCATACGACGGCGTGCGACAAAGCGTCGGAGTGTGTTTTCTTCGTCGAGAGCAACCGGAAATTCGACATCAAAATGGTCGAGGAGAAAAAGGCGCCGGCCAAGATGTAGAGGTTGGCAACCCGGCGTCCGCAAGGACTCGGGGCAGTGGCCCGCTGGCCCACAGGCCCATCTGGGTGCTTGATGCCCGCTGCAGCCGTGCGATCGCTGACCGTGTGCAGAGGAACGTCAGCTGCGGGACGGACTCCCGGCAAATCGGGTGGCCCGACCAAAGGACTCCGTGACGCCGGGTTCGAATCCCGGCGTCCCGACCACACAAATCCTCGCAAATTCCAGTCGACTAAAACCTAACCCTCGCGTTTTCCTAGGTTTTTCGCGGATTTCGCTCGCCTGGCCTTCCGAGCCTGTTTGCTGTTTTTTGCTGTTTTATTGGCTCCGCACTCGGACACATTCTCGCACCCGTGATTGAGCCCGGACTCGTCCACGCAGACCACCGGCGCGGATTCTCCTGATCAGCTCCTCGAGAGGAGATGCGACGAATCGCCGGACGATCACCGTGCTAGGGTGCACGAGAACAAGTCAGCTGTTGATGCCGAGCTCCAAGCCCTGTGCGCTGAAGGAGGTCGCCGCCCTGGGACGAACCTTGGTCGACTTATTAGGTTCTACCGACCACGGAGCTCCTCCTCCTCTTCACGTTGGCGGTCACGTTCCGCCATCCTGCGGAGAGAACGGGCAGAGTCGGAGGCCCAGCGGCGGAGTTTCGGGAGAGCCGTTCGACTGGCAACGACATCGAGTGATCTGGCACGCTGTTCCCAGTGGGACGAAGCCGGTCCAGACCAGCTTCCAGACACGTACTCAGAAAAGAACGCACCCGCCACCGGTTCCATGTCGCCATACTGGCCGAGAAGCCGCGACGCGAGGGTCTCGTCAGTTGACATGTTCTTACTTGCGAGATGGGCCACAATCACAGCGCGCTCTTCGGGTTGCTCAGCAACCCACTCTTCCACATCATTCGGCGGCATGCGTTCAAGAACTCCCCGCGGAAATCCGATGCTGAACATGTAGGCGCCGGCCGGCGATGACAGGTAAGGCCGCATCGCATGCCAGACGCCACCTGGGTCTTGTTTCGCGCACGCCTGGAGGACTCGCGCCGCCTCACTGTGCCCGGCGAACCAAGTACTTGCCTCGTGATCCGCCTGCTCGCGGAGAATGGCCGCAGCAATTTCTCTAGGGTTCTGCGGCACCAGGGTGTTGGCGACTTCCTTCCAGTAGTAGCACGTCATATACCCGCTCCGGATGAGGTCGGAGGCCGTGACCAATTCCAGAGCAAGCCGCTTCCAGTGTTCAGCCTCGGAAGAATTGGACGTCATCCGATGCGCCAGGATTCCGATCGCTGTCTCGCGGTGCCCTGTGTCCGCCATTGCCCGAAGCACCGCCTCCAACACATCGGCCGGAAGGTCATCCCAGCGTCCAAACCCAAGCTGGCCCACGATCTGTGGACTCACCTGCTCGCCGCGCAGAGTCGCGGCTACGATGCTCGCCACGGACTCGGTGGTGCCACAGCGCCAAGCGACCTCGAGCAAAAGAGCGATCGGCTTCGGATCTCGCCGATTCTGCGATGCAACCCATCCATCGTACCATTCGTTGCCCAGAGTTCGCCGCCGAGCGCTGACGTACCCGCAGAGCAACCGCAGGTCGTGTCCAGCTCCGGGAAGCGAGGGCAATGTCTCGACGAGCCCTCCATCCAAATCTATTTCAGAAAGAGCCTCGCCAAGCCGCCAAGCGTCCGACGCATCACCAGAAGTCAACCATGGCCAATTCTCCGCGAGAACCTCTGGAGCCAACAGAAGCTCCTCTGCGAGTGGCTTCAGATCGGGTTGTTCTTCGCGGTCCCACGACGCCCCTCCAACATGCTGCTGCAGTCGCGCTCCCAACGAGGGGTCTTCGAAGCGGGCGTGCAGCGCCTCGAGTTCTTCTAGCTCCTCAGATGAAAGCTCTTTCCAGTACTTCTTCTCACTATGGATGATGCCGGCGATTGCCCTTCTCAGGGTCTCGCGGGCATCCGGATAGGCCCCGCGCACAGCATCAAAGAAATCAGCTACGAGTCTCCTCATCGGGGCTTCGCGCAGCATCATCGAAAAATGCTTTGCCGCATCAACAAGGTCGGCCTGGATGTCGGCCATCCGACGCTTCGCAATGTCGCTCAGTCTGCTGATCCCGGTCTCGACACACTGGGAGTGTTCCCGCCATGTACTCGGCTGCCACTCCCTCTCGGGCAGCTCGTCAGACGCCGGACTGCTGCCCATTCGGAAGGCTTGCCGGTTTCCCACCTGCGCGAGGGCCTTCACCGCAAGTCTCGCTAGCGATGAACGTTCCTTCGCAAGCAGCTCGTCGAGGACAGGCAAGCGGTCCAAGTACGGCACAGCGGTTCCGCCTAGGAAGACCTGAAACCGGGCGAAAAACTCGGCCGAGGCGTTGTTCGCCCATGTCTCGTTTTCAGCTTCGGCGAGCAGAGCCAGGGCCAAGACCGCGTCATGGAATGACGACGGCTTCCACGCGAGGCGGACGAGTGCCCAGACGGTCTTCCGTCTCGCGCTCTCTTCGATTCGCTTGCGATCTTCAAGGGTCGCACCGCTGAGGGCCCTCAGGATGTTGCGCGCAGCCTCGTCAGGGTCGGCAGAGGAGAGTGCCGACCAGCGACGGACCGCGCGAGCGTCCACGAAGTCATCGACGCGAACAAAAGAGGCAAGCTCCTCACGAGCGTACTCTCGAGCCTGCGGATTGCTCGCCATCGATTGCAGGCGCTCGTCGTACGCATCCCTGGCCCCTTCCGATGGCAAGACGCCGGGCAAGGATTTCAAAAGATCGGGGTAGGTGGTCCACGCTTCGACTGCGAGGTGGATCCCCAAGGGCGTGGGAGAGATGTATCGATAACGGCCACCGCGCGGCGCAATGCCCAAACGACGATGGAAGTCCTCAACGGTCGCCCGTATCGAGTTCCAGTCCAGGCCTAGGTGCCTCGCGACCGCCTCACCCTCGTCTTGCTTGTCCTCGGTCCAGCCTATGCTGGTCAGGACCGCCACGACGTAGAGGGCGAGTCGGTCACCAGTGCCGAGCATTCCATCGAGGAACCCACGAATCTCGTCGCGGCTGAGTAATCCCCGCACATCCATGTTGGGGCTTCGGGCGACGGCGTCCGCAGCTAGTCGGGCAAGACGGACGTATCCGTCGGCGAAACGCACCACAAAGTCGACGTGCTCCGGCGGCATCGCTGGGTGCCAGCCCTTCACCACCTCCCCCATCACCTGACGGCCAAGGGGTTTGACCAACAAGGCGGGTATACGGGTGGGATCCGGTGTTGTGCAGTGCCCCACCGTGATAAGCCGAACGCGACCGTTGCCCCGACCCACTGAATCGCGCAGAGGTCGGAGCTGTTCAGCTTGAACTTCATCGGCAACCACCATTAGCTTTACACCAGCATCTGCTGTCGCACCGTCGATAAGCTCAGCCAAGCGAAGATCTGTAGCCTGTCTGATGTAAATCACCGCGCCGCGCCATGCCGCCCGACGACAGAGCTCAAGCGCGAATCGGGTCTTGCCGACGCCCGGAGGCCCCTGGATGTGGAAGTGATAGACGCTACCCGTTGCGAAGTCGAGATCGGCTCTTCGGGCGTCAAGCTCCGACTGCATCGGAACTGATGCCTGCCACGGAACCTGATGCTCGTCGGAGTTCGACCAGTCATCGAGGCTCCAAAGTCCATCTGGGCGTCCCGCCCAGCACGCAGCGACGGCAGGATGCTGGTTGCACCAAGTGGTGAGCCGCTCGCTTCCGATGACTTCGATCTTCCCGGCTGGAATCGAGGTCGTCGCGGCCTCGGTGGTCAGCGTCGCAAGTCGATCTTCCTCTCCCTTTTTGCCGTTCGTCGAACCGCTCGCAATCACGACGAAACGGCCACCACTGGTGAGCGTTTCCTTCGGGATGCGCTTGGCGACCTCTCCAGCAAGCCGTGCCGGCACTCCAGCCGACCCCGCCTTAAACTGCCAGCACGTGTCGGCCGAGCCGAGCCAGTCATCCAGGGTCCCCGGCTTGCCAGACCAACCGTCGCTGCCATCGTCCTTGGCTTTCCCCTCAGTGTTGACGCGGATCTCGTTGAGCGGGGAGCCGCACCTGTACGCTTGGGCTCGTAGGAGTTGCGCCATGAGCACGTTCAGGTCTTCGTCGCTCATTGCTGCAATGCGCTCGGGAGATACCTGGAGCGTGTCACGAAAGATGGAATGGCGGGGTTTGCTCATCGCTTCTGACTCGCGGTCGAGACTACATCCCGGCTCGCAGGCGTCCCTGGTTGGAGAAGGCGGGCAGGAGAAGCCTTCCTAAGCAGTGGAGCCGTCCGTGGCCCCAACGCGAAGCCCCTGGTCGCTATCGACTGACGTGGATACACCCCTTCGGCTCCCGTTTCCGCCGCTACTCTCCTCACTGCCCCCCAGAGCGTTGCCGGGGAAGATCAAATCTCTCATCTTTCCTGCTCGATTCGTTCCTGGGCCGTTCGCGAGTCGGAGCATGGAGTTTTCCGAAAGGTCATCGAATGAGCGCCTTAGCCAGTACTCGACTCGGCTCCTGCGAGATTCTTGGACCGATCGTCTCTGGCCGGATAGGAGATGGTACTGCACCAGGGACTCCCGGCTCCTTCGAGGAATCACCAATCAAGATCCTGCGGCTTCCTTCGCGGACGACCCTAGTGCCTGCCGAACCCTTCTCTGGGGAGTCCTCTGGTCCCTCCGGCTCAACGGTTTCCGAGTGACGCACGCCCTGACACTCTTGAGGAGCCAGCCCGCAGGGTATATCGTCGTGTCAGGAGATTCGGACAAGACATGAAACCCGTGCCCGACCTCGGGGTTCAGCAGCCTCGCTCCGTTGCGCTCTCCGCTGAACTTCAAGACGTTCGGCCGCTACCTGAGAAGGACGTGAGCAGGAGAGCCTTATGAGCAATGCGGTCGCCCTCAGGAAGGCGGAACGGAACAAGATCCTGGTCGACTTCTATCGGTCCCAGGAACACTACGAGCGGTTCGCGAGTGAGATCCGCCGACTTCTCGACGATGAGGAGTCGCCCTTCCTCGCCGATTCTCTGTATACCGTCAAACATAGGCTCAAGGACACTGATCGATTGATCCAGAAGATCGAACAGACCAACGGGAGGCTCCGCAGAGGAGTCGCTCCGATTGGTGCAGCCAACTTTCAAGATCGAATCGAGGATCTCCTTGGAGTGCGTATCGTCTGCCTTCGCCTATCGGACCTTGCCAAGCTCCGAGATTTCCTGTCCGACCTCGAGGAGGACCAGAAGCTGAGAATTGTGAAAGGCCCGATCGAAATGAAGACCTTCCTCATTACGCCAGGCGACCCCGAGGCTGCCAAGGATCTGCAGTACTCAGGCTACTCCTCCGTTCATTACGTGATACGTCTGGGAAAGGCCCTTCGGCCAACTGAGCAAATTGCATCCCTTAAAGCCGAGTTGCAGCTACGTACGATTCTCGAGGAGGCTTGGGGCGAAATCGACCACAAGTATCGTTATGAACTCAAACGGGCTGGCAAGAAAGTGCCCTCCCACGTCGATGCGGGATTTCGCGACCTTGCCCTGTACCTCCAGGCAGCGGCTCGCCATGTCGAACATCTTTGCGAGGACATCGCACGCCTCGCCGCCGAACCGAGGAAGCCTTCCAAGAGACGTGCAAGCAAGCACCCGGCCGAAGCCGCCGCTGTTGGCGAGGAGGTGGCTCCCCAACCGCAGGCTTTGCCGGCGGCGGCCCCATCTGCAACGCCGCCAACGCATCCGCTACAGGCCCTCTTCGAGACTCTGGTTGGCGTCGAGCCTACAACTCGCTCGGTGCCTTACCTGCTCCGACGACTTCGCGATCACAGCCTGAGCGTCGGCAGGCCGTTCACGACGGCTGACCTCCAACGTGCTCTCGATTCCAATGTCCTGAAACGGTTCACCGAGATTTACCGAGAGGTCATGAATAGGGGTCCGTTTCAGGATCGCGAGTCGTCAGAACGCGACCTCGACATCATTCCGCTGGTTAATTTTGGGATCTTCAGCACCTTCCAGTCGCCGCAGGCCGCGGAGGCAGGATTGCGGGCTTCCTTGCGCCGACGTCTTCTTCAGCGGGGACATTAGGGACTGCAGTTCCAAAAGGGCCTCTCCGTCCAACCGGACCGGGGCGCTTCCTGGGTCAGTTGGCTCAGGCGGGACCGGCAAGATGGGGGTCTTGTCGAAAGGAAGGCCATCATGCATCGCCCGATTCGTCTTCTCCACCTCCTCTACTTCGCTGGCGTCAGGCTACTACCACTAGCGTTCGGCTGCGCTCTGATTCTTTGCGCGGGCGGATTGCGGGCCGCAACGTTCACGGTCACCAATACCAACGATTCCGGACCAGGGTCTCTCCGCCAGGCCATACTCGATGCCAACGCAAGCCCCGGCGCCGACCTCATTAGCTTCAACATTCCCGGCTCCGGCGGCCACACCATCAGCCCTCAGACCGCCCTACCTGCCTTGACAGATTACGCAGGCGTCACGCTTGACGGCTATACGCAGCCGGGATCCAGCCCGAATACGTTAGTCGTTGGCGACAACGCGGTGGTCGCAATCGAGATCGACGTTGGACCGGGAAATCGGCGATTTCCTGTCCCACAACCTGGTATCGGGAAACGGGGTCAGAGGAATCTGGCTCGATGGCACGTCGACAACCGAGATCGAAGGCAAACCGCATAGGGACCGACGTGGCGGATGGACCCCTCGGTAACGGCTGGGAGGGTTTGATCGTGTCGGCTATCGAGTACGTCCGTCATTTGGCAATATCATCCACTTCAATGTGATCGCCTTTAACGGTCGTGCTGGCGTGGCAATAGGCGATAGCTCAGCGGACCCTTCTAACGACAACGCGATCATCGACAATTCGATTCGCAGCAACATCGGACTTGGCATCGACCTCGGAGACGATGGCGTAACACCCAACACGCCATGTGGCCGAGGGAGTGGCCCGAACCTTCTCCAGAACGCGCCGGTTCTGACGAGTGTCACTGTAGCGGGAACAGCAGGAACGACGATCCTCGGAAGTCTGAATGCCGCCCCAAACGCCACCTATCTAGTCGAATTCTTCGCAAACCCTCAGTGTGATCCTTCAGGCTCTGGGCAGGGCGAGTTCGGCGTCGGGTCGGTTTCCGTAGTAACAGGGGGAGATTGCCGAGCAGACTTTGAAGCGCACTTCGCGAGTATTACTCTCGGGTTGTCAGCTACAGCGACCGCGACTGATGCTGCTGGCAACACATCAGAGTTCTCAGCCTGCCGCATGGTGGCTGCCGCCCCTACAACTACCCCAACCAGTGCGCCCACGAGTACGCCTTCGAGCACCCCGGTTGTAACAAAGACGCCCACGCCAGCTGCTCAGGTCACAGTTCCAACGTTGTCCGAGGAATTTCTCGTCTTCTTGGGGTTGACTCTGGGCCTGCTGGGCGTCATTTTGTTGAGGCGCTTCTAGTTGCTCTGGAGCCACGATCGGGTCGAATCGGCGAGGCAGAATGAAGCCCGAGAAGCCGGAGCTTTCGGACCGCAAAAGAGGCTTCTCTCCTACGAGATTCGCTCCCCATTGAAGCGGAACGTTAGTCTGAGCAGAAGCCGGTCGTGCGAGTTTCGTTTCGACCTTCCCCTGAGCCGAGAGATGTTCTGCTGCGTCGGGGGACCTAGCTGTGTGTCTGATTGACCGGGAGAGGTTCGACCTGATCAGGCGAGCGCATGGCAGCTATGCGAGCTGGGCGGTCTGGGCACCTCCAACGCTTGGCGCGAAATCCAATACCGGCGATCTGAGCATCTTGGACGTCGAGTCCAACCCGGCGATACTCAGCGTTCTCAACGGCGGCGTCATCATGGTGGGGCTGAACATTTCCAGGACATTCGCGGAGCCGTTGCGGAACTTCCACGACTCAGATCCCAAGGCCAACGACTTCAAGCTACGCTATGCCTTCACCGGTACGCCGTACTACGGCGCCTACATGACGGACATCATCAAGGATTTCCCGATGGTGGACTCGGGTGAGTTACTTAGGCACCTGCGAGCGGATCCATCTCTAACTCAGGCGAACGTTGCCATGCTGCGGCAGGAATTGCGTGACCTTGGTTGCCCGCGGCCAACCATATTAGCTTTCGGTCACGCCGCGTACTCGCTTCTGGGTGACCAGTTGTCGCCCGATGAGTACGCAAGCCTCTTTCGGCTCACGCACTACAGTCATCGCATTGGAAAGGAGAGATACCGAAAGACCGTTCTGGCGCAAGTCGGCGCCCAGGAATCGAGGGGCAACTAACCGGCGCACGGGAACTGGCTCTCGTCCGGATGGGTGTCGTCGCTGGCGCTTCTACCCGGCCATCCGCTTCGCGGCTGCGATTGCCGCCCGCACCCCTGACTTCTCGCGGATCGCCTTGACCTTCGCTCGATCAGCCTTCGGCAGTTGTCGTACTGCCGCCATGTACCGGCCCTGCTGCTGGTAGAGCTTCCGAGTAGCTGCCGAGATCTTCGGCTTTCTTCGCTTCGACGGGCGCCCGGCCGACTTCGCCTTTCGGCCCATCGAAAACGGGCTGTCCTTGAACTGCCTGCCGACCTTCACCGCCCCTGTTTCAAGAGCAGCGAGACTCGACCGCAACGCTCGGATCAGGCGGTCGCGGCGCTGGAGGGCCTTCCGCACTTCTCCCGCTGCGAGCTTTCCTTCTTGGATGAGAATCGCCAGTGCGGCCTGAGCTTGCTGACCGGACATAGCCAGGAATGACCTCCGACGTTTTGCCATTTCGCTCCTTTCGAGATCGGTTGGTGATAGCTTAATATCAGTTCCAGTAAATCTGTGATGGCTCAGTCCACACCACGTCTAATCGCTGGCCATGAGGTGGTAGAGCATCTGTCAGCCAATCACTACCGCCCGTATGACCGGCTCGTCCTACGCGATCCGAACGGCCGGACGATCTGGACCGTGCTTTCGTGTGAGCGAGCGGGCGGGGGCTGGGACATCACCGCGATCCGGTGCCCGAGTGGATGCCGGACCCATCACCGGAAGCGTTGAGGATCGTGCGTACAGTCCGAGGGATTTCGGCGTTTCTTTCGCTTCTAATTCTCTGCGCCGGAGCCGCTCTGGGCCAGACCGCGGAGGTCACGCACAACGTCAATCTCCGCTCCGATCCTTCGACAGCTGACCCGCCAATCCGTCTCCTGACGCCTCCCGAGCAGGTTCAACTCCTGGAAACGGGTAAGACGAATGGCTACTACCACGTCCGAACCTCCGTGGGTGAAGAAGGATGGGCCTGGTCACCCAACGTTCATCTCCTTGCGGCGACGCCGACGGCAGTTCCCACACCATCGGGCCCGACCGCCACCCCCGCTCCGAGAATCACTCCGAGTCCGCCGCCAACTCCATCAGGTGTGGCGACCGTAATTCAGCCGACCTGGCCGAAGGGAACTCCGGCGGAGGTGACCTTCACGGGCGCGAGTGGCACCTGCGGGCCAGACGGTGATCCCAACGGCGACCCGGAGACCAACCACTTGAAGAACCGGGTGGACGAGCCGACGACCACGCACGAGGTCACATGGGACGCTATCAAGAATCTTCCGGTTCCCCACGTCAAGACGACCAGGAAGGCCTGGAAGACGGCGGACCGAACGCTGGCTGCTGCGGAGATCACGCCGTTCGAGGGGGTTGCCTTGACCGTCACGGGCTTCATCGTCAACCGGGTGAAGGTAGAGAATGGAGGCGAGGGAACGAACTGCGGGTTCACGCTGGATCCCGAGGTGGACTGGCACGTCCCGCTCGTGGCGCATTCCAACGATCCCGAGAAACTTTCGATCGTCGTCGAAACAACTCCACGGGTGCGGAAGAACCATCCGAAATGGACAACGACGGCGCTCACGCCGTGGGTCAACGGGACTGATCCGGTGCGAATCTCGGGATGGTTGATGTTCGACCCAGATCATCCCCCGATGATGTACGACCCTGCGCATCCTAACGCCCCGAAGAAGTACAGGATCACTCTCTGGGAGATTCACCCGATCACGAGGATCGAGGTCTGGAAGAATGGAGCGTGGGTTGATCTAGAGAGTCTGCCGTGACATGGCACACGGCGGCTGGGCTTCGAAGAGTTAGACGGTTTAGCCCTAGCTCGCTTCCGATCCGACAATCCAATGACGTCGGATGGCGGCACGCGGGGCAATCTCTACGACGCGGCGCGAGGCAGGCCTACCTGATACGATGGATAACTGAAGCATGTGGAGTTGGATTCTTCACCACGTCGATCTTCTGAACTTCATCGTTCTGACCGCCACACTCGTCGCCGTCGTCTGCTACACACGGGCGGCATTTCGGCAGGCCGAGGGGTTTCTCAGGCCCTGCTTGGTCCCCGACTTCCATGCCGAACGAGTCGGCGAGCGAGAGATGCGGACAGTTGACCAGGCAACCACACTCTACGAGATGGGCGATCCGATGCTTGTCATTCGAAATATCGGGAGCGGCCCTGCTTTGAACGTGCGTTACCGGTCAACGCCAGTCGAGATTCCGAAATCCCTCGACCTCGACCTGGAGAACTCACTTCCCGCTGCCCCCGTCGGAGCGAATGCCTTCGCTCGTACGGGTCAGGCTCAAAGGTCGTTGCCGGACCCACTGCTATTTGTTGCTGAATACCGGAGTCTTAGCGGGAGGAAGTACTCGACCATCGCGATGGTCCGAGAAAGGAAGAACGTGACCGCCTTGGGCGTTGGCCGACGTTGGTGGTGGTCCAGGCTTAAGAGGTATTACTACTTCCGACCCTTGCGGAAGAAGTACTCTTCTCAAGGCCCGAAGTCCTGACCATTGCGACATTCAATGACCCTGCTTTTAGCCTCTGAAGTTCAAGCGCCGTTGACTACCGGGTCCGTCCGAAGAGCGGGTCAGCAGAGACGGCAGGGAGCGGGTCATTCATCGGAGTGCGGGTCTTCGTGGAAGAGCCTGCCGCAGAGCCCGGTGGGTTTAGGGCGCTACGACCGGCGCTGGCTGAATCGGTGGGGTCGCCCCCCCGGAAGCTGCACGCATGCGCTCTGAGAGGTTTCGCAAGTATTCGTCATCATTCCTCGGCAACCCGAGCGCGGCTCGAGATGCCGGGACGGGCATGAACGACGCGACGTCTACGGTCAGCGTTCGACCGGCGGCGCCTGTCAAACTTCAGACAGGCGCGCGGAGGAGATTCTCCCGTGGAGCAAGCAAACGGCGTTGACGAGCCCCGGTGGAACAAGCTTCTCGGTCAGGGTTGGAAGAGTCTCCTTGACGACGTGCCGGACAGAGACTTCGTCATCCGTTTCCTCTCGGAGGAGAACTACGATCGCCTGCAAAGGATCCGTGAGGAGTTGGGAATCTATCCCGTCGATGTGATGCAGCTTTGCCTCGACGCCGCGGCGAGCGGCATGGAGAAAGCCCCAGCGCCGAGCGACATCGAGAAGGACTCCGCGTGGCTGTCCGAAGAGGTGCTTCCCCGTTTTCAGCAGATTCTCGGGTACATGTCAGAGCCATTCACAGTTCGGGACCCTCAACCGCCGACGGCAATGAATCGCTGGCCTCGGCCCCCTAGAGAGAAGCTGCACAAACGCGAACCAGTCAAAGACGATCCGCGGTCCGCTTTAGAAATGGTCCGCGAGGCGCTACGCCATCCCGAGCCAATCAACGCGATTCCCTCGCTGCCGAAGTCGCCGATCAAGGCTCCCCGTGCCCATGTGATTCGCAGAGTCCCTCTCGTCTTCCCGCCCCGCTTGCGAGAGGTGGTTGCCACGGTGACTGAGGTCGCCTTAGTCCTTAAGAAGAGAGGGCTCGCCCTCGCCAGTCCGGCGCAGAAGGAACCGGACGAGGCGAAGAATCTCTTCCTCGCGAAATGGGAGGGACGAACGCTCCGCATCCAACGGATCGTCCGAGCTCTGGAGGCTCGAGCCGGCGCGGCCGAGCGACAACGCAAAGAGGAGGAAGCCCGGATCGGTGCCGGTGAGCCAACACGAGAGTGGGATCAGCTGAGAGAGAGCGAGGCAAGCGTGGCCAAGAGGCTCTCAAAGTGGAGCGCCGTTCTACAGAACGAGCGTCGAATCCGCGCAGAGCACGGGCGCGGGTTGTACTTCGTGATCTACGGCTCAACCATCGAATCGGACACCTACGAGAAGAGGCTCGCTCGACTGGACGGTGCAAACCGTCCGACATAAGCACCCGTCAATCCCTACCCTATTGTCCCTAGAAAACAGCGCTTCCTGAGGCTGGGAAGCACCCTGCTTGACCGCTTGAGGCAAGCATCCGATTCTCGTGGCCGAAATGCCAAAGCAGAAGCACGACCGTCGGCTGCCTCCTCTCACCGATTACCGCATTCGGCGACTTCGCGCCCGCGTCCCGCTCGACGTTCTTGCCGTTACGGCCGGCATTCCTACCGCCAGCCTCTCCCGGTTCGAGCGAGGCGAGCACGATCTGACCGCGGATCAACTCACCCGACTGGAAAGAACACTGAGCGAGGCCGAGCGATGACCATGTCTAGGCGGAGCGGGAAGCGCATTAGCCCTTGCATTCGCATCAGCCCCGAGTCATGGCCGATCACCAAGGCCTCGGTACAGCCCGTTTGGTCCGGCCGTCCATGTCCTCGCGCAAAGTGGGAAGGGGCAATCACAAGATGACCAGTTCCGCGCCAGAGACCCCGTTACTCGACGCGGCCCTAGCCTATGCTCGCCGCGGCTGGGCGGTCTTCCCTGTCAACGGAAAAATCCCGATCACCTCTCACGGCTTCAAGGATGGAACGACCGATAAAGAGCAGATAAGGAGCCGGTGGACCGCAAATCCCCACGCGGGCATCGGTATTGCGACCGGCACGCCATCCGGTTTGCTCGTACTCGATTCCGACCCACGCAACGGCGGCGAGGAGTCGCTCAAGAGCCTATTCACGCCCGAACGTCCGATGCCTCGCACGCCAGTCTCCGATACCGGCGGAGGCGGTTTTCATCTCTATTTCGGACTGCCGCTCGGCGTAACGATTCGATCGAGCACGGGGCGGCTCGGCCCCGGCCTTGACGTCAAGTGTGAAGGCGGCTACGTCGTCGGGCCGCCTTCGCCTCACCCAAACGGTTCTCGCTATTCCTGGGAACCGACGTTCGATCCGGACTCCGTGCCCCTGGTGCTGGTGCCGGACTGGCTGCTTGAACGCCTCGCGGAACCGGAAACGCCCGAGGCACGGCGCGAAGAGAACGCCGGCGAGGAGATTGCCGAGGGCGAGCGCAATAAGCGGCTCTGCTCGCTTGCCGGCTCAATGCGCCGCCGAGGAGCGAGTGAGGCCGCGATCTTTGCAGCGCTGGAGGTCGAGAACACCATTCGTTGTCGGCCGCCGCTCCCCGAGATTGAGGTACGGCAGATTGCGAAGTCCGTTTCTGGGTACCCCGCTCTCGCGGTGCCACGGAATGCTGCCATGGCTTACGAGGACGCCAGAACAGATGCAGCGTCCGAGGCCACTCTTTGGGCTGCGGCGCTTCCCGCGCCAGCGTTTCTCCAAGCCGAGGAAACGGACATCGACTTCCTTGAGCCTCGGATCCTTGCTTCGGGATCGATAACCGAGTTCTTCAGTCCTCGTGGGCTCGGGAAGACACACGCAGCGCATGCGATCGCTGTCAAGCTCGCCCGTCAGGGCGTTCGGCTTCTGCTGATAGACCGGGACAACTCGCCTCGGGAAATCAAACGTCGGCTGAAGGGTTGGGGCGCAACAGATGTACCTTCTCTGAAAGTTCTCACTCGAGACCAGGCTCCACCGTTGACCGACACGCCAGCCTGGCAACAATTCCCTCTCGACCAATATGACGTCGTCATCATCGACTCTCTCGACTCCTCCAGCGAAGGCGTCGGTGAGCAAGACTCGGCCAAACCATCCAGGGCGCTAGCTTCGATTCTCGACGTCGCTCGGACAAGAAATGGTCCTGCGATTCTGGTGCTCGGCAACACCGTAAAGACGGCCAAGCACAGCCGCGGCAGTGGAGTCGTCGAAGACCGTGCCGACATCGTCTATGAGGTCCGAGACGCCACGCGATTTACTCCCACCGGAACGAAGCCATGGTTCCAAGAGCTGCCGATGGGCGGAGTGGACGCCTGGCAAGACCGAGCCGCTCGCCGCAAACGTCTTGACTCCTACCGGCTGGGCTTCGTCCCGACGAAGTTCCGGGTCGGTGAGGAGCCCGAGCCCTTCATCCTTGAAATCAGCCTTGCCGGCAGTCCTTGGACACTTACGGACGTCACGGATGACGTCGCAAAGGCTGGCGAAAAAGCCTTGGAGGATGCGCAGGAAAACAAGCTGGTCAAGACGGCGGAAGCGGTAGGTGCCCTGCGCCTGGCCGTAAAGAAAGCGGCGGAAGCCGGCAAGCCTTTGCTGAAGGACAGGGATGCCATCCCGCTTCTTCGAAAAGCGGGACTGACCAAGCGAGACGCTCTGGCTCTAGTAAAGGAGAAAACCGGGACGGACTGGAGGGTCTGCCGGCCTTCAGGCTGGAGAGGCAATCCTCACCTCCTGGTGCCCATTCATTGGGTGCCTGAGACCAATCTCAAAGGGCAAGGCGGAAATAATCATGAGACGGAATCGGCCCTGTTTGCAGAGGCTCCCGAAGGGTCGATTTCTGCCAGCCGCTCCAACATTGGGTGGCGGAAATCGGACCTCACAAAACCCGCGCCAGAGGCCGCTTTCGTGGAGTTGTCTTTATTTCCGCCGCCGACGTCTGACAGGGAGCCGCCAGCGGAGTCACCAACTCGAGACGGCTCCAGTCGCTTGGGAGAAGAGCTCAAATGACCCGCCTCGCGCCTCCCGCCCGTGCCGCCCGAAGAGACTCGGTGCCCGTCTTCGTCGCCCCCAACGGCACGGCCTTCCTCCGCGAGCCGTCGCCAGCCCCTGCCGGACCATGCCCTGCTGGGCCCGCCATGCGGGCTCTTGGGCGGTCGGGCCACACGGGCCAACGTGGGCGAGAACATGGCGATCCTGCCCCGCCTGGCCCAGGTAGCAGCCGGGACGGCCCCGCCCCCCTGAGGGTCTCGGGTTTACAACCCGGGGTCCTCAAAATAGCCTTTTGTAATGAGTGGCTTACGGGCGGGGTGCGACGACGTGTCCGACTCTTGGCTCGCGGCACAGGACCGATTCCCCGGCGCCTGAGCGACCGCGTCAGCCAGCGGCGAGGCGCGAGCACAAGACTCCCCATCCCCCCCCAGGAGGCCGCGTGAGCGCGAGCCTGCCGAGCGGCGGCCGGTGCCGGATTTGCGCCCATCCCCGGCTCGACATGATCGAGGCAGAGCTAGTCAAGGCTGGCACGGTCAAGCGTGCCCTGGCACGGTCGCTCGGCGTCGGCCGGATGAGCCTTCAGCGCCACGCCCAGCTGCATCTGCCGGAGCGTCTGAAGCGAGCCGCCGAGGCCGCCAAGAAGGCCCCTGCCGCCCAGAAGACGCTCGAGCAGGTGGCGGAACTGAACAAGCTTGCCCGAGCGGTCTTCACCCGTGGCTACAACGAGAACAACCTTCCAGCCGCGAACGGCGCTCTGGCTGAGGCGCGCAAACTTCTCGAGCTCCAGAGCCGGCTTCTCGGTCAGTTGAACGATGGATCGACCACGAACGTCCTCGCCGTGAGCCTCAGCCCGGGCCAGGCGGCAGGCATGGCCGAGATCCTACTCCAGCGGCATCGGGCCAAGCTGATCAACACCACAGCGGAGGTAAAGAGCTCAGAACTTCCGGCCGGGGCCTCGGGAGGATCCGACGACGACGAGGCCATCGGATGAGTGCCGTCCGTCCCCTGACAGACGACGAACTCCTCGCGCTTGGCCGCGACGACCTGGCGCTGTACTCCAAGGCACTCTGGCCGAAATTCGAGCTGCCGCCGCACCTGGCGCTCTTGGTCGGCAGGCTCGAGGCCGTCGCTTCCGGGCGAATCCGTCGCTTGGTGGTCTCGATGCCGCCACGGCACGGAAAATCATTCCTCTGCTCGCAGCTCTTTCCGGCCTGGAAACTCGGACGCAACCCCGAGGCGAGCGTGGCTGTCGCGACATACTCGGCCGAGCTCGCGGAGGATTTCGGCAGGAAGGCCCGCAACTTCGTTGCCGACCCACGGCATCGGGCGATTTTCCCGCAGAGCCGCATGCGGGATGACTCCGCAGCGGCCGATAGGTTCAACTTGCGGGCCGGCGGCTCAGCAGTGTTCGTCGGCAGGGGCGGATCGCTCACGGGCCGCGGGGCGGACGTCCTCATCGGCGACGACCTCCTCAAGGACAACGAGGAGGCCCAGTCCCCGACCATCCGCCGCAAGCTACACGACTGGTTCAAGACGGTCGCCTTCACGCGCCTGGAACCCGAAGGCGCCATTGTTCTGGTGACTACCCGCTGGCACCTTGATGACCTGGTCGGCTACCTCCTGCGCGAGCACGCCGAAGAGAACTGGGATGTCTTGAATCTGCCGGCGCTGTCGGAGGGCAAGAACGACCCGCTCGGGCGAGCGGAGGGCAAAGCGCTCTGGCCGGAACGGTTCCCGGTTGAGGACCTGCACCGAACACGATCGCTGATCGGCAGCATGAGCTTCGCGGCCCTCTACCAGGGCCGGCCCGTGGCGCTGGAGGGCTCTATCTTCCGATTGGGCTGGTTCCAACGGTATCGGGAGATGCCCGAACGGTTCGAGCGCGTCTTACTCTCGGCCGATACCGCGTTTAAAGAGGGCCAGGAGAACGACTACTCGGTCGTAACCGTTTGGGGCACGACGCAGAACGCGATCTATTTGCTCAGCGTCTGGCGTCAGCGGGTAGGGTTCCCCGATCTGAAGCGAGCGATCGTCTCGCTGGCGGAACACTGGAAGCCGCAGGCGGTCCTGATCGAGGACAGAGCCTCTGGACAGTCGCTCATCCAAGCTTTGAAGTCGGAGACGCGGCTCCCGGTGATCCCCGTGAAGGCGGATGCGAGCAAGACAAGCCGGGCACAAGCGGCGGCCCCGATGGTCGAAGCCGGGAAGGTATTTCTGCCGGAGTCCGCGCCGTGGCTCACGGAGTTTCTCGACGAGATTCTGAGTTTCCCAGCGTTCTCGCACGACGATCAGGTCGATTCCACAACGATGGCGCTGAACTGGATGCGCACGCCACAGGAACCGGGACTCATCAGCTACTACCACAGGCTCGCTCACGAGGCGCAGCATGAGCGCGGCGAGTTCCCGGACGATCGCTGCGACGACGGCGACTGCCCGAGGAGATCAGCAGCGTGATCGACAAAGCCCGGCAGGCAGCGCTGGAGTCGGTGCGTGCGGCTGCGCTGGCTGCGCGGGCCGCCGGGGACCTGCCAGTCTTTCTTGGGGAGCTTGAACGGCTGCGGGCGGAAATCCTAATTTCGACCACGAGCCCACTCGACCCGCCGCTAGAGAAGGATCGCATTCTGTCCGTCCCCGAGGCCGCACGGCGGATCGGACGGTCGCCGTGGTGGGTCTACAGAAACAAGAACGCGCTGCCGATCGTGAGGCTCCCTACCGGCCGCTACGGGTTCAGCGAGAAACGGCTGGAGCGTTGGATCGAGCGAAGGGCGGCGCCGTGACCAGGCGCGGGGAACCCCAAGTGCGCGTGATGAAGCTTGCTGCGTTGGCGCCGGCGCCGTACAACCCGCGGACGATTTCAGACGATGCGGCACGCGGGCTCCGCGCCAGCATCCGCCGCTTCGGACTCGTCCAGCCGATCGTGTTCAACAGCCGAAGCGGTCACGTCGTCGGCGGACACCAACGTGTGAAGGCGCTCGCGGAACTCGGCAAGACCGAGGCCCAGGTCATCGTCGTGGACCTGCCCGAGTCCGAGGAGAAGGCCTTGAACGTGACGCTCAATAACCCGGCGATCACGGGTGAGTTCACGGACGGCCTGCAGGCGATCCTCGCCGAGCTCGCCCGGGACTCACGGATCGAGTTCGAGGAGTTACAGCTCGACGCGCTACTCGACATCAGCCTTGACGGGATCATCGAGGACGAAATCCCCGAGCCTCCAAAGAAGCCTGCGACCAAGCCGGGCGACCTCTGGATCCTCGGGCATCACCGGCTGCTCTGCGGAGACTCGATGCAGCCGGCTGACGTCGCCCGGTTGCTCGGTGGCGCGAAGCCCCGACTCATGATCACCGACCCGCCCTACGGTGTTAGCTACGACCCGAGCTGGAGACTGGAGGCCGGTCTCCTCGCGTCTGCGACTCGCCGCTTGGGCAAGGTTCTAAACGACGATAGGGTGGACTGGCGGGAAGCGTGGCGACTGTTCCCCGGCGACGTCGCTTACGTGTGGCACGCGGGGGTCTTCGCCGCATCCACCGCCTCCCAGCTCGAGGAGTCGGGCTTCGAGATCCGTTCCCAAATTATCTGGAGGAAGCCCAGCTTCCCCATCAGCCGGGGCCACTACCACTGGCAGCACGAGCCGTGCTGGTACGCGGTCCGCCGCGGGGCCGCGGCGCGATGGACCGGCGACCGAAGCCAGACCACGGTCTGGGATGTTGCCGGCCGCTCGGAAGTCAAAACGGATCACGCGACCCAGAAGCCCGTCGAGTGCATGGCTCGGGCGATCCGCAATCACGAGGGCGACGTCTACGAGCCCTTCGCCGGCTCCGGCACCACGCTGATCGCGGCCGAACAGCTGGGGCGCCGCTGCCGGGCCATCGAGATCGAGCCGGCGTTTTGCGACGTCGTGGCTTCACGGTGGGAGCACCTGACCGGCGGGAAACGGAAACGAGCGTCTAAGGGGCTTAATTAAGCGCTTCATGTCTGAGCGACACAGAGGTAATGTCGAAGCGGCTAAGTTATGAAGGATCTTAGAGTTACATCCGGGGGGCAGGCCCGCGGCCGCCTCTTCCAGAACAAGAACCGCAAGGTCTGGATGATCGCATACTGCGGACCGAGACCGGACGGTTCCTGGGGCGAAATCCGGGAATCCAGCAAGACTCGCAACGAGGACACAGCCAAAAAGATCCTCGACAAGTGTCTGCGCAAGGTCGAGAACCACCGCGAGGGGATCGCCAACTTCGAAGGGCCGGCTCAGAGGCGCGTTCTCGTCTCCGAACTTCTTGAGGACCTGCTTGTCGAGTACCGCCGCCGCGAAATCAAGGGCTACGACCGAGTCTGGTATCGCCTCCGAAAGGAGTCCCCCCTTCGCGTCGGTCTGGGATCGAAGCGAGTGGATCGGCTGACGACCGACCACGTCGTCGCGTACACCGAGGCTCGCAGGAAGGCGGGTCGGAGCAAGGCGACAGTTAACCGCGACATTGAGCTTCTCGGCGCGGCATTCCGGCTGGCTTTGCAGAAGGGCAAGATCGCCCGGGCGCCCAGGATGCCCGCCAAGCTCTCCGAGAAGGACAACGTGCGCAAGGGGTTCTTCGAGAAGGGCGAGCTGGACGCCCTGCTTTCTCACCTCCCGGAGCCTCTCGGCGACCTGGCGCGCTTCGGGTTCGCGACGGGCTGGCGTCTGGGCGAGCTGCTGTGCCTCACCTGGGAAGCAGTCTCGAAAGATGAGATCCGTCTCGGCACAACGAAGAACGGCGAGCCGCGATCTCTTCCCCTGGCGGGTGAGCTTGGAGACCTCGTCGAGCGGCTCCGGAAGGCTCGGGAGTACGAGGGAAAAACAGGCCTCGGGCTCTCGGCCTACGTCTTCCATCGCAGCGGCGAGCCCATCAACAAGAACACCTTCGGAAAGCAGTGGCGGGCAGCCTGCATCGAGGCCGGACTCGGCCGTCGGATCCCCAACGAGAAGGACGTCGAGATCTACGTCGGCAAGCACTTCCACGACCTCCGGCGGACGGCCGCCCGGAACATGATCCGAGCCGGCGTCCCTCAGTCGATCGCCATGCGAGTCATCGGCCACGAGACCGATTCGATGTACCGCCGGTACGACATCACCGACAACCGGGACAAGCTCGCCGCCCTCGAGGCCGCCAGGATTTTCGTCGCACAGCAGGCTGGCAAGCCTTCCAACGTCGCAAGCATCCAGCGATAGGCTCGTCGTGCGGCAAGGTTGGATACCGCTTGCTTGGCTAGGCACCGGGCGAGGTTGGGCTTTCGGAATTCTGTTCTCAGGTATTCGAGAGGAGAGCCTCTGGCTTCTCCTCTGTCCTAGCCTGGTCGCGATAGGCTGGACCATCGAGCGATCAAACGTCCTGATGGAATGGGGCTAAATTCTTGAGAACGACGCCGGTGGTTTGTCGGCTAGAGACTAAGCTAAGCTTAGACGCATGAAAGAGATAAGCCCGAACGGCGCAGATGGTTTGGTCGTGCTCGGCCAGTTCATCCAGGCGATCCGGGATGCCGGCTACCGGGGGACCGCAGCAGCTGTCGCAGAACTCGTCGACAACGCTTTTGAGGCCGACGCCTCGGCCGTCGATATTCACCTTCGCGCAGCGCACGGCGGGCTGGTGATCGCGGTCAAAGACGACGGCGTCGGAATGGCACCGGAAACCCTGCAGTTGGCGCTCCGCTTTGGCGGAAGTTCGAGGTTTGACTGCCGCGTTGGCGTCGGCCGTTACGGTATGGGGCTACCGAACAGCTCGGTAAGCCAAGCACGACGCGTTGAGGTGTACACGTGGCAGCGACCGCACGTCTCATGGTGGACGTATTTGGACGTGGACGCGGTCATTGCGGGCGAGTTGACGGATGTGCCACGACCTAGGCGACGGACCTTCAACGAGTTCGGTCACCTGGGACATTCAGGCACTGTGGTTGTCTGGTCCAATTGCGATCGGGTGGAGACCACGGACGTCCGGGAGTTGACACGGCGCTTGGCGAGCTCTCTGGGCAGAGTCTTCCGACATGAACTCTGGAAAGGAAAGCGTCTCTCGGTCAACGGCGAATCCATCAAGCCGTTCGATCCCTTATTCATCAGGGCCGGCGGAGCCAGTCTCGTCGGTGCACGCCGCATCGGACCACCCCTGACGTTTGCGGTCCGTGTTCCGCGGCAGAACGCTTCCTCGACCGTCATCGTGGAATTCTCGGAACTGCCGATTCCTGCATGGGAGCCACTCTCAAATCGGGAGAAGCGGTCTAGCGGCATCGCGAAGGGTGCTGGCATCTCGGTCGTCCGGGCAGGCAGGGAGATTGATATTGGCTGGCATTTCATGGGGAACAAGCGCAAGGAGAACTACGACGACTGGTGGCGTTGCGAAGTTCGCTTCGAGCCGGCCCTCGATGAGCTTTTTGGCGTAACCCACACGAAGCAGGGCATCCACCCAACCGGTGAGCTTCGCGAGCTGCTGACCCCGGATCTCGAGTGCATCGCGCGCCAGCTGAATGCCAATGCCCGGCGGCATTTCCAGGAGCAGCGCCCAGGCATTGGATTGGCGCAGCGAACTGCTGAACGCCGCGATTTCGCCTTGGAACCGCCAGCGCAGCGCCAAGCTGCGAGGCAGGACGGCGGACAGCGACGCCGGTCCTCGGTCGGACCATTAAGCGGCCTTGCGTATCGTCTTGAGGAGCGCCTCCTCGATGACCTGAGTTTTTTCGTTCCGCAGCTGGCCTCCGACGAGGTGCTCGTATTGCTGAACACGGCTCACCCCTTTTACCAGCGCGTGTACTCCAAGGCGCACTCAGGCGACCGACAACGTGAGATTCTCGAACTCCTGCTGTTTGCAGCGGCCAGGGCCGAGGGAACAGCGGTAAGCAAACCCGAGCAGAAGGTCGCCCGCAAGTTGCGTGAGTCGTGGAGCAACGCGCTCGCTGCATTCCTCGCATGATCGCGCCGGTTATGAAAGAGCCAAGGATCGGTTGGATTAGCTTCTCGCCAATCCTTGAAGATCAGGAGGCTTTCCTAGCGTTCTGCAGGCGATTAGCGACGGGACTTCGCAAGAGAATTGATCGCGCCGAACTCGTTGGTGAGGAGCGGCGTGCGCTTCGTCTCCCGATGTCGCCCCGGCGACTGGAGGACATCAAAGCCAGTCTGGTCAGGCACATCGCCTTGGACCTCGTGGGCCAAGGATGGCAATTACGTGTGCGACGAAAGCGCGTGCAGATTTCCTATCCAGAGCTTGCTGCCGAGTTGCCCCAGGAGAGCAAGGAGCGCGTACGACGGGCTCATCTGATCGAGCGAGACGCGCAATTATCTGAGCCTGCGGTGCAAGAGTTCGTGTCCCGCATGGAACGCCGGCGCCTCACCGGCGCGGGTTGGCATTCCATTTTCTCCTTGATGCGAGACGGCGCCGACCTTCAGGCGAAGCTCAGCAGTGACACAGGAATCGGGGAAGCGATCCGACCCTATCTGCAGTTTGTCGAGCCAGGCGCACTTTGCGAGCACACTGGCCTTGCATTAGGTGACGTGTGGCGGTACTTCCGGCTGACGTGGACGAACGTTCACAAGTCGGTGCCCGGCCGGTCCATCATGATTCTCGTGCGCGATGCCGCCGCGCCCCATCATCCGGCTATCGGCATCGCTGCATTGGGAAGCGCTGTTGTGCAGCAGGAGATTCGAGACCAATGGATCGGCTGGGGTAGTACGACTTTCGTTCGGCAGCTGCTGGAGCACCCGTCGGTACGAACGGCGCGGCGCCTCGCGGCGCAACTAGACTCGTTGGTGCGGGACATTTATGTTCGAGACCTCCTCAAAGACAGAGTCATTTCGCCGCAGGATCTTCGGCATCCAACCACTCGTGCTATCCGCCGGTTACGTGCTGCCGGCGTGCGTGCACGTCATCAGCATCAGAAATACCCTGGTGCGGCAGCGCTGAAGGCGCAGCAGATGAGGGGGTACTGGAGGGCCGCTGCTCAAACCGCGCTGTTTCGCAGCAAGCGCTGCGAGCAGCTGAGTCGTTTGCTTGCGATTCGCCACAGCTTCCAGAAATATGGGTTCCCGGCCCGTTCTAGAAGTGCGGCCCGGCGCGCTCTTGAGGTCGGTGCCGTTAGGGCGGCGATCGGGCAACTCATCCGCCACATCAAAGCCACCCGAGTTGGCATTAACATGATGGACATCACCGTCTGCGGCGCGGTGGCACCCTACAACGTCCTGCTTGGTGGCAAGCTCGTCTGCATGCTGCTCGGCAGCCCGGAGGTGGTCCAAGAGTATGCGCGCCGGTACGGGACGAAGCCGAGCGTGATTGCCTCCGCGATGAAAGCGCGGCAAGTACACAGGGCGCCGCATCTCGTACTACTGTGCACCACAAGCCTGTACGGCGTCGGTTCAAGCCAGTACAATCGCGTCCGCCTCCCAGCAGTAGCTGTGGGGGGTAAGCCGAGAGAGCAACTCGAGTACACCCGCTTAGGCCGCAGCCGCGGGTATGGGTCGTTTCACTTCAGCGCGGCGACCGTGCAGGACATCAAGTTGTTGCTGTCGCGCCGGATCGACGGGCGGCGTGTGAACAGCATCTTCGGAGAGGGAGTGAACCCTCTGCTTCGCAAGATCCGCGAAGGCCTTGACTGGGTTGGCTTGGAGAGCGATCCGATCTTGCGGCACGGGATGGCCCGGGTCGTCTATGGTGTCGCGCTCGCCTCGAATTTTCGAGAGTTCCTCGTCGGAGCGGCCACTCGACCTCGGTATCTCATCCCGCAGACCGATGCGCGGTCACGGACCGCCATGATTGCACGGTACTGGCAGGAGCGGTGGCTGCGCTCCCGGCTTCAGACGCCCGGAGTCCTCGACGAGGTCGGTCGCCACACGCTCTGCTACCCGATCACTCATGGGGCGCGGGTTCCCGCACCACGCCACTCCGAGGTTGGGTCTCAGCCATCTCTCTGGCAGCAGAGTAGTTAACCTTCCTTCCCAGCAGATCGGGTACACGTGTTGCACGCACGGTGGCCTTTCCGTACATCTGCTCAGTGACAGCCAGGCCTCGCAGTCAAGGCGCTGCAAACAGCAGTCAACGTAACCTTTAGAAAGGATGGATGTTGTGGACCAGAACCCCAGGACTGAGGACCTCTTGACCGAGGTGGAACGGCAAGAGTCGTACCTCGCGGAACTTCCCAAGGACTTCAACTTTCCACTGTTTTCCGGCAAGCAAGCCGTGGAGTCGCAGCGGCGCAGCGGGTACAAGAGCACAGCTCGTGCGGCACGGGAGATCGTCGACAACGCGATCGAGGCCGGGGCCAAGAACGTCTACGTGCTCTTCGACCGGCCGCGCAAGGAACGCGACAAGAGCGAACGGCACGACCGCGTCTCCGCCATGGCCTTCATCGACGACGGCCCTGGCATGGTCCCGACGATGCTTCGATACGCTCTGACGTGGGGTGGCGGAACGCACTTCAAGCACCCTAAGGGGATCGGCAAGTTCGGCTTCGGGCTGCCTAACAGCAGCATCAACCAGACCCGCCGCGTCGAGGTCTACAGCAGAACGAAGGGTGTTCCCTGGCACTCTGCGGTCCTCGACATCAACGAGATTCCCCAGCATGGGCTCGTCACGATTCCCGCACCGACGCGGTCCGACCCGCCGACGTTCGTCAACGAATTCCTCGAGAAGAACCAACTGTTGCTCGAGTCTGGAACAGTCGTGGTCTGGGTAAAGCCTGATCGACTCACGTACAGGGTCGGCTCAACGCTGCGTGAACACCTGATCGAAGACTTCGGCGTGGTCTACCGGGGCCTTCTGGATCGAGTGAACCTCCAGGTGGAGTCGACGAAGGTCCAGAAGGTCGACCCGCTGTTTATGACTCCAGGCGCGTTGCTCTACAAGCCGGCCGCAGAGGGAGGAGCGGAGTGCACACTCGACAGTCGAACCCTGCCGACCAAGTTCTTCATCGACCCGGAGACTGGGGCGCAGCACCTCGAGTTGCTGGCCAGCGAGATCGACTTGGAGAAAGCCCGGCGTGACGTCAATGCCCGTGTCGGAGTCATGACGATGCGCATCGCACGGTTCCCCTACGGTTTCGTCAGAGGAGAGCGTCAGTACAAAGGGACCGACGAGTACAAGCGCTTCGAAATCCGCAAGCCGCGTCGAGGTATGGCGTTCTTGCGGGCCGGCAGGGAAATCGACACCGTCGACGTGTTTCCGAAGTCAAGCAAGGACGAAGCGAGCGGGCTAGGGGACTGGCCACTGCTCCAGTCGTACGCGTACCACTGGGGCATCGAGGTCAGCTTCGGACCGGAACTCGACGAGGCCTTTGGCATCGGCAACGACAAGCAAACGGTCCGTCCGATCGAAGACTTCTGGCGAGTCCTCGTGGCTGCCGATATCCACGAAATGCTTCACGAGGAGGAGAACCAGCAGCGCAGGATGCGAAAGGCTGAGCACGATCGCCGGCGTGAGGAAGCGGCAAAGACCAACAAACCCTCCGCAGCGATCGAGGCTGCTGCCCAGGCTGCGCAAGTCATGGGAGGGCCAGAGTTGGCGCCCGAGCGAAAGCTCGAGGCGCGCAAGCGGGTGGAGGAGGAGATCAAGAAGCGCACCGCGACCACGGGGCAGTCGGTCGAGGAGGTGCGCAAGGCGATCGAGCGAGAGGCGAAGCGCTGGGAGTACGGCATCGACTTCTTCAGCTCTGAAGGCGGCGTGTTCTTCAAGCCGGACGTGGGCAACGGTTACCAACGCTTGGCCTTGATCAACAAGCTTCACCCGTTTTTCGACTTCTACTCGGAACTTCTCGAGGCTGGCGATCTTCGCCTCCGCAACGCGGTCGATCTTCTGCTCTTGGCACTCGCCGATGCAGAGCTTCGTGCCGAGGGCGACGTGAAGACGACATACGAGCACGAGCGCGAAAGCCGTTGGAGCCCCTTCTTGAAGGTCTCGTTGAAAGTCCTCGACCGCCTCGAGCCGAGGCTCGACGAGAGCAGCGAACAACAGGAAGTCGTCTAACCACTCATTACGTCAAGAGGTTAGCTGGCCCGGAGTCCGGCCGTGGACTCCGGGCTTTTCTTCATTCTGGAGACTGCCGGAGTAGTCCCGCACACGGTTTCGCGGTCTGATACATTTGTCATCGGAGGCAGTGCAGCATGCGGCCAACGAGCCGCCGACGCCACTGAGCAACTGCAGGGCCTCCTTGAAGCGGCCACCGCCGTGGTGACCGCAGGAGTTGAGGCCTTGGGTTGTTTGGAGGTGTTGCGTGACCGTCCCTTCATCCCTTTCCGATGAGGAACTCCTCGTTGCCAGTCAGGCGGGCGATTCGGATGCTGCTGATGTTCTCCCATTTCGGTTCGGTCGTTACCTGCATAGCGTGGCTCGGCGACGAGCCATGAAGCTCCGGCTGTCGGCGGAGGACGTGAAAGACATCGTTCAGGGCGTCTACGCGCATGTCTTAGACCTGACAACTAGACGGTTCTCGCCGGGGAAATGCTCGGCGCGAAAATTCTTGGCAGGGTTGGCGTGGAACGAGGCGAAGGCGCTAAAACTCCTCGCCCGCCAGCGATGGGATGGTCGTGATCAGCCCGGCGCAGGTCGCGTCCAACGGCGACTCGTTCCTGACGGCGCTATCTCGGTTCCGAACCCCCGGGAGGAGAATAACGAAACTGATTCGGTTCTGGAGCTGGTACCGGCTACCCCGAACGATCCCCTTCAGCCGATCGCGACCGGTCAACTCTTCGAGATGTTGCTGCGCGGGGAAGCCCCGGTCACCCGTACCCTGGTCCGCAGCCACTTTCTGAACGACGAAGACATTCAGGATACCGCTAGGGCATGTCGAGTGAGTCGATTTCGGGCTAGCCGGACCCTTCGTTCCTTCTACTCGCAGGCTCGGCAGGAGCCGGGCTTGCTGGCCGCCTTGCGGACCGCCGTGTAGCCCCGGGTTCGAAAGGCCTCCACGATGGCCGGCCGAGACGTCGCGAGCGCTCCGCGACGGAGCTGCGCCTGCGGTCGCCTTCGCGATCGATCGACGACCGGAGTCAACTCGAGAAACGCGATCGCGGCGTTCCTTCCCGTTCTCTACTGCCACTCCACCGGACCTCGGGCATCACGACGTCGCTGCAGCAGCTCGTCGAAAACTCACATGGCTCATCGAATGGCTGCAGAACCCCCGGCACTGCGCGCCCGCGATCTACACGGAAATCGTCCGGACGCCGGCGATGCAAGCACGGATCACGTCGCTTGGAATCCGTGAGGAGAGGTACCCGGAAGGGCGGACTGGACCGGAGCGGTTTAAGACCAATCTCTCAGGCCTCGCGGGACGCCTCGCCACCGTAGCGATGAGCCCGGAGAGCTCGAGCAGGAAGGAAGCCGCGAGTCAATCGGCACCCATCGGACACATTTTCGGACACGCGATTGATTTCCTAGGGGAAATGCGGGTTTACGCCGGGTTCGAATCCCGGCGTCCCGACCACACAAATCCTCGCAAATTCCAATCGACTAAAACCTAACCCTCGCGTTTTCCTAGGTTTTTCGCAGATTTCGCTCGCCCGGCCTTCCGAGCCACTTTGCTGTTTCTTGCTGTTTTATTGGCTCCGCATTCGGACACAAATTCGGACACGTCGGCCTGAACCACTGGCCGGGTCACAGGTGGCACGAGGCGTAGACTTCCACGGTTCGGATGGCCCTGAACGCCGGCTCCCGGCTCGGCCCCTACGAGATCCTCGCGCCACTTGGCGCGGGTGGAATGGGAGAGGTGTACCGGGCGAAGGATACGCGCCTGGAGCGGACGGTGGCAGTGAAGGTGCTGCCGTCGCACCTTTGCGCCTCGCCCGAAGTCCGGCAGCGCTTCGAGCGGGAAGCGAAGACGATCTCCCAGCTCTCTCATCCGCATATCTGTGCGCTGTACGACGTGGGTCGGGAGGGCGAGACCGAGTACTTGGTGATGGAGTACCTGGAGGGGGAGACACTCTCGGATCGGCTCGGCCGTGGGGGTCTCGCGCTGGAGCAGACGCTCCGAATCGGAATGCAGATCGCCGACGCTCTGGACAAGGCGCACCGTCAAGGGATCGTCCACCGGGACCTGAAGCCCGGCAACGTCATGCTGACGAAGTCCGGAGTCAAGCTCTTGGACTTTGGGCTCGCGAAGGCAATGGCGCCAGCGACGACCCAGACTGCTCTGACCTCCCTACCCACCGCGATGGGCGCTCCAAACCTGACGCAGGAAGGGACGATCCTCGGGACCTTTCAGTACATGGCCCCTGAGCAGCTTGAAGGTAGGGAGGCAGACGGGCGGACGGACATTTTCGCCTTTGGCGCGTTGCTCTACGAGATGGCAACAGGGAAGAAGGCGTTTTCCGGAACGAGCCAGGCTTCCCTCATCACGGCGATCATGTCGTCGGATCCGACGCCGATCTCGACATTCCAGCCGATGACGCCGCCGGCACTCGACCGGGCCGTCAAGACGTGCCTTGCCAAGGATCCCGAAGAGCGGTTCCAGACGGCGCATGACGTCGGGATGCAACTGAAGTGGATCGCGGAAGGACGCTCCGAGGCCGGATTGCTGGCGCCGGTCCCCGCCCGCAAAAGGAGGCTGGGAGCGCTCCTGATCGCCGGCCTCGTCGGCTTTGTTGTCGCAGCCGTCCTCGCGGTGCCACTCGCCCGCGCCTTTCTCTCTCCCCGTTCCTTGCCACCGCGGCCACCCACGCGTTTCGCTCTCACGACCCCTCCCGAGACAGCGCCCATGTTTGTATGGAGCGACCCGCTGGCGCTCTCGCCCGACGGCCGTCTTCTCGCGGTGTCTCTCTTCTCCGCCGGCCGGCCGCAGCTCTTCCTTCACCGCTTCGATCAACTGAGCTGGACCCCGGTCGGCGAGACCGAAAACAATCTCGGGATGGAGGTCTTCTCTCCCGATGGCCAGTGGATCG
>Ga0070708_100000388_pt1 | contig 33202 bp, 30 predicted proteins | sample KBSK5503metaG_FD_65469 | JGI IMG/M metagenome (GOLD analysis project Ga0070708, IMG submission 65469) | Corn, switchgrass and miscanthus rhizosphere microbial communities from Kellogg Biological Station, Michigan, USA - KBS K5-50-3 metaG | ecosystem: Host-associated > Plants > Roots >... | reverse complement strand
TGTGCCGTTGAAAGTTGAGTGCGGTCGCTACCGCTCCCGGTTCTGTAATTGCGCGTGCGATGCGGTGTGCCGTTGAAAGTTGAGTGCGGTCGCTACCGCTCCCGGTTCTGTAATTGCGCGTGCGATGCGGTGTGCCGTTGAAAGTTGAGTGCGGTCGCTACCGCTCCCGGTTCTGTAATTTGCTGCGTGTGATAGTTTGGCGTGTAACTCAAAGAAGGAACCATCATGAACTATTTTCTTAATTGGCCTGACTATGAAGGTTCTCAGGCTGAGAAGTTTTTTAAGACGACGCTCTGGCAGGGTGAACACTTGATGATTGGCTTGAATTGTCTCGAACCCTTCCAGGCGCAGCCGGTCCACGCGCATACCGGCGCAGACAAGTTTTATTTTGTTCTGGCAGGTCGGGGTACATTCACCGTCGGTGATGAACAACGACTTGCTGAGTCGGGCGCTATTGTCGTAGCTCCGGCCGGAATCGCCCACGGCGTTACGAATACAGGCGATCAACGGCTATCTCTGCTCATAGCAATTGCACCACCAATCAAATAGATCAAATGAGCCAAGGCGATATTCCCAAAACCCTACGGCGATCGTCTCTCGATATTTCGGCGGAGGCCATCAACGAGATCGCCTCACAGATGACGAAGCTGGTAGCCGACTATTTCACGGGGATTTCTAACCTTCCTGTCTTCCCGCAAAACTATGGCGGCAGAACCATCGAAGAGTTGGATGCAGAACTCTCTCAGGAAGGAGTGCCACTTGAAAAACTCGTTGCCGAGTGTCGCACAATAATGAATCTAAGCAGACATAACGGCCATCCTCGCTTTTTCGGTTATGTCGCTTCGCCTTCAACGCCGATCGGTGCATACGCCGACCTGGTTGCTTCTGCTCTCAATGCAAATCTCACTTCTTGGCGTTCAGGGCCTGCCGGTACCGAGATTGAAAGAACACTGGTGCGTTGGTTGGGTTCGCTGGTTGGTTTCCACGAAAACGCCCACGGCTTGCTCACCAGTGGTGGTTCAATGGCAAATCTGATCGCGTTGCTCATTGCCAGCCGAACAAAATCTGGAACAGACATTTCCCGCAAAGGGCTTTGGAATGAAGGCCCGCCCTTGACGATTTATGCATCTGAAGAGATTCATATGTCAGTTGCTAAGGCGATCGATATTCTTGGCTTCGGGCGCGAGCAGATGCACACCATTGAATGTGACAACCGGATGCGAATTAATATCGACGCTCTACGAGATCGGATTCAGATCGATGTCGGCGAAGGGTTAAGACCATTTTGCGTGGTCGGCAGTGCCGGCACAGTCAACACCGGCGCAGTCGATCCCCTTAACGATATTGCCGACGTGGCAGCCGAATTCAATCTGTGGTTTCACGTCGATGGAGCTTATGGTGCGCCGGGAAGTTTGGACCGGCGCAAAAAAGCTCTCTTTGCCGGATTGGATCGCGCTGATTCGGTCTCACTCGATCCTCATAAATGGTTATATGTCCCTGTCGCTGCCGGCTGTCTCTTGCTACGTGACCAGGCGGGCGCACAAACAGCATTCAACACCGCTGATGCCGACTACATAAAAGTCCACGGCCATAGTGATGAAGAGGCTTTTGCTTTCTGGGACTATGGCATCGAACTGTCGCGCCGTTTTCGCGCCCTGAAAATCTGGTTGACCTTGCGTTATTACGGTGTGCGCCGAATCGCTGAGGCGATCGCAGAAGACAACTCCCTGGCGGAGTATCTGGCGACCATTGTTTCTAAAGCCGCGGACTTCGAACTGCTTGCGCCGGTTGAACTCAGCATCTGTTGCTTTCGTTACCTGCCGGCAGAGTTCAGACTACGATTGCAAAATGCCGCAGCGGAAGCCGAGCTGGCTGTTATCAATGAAGAGCTTGATCGCTTCAACGAACGTCTAATGAGTGCGGTCCAGATCGGGGGCAGAGCTTACCTATCGAATGCGACCGTTCACGGAAGATTCGCATTGCGGGCCTGCATTACAAACTTTCGCACCACTCGAGCGGACATCGATGAAACAATCGACGTTATTCGCGCAGTGGCGGCGAAAATGTCCGATATCCTTAGCTTATGATCACCACAGTGGAAATCAAACCTTACGAACGCGAGCTGCGCGTGGCACTGGAACTGGCACGCGAGGCAGGTGAGGCCATTCTCGATTTCTACGAAGGCCCGCTCAATGTCGAACAAAAGAGTAGCGCAGACGATCTCGAGCCGGTGACCCAAGCAGATAAAATCGCAAACGAGCTGATCGTTTCTCGGCTGGTTTGGGAGTTCCCGGACGACGGTATCCTTGCGGAAGAGTCGATCGATACGGAGCACCGGCTCGAAAGGAAGCGCGCCTGGATGGTCGATCCTTTGGACGGAACTAATGGTTTCATCGACGGCAACGGCGACTTCGCGGTACAGATTGGACTTGCCGAGGATGGCGAGTGCGTGGTCGGGGTTGTGTATCAACCGTTGACCGGCGTTCTCTACAGAGCTGTGCGCGGACAAGGCACCTGGATCGAACGACCAGAATATGAATCTGAGCGCGCAGAAGTCTCGGACCAGCGTGACGTGACAAGGATGCGCCTCGCCGCCAGCCGGTCGCACCGCAGTTCGCGCATGAATAAAGTTGTAAGTATCCTCGGCGTTAAAGAAGAGGTGCGACGCGGATCGGTAGGGATAAAGGTCGGCCTAATTGTCGAGCGCCAGTGCGATCTGTACATTCATCTCTCGCCACGCACAAAGCAATGGGATACTTGTGCACCACAGTTGATACTGACTGAAGCAGGAGGCCAAATGACCGACCTGTTTGGCCAGCCGCTTCGTTACAACGTGCTCGACGTGCAGAACCGCAATGGTCTGGTTGCGAGTAATGGCGTGACTCATGAGCAGCTGATCGAGACGCTGGCGCCGCTCCTCGCAGAGTTCGGCCGGCGGCCGGCTTAATGGTTTGCCATGTACATTCGACCGAAACCCTTTCTCACATACCTGCTCATTTGCTTCGCGCCCTTGCTGCTCGTTGCTGTTTTCAACTACTGGAATGGAATAACGGCCACCGACGACGCCGTCGGCGCCGACCTTCAGGATCATCTCAACGCGTTCACGAGCGGAGTAGACAGCGTTCTCCACAAAGACGAGAACGAAATCATGAGGTTTGCGCTTTCTCGAGTAGCGGAGCAGTTTGTGAAGGAGAGAAACGGTTCACGGAGCGAAACGCCGCGTGCTGATGTTTCGAGCGAGACAAAGGGCAATTCTGATAACAGCGCGAGTTTACCGGCTGAACTGCGGGCGAGCGTGGCGGCTCTGATTGATAGCCGCGGCCATTTCAAAAGCGTTGCCTTGTTTGCTCAGAATAGCCAGCCGTTATTGTTCGCTGAGCGCAACTCAAGCGATCCTCAAAACAGCCGGCCAATATTTCGCTTCTACAACTTCCCGCCGGACCAGCCCAAACCGGACAAACGCGTCTGGGACCTTCAGGGAAATATTCTCCTGGTCCAACCAATCGAAACCAACTCCGCCGGCACAACGTTGCAATACACCCTGCCAGTTTTTGCCGAGAACCGGACGCCGGGCGTTGCCGCGCTCGTTGCAGTGTTGGATCTCGAACCAGTGTTTTCTGACGTCGCACAAGTCCTGGAAACGAAAGTAACTCCTGACAACGGACTTCACTCCACAGTCATTGTGCTGGATCAGTCTGGAACAATTCTTTACCACGCGAATGGAGCGCTCAAACACCAGGAAGTAAGCTCTGCGATTCCGGCATTCATGCCAGCTGCCAGCGCGATGCTAGCCGGCAAAAGCGGTACCATAAGCTTCAGCTCGCCGACCCGGCAGGATTACCTCACGACGTTTGCGCCGCTGCCTCGCTTGAACGTCTCAGTGGCGGTTATGCGCGATCGTTCACAGCTTCTTTTCGGTGCGTACCGCGCAGGCATTACTGGTCTGTTGCTGGCACTCGTGCTCGCCAGTGTCGCGGCATTGATATTGGAGCAATACGTACAGAAGAAGCTTCGCGGCATAGAACGCGTCAACAGGGGACTAACTGCGATTGCTAAAGGGGAGTTGAACCATCGTATCGACATTAGATCGAGCGACGATGCGCGGGGCATGGCAGACAATATTAATGTAGTAACAGAACGTTTGCGCGCCCAGATCGCCCGGGAAGCAGAATCGCGACAATTTGCTTCGTTCGTAAGGTTGTCAGCCCTGCTTACACATGATCTAAAAAACGCCATTGAGGCTTTGTCGTTGATAGTCGGAAATATGGAACGCCATTTCGATAACGAGCAGTTTCGCGCGGATGCTATGAAATCGCTCACTGGAGCAACGGAAAAACTAAAAGGTCTGGTTGCGCGCATCAGTAAGCCGGTAACTACTTTGAGTGGTGAACATAAACGACCGCTGCCGACTGACTTAATCCCTATCATAAGACGAGTAGTGGCCATGACAGCCGAACCATTGCGAGAAAAGCACAAGATAGAGATGAACCTTCCGCCGACTTTGATCGCGCTTGCGGATGGTGATCGGATAGAGAACGTGATTGAGAATTTGGTTCTTAACGCTCTGGAGGCAATGTCCGAAAAGAGCGGAACGCTCACGATAGCAGGAGAACAAACTGAAGATGGAAGGGTTGTAGTAAGTGTCAGCGATACGGGCGTCGGAATGAGCAGACAATTCATCGAAAACCGGCTCTTTCATCCGTTTGCGACAACCAAGAAAAGCGGCGTCGGTCTTGGACTCTACACCTGCCGTGAAGTGATTCAGGTAAATGGCGGATCCATCGAGGTAAGCTCAATCGATGGCACTGGCACCACCTTTCGCGTCATGCTACCATCGGGCGCAACCTACAAGCGTGGCTAAGTAAGGGCGCGGCAAGCCCTTTGTACCAAACACCAGTTGCGCCGACCCTGGTTTGGTTTAGTTTGAGGACGTGAGTTTAGAGTCACACCTTAGGTGACGCAGCGGCTAAGCTAAAGCTTGAGTCTCTAGACTGAGCTGGTCACGCCCGTTTCCTTTCAGAGTACCTGCCCAGCAGTTTGTCGCGTACCCCCGCGAGGGTATTTCGTTTTCAGTGTCGGAAGTGAGTTTTCAGCATGGCAGAGCAGGCGCAAGTTAAGGGCATCGTACTCGTCGTTGATGATGACGAGGCAGTGCGGAGTGGTCTCTACTGGACACTCATTTCTGATTATCAGGTCTTTCAGGCTTCTTCTCGAGAAGAGGCGATCGCACTTATCAATGCCCAGCTAATCGATGTTGTAGTAACCGATCTTCATCTGCCTCCTCAAGTTGAAGACATATCGGAAGGCCTCACGCTAATTGATGTCGCACGCTCACAAGATCTTCCACCACAGGTAGTTGTAATTACGGGCAGCGATTCAAAACGCGGGGCGCTCGAAGCCGTGAGGCGCGGTGCATATGGTTTTTTTGAAAAGCCATTGGACTCGGCCGAGGTTCTGCACATCGTCAACCAGGCCGCCCGAATGCGACGCCTCGAAATGGAGAACAGACGACTGCGCGATGAGATGGGCCACCCGCCTGGGTTCGCACACCTGTTGGGCACGAGTCAATCTCTGGAGCACATCCTGAGACAGGCAAGAGCCGTGGCTGCCACCAGCGCTACAGTCTTGTTGACTGGCGAAAATGGAACGGGGAAAGAAATGTTAGCGCGTGCCATTCATCAAGAGAGCCCGCGTGCGGAAGGCCCTTTCGTTGCGGTTAGTTGCGCTGCGCTGCCTGAAACTTTGATTGAGTCGGAATTATTTGGTCACGAGAAGGGTGCGTTTACGTCAGCAACTCAAACTCGCAAGGGACGCTTCGAACTGGCTGATGGCGGGACGCTACTGCTGGACGAGATTGGCGAATTGAGTGCGGCCGTGCAAGTTAAGTTGCTCCGAGTTTTGCAGGAGCGCGCTTTTGAGCGGGTGGGCGGCACGAAGACCCTGAACGTAGACATCAGACTTATTGCGGCCAGCAATAAAGATCTTGAATTGGAAGTAGAAGAGGGACGGTTTCGTCGAGATCTCTTTTATCGTCTCAACGTTGTTCCTTTACAGCTGCCGCCGCTGCGCGAACGCCAGGATGATATTCCGGTTCTGGCGGCTCACTTCGCTGCCAAGGCTGCACACAAGTATAGCCATTCGACTCCCGAGCTCGAACCCGCACTTGTCGACGTGCTGCAGGAATATGAGTGGCCCGGCAATGTACGAGAACTCGAAAACCTGATGGAGAGACTGGTTGTCTTGAGCAACAACTCCAAATTGGGTCTCGAGTTTGTGCCGAAGAAAATGTTGCAGGTGTTGCCGGACACGAATACTTCGGATGAGTCAACCCTCGAAGGCGCAGTAGTCTCAATTAAGCGCCGCATGATCTTGAGCGCGCTGCAATGCGAAGGTGGAAACAAAGTGGCAGCAGCCAAACGGCTCGGGATCAGCCGTTCCTATTTGCATAGACTGATTAATGAATTCGGGCTGTAAGAGCAGCCAGCAAACAGTAAACAGCAGACAGCAAACAGCGTATAGGAGGGTGCCGTTCTCTCTAGCCACTTGCTCAGTGCTGCGGGCTGTTTGCTGTTTGCTGTCTGCTGCGGCATAGTTTTCCATCATGGCGAATTTGCAACAGCGATTACCCGAGAATGTTCCTGGAGATTTCTTTGTCGACTCGACCTGCATCGATTGTGATACCTGCAGCCAGCTTGCCCCCGGAATATTCAGAGACCACGGCGATCAGTGCAGCGTCTACCACCAGCCTGAGACAACAGACGATACGAAACTCGCAATGATGGCCCTGGTAGCCTGTCCGACCGGCTCGATTGGCTCTACCGGAAAACACAATGCGCACATCGGAATTGACGCCTTTCCTTTGTTGCTCGATGAGAATGTTTATTTTTGCGGGTTTACCTCGGAATCAACTTTTGGGGGTTGGAGTTATCTGATCACACGTCCGCCTGGTGAGGGTGGGAACGTACTGATTGACTCTCCGCGTTTCGCAAGCCAGCTGGTAAAGCGCTTCAAGACGATGGGTGGCATTAACACGATGCTCCTCACACATAAGGATGACATCGCCGATCATGAATTGTTCAGAAAAGAGTTTGGCTGCAAGCGGGTTATGCATGCGTCGGATGGGGCGGCGCGTTTGGGCGTCGAACAGGTAGTTGAGGGCGGCCAAGCGATCGCGCTCGATAATGATCTGATTGCCATACCGACGCCTGGGCACACCCGCGGCCACGTGGTCTTTTTGTACCGAAACAAATTTCTTTTCACCGGTGATCACCTTGCCTGGTCGCCGCGCGGCAAAACGTTGACCGCCTTCCGCAGTGTTGCCTGGTATTCCTGGGCCGAGCAGACGCGTTCGATGTCAAAGCTCTTGGCTTATGACTTCGAATGGGTCTTGCCGGGGCATGGCGATATGCATCGCGAGAATGCGAATATCATGCGCGAGCATCTCCAGCGCTGCATTTCCTGGATGAAGACGTTAGATTGAGATACGGCGATATCCTGATTCCAGTTTTGGAAAGAGGAAAGAATGACGAAGAACCAAAAGATTGCCCTCGGTTGCGGGGGCTTGGGATGTTTGGGTTTGATCGTGTTGGTGGTGATTGGCATTGGACTTTATTTTTATTCTCAGCGGAGCTCCTTCGCCTATAACGTCAACCGCAGTTTGAACTACAACGCCAATACCAATCGAAATTCAAATTCGAATGCAGACTCGAATAGCAGCTCGTCGGGTACTGCTTCAAGCTCATTGTCAGATGACGACAAGCACAAACTGTTTCAGGCGGCGAGTATGACGCAAGACACTGAGGTTATGCATCGTGTCTGGAAGAAGCTGGGATTGTGGAACAAAGACGACACGCCTGCAGATGCCTACGGCGTTTTTGTCAAAGATCATATTCTATGGGCTTTCAAAAGCGGAGACTTTATCCAATCGGTCAACACGCCGGAAAAGGCGCGGGCGTATGTTGATGCGCATATTGATGACTGAAGGACGATGGTAGTTTCAAAGCAGTAGAAAAAAGATGATTAGTCACACAGCGAAATTAGCCCTAGTGCTATTCTTGGGCCTAACCTCGATTACTTTGATAGGGCTGGACACGAAAGCCGCGCAGTTTGGAGGTGACGTCATCTCCTCAGTCACGCGTTCCCATTACGAGTTCACGAGTTCTTAAACACCAGTTCAGAACAGCAATTCATCTGCCCAGCAGGAGAAGCCAGTTGCTGTGAACCACGCATACATAGGGAAGGAAGTGGATACCAAGGTCATTATTTCAAAAAAGCCCAGGCCCAAATACACGAAGGCAGCGAGAAACAATAAGATGGAAGGAACGGTAGTGCTTAAAGTTGTATTTTCCTCGACTGGCGAAGTAAACAACATCCACACTGTAACTGGTTTGCCTTTTGGTTTGACGGAGCGGGCAATTGAAGCCGCGCGCAAGATAAAATTCAAGCCTGCCATCAAGGATGGCCGTCCAGTGTCAATGTGGATCCAGTTGGAATACAACTTCAATTTGGATTAGAGAGTTTTGTTTTGAATTACTGACGTCAATCAACCTGCCGAAGCAACGATCTTCGGCTCCTGGAGCACAGCGCACGTTTCTTACAGAACCGCGGTAGCGACCGCATTCAAGGAGCGTAATATGCACGGCAAGGATGCAGGGGTATCCTCTGCATAGCTCTCAGGTCCGTAGGGTGGGGTCTCCGAGGTGGTTGAGTGCGGTCGCTACCGCTCCCGGTTCTGTAAGAAGACGCTGATCCCGGTCAGGCATTTGAAATCGAGTACTTTTGTGATCCAAGCAATCTCTTTGAGTTCCATAGCCTTGAACGGCGGCTTGCTTCCAACGCTGGAACAGTAGTGACTTTTAATGAATCCAGACCGCATTCGCAATTTCTCCATCATCGCTCATATCGATCACGGCAAGTCGACACTCGCGGACCGGCTGCTAGAGCTGACCGGCGCCGTAACAGGCCGCGATATGTCCGAGCAGATACTCGACGACATGGATCTCGAGCGGGAGCGCGGTATCACAATCAAAGCCCACGCCGTCAGGCTTGATTACACAGCGCAGGATGGTCAGTCGTACATACTCAATCTGATCGACACTCCCGGACATGTGGACTTCTCCTACGAGGTATCGCGCTCACTATCAGCCTGCGAAGGCGCTTTGCTTGTTGTCGATGCCTCACAAGGTGTCGAAGCGCAAACCCTCGCGAACACTTATCTCGCAATCGAAAACAATCTCGAGCTCATTCCGGTAATCAATAAGATCGACCTGCCCGGCGCCGAGCCCGAAAAAGCGATCGAGCAGATCGAACACTTCATCGGACTGGAAACTCATAACGCGATTTTCACGAGCGCAAAAACCGGCCAGGGCGTTGCTGAAGTTTTGGAAGCAATCGTCCGCGAGGTGCCATCTCCGAAGGGAGATCCGGCCGCGCCCTTGAAGGCTCTGATCTTCGACTCCTGGTACGACTCCTACCGCGGAGTGATCGTTCTTTTTCGTGTCATCGACGGATCGATACGAAAGGGAATGAAGATTAGACTTGTCAATGCCGGGCGCGATTACCAGGTTGAGACTCTGGGCGTTAACCGGCCACGACCAACTCCGATTGATGAGTTGGGCGTCGGGGAAGTTGGTTTTCTTACTGCATCCATCAAAGCGGTTGCCGACGTGCAAATTGGAGATACGGTGACGGAAGCGGCGCGACCGACACAGGAACCATTTCCGGGTTATCAGGAAATTAAGCCGATGGTTTTCGCCGGTCTCTATCCGGTGGACACCAATCAATACGAAGAGTTGCGCGATGCTTTAGACAAGTTGCGTCTGAATGATGCGTCGTTTTTTTACGAGCCCGAATCCTCCACCGCGCTGGGTTTTGGGTTTCGCTGTGGTTTCCTCGGCCTGTTGCATATGGAGATCGTGCAGGAACGGCTCGAGCGCGAGTTTGATCTGGATCTGATTACGACCGCACCCAGCGTCCGTTATATCGTAACAACCACCGATGGCCAGATTACCGAAATTGATTCGCCGGCCAAGATGCCGGATCCGGGCCGCATTGTGAAGATCGAAGAGCCTGTCATTCGCGCCGTCATTCTCACGCCCGACGATTATCTGGGCGGTATTTTGCCGTTGCTTGAAGAGAAGCGCGGTGTGCAGAAGGGTTTTGAGTACATAACTTCCAATCGGGTGATGCTCACTTACGAGTTGCCTCTCAATGAGATCGTGATGGACTTTTACGATCGTTTGAAGTCCGTCTCGCGGGGTTATGCTTCACTCGATTACAACCTCGCCGGCTATTGGGAGAGCGACCTCGTCAAGCTCGACATTATGGTCGCGGGCGAACCCGTCGACGCGCTCTCGCTAATTCTTCATCGGAGTACGGCGCAGGCAAAGGGGCGAGTTCTTACTGAGAAGATGAAGCAGTTGATCCCGCGCCAGCTTTTCGAAGTGCCAATCCAGGCGGCGATCGGCAACAAGGTAATTGCGCGGGAAACAGTAAGAGCGCTTGGCAAGAACGTTATCGCCAAGTGCTATGGCGGCGACATCTCGCGCAAACGCAAGCTGCTCGAGAAACAGAAAGAAGGCAAGAAACGGATGAAGAAGGTGGGACGCGTTGAAATCCCACAGGAAGCTTTTCTCGCCGTATTGAAGGTGAATGAGTAGCTCCCGAGTACACAGAGGAAGCGCAGAGTCTTCGGGACGGATATTGGCAATACCAAACTGATGACCTCTTACCTGTCCTTGAGGTGCACTGAAATGAAAACGACTTTCTTAATTATCCTTTTGCTTTCAGTATTCAGATTACAAAACTCGTAATAGCAGATCTATAGAGTTCCGGACCGATCGATTGTGGCTATGGTCCATCATTTCAAACAGATATCTGCAGCAGCTCCGGTATTGAAAAGCCTGAATAGTCCCGAGCACGAGTTGCTGCTCTGTTGCGCACGCACGAGTGCCAGCGGGCCCATTACCGAGCGCCTTCGCAGTTTGTCGAGCGCAGGTATTGATTGGAATTACCTTCTTAAACTGGCACGCAGACATTCCCTGCCTCCTCTTGCTTACGTTCAGCTTGATCGATACGCATCAGATCTCGTTCCACCTGACGTTTTGCGTGAATTGAAGCGGGACTATCGGGAAAATGCTGCTCGGAATATTGTGCTCACCTCTGAGTTATGTCACCTCATCAAATTGTTTGCCGCTTCTGGCATCGAGGCGATTCCTTACAAAGGGCCGGTGCTGGCTCTCTTTGCTTACGGTGATCTCGCGTTGCGCCGGTTTGTTGATCTGGACATCATGGTCAGAAAAGACGACGTGCTGGTCGCCCGGGAACTTTTGCTGGCGGATGGCTACAACGCAGCGAAATCATTAAGTCTGAGACAGCAGGAACTTCTGCTCCGCACGCAGCACAACATGCAATTCACTCGGGACGAGCGACGCGTGATAGTTGAACTCCACTGGGAAGTCGCCTCACATTTGTTTGCCTCGTCCGTCCAGGCTCATGAACTGTGGGAGAGTCTCACTACAATTCCACTGAACGATATCGTTGTGAAGACATTGTCGGCAAACGATCTGTTGTTTTCTTTATGCGTTCATGGCTCACGACACCTTTGGGAACGACTATCCTGGATCTGCGACGTGGCGGAGCTGATTAATCATCAGAAGATAGATTGGAATGGATTGCTGGAGCGAGCCGCAAAAACTGACAGTGAAAGAATGATTTTTCTCGGATTATACCTTGCTGAGAGTCTTCTCGATGCAGCTCTGCCGGCTGAGGTGAAGGACCGATGTCTCGCCGACGAATGTCTTTTGTCGTTGGCCACAGAAGTTCGCGAGCATCTTTTTGATGGCCCTGAACATGTCCCAGCGACTTCGAGTGAAATCTTCAAGTACAATTTCGGAGTGCGCAAGAGTTGGCGATCGCGGGCCCGGTATATTTTCTTTATGTTGCGACCTACTGACGGCGATATCGGTTCTCATTCGCTGCCTCCGGGGCTCAGTTTTGCATATTACCTGATGCGTCCTTTCAGGCTGCTTTTCAAGGCCAAATTCGAAGCTACGAATCGTCTGAGATTCGCTCAAACGCAGAACAGGAAACGGTAGCGACCTGGCCGATTCGCCTCACTCAAGTTACTAGTTATTTTCCCAGGGTTGAGGATTCGATGCTCGTTCGATCACCTGGCTGAATGATTCGCGGTGGAGTGTTGCGAACCGGCCAGGCTACCGCTTCCTGTTCTGCAGTTGAGTGGCATTATCAGGTTCAATCTCGCAACTTAAGACACTACCCCGAGGTTCGTGAGTTTGACGGATTTTTTCGCCCGTGCTAGCTTCACGGGAATTGGCGTCCCGCGTAAGGGTCCATCAAAGGCCCCGCCGAGCGTTGCAGGAGCAATAAGAAGAGCTTGAAACGAATATTTTCAGAGAGCCGAATACGGTCTACGAATGTCAGATTGGCAGCACTTGTTGTTGTCCTAATCAGTTCATACGTGGCAGCACAAGAGCCCGCCGTTCCTGCTCTTCAAGATTCCAAGCAGCAGGAGATAAAGGCGCAGGAAGCAAAACCGAAAGAGGAGAGGGCAGCGACCAAACCTGCGTTCACTCTAAAGGTTAAGACGAAGCCGATCTTGAATCTTTCGCTCAAGGCCGAAAAGGCCAAGCTGGCGGATGTGACTGAACAGTTATCGAAAAATCTAAAGATCCCCATCTTTTTGGGGAAAGGCATGGAGAAACAGTTGATTTCTGTCGAATTCAGCGAGCTCACGCTGGAGCCTGCCATGCAACTCCTGGCGCCCGAGGTCTATATCGACTATGAGATTAATATGGCAGCCGGAAACCAGCCCCGACCCTTGGGGATTTTCTTCTATGCTGCTAACCAATCTGAACCGCCGGCCAACGCCGTCGTTCGCGGCAATAATCAGGCACTGCTAATTGAAGGCAACACCGAAGATGGAGTCGAGCCGCAGACCGACGAGGAGAAGAAAAAGCTGGAAGAACAACCGCTGCAAGTTCTTTTTGAGGATGACTTCCTCACGGTAAGAGCGAAGCACCAGCCACTGGCTTTAGTTCTGCTCAAGATTGGAGACGAGCTGGGCATTCCTGTGGACATCTCGTCTGAGTCATCCGAAATCGTCGATATGGTTATCAACAAACTGCCTGTTGAGGACGCAATCAGGCGGTTGTCGCCAAACATCAAACTTTTTATGCGGGCGGATTTGCAGCACGCTGAAAGAAGGGCGTTGCGATTGGCTTTAGGGGCGCCGGAAAAGGTAACTCAGCAGGCGCCTTGACCCCTGGGGAAAGCAAGCTTCAACGACGCATGGTCTAAAATTTAGTTGCCATGAGGAGATTCACGTCATAACATACTCCGAAAGATTCGAGGAGGCGCTCAACCTTGGCCAAACAAAACGAGATCCGTAACGGAGAGCAACCAGCGAAGCAAGCTGAGAAACAGATCAGCGGCGAACCTGCGGGAAAGGGCAAAAAGCTGTTCGTCGAACCCGAGATCTCACTCCCTGTTGATGTGCTGGAAGCGACAACTTTTTTCCAGATAGTGGGTAGCGGCGCAACAAACTGACTCTTAAGAGAAGAAGATTTTCCGGTTGTATGGAAGTCGCTCAAGACTTTGGTCGACCGGCGGTCCGTAAATTATATACGGTCGCCGGTCGTTTTATCCTGATCGAGAGTCGTGATCGATCATTAGCCGAACTAGTCGATAGCCTACTCGAGAGATGGTTCCTCACTGAAGTCGATCCCTCAGAGCAGCCTCCCAATGTGAATATTTCATTTCATTGCAACGAGCCATTGCCGCAGATTCCCGAGGGTCTTGATCACTTTGAAGTTGAGGACGGCGGCCATTGCTACGCCGATGGCAGCGGTTTCTACCTGGATCTCGGCAATTCGTCAATGCTTATCGACAGAGCAAATTCCGCGGATGTTAACATATGGATCAAACAGTGCCCTGACTTTCCGGATCGCAACTTAACTAAGGCAACATCTTTCGCTATCTGTGCGGCTTTGCGACGCTACGGACTCTTTGAACTTCACAGCGCCGCAGTTGCTAGCCCCGCCGCTCAAACAGGAGTGATGATCATTGGGCCGTCTGGCAGCGGCAAGTCAACCCTCACTCTGCAACTGGCGGCCGCAGGATGGCGATACCTTTCCGATGACGAATTACTCCTGAGTCTCAGGGAAAACGAAGTCGAGGCCCGAAGCTTTCGACGGCCTTTTGCCATTACCGAGAACACCGCCCTTATAAGCGGCGTAGCAGTTTTTGAAAATCTTTCTCGCCAGCAGCAAGAAGAGCGAGAAGTCAAGAGATGTTTCGATCCGCAGACCATTTTCCCCGGTGCCCAGATCGAGACTGTCAAGCCGAGCTTCTTGTTGTTCACCAGGATTAACGGCGAGGCAGAAACCAGATTATGTGAATTATCGCAGGCAGAAGCAATGAAGCGACTGATTAGGGCTTGTCCCTGGGCTACATATGATAAGACAATTGCCGTTGAGAATCTCGACATGCTTTCGCGCCTCGCACGTCAGAGCAGATCGTTTGATTTCTCTGCCGGTGCTGATTTACTGAATCCCAAACGTGCTTCCGATTTGCTGGCGTCCTACATTGGCGCCTAAATTAAATGTCCAACGATCCTACTCTCAGAAATAACTATGGCCCACAGCGAGTGACTATCGAGTTGGCTAATATTTGTAATCTTCATTGCAACTATTGCCTCAGGTCAGAAGAAGCTCTTTACAGTAACTATGCTAAATTCTTCAAAGTTGACCTGTTGAAGCGTGTCCTCAAGGATGCGCAGGAGATTGGCGGTATCACTCGTGTCGGCTTCACAGGCGGGGAGCCTACCCTTCATCCACAATTCACAGAAGTGATTGAAACCGTCGCCACCGCTGGGTTGACGTCAAGTTTTGTGACTAACGGGTGGCATTTCGAGCGAATCTGGCCGGCAGTGCTCGCTAACCGGGAATCGATAACCCATGTGGCCTTCAGCCTTGATGGAATAACGAGAGAAACGCATGACCGCTGGCGCGGCAATGGCTCTTTCGATCGGCTAGTGCGGGCGTTTTCTCGTTGCTACAAGGTGGGGTTGCCATTCCACGCCAAGATCGCCATTCGACGAGACACAATGGCCCAACTCGAGCAGATCGCCATTTTTGTGGCCCGTATGGGAGCTGCCAACCTGAGCTTCGCGCATGTCATGCCAACTTCGAAGGCAAGTGATGACGAGTCGCTAAATCTGGACGAGCGAAAGATCGCTGAGCAGGAGATCGCACTGCTGGCCCGTATTCTAAAAATGAATATCGGAATCGATGTGGGTTATTACAACGATGATCCACGCGCACCGTGTTCGCCACTGGCAGGGAGGAGCTTCAATATAGATTATCTCGGACGGCTTACCCTTTGTTGTAATCTTTCAGGCTTTCGCGGCGCCGCGGAGGAAGGCGATGTTGTTGCCGACCTGAACGTCGAGTCGTTCGCGCCAGCATATAAAAGGTTGCTCGCTGTGGCAGCTGCCCAGTTAAAAAAACGCACAGACGCATTGGCGGTGCTGCAAGCGAAAGGTTTGGCTCCGGATTTATACATTGGTTCGCCGTGCCTGTTTTGTATGCAAAGTTATGGCAAAATCCCCTGGCACAACGCGCCAACTGCGGTGGCACTAACTGGAGACCGCTCGCTTCCTGTAATTGGATAACAGAATATGAGCACAACTATCCTGCTGCCATGCAAGCATGTTGTTTTCACCGACTTTGATGGTGATGAAGGAATATTAGTCGACCTGAATACCAAGAGGTACTATCAGTTAAATGAGACTGCCATGTTGGTTTGGAAGGGATTGGAGCAAGGTAAGACTGTTAAGGAAATTGTTGGGGATGTGACCGCATCTTACGAAGTGACGGCCGAGCATGCAACTGGCAGTGTGCAGAAGGTTATTGACGACTTCCAATCTTATAGACTCGTAAGCACAAAATAGTGAGTGGCCACAATGCCGAGACTTCTGCCTCCTTCGGTACCGCGACAAAATGCGAAATAGCGAAGAGGAGCCGCTAAAGAACCTTCGCGATCGGAGCTGCGAGCGGCGTTGGTTCATTCGTTATTCAATTCTCACCTGCGCGATATTCCTGCCCCTGTTCTGGGCCTTCTTTTATCTCCGAAATGTTTATCCGATTGCTTCCTGGACCGTCATGATGGCGGGCGGTGAGTTGCAACGCGCTCACACTTATTTTGTGCTGCGTGGTGAGACCGTCTCCGGTGAGACTGTAGACGTTCCGGCAATCGATTTGACTAACGCGCTATACAGCCGCAACTGGACCATGGTGGATGCCACGGTGATGAACGGCAGCTTCAAGCTCGCTTCACTTCATCCCACCAACGCCGCGCTGCTAGCGAGCGTTGGTGGTATTGAGAATCTGCCACCGGGAGCACGGATACCGGATCTACTGGAGTCCTGGGGGCGAATCTACAACAGTAAGCAATCCGCTTCGTCTCCGCGCCGCCTCAAAGCTATCCGGCTTGACATGTATCGCTGGGAAGGCGGCCGCTACGCCGACTATGACAAATTCATAGACTCCTGGCGCAAAGAACTATGAGCCGTTTGGTTCCGGAAAACGCTCCTGCGCTAGGCGCCGTACGTTTTGTGGTGCAGGGTACTTTCCTGGTCTCTGTACTATTGACTTCATTCTCGGCTCTTGGCCAACTGCCGGTAACGATTCTTCGCCCGATCGGGGTGATGAAATTATTACCCTGGTCTTTCTATGATGATCTACTCACTCCTACCGGAGTAGGTTTGTTGAAATGGGCGCTGGTGCTGTCATTGGTTCTAAGCACGAGTGGTTTCTTGACGTCCTTGACGACCAAGACTTCGCTATTGTTGGTTGTTTTTTATCAGGGGCTGGTAAGGAGCTTTGGTCATTTTAACCATGATGAGATGCTCGGCGTTTACTACCTCGCAATTCTTGCGTTCACGCCTTGCGGTGATGGATTTTCTCTAGACAGCTGGTCTAGGCGCAAGCACGAGCGCCAACCGGGATTTATTTATGGTTATCCGATACTGTTGATGCAGTTGCTGATGGCCTGGGTGTATTTTAGCTCCGCTCTGGTCAAGCTGCGTGTTTCGGGTTTCAGGTATTTTAGCGCTGACAACTTGCCAACGCTGGCGATCTACCATTCCCTCGACAACTTGCATGACACACACTTTCGGCTGGCATTCTGGTTACCCGAAGTTCGCACCGTTCTTCCTTTCGTCGTCGGAGCCGCACTCTTATGGGAGCTGCTCTTTCCATTGGCAGTTTTTCGGAAGCGACTGCGCTGGTGGTTTCTCGGTGTAGGTGTCGTGTTTCATCTCTCGACGCTCTTCCTCATGAACATCTTTTTCCCGCACCAGCTCGCTATGTACTTGGTTTTTGTGGATTGGCCCAGCGTCGCCAAACGTCTACCGGAACGATTGCGAGCATCCTCTAAGGGGTACAACCCGTAGAAAAAACTCGTTGACGCCCAATCGGGCCGACGGGTATGATCCTCCGCGCTTAACTGCACTGACTCAAAAACACTTAGTTGCGGTTATTGGACTTGAAAGCAGAAACACGCCCTGCGGCCGTCAGCGCGCTGGAATAAAGCGATTCAGAGGGTTGGCCGTTCCCGACCATTTCGCAGGGTTTAACTGCAGGATTGGAAGGACCGCGGTCGCAAAAAGGAGAGTCAAAGAATGCTTAGACCAGTTCGGATGTTGATAATATCTATATCCGTGGTGCTTGTACTCCTCACAATGCAGATCGGTGTTGAGGCTAAGAAGAAAACAAAACGCAAGCATAGAACTACTCGTAGTGTGCCTATGATTGTGGTGCCTTTTACCCTATCTCCGGCGATTTCGGATGACAGCTTCATAAACAATGCAGCACCGACGCACGTTGCGCCATCTTCGCAGGTAGGCCAAGGTGGGATAGGCATTGAAAGCGTGGGCGACGGTGACGGTGGTACGAGCGGAAAGAGGCTGAGAGGCCGGCTCACAATCGGTCCGCCTGGCCCGCACGTCGCTGCCGCCGGCACCTTGCTCATCAGCGAGTTTCGCGTGCGAGGTCCTAACGGCGCCAACGACGAATTCATCGAGATCTACAACAATAGCGGTGCCAACCACACCGTCGCCGCGATTTCGGGAACCGGATATGGCATAGCCGCCTCAGATGGAGTGGTGCGCTGCACGATCCCGAACGGTACGGTCATTCCCGCCGCGGGCCACTACTTGTGCGTAAACTCCGTTGCATATTCAGCGGCTACCTATGCCGCCGGTGATGCGACTTACGGAACGGACATTCCCGATAACGCGGGCATTGCCCTCTTTAACAACAATACCGGTGGCGGCAGTTTCACCCTGGCTAATCGCTTTGACGCGGTTGGCTCAACCTCTGAAGCGAATACTCTTTACAAGGAAGGCACGGGTTATCCCGCTCTGACGCCATTTTCTATCGATTCTGCCTGGGTTCGCGACGAGTGCGGCAAAGGCGGGGCCGTTAACCAGCTTGGGCCCTGCACGATCAGCACGCCCAAAGACACCGATAACAACGCGGCCGATTTCTATTTTGTCGATACGAACGGAACGTCAGCGGGCGGCGGACAACGCTTGGGAGCGCCGGGGCCGCAGAATCTTTCCTCTCCGATTCAGCGAAACAGCACGTTTTCTGGCGTGTTGCTCGATGCGACCGTGGTACAATCGTCTCCACCCAACCGCGTCCGCGACTTTACTTCTGATCCCCCTAACAACTCGACCTTTGGTACGCTCAGTATCCGGAGAAGACTTGTGAACAACACCGGTGCCGCCGTCACTCGATTGCGCTTCCGCATAATCGATCTGGATACTTTTCCCGCTGCGTCGGGCTTCGCGGATCTGAGACCACGCACGTCCGGCTTGGTCGTGGTTGCCGGCGTCAATGACAGCGGTACGTGTGCTGCTACGGGTGTGCCTGCGACGGCACCCTGCACCGTTAATGTCCAAGGTACGACACTGGAGGTGGGACAGCCGCAGCCCAATGGAGGCGGCTTTAACAGCAGTTTGAGTGCCGGCACGGTCACATTGGGAACACCGCTGGCTAACGGGGCTTCGATCAACCTCCAATTTCTGCTCGGTATCCAGCAAACCGGCAACTTCCGTTTTTACCTCAATATAGAGGTCCTTCCGTAATTAGTAAGCAAGGGGTGTAAAAGAGCGTCGCCGAACAACGCTGTCCGCGTCTTCGGCGACGCTCTTTTGCGTTTGCCTAACGTAGACAGGCTTGAGTCTAGTTATTACTCGGTTGGAAGTTACCGGAGTTGAGATTAAAGTGGCCGTCTGATGGGAACGAATAAGTAACAATGTAGTTCGGGATCGTCGATTCAAGCAGTGGTTTGCCGTCGGCTTCGAGCCAGGCATGACCGCTTACTTTACCTTGGGCGTCATTTCGTACACCAAAGAGAATGTGCGTGGCGATGCCATTCTGCGAAAGGTAGCGGTGCAGTATGGCCGCGCGCTTCCAGCAGATTGGTTTGAAAAACAGGACATCAGCTGATAACAGAAGATCTATTGCGCGGGCAAGGCGAGCCTGGATGTGCGGGCCTGTTGCCTGGGATCTTCGGAATCTCGTTGTTGAGACGATTCGCAAAGCCCGAGGTAGAGGACAGCATTTTGCGGTCAGCGAAAGAATGCCGACCCACCATGCCATTCTACAGATAAGGAAGGTCTCGGCGGGTTGCAGGACCAGCTTGCGACCTGCGTTTAGCAATAAACGACCGACCTTGATGGTTGTTCTTGTTAGTTTTCGGATCATGTCATGATGTCGGAGTGATTCTATCTTACCCGCGATTGCTTGCTCATACGTTTTTGCTGGTTTGCGTGATAGGCTAAGTCCGAGACAACTTTAACACTACTAAAGAACTACTGTGACACAGGGAAAGACTCAGCGTGGTCGCTACAAACAAGTCACAATTTATTGTGATGGTTCCAGCTTGGGTAATGGCCAGGCATTAACCCGCGCCGCTGCAGTGGCCTTGCTCGGATACAAAGGTATCTGGCGCGCTGTTGGTGAATACCTGGGTAATGCGACCAACCAGCAAGCGGAAATCGTTGCGGCAGCATTGGGGTTGGAATCTTTACGCGAGCCCTGTCAGGTTCATCTATTCACTGACTCGCGTTACGTTGTAGAAACAATGAGTGGGCGTTTTCGCCGGAAAGCGAATCCCGACTGGTGGCGCCGTCTGGATCAGGCAGCAGCGCGACATGAAATAGTTTGGGAGTGGACTCGCGGGCACGTGGGCCATTTGGTACAGGAAGCAGCCGATCGTGCGGCGCGGCGCATCGCTGCCGCCGGCCATGTTGACGAAGACATGCTGCGGGAGGCTGTGGACACAGTTGGAACTGCCGAGCCGCCCGGTGCTGTGGGCGTGAAGTCGTAGAATAATGTTCAAATTAGTGGACTTCTCACGATTTCTTGGTAGTTCATGGACGTCACGACAATTGATCTTTATAATTTTCCCTCCCCTGTAGTAACACTACTTTGTCCCAAGGCCACTAAATTTGTTTCTCACATCCTTTAGATCGGGTTCTAACTTCTCCCTCGGGTTCTGTCTTGCGCGTCATCTGTTAATGGCGGCAGCTGTTCTGCTACTCGCAATCGCGACCCCGGCACAGGATCAAATGCGAGGTTGGCAGTGGCAAAACCCTCTGCCGCAAGGGAATTCAATCAACGCCATCAGGTTCACCAGCGATAAGCGACATGGCTGGGCGGTCGGGTCGGACGGGGCTGTGCTCAGCACCAACGATGGGGGGTTTGTTTGGGAGCAGCAGGAGTGTCCGGCTAACACAACACTCTATGGGCTTTACGTCAAAGATCGATCTCACGTTGTCATAACTGGAGCGCGCGGGGTTGTGCTTACAACCAGAAATGGCGGCCGCAGATGGGTTGTGCGACCGACAGCCATCCGTGATCATCTCTTCGCAGTTGCCTTCGCACCGGATGATCCTCTTCATGGCTGGGCGGTTGGCACCTTTGGTTCGATCATAGCGACAACCGATGGGGGTCTTACCTGGAAAACGCAGAGCAGTCACACTTCTGCCCATCTTTTTTCGGTAGCCTTTGCTAACGCAAAGAATGGAATCGCCGTAGGTGCGAGAGGCACACTTCTGGTTACAACCAATGGAGGTGCTGAATGGAGACAGCAGAGCGGTATCGGCAACTCTGTTCTCACAAGCGTAGGCTTCGCTTCAACGAAGACGGCCGTGGTCGTGGGTTATCGCGGTACGATCCTTCGAACAGACGATAGTGGCGGAACGTGGGTGGCCGCTAATCCCCTGGTGACTACGGATCTCTTTTCGGTTTTCTTCATCGACGAGTTGCATGGCTGGGCTTCCGGGGAAAGCGGCGTCGTGCTCACAACCGGCGACGGAGGAAACATATGGCTTCCGGTCAATGTGCGTACGAGTCCGCGGCTGGCTTCGGTTTACTTTGCTGATGAGTCTCTCGGTTGGGCCGCCGGTGAGGATGGTCTTGTTGTGCGCACCGATGATGGGGGGCTTTCGTGGCGCCGTTTGACTGAAGGTGGGCGGGACGATCTCGCGAACATCTTCTTTGCCGACAACTCACATGGTTGGGCCGTGGGCGCGCGCGGTAAGATAATGTTTACGAGTTCCGGGGGAAAGAGTTGGACCGTGAGGCCTTCGGGCACGACTGCTTCATTGAATTCCATCAGGTTTATTAACGACAAGGCTGGCTGGATAGTGGGCGACGGAGGCACCATTCTGCATTCGGTGAACGGGGGAATAACCTGGGCAGCAATTTCTAGTCCGGCAAAGGAGAACCTGTTTGGTGTTTGCTTTGTCTCAACTACGAAAGGTTGGGTTGTCGGTGCTCGTGGCGCTGTGTGGCACACTGAAGATGAAGGAGTCTCCTGGCAGTTTCAACAAACTAATACTCTCAACTGGCTCGAAGATGTGGAGTTTGTCGATGAGTTGCACGGATTTGCGGTTGGCTCCAGCGGTACTATCCTACGTACAGAGAACGGCGGGGAAACCTGGATACGGGTCGACCGAAACCTGAAAGAATGGTTGTACGCTTTGGCGTTTGCCGATTCAAAACGCGGCTACATCGTAGGGGCTAGAGGAATCATTTTAAGGACCGACGATGGTGGCGCGACGTGGAAAGATCTTGAGAGCGGGATGACAAGCAACTTGTTTGCGGTTGCGGTTGCCAATCGCGACGATATTCTGGTGGCCGGCGAACAGGGCCGCATCCTTCACAGCCAGGATGCAGGTCGCACATGGGAAATTCAGCCTAGCGTTACCAGTACTAGCTTGTTTTCGATTGCTTATCGAGGGGGAAATAACATTTGGGTTGCCGGTCGGGGAGGAGCCATTCTCAGACGGATCGAACCAATCGCCACTGTGAGAATACCGGTGTCGCGCATTCCTCCGCTTCTGCGTGGAACGTCAAAGCCTTTGGTGGAGAGCAGTGAAAACATGATTGACGACGGGGATATACCGCGAGCAGTGCCGCCCAAAAAACCAGTCAGACCATAGTACTCTTCCCCTAAGAGATAAGCTTCATCCCCATAACCACCGCTTCGGAATACACCTCGTCGTTGCTCAGAATCTCCATCTCCCTGCCAACTAACTGCGCTGTGCTGCGGTTTCTCACTGGTAACAATTGGCCTGGCTGAATCTCTCCCGCAACGTTCGCATAGGCTTCCAAATGAAGGCCATTCTCGTTTCGTCTGGCAACAAAAGCCGCCGATTCTCCGTCTGACCGCAACTCAACTCTCGCGAGCCTGCCTTGCCTCAAATCGATTCGCTCAACCTTGTTGAGTTTCAGCCGTATTTGTGCGGTGCCATTGTTAAGATCGATCTGTAGACCCTCGGGCGTCATTTCGCGCGACTCACGCACAGGCTCCCATCCCAATCGACTTGCGAGCCACCCCGCAATTAACATTGCCTGCGGCGCAATCATCTGAGCAGAAGATTCGGGTGCACTATAGTCAACCTCAATTGCACTGAGGGCACCGAGCGCGCTGCGGTATTGCGGCACATCGTAAAAGCTCGCCAATAACCCGCGCCAGAACGTCAAGCGCTCCCAATTGATGTCACTGACTCCAAGACGCAACTGATTGCGACTACTGCAGAGTTTGGCGATGGCGCTCAAACCCTCGGGCAGGAATGCAACCGAATCAAGTATTAGCCGATTAGCACCGCGACAAAGCGGTTCAAACAAACTGTCGTTCAGCGTGATGATATCGTGCCACCAAAGAAAGACCGGCAGGTCCGGAATCAACAGCGGTAGAGTTGCGCTGGGCAATTCCGCGACAAAGCTTCCTCCCGCGACCAGCGTTACTTCTTCGCAGCACAGATCTGTCGTCTCAGCGTCGATGCCCCTCCTGCAGAACGATGAGATATACATTTCTATGTCATGTTCCGGAGCGTCTGTCTCAACGGCAACCACGAGCGCACGACACGGATGAGCGGGGCTGAGTTCCAACAGCGTGGCATTGATCTCATCGAGTTTGGCACGATTAGGAATGAAGACCATCAGGTTAGCCACGCGCGCACGCAACACTGCGCCTTCCTGTTGATCGTCAGCATCCTGGGCCGTTTTCACCCAGAGCATAGCCAACTCTCGCTCGATGGATTCAACGTCGAGGGTTTTGGGGACTTGGATTTGTCTTGGAGCAGAAAGCATAAAGTCTAAATCTGTACTTGGTGTTTTGCAGTTTGTCCCTTTGTACTTTGTCCTTGGTGCTTTCTGCTTTGTTTCGTTTTCGAGGACCTAGTAAGCTCGAACACCAGGTAGAAAGTACAAAGTACCAAGTACTAAGTTCAAAGCACCAAGTTCAAAGCACAAAGATCATCATCTCGTTAAAGCACTCGCCAGCTCCGGCCATCGCGCTCGATCAGATCGAATGACGCCTGCGGGCCCCAGGACCCGGCTGGATAGTTAGGAAAATCTGTTGCTGGCTGTTTCCATGCCTCAAGAATCGGGGTAACGATTTCCCAGCCGCGCTCCACCATATCGCGGCGTGCGTATAAAGTTGAATCCGCCAGCATGCAATCCAGCAACAATCGCTCATAAGCCTCGGGCGGCTTGACGCCGAACGACGAGCCGTAGCGGAAGTCCATATTTACCCACCGAATACGCATCGCCTGGCCCGGCAGTTTTACGCCAAAACGCAAAGTTATGCCCTCGTTTGGTTGAATGCGAATCACCAGGACGTTGGGCTCCACGGGCGCGTCTGCTTCGGTGAACAATTGGCGCGGCACGTGCTTAAACTGAATGGCGATCTCCGTTATGCGCTCCTGCAAACGTTTTCCAGAGCGAATGTAGAAAGGTACGTCCGCCCACCTCCAGTTATCAAACTGGAGCTTGAGCGCTGCGAAAGTCTCGGTTGATGAATTGGGATCTACCCCGGGCTCTTGTCGATAACCAACGACTGTTTCACCCAGTACATAGCCTGGCCCATATTGCCCGCGCACCGCGACCTCGTTGACGCAATCAGGGGGAATTAGCCGCACCGACTGCATCGCTTTGATTTTCTCGTCTCGGATGCTGTCAGGTTTCAGAGATGACGGCGGCTCCATCGCTATCAAAGAGGTAACCTGAAAAACGTGGTTCTGAATCATATCGCGAACGGCGCCTGCCTTTTCGTAATAATCGCCGCGGCCTTCAACTCCGATCGCTTCGGCGTTTGTAATCTGAATGTGGTCGACATACTGCCGGTTCCAGAGCGGTTCCCAAATGCTGTTGTCAAAACGAAAGACCAACAGATTCTGCACCGTCTCTTTGCCGAGATAATGATCGATACGATAAATCTGACTTTCTTTAAAGACTAGTGCGAGTTCTTTATTGAGTTCAAGGGCGCTCTCGAGATCATGTCCGAAAGGCTTCTCGACGATGATCCTGGTCCAGCCTTTTTCCGTGTTTGTTATGCCGGAAGCGCCTAATTGTTTGACGATGGGAACAAAGAACTGGGGCGCCGTTGCCAGATAGAAGATACGATTTCCCTGGGTCTGCCGGGCCTCTTCGACTTCGCTTAATTTGGCCTGCAGCGCCGTATATGTGTTTGGGTCACTAAAATCGCCTGAGACATAAGAGATGCCACTGGCGAACCGCTGCCAGGATGGTTCGTCGACGTCCTCATCTTCGGCAAACTCAGCGAGCGCCTGCCGCATACGGTTACGAAATTCCTCATCGCCAATCTGCTGACGGGAGGTGCCAATGATTGCGAATTGCGCTGGAATTAATCGTTGCTGAGCCATCCGATAAAGAGCAGGTACCAGCTTACGTTTGGTCAGATCGCCGGTAGCACCAAAAATTACGATTGCGCATGGTGGTGCGACGCGCTCCAGACGCATGCCCGTACGCAACGGATTATCGAGAACCGGATTATCGAGAACTGGAGTTGTCATCTGCTTTTCTGGAAACAGGGGTAAGACTAACAAATGAGGCGTTGCTACTCAATTGCAGAACCGAGAAGGGGTAGCGCCGGGTTGGTTCAGCAACATTCAAGTCGCAAAGAAAACAGATTTTATTGTTGGTTGGATGTCGCGCGTGTGGACCCGGTCGCTACCGCTCCTCGGTTCTCACATTGAGTGGCCTTCCCAGTTCACCCAACTACGCCAGTATTTGCCGGATTTTATCAGGCGCGAATGGGGTGATCCTTAGCGTAGGAGTAGGCGGTCCAGGCTGCGATAACGTGGCAAACCCAGCCGAGGGTGCCGCCGGTGCCGATCCAAAAGCCCGGGGTAATGATCAGCCAGAGAATGCCCGCAAGGATGCGGCCGTTATAGAGTTGGCCTACTCCGGGAATAATAAAACTCAAAACACCCGCCAGAAATGGATCGCGCATCTGCTCGTTTACCTCCGTGGAAAAACTATACGACAGCAGTTCGCATTTAGTTCTTCAAAGCTCTGATCTTGATTGGACTCCATTATGAGTATTTAGTCTTGCTGGTGAGTGGCATTCAAACTTGGGCGGGGAGAGGGTCCGCCTTCCTGACCTGTGAGGTTACTGATGTTGAGTAATTCAGTTTGATGGTAGTCTCATTCGAACTGCCGCTGTTCATTGCTCGCCGTCGATCCGCCTTACATCAACTATCTCACCACGAAACGTCTTCAGCATCTGTTGAACGATTGGACTGTTTTCTGCGGTTTCGCGCAGTCGCTGTTTTTCTATTCGCTCTTCATCCTCTTTGGTCGAGGGTGGCGCTTCAGCTTCAGAATCTTTGACGACAACGCGAACGCCCATTTCCTTCCCGGTAACTTCCTGACAGGTATCGCGGAGAATTTTAATGTTTTCGGTTTTAGTCAAGGTGTCGCGAAAGTGGCGGGCATCGGTCGCAAATTCGATGTAGAGTTCACCGTCCTGGAACGCCGTTTGGCGTGCCGCTTCGAGAACAGTAACCAGAAACATTTTTCGTTTGCGTTCCAGAATTGTTTTCAGTTGCCCGATATCGGAAGAGGGCGGTGAAGACGTTGCCTGATTCCCTGCGGGCACATCGCCACTCAGGGATGGCTCAACGGCTTCCTTAGTCGCAGGCGGTTTCTCGAGTGCCGGCTGCGCAGCTGTGCCGGCAAAGGAACCCCCTGCCGCTCTCGAACCTGAACTTCTTTCGCCGCTCGAAGGTCTTCCCGAACTCAATGCTGGACCACCCGCCGAACCTGCCGGTGCTTTGGTTTGTGAAGAGCTGTGTTCTCCTGTAAGCCCAGCCTCAAGCGCCGAGAGACGTTCGAGTATCTCGCCGATAGTCTCGACTCGCCGCATTTCCATTAACTTCACGACGCCAATCTCCAACTGATAGCGAGGATGGGCGGCAGTTCTGAGTTTTGTTTCTGTTTCAGCAAGGGAATGAAAGAAACGAACTAGATCCGACTCGGAAAAAAGCGCGGCCTGACGCTTGAGTTCCTGTGGATCGCAGACTGCTGACTCGAGCAGTTCCTCGCTGGCCGAAACCTTTGTCACCAGAAGGTCGCGCAAGTGTGCGAGCAGATCGCGGCAAAAGTTTCGCAAATCATGACCCCGCATAACGATCTCATCGATCACCGCGAGAGCCTCAGCGGGTTGGGCGGCGGCGATGCCGTCGATGATCCGGGAGAGAATGTCGGCGCCCGCAACTCCAAGCGCCATCTCTACATCTTCTTTCTTGATCTTAGGTCCGGCGAAGCTGATCACCTGATCCAGCGCTGATTGCGCATCACGCATCGAACCCTCGCCGGCACGTGCAATCTCGCGCAACGCATCATCAGGAATGGAGAGCTTCTCGGCCTGGGCAATCAGTTTGAGGCGGTCGAGAATCTTCGCGGTAGCAATAGTGCGAAATTCAAACTGCTGAGTGCGCGAAAGAATCGTTTCCGGAACCTTATGCCGCTCCGTTGTGGCCATGATGAAGACGAAACCTGGCGGCGGTTCTTCGAGCGTTTTCAAGAGCGCGTTGAACGCGGAACCCGACAACATGTGTATTTCATCAATTATGAAGATCTTATAGCGATCGCGCGCATTGGTTTTCCTCAAGCTCTCGATAATTGTTTCGCGCACATTGTCGATTCCGGTGTATGAAGCAGCGTCGATCTCTCGAACGTCGATCGAGCGGCTCTCAGTTATCTCACTACACGAGGGGCAGGCGTTCGGATCGTCGGTGCGGCAGGGTGTGGGCGTAGGTCCCTTGGCTTTATGACAATTGAGGGCTTTAGCCAGCAGTCTTGCCGTGGTTGTTTTCCCCACGCCGCGCGCACCGGAAAAGAGATACGCATGATGCAGCCGCCCGTGCTCGATAGCGTTGCGCAGAGTGCGCGTGATTGGTTCCTGGCCGGTGACTTCGTCGAAAGTTTGCGGACGCCACTTGCGGGCGATTACTTGATAAGTCATGAGTTGTCTTTGATTGCGTTAATTTCTTTGTTGAAACTCTAGCAGAGGAGCACTGTGCCAGCAAAGCAGAGGATTCGAGATAAAACAAGAAAAGAGCGACGCAGCCGGTTTGTATTTTGCGTCGCTCTTTCAGTTTGAATTGGCCAGACCCCGGACTTGCCCGCAACACACGCCGTCGTTGCTACCGTTGCTCCGTTCCCGGCCTGGCGGGGTTCACAAGACTAGCGTTGTGCGGAGCCCGGGATCTGATAAATCATTTTCGATTGCCAATTGCCAAATACCAAATGCCAATTGGTCATGGTTGTAAAAGCTCTCGATTAAAGAAAAGCACAGTCCTGCTTAACACGGAATCGGCAATCGGCCATCGCCAATTGGAAATCTTTTAGATTGCTGTTTTTCGATGTGCCCCCAATCTCAGCAACCCGTTAATTGCGAGATGCAGCAAAATGTAAGCGATTATCGCAACAATTATAGGAAGCAATAATGTATGTCCCTGGTTCGTTGTGGGACTGGCAACGATGCCTCTAAAGGGGGAGTAAAAAGGGTTCGTTACCGCCACAATGAATTGCACGAATCCGGCACTACTCCGTGCTGCGAGCAACGCCAGGAGAAAACGCATTCCCAATAACGCGTAGATTACAAAAAAGATGTAATCCACTACTTGAGAAACTCTAGCCAGGGTTCGAGAGCGTCCCACCTCGCGCTCCGTATCAAGGACTTCGTCAACAGCTTTCGCGCGGAATTGGCTGGCCACCTGTTCAATCTTTCGCCCCTCGCCCGGTGGCGGCCCCTGACTCGCTCGATCAGCGATCTCAGCATTAACGTCACCTTCAACTTGAGACTTTACAGACTCGTGCTGAACCGATCGCCTTGCTTCTTCAGACGCCAGTTTGTTGTCGTCCATAAGACCCCCACTCATTGCCGATTTCCAATTGCCGATTGCCGATTGCTGATTTTCCCTCGACCGGTTGACTTGTGTCTCTAAGATGCAACAGATAACGATGTACCAGTTAACTCATTACCCAAAAAGCCAATCGGCAATCGAAAATGTTTTGGCGGAGAGGGTGGGATTCGAACCCACGGAACGGTTTCCCGTTCACAGCATTTCCAGTGCTGCCAATTCAACCACTCTTGCACCTCTCCGGGATTGCAGATTTTTGATTGCCGATTGCCGATTTGTTTCCACCGGATCGATTTGTACCATTCAGTCGCAACAGATAGAGCGCCAGTTGATTCAGTATTCCAACGGCAATCGGCAATCAAAAATCGGCAAGCGAAAATGTTTTGGCGGAGAGGGTGGGATTCGAACCCACGGTGGGCGTTAACCCACTCCGGTTTTCGAGACCGGTGCACTAATCCACTATGCGACCTCTCCGGAAAGATGAAGTATGAGGGATGAAGGATGAAAAGAAGCTCGTCGGAATACCTATTTCATCCTTCCGCCTTCATCCTTCATCCTTTTGCTGCCGCCGTCCACGAAAAAATTCCTGCATCAGTGCGCGGCACTCTGCTTCCAAAACTCCGGACGTAATCTCTATGCGGTGATTCAAGAAATCCGTGTCGCAGATTCGGAATCGAGATTCCACGGCGCCGGCTCGTTCGTCTAGTGCGCCATATACCAAACGTCTGACTCGCGCCTGAATCAATGCTCCTGCACACATTGCACAGGGCTCGATCGTCGAATAGACAGCTACTTCAGTCAGCCGGTAATTACCCATCACTCGCGCGGCCTCCCGAAGAGCTACTATTTCCGCATGTGCCGTGGGATCACAATCCGTGCGCGTGCGATTGCCTGAAACGGAGACGAGAGCCTCGCCACTGACGACGCAGGTTCCCACGGGCACTTCGTCCCGTGTTTGCGCCTCACGTGCCGCGCTAAGCGCTTGCCGCATCCAGCTCTCATCAACCTCTATTTCTGCGGCAGTCTTCACGCTCGTCTTTTCCTTCAAATAGCCGGAAGGTCACTATAGGGTGCGCCCTGAAACACTGTCAAGCCATGCATATTTGGCGTTGCGCTTGTGTCAGAGCATTGTTTACTCGAGAGAGATTCAATGGTAGTTATGAGGCCCGGCAGTCACCCCAGACTGCTAATCCGCAGCATCGGCGAATAGTAAAACCACGAGCAATTTGCGGGCTTAGGGGTAACCTATTTCAGCCTCACTACCCAGCAAAGATAGAGGGTCACTGAGACAAGAATAACCAGAGTGCCGGCACCCTTGATGCACCCGGCAATAAATCCGAATAGCGTCGACTTTTTAAGATCAGCTTGGCGAGTCCCTTGTCCACGCAACCAACCATCAATGGCTCCAATACCTCCCCAAAACCCCTATGAGGAGCGTTAGCTGGATAAGAAAGGGAAGATAGGCGGAGACCATGATTGGGATTGTAGGGCACCAGTCTAACTGAGTACTAACACCCTTCTTTTTTATCGTCCGGATCCGCCGCATTAAATCGTACGTCAGCGCAGCGTGCGTGTTATTATCAATTCCCGGAGGCACGCACTCCATTCTCCCTGTGCACTCCCCGGCGATACAGGTCCAATGACCACCGAAGCACAGCAAAGAGGAAGCGGTCCACTCCCAACGGAAAGAGCTACCGGCCGGCTTAGGCCCGCCTCTCCCATCGAGTCGTTGGTTGGTGATAGCGTACCGCAAACGGCCGCCGGGTTGATGCGCCGAATGGCGCCAGCCGAATTTAACACCGCGATGATCCACTTCTATCGCGGGGAAGTACAACGATCAAATACCTGGAGGAACCGGCTCGACACGACGACGAACTGGGCCGTCATCACCGCGGGCGCAACGCTGTCATTTGTTTTCAGCTCGCCAAGCAATCCACATTTCGTCATTCCAATAAACTCGATTCTAGTCGCCATTTTTCTAGTGATGGAAGCGCGGCGATATCGTTACTACGAAATCTGGTCGAGTCGCGTGCGTGTGCTTGAAACCGGATACTTCGCGAGTCTTTTGGATCCGGAGAATACTCCCATTGATGAAGCGTGGGCTCAACACCTGGCAGCCGATTTGATCACACCGCACTTTACGATTACTGAATGGGAAGCCATCGGCAGACGTTTGCGCCGCAACTATCTATGGATATTTGCCCTGCTCGCCTTGAGTTGGAATTTAAAAGTTTACTTGCATCCGTTGCCGGCGCGCGATTTCAATGCCTTTATCGACAGAGCCACCGTTGGCGTTGTTCCTGGATGGATGGTGTTCGTCGTCGGTGTAGTCTTCAATGCAGCGATCGCAATCTTCGCTATTGGGACACTAAGACTTCGTGAGGCAACCGGAGAGGTCCTACCGAAACATGAGTTCTCTCTGCATCCGATCCGGAGGATGACCAGTTGGACTGCGGCCACGACGCGCCGCACCACTGTGAGGGCTAAACGCGCGCGACAACGCGTTCGCAGCGGCAGCGCTACCGGTGAGTTTAAAAAGATCGACATATCCGAAACGCCTGATAGAGACAAACCGGTCGAGATCATTGGCTGAGAATTCGCCAGTCTCATGATTCAGTTAAACGGCCAAAAACTTACCCTTAAACAAATCGCGGATGTAGCAAGTGGGCAGGAGCACGTTACCCTTGCTGCCGAAGCTCGAGAACGAGTCGAACGATCTCGCCGGATTGTAGAAAGAATAGTAGCGGAAGGCCGGACCGTCTACGGCGTCAACACTGGCTTCGGTAAGCTCTCGGACATCCGCATCGAACAATCACAATTGCGCGAGTTGCAGTTGAATCTGGTTCGTAGTCACTCCTGTGGTCTGGGCAAACCGCTATCTGACTCAGAAGCACGAGCGATGCTGCTGCTGCGAGCAAATGTTCTTGCCTGTGGCTATAGCGGCGCTCGCCCAGTGCTAGTCGATATTCTCGTTGCGATGCTCGAGCGAGGTGTGACACCAGTCATTCCGGAAAAGGGTTCCGTGGGAGCGAGCGGCGATCTGGCGCCCCTGGCTCATCTCGCACTTACTGCAATTGGGGAGGGTGAAGCTTTTTTCGGAGGCGAACGGCTGGCCAGTGCCGTGGCCTTGAGTCGTGCGGAGATCGAACCCGTGCAACTCGAAGTAAAAGAGGGCTTGGCGTTGTTGAATGGAACGCAAGCTATGGGTGCCGTAGGTGCACTCGCGCTCTATCGTGCTGAACGCCTCACCCGCGTGGCGGATGTTGCGGGCGCCATGACGCTCGAGGCCTTGCGTGGCACACCGGTGGCTTTTGATGAACGCATTCACGCCGTCCGGGCACATCCGGGCCAGATCCTGGTCGCCACTCACCTGCGCGAGTTATTAAGCGAGAGTGAGATCCGGCGTTCGCATCTGGAAAACGACCCGCGCGTGCAGGATGCCTATAGCCTGCGTTGCATGCCTCAGGTACACGGTGCTGTGCGTGGCGCACTCACCCACGCGCGAGAAACCGTCGAAATCGAAACAGGAAGCGCGACGGATAATCCACTGGTCTTCTCCGATACCGGCGAGGTTCTTTCTGGCGGAAACTTTCATGGGGCACCTCTGGCCCTCGCTTTTGACTATGCCGCCATCGCTTTGACTGATCTGATTAGCATCACTGAGCGGCGAATAGACCGCCTTGTTAATCCCGATGCGAACGAAGATCTACCACCTTTCTTAACCCAACATGCCGGCACGTCATCAGGGTTCATGATGCTGCAGGTGAATGCGGCTGCGCTTTTGAATGAAGCGAGAATCCTGGCACACCCCGCGAGCATTGATAACGTACCCACAGATGGTGGTAAAGAGGACCATGTATCAATGGGAATGACTGCTGCGACGAAGCTGCGTTCAATTGTGGAGATTGCGGAACTATCGACGGCGATCGAACTCATAACCGCCGCTGAAGCTTTGGAAAATCGTGCTCCTCTCGTGCCCGGACGCGGTGTTAAGCAGGCCTACGAAATTATTCGACAGTATGTGCCGCGCTTGACGAGCGACCGCTCAATGTCTGCGGAAATTGAAAAGATTTCTGAAGTTATTAGCAGCGGCAGGTTTGATTCTTTGTAATATTCAAAAACTCCACCAACGTGAGAGTGCGTGAGTCTCACTCGCGGCCCTCATCCGGCGGTCCAATGAGGTCATCAGTACGACATCGCGGTAGAGACCGTGTGAAAACTCAAACTGATGCCACGGCCTTGTGCCGTGGAGAGTCACGCTCGCGGCTACAAAGAAAGGTCAGCGCGTTTGCGGATGCCACGGCCTTGCGCCGTGGAGCCTCACGCTCGCGGCTACAAAGAAAGGTCAGCAGCGTTTGCGGATGCCACGGCCTTGTGCCGTGGAGCCTCACGCTCGCGGCTACAAAGAAAGGTCAGCAGCGTTTGCCGATG
>Ga0070708_100000387_pt1 | contig 33206 bp, 31 predicted proteins | sample KBSK5503metaG_FD_65469 | JGI IMG/M metagenome (GOLD analysis project Ga0070708, IMG submission 65469) | Corn, switchgrass and miscanthus rhizosphere microbial communities from Kellogg Biological Station, Michigan, USA - KBS K5-50-3 metaG | ecosystem: Host-associated > Plants > Roots >... | reverse complement strand
TCGAATCCCTCCTCCGGCACTGCACGGCAGGTTGGCGATCGCCGTCAGCCACCGCCCAAAGGGCTTTCGCCTATCGGTTATCGCCGGCCGAAGCGCCTCCGCCTCGGCTGACCGTCCGAGCTGGGCGTGGCATTCGTTTCGATGCCCATCACCGCCTGCGCCACACTGCGCATCGCGAGGGCTGCCGGCGCGGTCGGGTGACTCGAGACGAGCGGCACTCCCTCATTGACCGCGCGCACCATGTCGACCTCGGTGTATGGAATCTCGGCCGCGGGCTTGGTGCGCAGCAGGTTCTCGATATCGCGCGTTTTCAGCAGCTCCTTGGGAAAGATGTGGTTGACGACGTATGTTGTACGGGCCCTAAGGGTGGCCGATTCGGCGAGGTAGGCGAGCATCAGGCTCGTCGCGCGGAGGGCGGCGATCTCGGGGAAGATGACGAAGACGTGGGTATCGGCCTGTTCGAGCATCCAGAGCGTGCGCTCGTCGAGGCGGCTGCCACAGTCGACAAGGATCATGTCGAAGTGTGGGCGGAAGATGGTCGTCATCCGCTCGAGCTCCTCGACTCGGATCCCAAACTCGGCGTCTGGGATGGTGGGTGCGGCGAGGACTGAGATGCCCGAACTGTGTTCGGTCAGGTACGACCTCGCGAGCTGGACGTCGGCAAGGGCCTGATCGTCACTGGCCAGGCCCGCGATGTCGAAGCGCGGCGTCAGGTTCAGGTGAGTGGTGACCTGGCCGAATTGCAGGTCGAGATCGATGAGCAGCACGCGCTGGTTCGCGGCCGCGGATTGATCTCCCGCGAGCAGGATGGCCGTGTTGACCGCCAACGTGGTCGTGCCAACCCCACCCTTGGGTGAGAAGAACGTGACGATCTGCCCGGCGGCGACGCGTCCGTGCTCGTCGGGCCGGACGCGGCCGGCGCGGATGAGCAGCGCCTCAATGCGACTCTCGAGCTCACGCCGCGAGGCCCCTGCCGCGACGACGTCGTCCGCGCCCGCTTCAAGGAAGGCGATTCGCGCTTCAACATCACCAGCCGGCGCGATGACCATGCACGGGGTCGGCGTCGGGGAAGCGGTTCGTATCGACCCGATCGCACCGGTGACGGAGAGGCCGTCGGCGACGACCAGGTCGAACGGCCGATCGCGGAGCGCCGCCACTGCGTCGGCGGGCGTCGGTACCACGGTGGTCGGGTACCCGGCGCTGGCCAGCTCCGTCTCGAGGCGGTCGCGGAGCTCGCCGGGAGGCGCGCACAGCAGGATCGGATTGGCGGGCATCGGGTCCTTTCGTTCGGGCAGCCGGACGGTCGCCCGGAGTATAAATGGCGCGCCGCGCTCGATTGCGGCCGGCCCGAGGGCGGACTATACTGCCCGCACGCCTCCGATTGCGGGGGCGTGTTTTGTGATCTACGGGCTCCTTTCTGCCGCGCTGACTTCGGTCCACCGAGGGCGAGTGCCGCAAGCCCATAGAGAGGAGGAGAATCGGCCATGCGCCGCTACGAGCTTATGCTGCTGCTCCGCCCAGACCTGGAGGACGACAAGCTCCAGTCGGCGGTGGAGAAGGTGACCCGCGCCATCGTGAATGACGGTGGCAGCCTCTCGAAGGTCTCGCCCTGGGGCAAGCGGCGATTGGCCTACGAAATCGGCCACTTCCGCGAGGCAAGCTACTTCCTGATCCACTTCGACATCGAGCCTGCTGCGGTTCGCGAAATCGAGCGCGGGATGCTCCTCAGTGAGGAGATCCTTCGGCACCTGGTCACGCTCATCGAGGACCGCCCCACGTTGCCCGAGGACGAGCAGATGGCTGCCGTGCCACCGGACGAGGCGCGCGATGACGAGGAGGCCGATCTGCAGACCGAGGATGCGGCGCCCGACGTCCTGGCAGAAGTGGATGAGGACGATGACGAGGTTGCGCCGGCAGCCGAGGCTGCAGGAGCCTGAGAGCCCCAAGGAGGAGGATGCGATGACCCTGAACAAGATGATGATCATCGGCAATCTTGGGGCGGACCCGGAGCTGCGCTATACGCCCGGCGGGAAGGCCGTGGCCGAATTGCGCGTGGCGGTGAATGACCGCTCACGCGGCCCCGACGGCGAGTGGCAGGAGGAGACCCAGTGGTTCCGCGTAGAACTCTGGGAGCAGGCCGCCGAGCGCGCTGCCGAGCGTCTCCGCAAGGGTCACAAGGTATTCGCTGAGGGTCAGCTGCGCGCGCGTGAGTGGGAGGGCAAGGACGGGCAGAAGCGCACCTCGCTCGAGATCCGCTTCGCTCGTGTCCAGTCGCTCGAACGCCGTGAGCCCGGCGAGGGCGGCTTCGTGCCATCCGAGGGCGGTGCCGAACCGAATGCAACTTCCGCGCGTCCCGCCGGCGCAGCCGCTGCGGCCCGTCCGGCGTCAGGCGAAGAGCCGTTTGTGGACGTCGACGACATCCCGTTCTGAGAAGAGGACTGAATCAGCATGGCAAGCCCACGATCCCGTCGCGAGACGGCCGACTATTACCGAGACCGCCGCCGCCGCAAGGTCTGCAACTTTTGCGTCGACAAGGCGGAGAGCATCGACTACAAGGAGGTCAACCGGCTCCGGCGATACCTCTCCGAGCGGGCCAAGATCGAGCCGCGGCGGAAGACCGGAACATGCGCTCGGCACCAGCGGATGTTGACCACTGCCCTGAAGCGCGCGCGACAGGTGGCGCTGCTGCCCTACGCCCCACAACACGTCCGGCCCTGACCTGTCGGCGTGGCCGGACACGACCCCGACCATCCGCCACTGACAGGGTTGATCGTGCCGGCGCCGGACTCGACGCCGGCTCCGTCACCTTCGCGCTAGGTTCGCCGCCGTGGATCTTCTCCTGCTCGCCGGATCGCTCGCGCTGATCCTCGCCGGTGCCGAGCTGTTCACGAACGGGATCGAATGGTTCGGCCATCGGCTAAACCTCGCGGAGGGCGCCGTCGGCAGCGTGCTCGCTGCGGTGGCGACCGCGATGCCCGAGACACTGATTCCGGTGATCGCCATCCTGGGGCCGCTCGTGACTGGTGGTGGGGCACCCCATTCCGCCGAGGTGGGCGTCGGGGCCATTCTCGGCGCGCCATTCATGCTCGCCACGCTTGCCATGTTCGTGACGGGCGTTGCGGTCCTCATCGTTGGGCGCGGCGGTCGCCGGCGGACCGACATGGCGGTCAACGTGACGATCCTCGGCCGCGACGTGCTCTTCTTCGTAGTGGCGTACGCGATCGCCATCGCGACCGCCTTCCTGCCGCCCGCGATCAGTGGCGTCAAGTGGCCGATCGCCGCGCTTCTCCTCGTCATCTACGCGGTGTACGTTCGCGCCCATTTCACGGACGAGGCGGGCGAGAGCGACCCATCGGGTCTCAACCGGCTGCATCTCACCCGCCTGCCCGGCATGGTCCCGGAGCCGATGGTGGACATCGAGCTCCTCCCCGTCGTCCGTCCGGGACCCGCCGTTCAGGTGCCCCGGCTCCGCGTGATCGTGGCGCAGGTCCTGGTGGCGCTTGGCTGCATCGTCGTCGGGGCCCGCGTCTTCGTCGGCGCGGTCGAGGACATCTCCGCGATGATTGGCACCGATCCACGGATTCTGGCACTCGTCATCGCACCGATCGCCACGGAGCTCCCCGAGAAGTTCAACAGCGTAATCTGGGTGCGTTCCGGGAAGGACACGCTGGCGATGGGCAACATCACGGGCGCGATGGTCTTCCAGAGCTGCATCCCGACCGTCCTTGGCCTCCTCTTCACGGAATGGGCCTTCAGCGCTCAGAGCGCCCTCTCGTTTGCCTCAGCCGGGGCGGCCTTCGTGGCCGTACTCCTGATCTTCGGCATGATGCTCCGTCGCCGCCGGCTGAGCGCCTGGTCGCTGCTGATCGGGGGACCGATCTACGTCGCGTATCTGCTCGCGGCGCTCCTCCTCCCCGTCGCAGTGGCGCCGATCGGCCATTGACGCCACGGATTCCGCAAGATCTTGAGAAAACGCTCGCTGGCGGGTCCGATGGCTATACTGAGCCGGCCGCACGCTGGCGCCGCCGAGAGGTGGGGCCCGGCCGACGAGGAGAGCACCTTGTTGAAGCAAGCGACCCCTACCTCGGGCACGACCATGGACCGAACGACCGACCTCTGGGCATTCTTCCGCGGCGGCTTCGTTCCGCTGCGGGACGCCAACGTGTCGGTGATGACCCATGCCCTGAACTACGGCACCGCCGTTTTCGAAGGAATCCGCGCCTACTGGAACGCCGACCAGAAGCAGCTCTACGCCGTCGATCTCGAGCCGCACTACGACCGGATTATTCGCTCTGGGCGCCTCCTCTTGATGGAGGTGCCGTACTCGGCCAGCGAGATGGCGGAGACGACGGTCGAGCTCCTTCGCCGCGACGGGCTCCAGGAGGACGTCTATGTCCGTCCGCTCATCTACAAGTCGAGTGAGCTGATCGGCGTCCGCCTGCACAATCTCGACGCGGACTTCACGATTTTCGCCATCCCATTCGGCAAGTACATCGATACCGATACCGGCGTACGCGCCCAGGTGAGCAGCTGGCGCCGGACCGATGACAACGCCATTCCGGCCCGAGGCAAGGTGACGGGTGCCTACGTGAATTCGGCGCTCGCCAAGAGCGAAGCGCAGATGAACGGCTACGACGAGGCGATCGTCCTCACCCAGGACGGTCACGTCAGCGAGGGCAGCGCGGAGAACCTGTTCATCGTGCGGGAGGGAACGCTGATCACGCCCTCGGTGACCGACAACGTCCTGGAGGGGATCACCCGCAGTCGCCTCATCGGCGTCGCCGGCGACCTGGGGATCCCCGTCGTGCAGCGCTCCATCGATCGCACCGAGCTCTATCAGGCCGACGAGGTCTTCCTGTGCGGAACCGGCGCCCAGGTGTCACCGGTGGTCGAGATTGACCGACGCCCGGTGGCCACCGGCAGGCCAGGCCCGCTGACCGTTCGGCTCTCCCGACTCTATTTCGACGCCGTCCGCGGCAGGCTCGATGCCTACCGCTCGTGGCTGACCCCGATCTACTGAGCGGGGTCAGGCGGCGACTGTCTGGCCGGGCGGCCGTCGCCCCGTCGGAGGAGGCGTAGTGTCAGAGGCACCGCAGGCGGACCGGTACCACTGGCTCCAGCGCCTGCTGGAGATGGTGCCCGGGCTCATCAGCTGGGCGATCATCCTCGGCCCGATCTGGCTGAGCTTCAGCTATCCCTGGCTGGTCGCGTATTTCGTTCTCAGCTTCGACTTCTACATGCTCTGCCGGGCCCTCTGGTTCGCGGTAACGGTGGTGATTGGCTACAGCCGGATACGTCGGGTCCTGGCCACGGCGTGGATGCCGCGCGTGCGCGGACTCGCCGACCCACCAGCGCGCCGCCGCGAGCTCGCCAAAGAGCTTGAGATGCTCCGCGCCGGCAGCTCCCTGCATTCGTTGGGCTTCACGGCTGTCGCCGCCCGGCGCCCTATGCGCTCGGGCCGGCAACGAGCCATCCGAAACGAGCTCGCGGATCTCGATCGCGTGCAGCGTGCCGGTATACGGCCGCCGGACTGGACGACCTATACGCAGCTGGCGCTGATCCCGACCTACACCGAGCCCCTCGAGAAGCTTCGGGAGACGGTGCGCGCCCTGGCGGAAGCCAAGTGGCCGCAGGAGCGCAAGATCTGCGCGATCATCACCCGAGAGACCGACGAGCAGGGGATCGCCAACGTCGCGGCACTCCGGGACGAGTTTGGCGATGCCTTCGCGGACTTCATCCACATCCTCGACCCGCTCGAGCCTGGGATCGTCATCGGCAAGAGCAGTGCAATGGCCTGGGGCGGCCGGTACCTGTATCGGCTTCTCGTTCGCGAACGCGGAATGGATCCCACGTTGATCCTGATCACCGACCTTGATGCCGACTTCCGCGTGCATCCGGAGTACTTCGCCCACCTGGCCTGCACCCACCTGGCTGATGCGAACCGCGAGACCCAGCTCTATCAGCCGATCCCGTATTTCCACAACAACATCTGGGAGGCACCGATCCTTCTCCGTCTGTTTGCCGCGGTCCTGACCCAGCTCCAGCTGTGGCGCAGCGTCCTGCCGGAGAAGCTCATCTCCTTCTCGAGCTACTCGACGACGCTGAACATGGTCCACGAGGTCGGCTACTGGGCGACCGATGCGATCCCCGAGGACAGCCGCTTCTTCTGGAAGAGCTACTTCCGGTACGGCGATCGGTTCCGAGCGGTGCCGCTCTTCATCCCGATCTACGGCGACGCTGTCCGGGCGCGCACCTACTGGCGGTCGATGATCGTGCAGTACACCCAGGCGCGCCGGTGGGCGTGGGGCGTGACGGACATCCCGTACGTCGTGCAGAACGCGATCCGCCACACGGAGATCTCATTACTCTCGCGTTCGTGGCGCGTCGCCAACCTGTTTTGGGAGCACATCAGCTGGGCAATTGGGCCGTTCGTCGTGACGTTTGGAGCTGTGATCCCGCTGCTCCTGAATCCGTCCTTCGGCCAGACGATCCTGGGCCAGAACCTGCCGCTCTACACGAGCACGATGCTCAGCCTCGCGGTTGTCAGCTTGATGGTGATGATCTACGTCGAGAATGCCATCGTCCCCCCGCGCCCGGCACACTGGGGAAGGGTCGCCCGCATGGTCAGCTACCTGCAGTGGGTCGGGCTGCCGATCATCGGCATCCTGTTCAGCAACCTCCCGGCACTCGACGCCCAGACCCGCCTGCTGACGGGGCGCTACCTCGAGTACCGCGTCACCGAAAAGGCCTGAACGGGCAATGACCGACGAGACCATCTCGATCTCGCGCGTCGCTCTCGCGCGCAACTTGCCGCGCATCCTGGCGATCCCCGCGTTCGTGGCGCTGGTCGGGATCGCCGCGGTTGGAGGCGGGCTCCTCCTCGGGGGCGGCATCCGGATCCCGCTGATTGTTGGCGGGGTCGCCACGATCCTTTTTGCGGCGATGGTGGCCCGCGTCCCGCTCACCATGCGATTGGAGGTCGAGGTGGGCGGGATCCGGCTACGGTGGCTGGGTGGGGAGCGGCACTACCGGCTCGTCCCAGGGCCGGTTACCCGCGCGACCGTTGCCGGCGCCGGGGCGGGCGCCGGCGCCCTCCGCATCCGCTTCGGCTTCCTGGGCTGGGCCGTCGGCCCCGGCGTTCTGCGCGGCACCGAACGCGTCTCGGTCGTGCGTCTGGCGCCGACCCGGACCGTCATCCTGGTCCCCATCGAAGGCGGGCGGGTCGCCCTGGCGGCGGCCTCCGAGGGTGGGCTGCTTGCGGCCCTCGGCGCCGCCGCTCGCGTGCAGCAGCGCCTGGACGAAGTGAGCGGGCGCCTCCGGGCAGCGGCGCCTGTTGCAGCGGCCGCGCGCCAGCCCGTCGAGCAGCCGGCTGAGGCCTTCGTCACGGGACGCATCCTCACCGGAATCGAGCGCGCCTGGCTGGAGGCGCAGCTCACCGCTGCGCGAGAAGCCGCCCTCGCCGCCGCCGAAGCGGAGCGGGCGGCTATTGCCGAGGGACGCATCTCCGTCGTCGCGGTGCCGGGCGCGCTCCGTCCAACGGTGACGGAGGCACAGCGCTGGCGTGCCCCGAACGCGGCACGTCGGCGGAGCAAGGCCACATGGACACGTCCCGCGTGGGCAACGCCGGTGATGGTCGCAGTCCTCGTAGCCTGGGGATGGGCGCTGGTCCCGCTGCTCGCTTCCGGTGTCGCATGGCTGGTGACTGCGCCTGCCACCGCCTCAGTGGCCGGCACGAGCCCGCGGATCCTGGCACTGGCGCTCAGCCTCGGGGGGCCGGCGGCCGCCGTGGGCGTGCTCGCCACGCGTGCCTGGTGGCCAAGGATGACCGGACTCGTGGCGATCACCGCCGTTGGGGCGCTGATGATGGTCGCGCGGGCTGCGGCTGGCTGAGGCCCAATCGCTCCGCTACAATCGGCGAACAATCGAGCAGCGGCGACGACGGAGCCAGCGTCGCGATCGGCATCGAGCCAACAGCGAGCCCGGAGGGTGGAAGCGGGCGGGTATCGACATCGCGGCGATCCCTCCCGAGCCGGAGGCGCGAAGCGGCAGCGCCATCAGCTGCCCTGGGTAAGGCCTCCCGGGTTCGCCACCCGATAGCAGGGCGGCGCCATCGGTCTTTGGCAGAGAGCTCAGCCTGTGGCGCAGGAGTGGACCGGTCGCCGCCTCATCGGCTGCATCGGTCAAGCGCGGGTGGTACCGCGGGAAGCGTGCGCGAGCACGATGACCCGTCCCGGCGATCGGGGCGGGTTTTCTGTTGGGTCGGGCAGCAAACGAGGGCTATCGAGGGCAACGTGTTCAAACCGGTCAACGCCAAGCTGGATGTTCCGTCGCTCGAGCGCGAGATGATCGCGCGGTGGCGCGACGAGCGGACGGTAGAGCGCTACCTGGCTCGAAATGCCCGCGCGGAGCAGCGCTTCAGCTTCCTGGATGGACCGATCACTGCCAACAACCCGATGGGCGTGCACCACGCCTGGGGACGCACTTACAAGGATCTCTACCAGCGCTACCACACCATGCTCGGCGAGCGGCAGCGCTACCAGAATGGGTTCGATTGCCAGGGCCTCTGGATCGAGGTCGAGGTCGAGCGCGAGCTCGGCTTCAACAACAAGCGCCAGATCGAGGAGTACGGGATCGATCGGTTCGTCGAGAAGTGCAAAGAGCGGGTCCGCACCTTCGCCGGCATCCAGACCGACCAGAGCCGCCGCCTTGGCATGTGGATGGACTGGGACAACAGCTACTACACGAACAGCGACGAGAACAACTACACGATCTGGGCCTTCCTGGCCGAGTGCCACCGGCGTGGACTGGTCTACAAGGGCCACGACGTGATGCCGTGGTGCCCGCGGTGTGGAACTGGTCTCTCGAACATGGAGATCGCCACGGAGGGATATCGCGAGATCCGCCATCTATCGCTCACCATTCGGCTCCCGATCACGACGCCGGGGCACGATGACGAGGACCTGCTGGCGTGGACCACGACGCCGTGGACCCTGTCGAGCAACGTCGCGGCCGCCGTCCACCCCGAGCTCACGTACCTGCTCGTCGAGGGACGCGACGGGCGACGCTGGTGGATCTCACACGGCTCGAAGCCGCGCGTGGCACCCGACGCACCCGTGATTCGCGAAGCTCGGGGGAGCGATCTGGTGGGGCTGACGTATGCCGGGCCATTCGACGAGCTGCCGATTCAGGCGGGGGTCGAGCACCGCGTCATCGCGTGGGACGAGGTGTCGGACGAGGAGGGGACCGGGATCGTCCACGTGGCGCCTGGCTGCGGACAGGAGGACTTCGCGCTTTCGAAGCAATACGGCCTCGCAGTGCTTGACCCGATCGACGAATTCGGCGTCTTCCGCGATGGGTACGGCTGGCAGACCGGTCGCTACGCCGGCGCGACCACGGATCCGGCCGATGACATCAGCCTGGAGATCGCGGCTGACCTCGACCGCAAGGGCCTGGTGGTGGAGCAGGAGCGGTATCTCCACAGCTATCCGGTCTGCTGGCGGTGCGGCACACAGCTCGTCTTCCGGCTCGTTGACGAGTGGTTCATCTCGATGAGCCCGCTGCGTCAGCAGATGAGCGAGCTGACCCGCCAGATCCGCTGGCTGCCTGATGGGATCGGCCTGGAGGAGCGCGAGCTCGATTGGCTCCGGAACATGGGCGACTGGATGATCAGCAAGAAGCGCTACTACGGGCTGGCGCTTCCGATCTGGGTATGCACGGAGTGCGGAGCCTGGGAAGTGATCGGCGGTCATGACGAGCTGCGCGGGCGGGCGATCGCGGGGTGGGACGCGTTCGAGGGCCACTCGCCGCATCGGCCCTGGGTCGACGCCGTCGAGATCGGCTGCACAGCGTGCGGCGGGGTCGCTCGACGCACGACCGACGTCGGCAATCCCTGGCTCGACGCTGGAATCGTTCCCTTCAGCACCATGGGCTGGACCTCGGACCGCTCCTACTGGGAAGCGTGGTACCCGGCCGACTTCATCACCGAGTCATTTCCGGGGCAGTTCCGCAACTGGTTCTACGCCCTTCTGGTCTCCTCGGCGGTTCTCGCCGGCCGGCCGATGAGCCGCACGATCTTCGGCTACGCGCTCGTCCGGGACGAGCACGGCGAGGAGATGCACAAGAGCAAGGGAAACGCCATCCCCTTCGACGAGGCCGCCGAGCAGATCGGTTCGGACGTCATGCGCTGGATGTTCATGGGCGCAAACCCGGCGGTGAACCTCAATTTTGGCTACGGGCCGGGTCACGAGGTCGTGCGGCGCTTCTTCCTGCCGCTCTGGAACACGTACGGGTTCTTCGTCACCTATGCCCGCCTCGATGGATGGACGCCTGAGCAGACCGATGGCGCCGACGGCGCCCGCACGTTGCTCGACCGCTGGATCCTCTCCCGCCTCGACGGCCTGGTCGGCGAGGTGCGCGCGGCGCTCGACGGATACGACGCCGCTCGGGCGACCCGCGCGCTGGAGGCCTTCTCGGACGACCTGTCGAATTGGTACGTGCGGCGGAACCGTCGGCGTTTCTGGAAGGGCGAGCTCGATGCCGACAAACGAGCGGCGCACGCGACGCTGTACGAGGTGCTGGTGACCATGTCCCGCCTCCTGGCGCCGTTCGTGCCTCATCTCGCCGATGCGATCTGGCGCAACCTCATCCCGGCGGTCGACTTGGCTGCGGTCGAAAGCGTGCACCTGACCGACTTCCCGGCCCAGACGGCAGGGCGGAGGGAGCCCGACGTCGAGGGGGCCGTCGCGCTGGCCCGCCGCGTCGTTGCGCTCGGGCGTACCGCGCGATCGGCCAGCGGGTTGAAGACGCGGCAGCCGATCGCATCCGTGCGCGTGAAGCTACCGTCCAGCGCCGGGGGCGGGCTGAGCGCCGACAAGGCGATCGTCGAGGCGCTGACCACCGAGATGCTCGACGAGCTGAATGCGAAGGCCCTCGAGCTGATCCCCGACGAGGCGGAGATGGTCGAACGCACGTTGTATCCACTCCTGCCGATCCTCGGCCCGCGCCGGGGAGCGGCGGTCGGCACGATCATGACGGCGGCGCGCGCCGGTGACTGGCGGGTGCTCGACGATGGCCGCGTGTCCGTCGGCGGGTTGACCCTCGAGACGGACGAGTTCCGCCTCACTGCGCGGGCCCGAGCGGGACACGAGGTCGCGGAAGAGGCGGATTTGCTCGTCGCCCTTGACACGCGGCTCACGCCTGAGCTCGAAGCGGAGAGACTCGCGCGCGAGGTCGCGCATCGGCTCCAGGGCCTGCGCAAGGCGGCCGGCTACGAGATCAGCGACCGGGTGGTCGTCGGGGTGAGTGGCGATGCGCCGACCCTGGCCCAGCTCGAGCCGTACCGCGCGTGGCTGGCGGACGAGGTCTTGGCGACCGAGTTGCACCTGGACCAGGCCGCCGAATTGGCTGACGCGGATCGCTCCGAGACGCTCGAGCTGGATGGGACAACCCTTACGCTGATGCTCCGCCGTGCGGTGTAGGCTTCGCCACCAATGACCCCAGGACGCACGCCGAATCGGAGGCGGGCGGAGGCCGCCGTGCTGCTCGGGACGGCGGCCATCGTCTATGCCGCGGACCAGCTGACCAAGGCGCTCGTCGTTGCCAACATCGACGTCGGCCAGCGGATCGATGTCATCGGCGACCTCGTGCAACTCTGGCACGCGGAGAACAGTGGTGCAGCCTTCAGCCTTCTGCAGAACGGGCAGCTCCTGTTCGTCGTGGTCAGCCTTTTTGCGCTCGCCTTGATCACGTACTTCTTCCGGGCCCTGCACGGACGGAGCCTCGGCATCTTCGTCCTGCTCGGGCTCGTGCTGGGCGGAACGCTCGGCAACTTCACCGATCGTGTGCGGCACGCCCAGGTGACGGACTTCGTGTCGGTCGGAATCGGCGAGCTGCGCTGGCCGACCTTCAATGTCGCCGACTCGTCCATCGTGATCGGGATCCTGGCCTTCGTCGTCCTGCTCACGCTCTTCGATGGGCATGACAGGAGCGGCGAGCGATCCGGGGCGAGCCCGGAGCGCGGCGCGTGAGGGGTCCCACCGCCCTAATGCCGGAGATGGCTGATCGGACGGTCGAGGCGCAGGCGCCAGCGGGGCGAGTCGACGTGAGCGTCGCGGCGGTCGCGGGGATCAGCCGCGCTCACGCCCAGCGGCTCATCGCCGACGGGCGGGCCCTCGTCAACGGCGTCCGAGGACGCGCCAGCGACCGGCTCAGGGGCGGGGAGCTGCTGACCGTATCGCTGACCGCGCCGCCAGACGAACGCCTGGAGGCCGACGACATCCTGCTGGACCTCGCCTACGAGGACGACTCGATGCTGATCGTCGACAAGCCGGCCGGCCTCGTCGTCCATCCCAGTGCCGGACACTCCCGCGGGACGTTGGTAAACGCGTTGCTGGGCCGTGCCGCGGCGCGCGGAGAGCCGCTGGGGAGCATCGCGGGCGTCGGCCGGCCGGGGATCGTCCATCGGCTCGATCGCGACACGAGCGGCCTGCTCGTTGTCGCCAAGACGGATGCCGCACAGGCAAGCCTCATGCGGCAGTTCGCGGAGCGAACGATCGAGAAGGAATACCTGGCCCTGGTCCGCGGATCGGCGCCTGCGCCGCGCGGTCGGATCGAGGCACCCGTCGGACGCGACCCGCGGGAGCGCCAGCGAATGGCCGTCGTCGGCGGCGGACGCGAGGCCATCACCGAGTACACCGTGCTGACGGCCGGCGGGGGCTACTCGCTGCTTGCGCTGCGGCCACGGACCGGGCGAACCCACCAGATCCGGGCACACCTTGCCTACCTGAACCTCCCGATCGCGGGCGACCGTCGATACGGCGGGGGAGAGGGCCCCGGCGGCCTCGGGCGACAGTTCCTCCACGCCGATCGCCTCAAGCTCGAGCGCCCCGCGGATGGACGCTCGCTTCGCGCCTGGAGCCAGCTCCCCGACGACCTGGTGGCGGCCCTGGGCAGCGCGGGCATCGCAGCAGAGGGCCTGCCGGTTGGCGTGGGGGCCGTCGTGGAAGGAGAAGACGACGAGAGGTCGGCGCCGTGAGCGAGCCTGAGAAGCGGATGGCCTTCCCAAACCCGCTGCTCGTGGTTGTCTCCGGGCCGTCGGGCGTCGGGAAGAGCACGATCGTCGCCCAGCTGTCGCGATCCCACCCCCAGGTGATCCCAATCGTTACCGCTACGACACGCGGCCGCCGCCCGAACGAGATCGACAAGGTCCATTACCACTTCCTGGAAGCCCCCGAATTCGAGCGTCTGCGCGAAGCCGGTGAGCTGCTCGAGTGCGCCACCGTGCACGGCCACTGGTACGGAACGCCTGTCCAGCAGGTCCGCGGCATCCTCGCTGCAGGTCGCGACGCGATCCTCACCATCGATCCGCAGGGCGCCCGCTCGGTCCGGCAGCTCGTCCCCGACGCCTTGCTGATCTTCGTGATGCCGCCATCCCTCGAGGACCTTGACGATCGACTGCTGAAGCGAGGCTCGGAATCTTCTGAGTCGCTCGCGGTCCGGCGACGGAACGCCGAGCTCGAGATGGACTCATCGAGCGACTACGACTACGTGATCGTCAACGAGACAGGCCATCCCGAGGAGGCCGCCGAGCGGATCTGGGAGATCATCCAGGCCGAGGCGCGCCGTGAGCCGCCCCGCCAGGTCCGCGTCTGACGAGGAGCCCGGCGTGCGTGCCGGGCGGGACGTGCGCGTCGCGGTCGATGCCATCGCAGACCGCCCGGACCGCACGTTCAGCTACCGCCTTCCCGCCGATCTGGGCGATCCGGCTCCCGGGTCGCTCCTGCTCGTGCCCTACGGTCATCGGCTGGCGCTCGGCTATCTGCTTGCCGGCGAACCCGATGCTCGCGCCAATGGTTCCAGCTCGGCCCCGATCAAGCCCGTGGAGGCGGTCGTCTCGGAGCCGATGCTGACGCCTGAGCTGCTGGGGCTGGCTGAAGAGATCGCGGTCTACTATCGGGCGCCAATCGGCACGACCCTTGCCGCCATGCTGCCGCCGGGACTCGAGTCGCGACTCGAACGCCGATGGCGAATCGCGGATGCGAGCCGCCTTCCGGATGGCATGCAGGACGCCGCCGACGCCGATGGGCTGCTCGACGAGGTTGACCTGCGAGCCTTTGCTCCGGTGCGAGGCGGAGGCGCATGGATCGAGCGCCTGCGACGGAGCGGCGGACTGAGCCCGGCCTGGCGGCTGCAACCCCCGGACCTGCGCCCTCGGCGGGTTCGGGTGGTGCGCCGGATTCCAGCGACGACCGGGCCCGCCCCTCGCGGACCGCTGCAGCGCGCGATCCTCGCTGCCACCGACGGTGCCGAGCGCCCGTTGGCCGAGATCGCTGAGGAGCTGGGCACCGAGCCCGCGTCCCTCCTCGCGCCAGCCCGCCGGCTCGCGGCACTCGGCCTCATTGAGGTCGGCTGGCGACAGGTCACGCGTGATCCGCTTGCCCATCGGCCGCGCGGACGTCCACTCGTGCACAGCCTGGCCGCCGAACAGCGCGCCGCGGCATCTGCGATCGCCGCCCTGGCCCCGGGCGGCGAGCTCCTCCTGCAAGGGGTGGCGGCGTCCGGCAAGAGCGACGTCTATCTCGCGGCGATCGACGACGTCCTGACCGAAGGCGGAAGCGCGATCGTCCTGGTCCCCGAGGTGTCGATGGTTCCCCAGCTCGCCGACCGGCTCGCCACGCTCGTCGGCGACAAGCTGGCGGTAATGCATTCCGGACTCTCCGCCGGCGAGCGTCACGACAGCTGGTGGCGGATCCTCCGCGGTGGGGCGCGGGTCGTGGTGGGAACGCGGATGGCGGTCTTCGCCCCGCTGAGCAACCTTGCGCTCATCGTCGTCGACGAGGAGCACGACGGCGGATACAAGTCCGATCGGACGCCCCGCTACGACGCCCGCTGGGTGGCTCGCCGGCGCGCGGTCGCGACCGGTGCGCGGGTCGTCTCGGTCAGCGCGACGCCGGACCTCGTGACCCTGGGGCTGGTACGGGGCGGTCATGCCGAGCGTGCCGTGCTCCGCGAGCGCCGCGTCGGTGCGACCCCGAGTGTCGACATCATCGATATGCGGGCCGAGCTCGCGGCGGGAAATCGGTCAGTCCTCTCACGCCCGCTCGCCGAAGCGCTGGGCGGGATGCCATGGGGGAGCGAGCAGGCGATCCTGCTCATCAACCGTCGGGGCGCAGCTACCTTCGTCTTGTGTCGGGACTGCGGCGAGAGCCTCCGCTGCCCGGACTGCGACCTGCCCTACGTCTATCACCTGGAGGGCGGCCTCCTGCGGTGCCACCACTGCGGCCGAACCGCGAGCGTCCCGGACCGATGCCCGCGGTGCGGGAGCGCGCGAATCCGCTACTTCGGGGCCGGCACACAACGCGTGGAGGCCGAGGTTCGGAGCCGGTTCCCGGCACTGCGCATCGGGCGCCTGGACAGCGATGCGCTGAGCGCGCGGCGGGCCTTCGAATCGATCTACGACGATTTTCGGGAGGGGCGCACGGACCTCTTGGTGGGGACTCAACTGGCGGCGAAGGGCCTTGACCTCCCCACGGTGACGCTTGCCGCGGTGATCGCGGCCGACGTCACCCTCAACCTGCCCGATTACCGTGCCGCGGAACGGACCTTCCAGCTCCTCGCGCAGGTCACGGGTCGAGCGGGGCGCGGTCCGCATCCGGGTCGAGTGTTGATCCAGACCTACGCGCCGGCGCAGTACGCCGTCCGCGCCGCAGCACGCCTCGACGTGGACGGATTCGCTGACGAGGAGCTCGTGCGGCGGCGTCTGCTCGGCTACCCGCCGGCGGCGGTGCTGGCTCGCCTGTTGATCGCGGACGCAGACCGCGGCCGGGCCGAGGAGCGCGGTCGGGCGGCCGCCGAGGCGATCGCGATCCCAGGCGTCGACGTCCACGGACCGCTTCCCGCATACGTGGCGCGCCGGGCCGGCCGATGGCGGATGCAGGTCGTCCTGCGGGCGGCGGACGCCGCAACGCGGGCCGTCGCCCTCGAGCGCGTACCGGCCGGCGTGGCGATCGACGTGGACCCTGAGTCGCTGCTCTGACCGACGGCGGACGAGCACTCGCCGCGGCCACGGATGCCATCGGTACAATGGCAGGCATGGCCGTGCGCAGCATCCTGACCGCCCAGGAGCCGATCCTTCGCGAGAAGACCAAGAAGGTGACGCATTTCGACGCCTCCCTCCATCGGCTGCTCGACGACCTCCTCCAGACGATGCGCGACGCCCCCGGCGTCGGTCTCGCCGCGAATCAGATTGGGGTTCCGCTGCAGGTCGCGGTGATCGAGCTCGAGGACAAGGTCACCGAACTCGTCAACCCGCAGCTGATCCGCGCCTCGGGCGAGGCGATCGACTGGGAAGGGTGCCTTTCGATCCCGGGCTTCGTCGCCGAGGTGACGCGAGCGCAGCGGGTCACGGTCAAGGCCCGCGACCGGCGCGGCAAGGAGTTCCGGATCAAGGGTGAGGAGCTCTTCGCCCGTGCCCTCCAGCACGAGATCGATCACCTGAACGGGATCCTGTACATCGACTACCTCGAGTCGCTCGAGGAGCTGGTCCGCGTCGGCGAGCATCCGAGCGACGTGGAGGAAGGCCAGGCCGCGAGCATCTAGTGGCTCGCCTGGGGCGCGTCGTGTTTCTGGGCAGCGGGGCCTTCGCCGTCCCCCTGCTGGCGCAGCTCCCGGCTCTCTCCGACGCACTCCTCGTTGTGAGCGCTCCGAATCGGCCCGCAGGGCGTGGGCTGCAACCGCGCGCGGCACCGATCGCCGCCTTTGCCCGGGAGCGCGGACTCGCGCTCGCGACCCCGACCCGGCTCCGGTCCGACGCGGCCAGAGAGCAGCTGCGAGCGTTTGCGCCGGACGGCCTCCTGCTGGCGGCTTACGGGCAGATCGTGCCGGCGGACATGCTCGCGATCGCTCCACGTCCGCCGCTCAACGTTCACCCTTCGCTCCTGCCCCGTCATCGTGGAGCGGCCCCGGTCGCCGCGACGATCCTGGCCGGCGATCCGGTCGCCGGAGTGACGCTCATGGTGATGACTGAGCACCTCGATGCTGGACCAATCGTCGCGCAGTGGCCGTTGCCTCTCAGCGGCCGCGAGGAGGCACCGGACCTCGAGGCACGGCTGGCGCAGCTCGCCGCCGAGATGGTCCCGCTGCTGCTTGGGCCGTGGGCTGGCGGCTCCCTCGTCGCCACGCCACAGGACGACAGTGTGGCCTCGCTGGTGCGCCCATTCACCCGGGCCGATGGCTGGATCGATTGGGAGCGTGACGCGACGGCGATCGACCGTCAGGTGCGCGCGCTACAGCCCTGGCCCGGTGCCTGGACCACGTTCGATGGACTCCGCCTGCACGTCCGCCGCGCACGACCGGTCGAGGCGGTGGGTGACCTCCCTGCCGGCACCCTGCTGCCGGGTGACGATCCTCGGATCGCGTGCGGTACGGACGCCCTCCTGCTCGAGACCGTGCAGCCGGAAGGGCGTCCACCGATGGGTGCCGACGACTGGCGGCGGGGCCTGCTGCGAGATCACATCCGGCTCGGCACCCAGCCACCGACGGCCTGACCCAATCCGCCTGGGGCCCGAGCCAAGTGCCAGGGTTGCCTCGGCTATACTCGGTCGCGCTTCCAGGAGGTAGCAGAACACGATGGCTGGTTTCCTGCCGTACGTCCTTTTGGTGCTGCTCCCGAGCATCGCCATCACCGGTTGGGCGGCGTGGCGGGTGCGATCGACTTACGCGAAATGGTCGCAGGTCGACTCAGGGATAGGCACCGACGCCTTCGAATTTGCCCGGCGGCTCCTCGATCGCCAGGGTTTGACCGATGTCCAGATCGAGCCCGTCGAGGGGCAGCTCACCGATCATTACGACCCCCGTCGCAAGGTCCTGGCCGTCAGCGCGACCGTGGCCGGCCGGCCGGCTCTCGGTCAATACGACTCAGGCCGCCGCGTGGTTGGCGTCTCCAGCGCGGCTCAGGGACTCTCTGTCGCGGCCGCGGCGGTGATCGCTCACGAGGTTGGCCACGCCCTCCAGGACCGCGAGCGCGATCCGTGGATGACGGTTCGCCAGGCCATCGTGCCCGCCGTCCAGTTTGGGTCGGGCATCGGGCCGTGGTTGATCATCGGCGGGCTCTTCACGAACCTGCTTGGCCTCGCTTGGCTCGGCCTCATCGCATTCGGTGCCGCCGTCATCTTTACATTCGTCACCCTGCCCGTGGAGATCGGCGCCTCAGGCAAGGCGCTTGCCTTTGTCTCGAACCTGGGCATGACCGGCGAGCGGGAAGTGGGGGCCCGCAGCGTACTGAAGGCCGCGGCCTGGACGTACGTCGCCGCAGCCCTGACCGCACTGCTCACGTTCCTGTACTACCTGATGCTGCTCACCGGACGTCGTGACTGACCTGCCGCTCGCCGGCGCGCCGCCGGCGATCAGCGAGATCAGGCCTGCAGAGCTCGCCGCATGGTTCAGTGCCCGCGGCGAGCCCACGTATCGGGCTGGCCAGGTGCTCGCCGGCATCAATCTGCCCGGGGTACGCTCATTCGCTGATCTGACCGAGCTCCCAAGGGGACTACGCACGTCGCTCACCGAGGCGTTCCGCTTCTCCGCAATCGAGGTCAGCCATGTCATCACCGGCGATGGCGGGCTGACCGCCAAGGCCGTCCACGAGCTCCACGACGGCCAGCGGGTCGAGTCCGTGCTGATGCGTTACCCCGCCAGGGGACGAGCAGCTGAACGAGTCACCATCTGTATCTCGAGCCAGGCGGGATGCGCGGTAGGCTGCCCGTTCTGTGCCACCGGGCAGGCGGGATTTGGCCGGCAGCTCACACCGGGCGAGATCGCCGACCAGGTGCTGCATTGGCATCGCGAGCCGTGGTTGGCCCTGGGCAAGGACTGGCGGCCAGGACAACGAACCGGTCATTACAACGTCGTGTTCATGGGAATGGGGGAGCCACTGAACAATGCGACGCGGGTGTTCTCGGCCGTGCGCCTCCTCAATGATCCCGGGCGCTTGGGGATTGGGGCGCGGCACATCACCGTCAGCACCTCCGGGGTGGTACCTGGAATCGATCGCATGATCGACGAGCTGCCTCAGGTCAACCTGGCGATCAGCCTGCATGCCGCCGACGACGACCTGCGCAACGAGCTCGTGCCGCTCAATCGCAAGTGGCCGCTCGGCGTTCTCATCGGTGCCGGCCGGCGGTTCGCGGAGCGAACGGGACGACGTGTGAGCCTCGAGTACGTGATGATCGACGCGATGAACGACAGCGATGACCTGGCCGAGCGGCTCGCGACCCTGGCCCGCGGCTGGATGAGCCACGTGAACCTGATTCCGCTCAACCCAACGCCTGGCTCCCGGTGGACTGGCTCCCTGCCGGCGCGTATCGCTCGGTTCGCGGCCACGGTGCGTGCCTCTGGCGTTCCGGTCACCGTGCGCGATACCCGAGGCCGCGAGATCGACGCGGCCTGCGGCCAGCTGCACGCGCAACTCGCGGGTCGGAGCATCCGCGCGCTGCGAACCGCGCCCGACGCTGCGATGCCGGTCGTCACGATCGCATGACCCTCGCCGACGGCCGGCCCCCGCAGATCAGTGCCAGCATCCTGAACGCCGACTTCGCCGCCCTCGGCGCCGAGGTGAGTCGCGCCGAAGATGGGGGCGTTGATTCGATCCATCTCGACGTGATGGACGGTCATTTCGTGCCGAACATCACCATCGGCCCGGTGGTGGTGGAGGCGATCCGCGACACGACGGCGCTGCCCTTCCACAGCCATCTCATGATCAGCGAACCGCTCCGCTACGTGGAGGCCTTCGCTCATGCGGGAAGCGACCTTGTCGTGTTCCACGTCGAGGCGCCCGATCCACCGGCGGCGGTCATCGAGGCGATTCATCGCACCGGCCGTGCCGCCGGACTGGCGCTCAACCCCGAGACGGACGCTGGGGCCGTCCTGCCGTTCCTGGACGTCATCGATCTCCTGCTGGTCATGACCGTCCACCCCGGTTTCGGCGGGCAGGCATTCATGCGCGAGGTCCTGCCCAAGCTGCAATCCCTGCGCGCCGAGGCAGATCGTCGTGGCCTCGACCTCCCGATCGGCGTCGACGGAGGCGTCAACCTCGAAACCATCGGGCCCGCCCATGCAGCAGGCGGCGACGTGATGGTCGTTGGAAGCGCCCTCTACCAGCACCAGGGCGATCTGCGATCGGTCGTCGAGGAGCTGCGATCGGTGGCCAAGCGGGGAGCCGATGCACGCCTCCCGGCGGCCGCCGGCGAGGGAGGCGCGTGAGGGCTCGGGGCGGGCCGTTCGGGCCGGACCGGCGGGCGGGGCTGATCGGTCTGATCCTGGTGCTCGCGGGATGCAGCGCACAGCTCCCGTTTATCGCGTCGCCCACGCCCGAGCAGCCACGGCAGCTCACCGTTGTCGCCGTCGACCGTTCCAGCGGCAGGCCCGTGCCAGGCGTGACGGTGATCACCGGCTCGACATCGACGCAGACCTCGAGCTCGGGGCGGGCCACGATCAGCGCGATGCGCGGGGCGACGATCCGGGCCAGCGCGCCTGGCTTCGACGTGACGAGCGCCAGGGTTCCTGGGAACGGCGACCTGACGCTGACGCTGCGGGCCAACGTCGTCAGCGGGGCGATCACCGATCCGGCCGGCAAGCCACTGGCCGGCGCCCGCATCTTCGTGGACGGCGCGACCACGTCGGTCCAAAGTGGCGCCGACGGTCATTACGCGCTCCCGGATGTACCGGAAAAGGGAACGCTCATCGTGAAGCTTCCCGGGTATCGGCTGGCGCAGATCGCGATCGATGCGCAGATGACGAAGAACGTCGCCATGCAGCCGTTCACGGCCCGGGCTCTCTACGCGCCGGCATCGGTCTTCGAGGCGCACGGGCGGCTCGACGAGATGCTCGCGACGATCGCCCGCACGAACGTGAACGCCATGGTCATCGATGTCAAGGAGGCCGGGGGCTACCTGTACTACGCGACCGATCTGCCGGAGGCGAAGGGCGTTGGCGCGACGATGACGCATCCACTGCTGAACCTGGCTGAGCTGCTCCCGAAGCTGAAGGCGCTGGGCATCTACACGATCGCTCGGATGGTGGTGATGAAGGACAACACCCTGGCCGTCGCGAAGCCGGAGCTCGCCGTGCAGAACGCGAAGACTGGCAAGCCGTGGACCGATTACCGCGGCAACGAATGGCTGGATCCGGGGGCGCCGGGCGTCGCGGAGTACATCACCAAGGTCGCCACCGACCTCGCGGACAAGGGCTTCGACGAGGTGCAGCTCGATTACGTCCGCTTCTTCAGCGACGGCGACTACTCGCTGGCCAAGACGAAATTGCCCAACACCCAGTCATTCCGGCTGCCGGCCATCCGGCGCCTCTTCCGGCTTCTCTCGGATGAGTTCACGCACCGCAGGGCATTCCTCGGAGCGGATGTCTTCCCCATCGCCTTCATTGCTCAGGACGACCAGGGGATCGGCCAGCGACCGGAGGTGATCATGCCCTACGTCGACTACTTCTGCCCCATGGTCTACCCGAGCCACTACGCGGCCTACACCTTTGGCTATGCGATCCCAAATGAGCATCCCTACGAGGTGATCAACCGGACGCTGGTGCTGATGAACCGCGAGGCGGCCGGCTTACCGATGAAGATCCGCCCCTGGATCCAGGACTTCGGCGTCGGTCAATACCGCGCCTATACCGTGAAGGACATTGCCGCCGAGATGAAGGCGCTGCGCGATAACGGGGCCGCCGGATGGATGATCTGGAACGCCGCGGCTCGCTTCACGCTCGGAGCGCTCGGACCCCCGCTGCCCAACGAGGCCTCAGGACCGATGACCAGCGCCGCTCCCGTGTCCAGCGCCGCGCCGAGCGGTTCCGGATCGGTCGCCCCCAGCCCGACGCCCTGAAGACCGCCTGTGCGGCTCGTCATTCAGCGCGTCAGCCGGGCTGAGGTGCGGGTCGGTGAGGAAGCCGTCGGGTCGATCGGGCGCGGCGCCGTCGTGCTGGCGGGGATTGCAGATGGCGACACGCCGGCAATCATTGCGCGCATCGCCGACAAGTTGCTGGGGCTCCGTTACTTCCCGGACGCCTCGGGTCGCACCAACCTCGACCTTGCCGAGGCCGGCGGCGAGCTGCTCGTGATCAGCCAGTTCACACTGCTCGCCGATCTGCGACGCGGTCGCCGGCCGAGCTTTGGGCAGGCTGCGGCGCCCGAGGTCGCGGCTACGCTCCTCGATCTCTTCGTAAAGCGGTTGAAGGCAGCCGGCATCGTCGTGGCGACCGGTCGCTTCGGGGAGTCGATGTCGGTGGAGCTGGTGAACGACGGCCCGTTCACGCTGACGCTCGATTCGGAGACGGATCTCCCCTCCGGCTAGGAGGCGGAGCTCGGGACTCGCCCCAGTTCAGACCTTCGTGGCGGTCCGCCGGCAGCGGGAGCAGGCACGCACGCGCAGGGTCCGGCCGTCACGCTGGAGCGTCATCGCCTGGAGGTTGGGAAGCCAGCGGCGGAGCGCGCGCTTGCGGTTCATCCCGACCGACTGCGGGTTCCAGCCGGTGATCGGCTTCTTGCCGCAGATCTCACATTGACGAGCCATCGGTACTCCATTTCACGAACGAACCGGCGCACCTGCTCGGCGACGCCGGAACGGCCGGAATCCTAGCACGCTACGATCGGGCCATGCAATCGAGCACGCCGTCCCGGGAGATCCGAGGTTTCGCGGCCCGGCCTCGCGCGCCTCTGCTTCGGTGACGGCATCGACAGTCGCAGGACGACCCCTCGTCCAGGAGGACCTCGACCGCCCCGTGCGCACGGCGATGCCCGATCTGGGTCGGGGCGCCACCCTGCTCGCACGGCTTGAGATCGCCACGGCGCGTCAAGCCCTCTTCTACCTGCCCTTCCGCTACGACGACTTCAGCGACCTGCGACCGCTCGGCGAGCTGATCGGCGACGAGAAGCAGTCGGCGCTCGTTCGCGTCACCGATCTGAAGATCGAATCGGGATTCGGGCGACGGCCCCAGCGCGTGATCGCACAGCTCGTAGATTCCACGGGGAGCGCCGAGGCGATCTGGTTCGGACGGCGGTTCGTCGAGCGCCGCCTGCAGACCGGCGACGAGATCGTGGTCAGCGGCAAAGTGACCTACCGAGGTTGGCGACCTCAATTCGTTTCGCCCGACTTCAGCCCCGCGGGCCGCGAGTCGATCCACACGGCGCGCATCGTTCCCGTCTACCGATTGACTGCGGGAGTCACCCAGCGTCGGCTGCGCGAACTGCTCGCGCGTATCGTTGACCGATTCATCGGCCTCGTTCCCGATCCGCTCAAAGCCAGCGAGCGCGGAGAGCTGGTCGACCTTGCCTCTGCGCTTCGCACGGCGCACTTCCCCGACGATCCCACAGACGTCATCGCGGCCCTGGATCGGCTGGCCTTCGACGAGCTGCTCGCGCTGCAGCTGGTCCTTGCACAGGCCCGGGCCGCGCGCCTGACGATGCGCGCCCCGCAGGTGACCATCGCGCCCGAAGAGCTGGGCTCGCTGATCGCGGCGCTTCCTTTCCAGCTCACCGCCGACCAGCGCGATGCCGTGGACGAGGTGGCAACAGATCTCGCATCGGAGCGGCCAATGCGCCGCTTGCTGGAGGGCGACGTGGGGAGCGGGAAGACAGCCGTGGCCGCGGTTGCGCTTGCCGGCGTCTGCCGCGCCGGCTGGCAGGCGGTCCTCATGGCCCCGACCGAGATCCTGGCGCGCCAGCACCATTCCGGCCTGGCACCGCTCCTCGAAGCGCTCGGCGTCCGTTCCGAGTTCCTGTCGGGGAGCCTCTCGCCCGCGCGCAAGCGGCAGATCCACGCGGCGATCGAAGCGGGGGAGGCGGAGGTCGTCATCGGCACGCACGCCGTCATCAGCGCCGCCGTCACATTCCGGCAGCTGGGCCTTGCCATCGTTGACGAGCAGCATCGCTTCGGGGTCGAGCAGCGGGCTGCACTCCAGGCGAAGGGCGCTGGATTGGAGCCGCATCTCCTGGCGCTCACGGCAACCCCCATTCCGAGGACCCTGGCCCTGACGGTCTACGGGGACCTGTCAATCAGCGCCATCCGGGAGATGCCACCCGGTCGCCAGCCGATCCGGACCGAGATCCGGGATCGGAGCGCCCTGCCGCGGATCGAATCCTTCATCGCATCCGAGGCCGGAGCGGGTCGCCAGACGTTCGTCGTCGTTCCGCTGATCGTCGAGAGTGATGCCCTCACGGTCGCTTCAGCCGAGGCGGAGGCCAAACGGCTGGCGGAGGTCCTGCCCGGGTTGCGGGTCGGATTGATCCACGGCCAGCAGCGTGCCGACCTACGCGACGCGACCATGGCCCGGTTCGCCGCGGCTGAGCTCGATCTGCTCGTTGCAACGACCGTCGTCGAGGTTGGGATCGACGTGCCGAACGCATCGGTGATGTTGATCGAGGACGCCGAGCGCTTCGGTCTGGCGCAGCTGCACCAGTTGCGTGGGCGGGTGGGACGTGGCCCACATCGGTCCTTCTGCATTCTCCTCTCGGACGCGACGGACCCTCTCGCTCGGCGTCGCCTCGAAGTCGTGTGCGGGTCGAGCGATGGGTTTGCGATCGCCGAAGCCGATCTCGAGCTGCGTGGTGCGGGGAACCTGCTCGGGACACGTCAATCCGGGCTGCCGCCGCTTCGCGTCGCGTCGCTCTTCGAGCCCCGTCATCTGCGACTCGCCGAGCGCGCGCGTGCGCTGGCAGACGAGGTGGTATCGGACGACCCGATGCTTGCCAGCCGTCCGGAACTCGTGCGGCTGCGCGACGACCTCGCGCCGCGCACCGAGGAGGGCGACGCCGCCTGATGCGTCGAAGGGCGCCCGGATGCGCGTGATCGCCGGGGTCGCCCGGGGGATACCCCTCGCGGCGCCGCGGGATCGGGCGACGCGTCCGATCACCGACCGTGTCAAGGAGACGCTCTTCGCCATCCTGGGTGAGCGGATCCCCGACGCGGGCGTGCTCGACCTCTACGCCGGCAGTGGCGCAATCGGTATCGAGGCGCTTTCCAGAGGCGCCTCGTTCGCCACCTTCGTCGAACGAGGCCGCACGGCGGTCGCCGTCCTTCGCCAGAACCTCGAGCGCACGAAGCTGGGGGAGCGAGCCGAGATCCATGAATCGGATGTCGTGCGGTTTCTGAACGGCGTCGAGCAGGGCCGTTGGGACCTCGTCGTGCTCGATCCGCCGTACGACGAGCGTGCTATCCTCGCGCCGCTCGAGCGGCTCGTGCCCGTCCTGCCGCAGGGTGCGACGGTCGTCGTGAAGCACTTCTGGCGATCGCCGCCGCCAGACGTGGCCGGTCTGAGGCGTTGGCGGGAGCGGCGCTTCGGAGAGACTGCGCTAACCTTCCTGGAGCGCGCTTGAGCAAGAAGGGGAGGGGAGGGTCGATGAGCCGCATCGCCGTTTTTCCAGGGTCATTCGACCCGATCACCAACGCACACCTGGACGTTCTGGGCCGGGCAACGCGCCTCTTTGATCGGATCGTCGTCGGCGTCCTCACCAATCCGGGCAAACGCCCTGCCTTCAGCGTCGACGAGCGGATCGCCATGATCCGGGCCTCGGTCGCCGACCTTGGAGAGGGAATCGAGGTCGAGGCGTTCGACGGGCTGACGGTGGAGTTTGCGCGGCGCCACGGCGCTGGCTTCGTGGTCCGCGGTCTCCGAGCCGTCAGCGACTTCGAATTCGAGCTTCAGCTGGCACACACCAACCGGCGCCTGGCACCGGAGATCGACACGACCTTCCTGATGACAGCCCTGGAATTCGGGTACATCAGCTCCACGCTGGCCAAGGAGGTCGGCCGTTTTGGGGGTGACGTTGCCGGAATGGTGCCAGAGCCGGTCGCCGAAGCCCTGGCTCGTGCAGCAGAGCGACGAGAGCGCTGAGCCAGGCGAGCCGGGGAATCGGCCGGAGCGAGGCTATAATCGGCGCCAATCCGAAGGAGGGCGTGGCCACGGACATCCTGTTCCTCGTCGAGCGCCTCGAGACCCTCGTCGCCGCCGCCAAGAAGGTGCCGCTGACGAACAATGTCGTCCTCGATCAGGCGGCCATGCTCGAGCTCGTCGACCAGCTGCGCGTCTCCGTACCCGACGAGGTGCGTCAAGCGAAGCGGATCACCGAGGAGGTGACCCGCATCACCGAGCGCGCGCGGGATGAGGCGGATCAGATCGCTGCGCGCGCGCAGGAGCAGGCGGCCCAGATGCTCGAGGAACGAGAGCTCGTAAAGCTCGCTCAGCAGCGGGCAGCCGAGATCATCGATCAGGCCAGCCGCGAGTCCGGCGAGGTGCGGCGTGGCGCGGACGAGTACGCGGCCGGGGTCCTGATCCGTCTGGAAGGCGAGTGCATCAAGGCGCTCACGAGCATCAAGCGCGGGATCGACATGCTCGACGAGCGCCATCGAGGCGCCCCGGCTCCCGTGGATGAAGCCACCTCGCCGCAGACCATCGAAGTGGGGAAGGCCGGAACGCCCGCTCGGCCATGACCGTATTCAACGTCGCGGGCCTGCTCCACGAGACGAGCGGAGCGACTCGCGAAGTCCGGCTGACCGATCATTACGCCGTCCTCGGGACCGATCTTGAGCTCGCAGGCCCGCTGAACGGCGCGTTCAGGGTGCAGCGGACGAACCGAGGGGTGCTCGTTCGCGGCCGCGTAACGGCCGCAGTGCGCCGGACCTGCGCCCGGTGCCTAGAACCGTACGTCGAGGAGGCGACGGCCTCGATCGACGAGGAGTTCCTTCCCAGCCTTGATCCGGAGACCGGCGCGCCGATCGCCGCAGCGCCGGTCTATGACGGGACACTCCTGATCAACGCGCACCACGAGATCGATCTGGCGTCTGTCGTCCACGATGAGCTCAGCCTCACCGAGCCGATGCACCCGCTCTGCCGACCCGACTGTCCCGGACTCTGCGTCGTCTGCGGTGCCCCGCTCGAGCATGGAGCGCATGACCACGACGACGAGGAGATCGAGCCCCGCCTCGCCGTTCTGGCTCGCTTCCGGCTCGGCGACCGAGAATCCTGAAGGCTCGCCACCCTCGATCGGTCCGGCTATACTTCGGCGTCCCGTCATCCTTGCACAGGAGTTATTCGCGTGGGCGTTCCCAAGCGAAAGGTCTCGAAAGCCCGCCAGGGTGAGCGCCGCGCCCATCTGGCGATCGGCGCGCCGCCACTCGTGGAGTGCGATCACTGCCACGAGCTGAAGCGCGCCCACCACGTCTGCCCCACCTGCGGCTACTACAACGGCCGCGAGGTGGCACCGGTGGAGGTCGTCACACCGGCGGAAGGTCCACGCTGACCTACCCGACCTCACCGGCTGGGTAGCGAGGATGCGCATCGCGGTCGACGCGATGGGAGGCGACTTCGCACCACGTGAGGTCGTTCGAGGTGCGATCGACTACGCCGCAACGCACGCCGACGAGGTGATCGTGGTGGGCGACGCCGCACGCATCGACGAAGAGATCGCCGCATACGACCGGCGCCACCCCGCCCGCCTCTCGGTCGTCGACGCCCCTGACGTCATCGGCATGGAGGAGCACCCGGCCAACGCGATCCGGGCCAAGCGCCGCGCGTCGGTGGTGGTTGCCACCAACCTGGTCCGCGATGGAACGGCGGACGCGGTGGTCTCGGCGGGCTCAACGGGAGCCACGATGGCCGCGGCGGTCTTCCGACTGGGACGGATCGAGGGGATCGATCGTCCGGCTCTCGGTGCCCATCTCGTGACCGAGAGCGGCCCGATCATGATCCTCGACGTGGGTGCGAACGTCGACTCCGAACCGGAGAATCTGGTGCAGTTCGCCGTCATGGGATCGATCTACGCGGAGCATGTCCTGCACGTGCGACGCCCCCGCGTGGGACTGCTGAATATCGGCGAGGAGGGGGAGAAGGGCGACCGTCGAACCCTGGAGGCGCACCAGCGGCTCAAGCATGCAGGCCTGAACTTTGTCGGGAACGTCGAGGGCAACGACCTGGTCGCTCACCGTGCGGACGTCGTCGTCTGCGATGGCTTCGTTGGGAACGTGGTCCTCAAGTTCTTCGAGGGCTTGACGGGGTACATCTTCCGCGCCGTCCGCGAGGACCTGCAGCAGGGACCGATCGCGCAGCTCGCGCTGCTGGCATTGCGGCCCGGCTTCAATCGGATCCGTCGCCGCTTCGACTACGAGAGGTTCGGCGGAACGCCGCTGCTTGGGGTGCGCGGCGTCAGCATCGTCACCCACGGGCGCGCCAAGGCACGGATGATTGGGTTCGCCATCGGGGCTGCCTCCGAGGCGGCGCATGCGCGCATCCCCGACCTGATCGAGCAGTGGACTCACAGCCACCCGGCGACGAGCGGTATCCGCGGCGAGCTGCGCGCCCGGTTGGCGGCACGCCTCGGGCGCGGCGAACGTGACTAGGCGATGACCGAGCCCGCTGCCCGTCGAATGCCGCGTCGGCGCGGTGGCCGGCTCGCGACGCGACCGGGGGCCCAGGCGAGACGGCTCGCGCTGCTGGCGCTTTTCGAGGAGGAGTTCCGACCCCGGCAGGCCCACGCCGTTGTAGATCGCTTGGGCACCGAACGAGCGGTGCCCAGCGAGGTCCTCGCACATGCCCACCAGATCGTCGGTGGGGTCCTGGAGCACCGCGCGCTTTTGGACGCCGAGATCGGTCGGCTGGCGCCCGTTATCCCCGTATCTGAGCTCGGCCGGGTGGAGCGGACGATCCTCCGGAGCGCCCTGTTTGAGGTGATATACTCCGCCGCGACCCCGAGCCGGGAGACGATCGACGATGCGGTTTCCCTGGCTCGGATCTATGCCGGGGACGCGGCGCGCCGGCTCGTAAACGGTGTGCTGGGAAGCGTTACGCGCTCATCGGACGGAGGAGGTTGACGGTGGCCGAAGGTACAACGTTCGAGCGTCTCAAGAAGCTCATCGTCGAGCAGCTCGGCGTTGACGAGGAGGAAGTTACTCCTCAGGCCTCCTTCGTCGAGGATCTCAACGCGGACTCGCTTGACCTCGTCGAGCTGATCATGAGCCTCGAAGAGGAGTTCAGCATGGAGATCTCGGACGAGGATGCCGAGAAGATCCAGAAGGTCTCCGATGCCGTCGAGTACATCGAGGAGCACCAGCAGTAGCGATCGGACCCCATGGCCAATGCGTCCCTTGAGGAGCTGGGCGAGCGGCTCGGCATCACCTTGCGAGACCCGGAGGCCATTGCGCAGGCGTTCGTCCACAGCTCCTATTTCAACGAAAACCCTTCGGCAGTCACCGGCCATAACGAGCGCCTCGAATTCCTCGGTGATGCGGTCATCGGCCTCGTTGTCAGCGGCGTTCTCTTCGAGAGATTCCCGGATGAGGACGAGGGCTTCCTGACCGCGCGCCGCGCGGCCCTCGTGAATCGGGATGCTCTCGCTGCCATGGCCCTTGAGCTTGGCCTGCACGAGTTCCTCCAGCTTGGGCGCGGTGAGAGTGAAGCCGGCGGCGCCACCCGTCCATCCCTGCTGGCGGCAGCAATGGAGGCACTCGCGGGCGCCGTCTTCATCTCCGAGGGGCTCGATGCGACGCGCACCTGGCTGCGCCGCATCTTCAGCGAGAGGATCGACCTGGGAGGCGACGTCTCCGCACCGCCAAAGTCGGCGAAGAGCCGCCTGCAGGAATGGACGCAGCGCCATCGGCACCTGAAGCCGTTCTATGAACTCGTCAGTGCCGTCGGTCCGCCGCACGACCAGGTTTTCACGGTCGCAGCGGTGCTCGAGGGGCGGCGCCTGGCGCTCGGCGAGGGGTCGAGTCGCCAGCGAGCTGAAGAGCGTGCCGCAACGGCGGCGCTCGACCTGCTCGGTGACGAATCGGGCGCCCATGACGCTCCTGACACAGCCGCTGTACAACTCCGGTGACTCGCCTCAAGGAGCTTCGTCTCCATGGGTTCAAGACCTTCGCGGAGCCGACCCGTTTCGTGTTCGAGCCGGGCGTCAACGCAGTCATCGGCCCGAATGGAAGCGGGAAGAGCAACATGGCCGATGCCGTTCGCTGGGTGCTCGGTGAACAGTCGAATCGTTCGCTCCGCACTCGCCGAGCGGATGACGTCATCTTTGCCGGAAGCCAGCACCGCAAGCCGCTGGGGCTTGCCGAGGTGACCCTCACCCTGGATAACGCCGATCGATGGCTGCCAATCGATTACGCCGAAGTGACGATTGGGCGGCGTGCCTTCCGAACTGGCGAGGGCGAATACCTCGTAAATGGAACGCGGTCACGGCTGCGCGACGTGGTCGAGCTGCTTGCGCATGGGCGCCTGGCCGCCAACGAGCTGGTCGTAGTCGGGCAGGGAACGGTCGACGCCGCCCTCTCGCTCCGCCCCGATGAGCGGCGCCAGCTCTTCGAGGATGCCGCGGGCGTGAAGGGCCTGCAGGTGCGCAAGAACGAAGCGCTCGGCCGCCTGGAGGGAGCGCGTGAGAACGTCATCCGGGTCGCCGACCTGATCGCCGAGCTACGGCCCCAGGTCCGTCGGCTGGCCGTCCAGGCCGAGCACCAGCAGGAGCACGATGCGCTCGGGCGACGAGCGCGGGCCCTCGTCCTCGAGGCCCACCGGCGGCGTGAGCAGGCGCTTCGCTCGGAGCTGGGTGAGGCGCGCAGACGCGCGGCCGCGGCCGACGCAACGCTCGAGGCGGCACGCGCCACGGCGAGGGCCGGGCGCAAGACGCTAGCGGCTGCCGAGGCCCGGTACTGGGAGGCCGAAGAAGCGGCGCGCGATGCCGCCCTTCGACGGGAGGCCACCCGCGAGGCGGCGATCAGGGCCGAAGCCCGTGTCGAGGCGCTCGCTGCGCGACGCGACGAACTCGCCGCGCAGCTCGCCCGCGCCGACGCCGAGCTGGCGTCGATCGATGAATCCCTCTCTCGTCGTGCTCCAATTGTGGAACAGCGCCTGAACGAGCTCCGCGAGAGCGCCGCCGAGGCGGAACGCGGCTGGCAAGCGGCGATCGAGCACCTGGCCACCGCGGACGGGGCGATGCTCGGCGCTGAGGAACGCCTGGCGACAGCGCGCCACATTGACGCGGCTCGTCTGACCGCGGAGGCTAATCAGGCGGAGTCACTGGCTGCGGCGACCGCGCGCCGCACTCGCCTCGAAACCGAGCTGGCGACGGCGGTACGGGCTCAGGCGCTGGCGTCCGAGGAGCGCCGCGAGAAGGTGGCCGCGGCGGCTGATGTAGTGCGCAACGCGTCGGAGGCGCAGGAGCGGCGCGACACCGATGCGGTAACCGCTTCGGCCGCGCACGGCGAAGCGGAAAAGGCGCGGACGATCTCGACGCAGCTCGCAGAGCACGTGGCCGTCCTTGCCGCGGAGCTGGCGGCCCTGGACGAACGATCGACCCGCGAGGGACGGCTGGGCCAGCGGCTGACCGACGTCGGATGGCGTCCGCTCCTCGACGATCTGGCGGCCCCTGAGGATGCGTGGCGAGCGATCGAGGCGGTGGTCGGTGGGGAGCTGGCCGACGCGCTCGTATGGCGGAACGAGGATCCCACGCCTGCCCTCCATGAGGCGCGCGGTCAGGTGCACCTGCTGGACAGACGCGACGCGCCGGGCGCCCGAGAGCGCGGGGCGGCTTTGCGTGCGGTCGGCGGGAACCAGACGCTCGCCGAGTGGCTCCTCGCTGACGGATCCGGCAACGGACAGGCTGACGGCACGCGGATGCCGGGACTCTTCGAGCGGGTGGCCATTGCGCCGAGCGTCGACATGCTCGTCACCGGGTGGCGCGAGCTTCCGCCCGGATGGTGCGCGGTCACGGTGGACGGGCACCTCGCTGACGGGCGCGGGATTCTCGCGCTCCAGGGAGGGGCCGATCCTCCGGGCGGCATGCAGGTTCGCCAGCGCCTGCGGCGCCGCGAGCTTGCCGTGGAGCTCGCCGAGCGCGAGCGCGAGCACGGCGCGAGCGCTGACGAGACCGCGCGCGCGGTCGCCTCGGCCGCCGCAGCGCAGCGTCAGCTCGCGGCGGCGGAAGGGAAGTTGGCTGCCGCGCAGGAAGGCGCACGTCGAGCCGAAGCCGATGCCCAGACGGCTGGAGGACGCCTCGCTGGGACAACGGCGGAGCTCGAGCGCATCACCAAGGAGTTGGATGGCGCCCGGGACGTGGAAGCGAGGGCGGCAACGGACGCCGGAGGCGCACGGGCGGGCGGAGCCGAGGTGCCTCGCGCCGCCCTTGAGACAGCCGCGCAAAAGGCGCGCAACGCCCGAGAGGTCGCCGTCGGGGAGCGGGAGGCAGCGCGCGTGAGGTGGCTCGAGGCCCGCGGGCGGGCGGACGAAGCGGAACGCGCGGCCGGAATCGGCGCAGACAGGGCCGCTCTCGGCGCGCGGAGGAGCCAGCTTTACGCCGGCCTCCAGGCGCTGCGCGCCACGGTCGACGGGGCCACCACGGAGCTTGCCAATGCGGAGGCCGCGGCCCGGGCGCATCGCGACGAGGACGAGGCCGAGGGTACGGCGCGAGCGAGTGCGGATTCCGCGCGGGACCGCCTCCGTCAGGAGCTGCGGAGCGGGGAGCGCGGTCTCGGTGACACGAGCGACCAGATCGCGAGTCTCGAACGTACCGCGCAGGCAGCAGAGGTCGAGGCATCGCGTCACGATGAGGCGCTCGCTGCCCTCGGGCGCGAACAGATGGCGGCCCTCGAGAGTCTCGGCGACGTGGTCGCGGAAGCCAGAGCGCCTGATCCGGACCTCACCGCCGAGCTCGCAGGGTTCAATGACGACGCGGTAGACACCGAAACGCGACGGGTCCGGCGCCTCCTGGGGCAGATCGGGGCGGTGAATCCCTTCGCCGTTGAAGAGCACCGCGAGCTATCCAGCCGCCTCGACGAGATCGCGACCCAGGAGGGCGATCTGCAGGCGGCTATCAGCTCCATCGAAGACCTGGTGGCCCACCTCGACCGGGAGATCAGTGAGAGATTCGGGACCGCCTTCGCGGCGATCGGCGAGCGCTTCGACGAGTTCGTCAAGCTGCTCTTCGCTGGTGGCTCGGCAAGCCTTCAGCTGAGTGACGGGCAGGAGGGCGAGACGGCGGGCGGTATCGAAATCGTCGTTCAGCCGCCTGGCAAGCGTCTTCAGCGGCTGGCCATGCTCTCGGGCGGGGAGCGCGCGTTGACGGGCGTTGCGCTGCTCTTTGCGATGCTCAGCGTCAATCCGGTCCCGTTCTGCATCCTCGACGAGGTCGACGCCGCGCTCGACGAGGCGAACATCGGCCGCTTCGCCGA
>Ga0070708_100000386_pt1 | contig 33252 bp, 22 predicted proteins | sample KBSK5503metaG_FD_65469 | JGI IMG/M metagenome (GOLD analysis project Ga0070708, IMG submission 65469) | Corn, switchgrass and miscanthus rhizosphere microbial communities from Kellogg Biological Station, Michigan, USA - KBS K5-50-3 metaG | ecosystem: Host-associated > Plants > Roots >... | reverse complement strand
TCCTTTTTCCTGACAGGAGGGACGTAAACGTGGGTAATGGGTCCGCACTCTTGGCCTCAAATGTTTGTGAGTGTTGTTCCCGGACTTCTTCTTTCTTTCGCCGCTCGGCATGCTCTCAATCACGCATCGAAACATAGGGCATCGCTATTGACTCGCTGCCGCTATGATTGAAACAATTCGTTTCTTGAAGTCATCCATACCATTTGGAAGATCGGGGCTTTCTTTGCATTCGACGTAGGAGCGTGGTCATGGTAGCTGAACCTTTTGACGCGATTGTTATTGGCTCAGGTCAGGGAGGCACTCCACTTTCGATCGCTCTCGCAAAAGCTGGTTGGAAAACGGCCATCGTGGAGCGCAACCAAGTTGGCGGGACCTGCGTGAATGTGGGTTGCACGCCGTCGAAAACCATGGTGGCAAGCGCGCGCGTGGCGCATGTCTCAAGGCAAAGCGCGCATTACGGCGTTAATAGTGGACCGGTCACCGTCAATATGTCAGCTGTCCAACAGCGCAAACAGAAAATCGTTGAAAGCTTTCGCGACGGCGGGCTCAAAAGTATCGGGAAGACTCAGGGACTTGAGCTGGTGAAAGGCGCGGCGCAGTTTATCGGTCCAAGGTTGTTGGAGGTGGTCTTGGATGAAGGTAAAAAGCGTCAGCTTAGCGCCGAAAGAATATTCATTAACACAGGCGCACGTCCCGCAAAGTCGACCGTTCCTGGCTTGGATACAGTTCCGACTTTGGACTCGAGTTCCATAATGGAACTCGAAACGCTCCCCGAACATCTGCTGGTGATGGGTGGCGGCGATGTTGGACTGGAGTTCGGCCAGATGTTTCGCCGTTTTGGCAGTCGGGTAACCATTGTGCATCGTGGGGATCATTTGCTGAGTCGTGAAGATCCTGATGTGGCCGACGAAGTGGCAAAGATATTAAGGGAGGACGAAATCGAAGTGCTGCTGAACTCTGAGGCACTGAGCGCTAGTAGGAACAATACCGGTATAAGCCTGACGGTGAAAAAAGGAGAAATGAAGGCCATATTAGAAGGGTCTCATTTGTTGGTTGCTATCGGACGTCGTCCGAATACGGATCAGCTCGAGCTGCAGGCGGCCGGAGTGGAGACTGATGAGCGCGGCTTTGTCACGGTGGACGATCGGCTTGAGACAAACGTAGCGGGAATCTATGCTTTGGGTGATGTTAAGGGTGGTCCAGCCTTTACACATATTTCTTACGACGACTTTCGGATTATTCGCAAGAACCTGCTAGAAGGCGGCCATGCGACGACGAAGGGACGACTAGTCCCCTACACGATCTTCATTGATCCGCAGCTCGGGCGCATTGGGATCACTGAAACAGAAGCGAGCAATCAGCGTTTGAACACTCGCGTTGGTAAGTTGCCGATGAGTCGCGTTGCAAGGGCCATTGAGTTGAGTGAGACTCGCGGCTTCATGAAGGTCATAGTTGATGTTGAAACGAAACAGATACTGGGCTGCGCTGTCCTTGGCATCGAAGGCGGCGAGTTGATGGCTATGTTTGAGATTGCAATGTTGGCTCACTTGCCCTACACGGTCCTCAAAGATGCTATATTCGCGCATCCTACGCTTGCAGAAGCTCTTAACAATCTGTTCATGGCAATGACTGCCTGAAGAATGTGGGATTCGATTTGGCGACGATAAGGAATGGTGTGACAGCCCAACCGGGAATTACAAGTGCTCAACTGATTGAAGCGCTCATGGAAACACGTGCGCGCACGCTGGAGCTAGTCCACGACCTGAGCGAAGTGCAGTTGATCGGTCCGCGTTTGCAGATCGTCAATCCACTCCGCTGGGAGATTGGTCACGTGGCATGGTTTCAGGAGTTCTGGGTCTTACGTCACCTTGGTGGCCAGCCGCCGATTCTCAAACAAGGCGACGAGCTTTACGATTCCGCGCGAGTCGCCCACGATGCGCGTTGGGACTTGCCCTTGCTTGAGAGACACGAAACCCTCGCTTACATGAGTCAAGTTCTCGAGCGAGTAATCGACCAGGCCGGTTACAGGAGCCGTAGCCTGAGGGATGCTGAAGGCTACGATGAAGAGTATTTTCTGAATCTGGTTCTGTTACATGAGCAGATGCATGACGAAGCGATCACTTACACCCGTCAGACTCTAAGCTATCGCCCGCCCGAAATCGGTATCGTGGGAAAACCGGCTGTCGATGTCGCGGTAGCTAACAGGGTGCAGGTTGCGGAACAAACCGCGCCTATTGCTCAAACCGACGATTGGCTGACAAGCGACGCAGAAATACCTGGCGGCAAATTAACTCTGGGAAGGGCTTCCGAACAAGGCTTTGTCTTTGATAACGAACAGTTAGCACATGAGATCGAGATTGCCCCTTTTGCGATCTCTAAGACCGCCGTGACGAATGGTGAATTCAAGAGGTTCGTGGTAGACGACGGCTATGGAAGAAGCGAGCTCTGGACCGCAGAAGGTTGGCATTGGCGGACAAGTGTTCGGGCTGAGCATCCGGTCTACTGGCGCCGAGCAGGAAAAGATCGCTGGGCGCGGCGCAACTTCGATGAATGGGTCGCGCTGGATGGGCGCCTGCCGGTTATCCATGTCAACTGGCACGAGGCTCAGGCTTACTGCCGATGGGCGGGTCGGCGTCTGCCAACGGAAGCGGAGTGGGAGATGGCGGCGAGCGCAGAACCTGCGGCCGACGGTCGAGGCCTTACAACACACAAGCGGGTATTTCCCTGGGGAGACGATTCGCCTACGATAGATCGGGCAAATCTTGATTGGCGCGAGCTGGGATGCATACCTGTTTACGCCCTACCAGCAGGCGATAGTGCGTTCGGATGTCGGCAAATGATCGGCAATGTATGGGAATGGACGGCGAGCGACTTCAAGCCTTATCCTGGCTTTATCGCTGGCCCTTACAAAGAGTATTCTGCGCCCTGGTTTGGCGATCATAAGGTGCTGCGCGGCGGTTGTTGGGTGACTCGTTCACGCCTCATTCATAACACCTATCGAAATTTCTACCCGCCTGACCGTCGCGACGTATGGGCGGGATTCCGGACCTGTGCGCTGCAGATTCAGGAAGAATGACGATTGGCATAGTCACTCCGGCTCCTCCGGACTCCAGATACGGAAACCGCATTACTGCGCTGCGCTGGGCCAGGATTCTCAGACGACTTGGCCACCGCGTCTCGATTCTACAGGCGTATGACGGTAAGCCGTATGATTTGTTAGTTGCTTTGCACGCGCGGCGCAGCCATCCGTCAATCGTCAACTTTCGGCGCCAGAACCCCGAAGCCCCGATCATCGTCGCTCTTACCGGAACAGATCTCTATCGGGATATTGGAAATAATCGTCTGGTGGGGAAGTCTCTCGAGATCGCCACCAGGGTTGTCGTCTTGCAACCGAAGGCGATCGAAGAACTACAACCAGGCTTGCGAGACAAGACCAAAGTAATCTATCAGTCAGTGGAAGAGAGGCGGGCGCTGACAGGCGCAGACGCAAGGACAGCGAAGACGAGGCCAGGCAAACGTGAAGATGGTAAACCGTCCAGTGGCACTTTTGCTGTATGTGTAATTGGCCACTTGCGTTCTGTGAAGGATCCCTTTCGCACCGCTCTTGCGGCGCGGCAGCTTCCTGATTCGTCAACAATACGTGTCTTCCAGGTCGGCCGGGCAATGACCGATGCAATGGCGGCCAGAGCGCACGCAGAAATGCGCGTTAATCATCGCTATGAATGGGTGGGTGAGCAGCCACGATCGCATGTTCGCCGTATCCTGGAGAAGAGTCGTCTTTGTGTGCTCTCATCTCGCATGGAAGGAGGGGCCAACGTGTTGTCAGAGGCGATTGTAGCTGCGGTTCCTGTCCTCGCCTCGCGCATTGATGGCAACGTTGGCATTCTGGGACCACATTACCCCGGCCTTTTTGATGTTGGCGATACAGTGCAGCTCGCGCGACTGTTGGTGCGCGCGGAGACAGATCAAGAATATCTCGATGAATTAAGAGACCGATGTAAAGAGTTAACGCCCCTATTTGATCGCACGCGCGAGGAACAAGCTTGGGCGGATTTGATCAATGAATTATTCTAAAGTGAAACTGACTATCCATGCTTATGTAGGGGCGTCCCTCCGTGGGCGCCCCCTTGTCACCCGACTTGGGGCCACCCACGGAGGGACGCCCCTCAATTTCGTCACGTCGGATGTACTGTTTTCGCGTTACTCAGTAGCGAAGCCGAATCCTTATCGAGATAGATAGTTGTGCACGGATGCTGTTGGAGAATAGAAGCCGGACGCATCGGACTGATTTCAAACTCCATGCAATCTCTCACGGCCCGTGCCTTCCTTCGCTCGGGCACAATACAAATCACACGCCGCGCCCTGAGGATCTGTCGAATCGACATAGAGATGGCCTGTCGCGGTACTTCATCAAGGCTGTTGAACCACCCCTCGCCCACTTGTTGGTTGCGACATTCTTCGTCGAGTTTAACGACAAGATATGGTTCCTCGGTCTCAAAATTCGCGGGTGGATCGTTGAAAGCCAGGTGTCCATTCTCACCAATGCCGACGAATGCGGCGTCAATTGTCCGGCGCGAAATCAAATCACCGATACGTCTGCACTCAGCCATTGGATCCGAGCTGTCGCCGATGACGAAATGAAAGGCTCCGGGCTTAACGCGATCCACGATCCGCTCTTGCAGGTAGCGTCTAAAACTGGCCGGGTGTGATGCGGGCATACCGACATATTCGTCGAGATGAAAGAAAACAATCTGCGACCAGTCTATATTCGGTTCCCGCACAAGTGCTTCCAGGAATTCGAACTGCGATGCTCCAGTGGCGGCAATCAGATGAGCGTGCCCGCGCTCGGCGATCGCCTGGCGTATAACACGGGCAGCCTCATCTGCGGCAGCCTGGGCGAGTCGGAGTCTTGAATCAAAGATCGCTACGTTCATCTCGTTTTTCCTTAAGTCGTCATGTATTTAGTTTGACCTACTTAAGGTCAAGCTTTGTCTCGGCAGTTGCACCTGTCACAACGTCCGTCGCTCTGATGGTATATACGCCAGCTGGATCGTTGAGCGCCGAAGGAAGAACAAATGATAGTGTAGCGGTATCCAAAAGCAAATTGCCGGCATAGACGGGCATCATCGAGCCGTCTGGCGCAAAGACGTGACATCGGATGAGGTGAGGTCCACTAACAGATGAAGAGAGGTTAAACGCAATGTGCTCGCCTCGCGAGGAATAGGGAGGGCCGCTCAGCGTCAGCTTATTCTCAACCGGACTCAAACTCAGCAGGGCGGCATCCCCCACAAGCACCGAAGAATGAATGATGTCGGTATAGCCGAATCGCTTTCCGGAACGCACATCCGTAACGTAAAACTTATGCGGGAGCTTGATCGTGATCTCCTGTCTTGCGACTTGCCCTAAAGCGGCGTCGTTGTAAATCGTGACTCCATCTCGTCCGACAATCCCGGCGACCGCGACGTTGTCTTTAACGACGGCGAGGATCTCTGCGTCGCCGAAATGGTAGCGGACCACTTGTGCCTGAGTAAGTCGCTGACCGTCAGACGACAATACTTGAACAGCGGACTGCACACCGACGTGATCAAGTAGGTCGTTGATGAGTGCACGGTAATTTGCGCCGCCAAACTTTTCCGCGCGCAGCTTTGGATACCTGTCGAAAAGAGTGTTGAGATAAATAGTCAACCCTTTACCCAGGTGACGGACGATAACAGTATTCGTCTCACCTATCCGCATGAGCGACGTACCTGCCGTCGCGCTGATGGCAGGTTCAGCAGACATCAGGCCACTGAGATCTCTTGCAACGAGTCCCCAACGCGCCCCCGCGTCAGTCACCCCGACTTCTCCGCTCCCGCTTTTAAGAGAACGCTGGTCTGAAGCTCCGGTAGTAATGCCGAACAGTTCATTCAACGATCCGTTCTGCCGCCATCCGCAGTGATGGTCCATCAGGCCTGCAGCCGCGTCCGCTATCACTACTCCGCCGGCTTGGGCGAAGTCCTCTATATTCTTTATCTCTACAGACGAAAGAGCTAACGAGAGTGGAAGGATGAGAACTTTATACTTGCCGGAAACCAAGTTTCCCTGTTCCACCTGTTCGGAGGAGACGAAGTCGAACTGTAGCCCCAGATCCTTGATCGTGCGCACCCAGCCGTCCCGGTTGGCGGGGAAACTTAGAGACGTTTCCTTCGGCGCCTCGTCGTCGTCATCGCTGCTTCGCTGGTGGAAACCAAGAATACTCGCGCCGTGCACTGATGACATCGAATAGTGAATGGCTATTCCGTCGTGTTGTCGCGTTGACTCCATCAACAGTCTTCCGACGCCCTCGAACTTGAGTGACTTGAACGTTGTTCCCATGTCGCGCGCTGACTGTGAGTAGGTCATGTCGGGATCCAGAAACGAATACATCCAAAAGACATTCGGGTGCAGCACGTTGTGAATCGCCGCTGTCCAGATAGCATTTTGTACTGCCAAGCCGTGTGATCCATAGCCCGTCCAAAATCCGATCATCGCGTCTCGCTTGGCAAACGAGCGGTGCATATCCCACTGATTACCACCGTCATAAGAGAGGAAGTCGTCAATTACGCGGTCGAGACGCGACCAATCCGCGCCGTCGTAGGCGTTTGTGGCCTGCGTGCCGGAGACGGCAATATGCGCATCCCTGTCGCCTTCGATCACTGCGTCACGTGCCGTTTGGTACGCACGCGCGAAAGAAATCTCCATGAACGTGCGGTGGTCCGCCCACGGGGCGAAGTTTCCACTCTTGCGCGCTTCCTCCGTTGTATAAGGCACCACATCGTCCCACTTTTTGAAATCCGTGCGCCACTCTTTATTGAGCGAGGACAGCGTACCGTACTCGTTGCTCAACCATCTGCGGAACGCGCTGAGAGTTCCCGGACTCCAATCGAAGTCGACCGCATCGCCGTAGGAGGTAAGTGAACCTTCGTCGCCTACGAAGTAGTAGTCCATGTTATAGCGTGCCTTGTTGCGGGCTGCGGCGCGTACGATGTCGGCGAGCGTTTTCATAAACGCAGGGTCGTTGAAAGAAGGCGTACGCTGCAAAAATTTCTTATCGCCAGTGCGCTTAAAGAGCTCTTTCTTTGTCAGGTAGCCAAGTGCCTCGAAGTCGCCTTTACTTTGATACTCTGCAATGGCCTTCTCCATAGCTTCCGGCGTAGTGGGTCCACGGTCGTACCAGTAAACACCGAACGTCCCTCGCGGAATATTCAGCGAGTTGTCCACGTCGCCGCCCCACGTAAAGCCGGTGTCGGCTGCCACTCCTCGTACCATCCGCATCTGTATGTCCTGCAGATAATGTTTAGTGCCGCCGAACGATACCAGCGCCGTATATTCCTTTTGACGGCGGACGTCTTGTACGATCATCACTGGTTTGGCGCGGATTTGATCGACGATTGCGCCGCGTTGATCGACGATCTCGGCAGTAACGAGCGCGAACTTGCCAAGAAACTCTGAGAGGGGATAGGTAAACGTCCGCTCGCCGCGGGCGGGCTGCGAGATGACGTTGAGCAGCCGTCCGAAATCGTCCGCAACCTCCATTCGCATTTGCAATCCGGAGAGATCGCCGGCTGCGCGCAGCACGCAGCTTAAGGTCTCACCTCGCTTGTAAACATCTTCGGCGGGTTTGGCCGTAGTCATCATCGCTCGCTTAGGAGTCTGGAAAGTTGCCGCAGCCCAGTTGAGAGTAGCGCCCGACGCCTGGTCGCGGATGATAATGTTGAAAATCTGGCGGCCGCCGGGCCAGCTTATGGTGGGCCGCAAAGAATCAGCCGATATCTCGATCTGATTTTCGCCGGCGACGAGATCTTTCATTGTTAGACTCGAGCCAAGCGGTTGCCCAAACTCGTTCCTGCCGGCGACTTCGATTTCGACGCGGCGCGGAGTTTTCGACTTAAGGCCTAACTTAACGCCTAAGTCGCTTGCGGTTAAGGCGTTGATGCGAACTTCTGTTTCGCGCCCTGACGCCCAAAGAATCGAGCGCGCGAGCAGTGAGTATTGATATTCCCAATAGTCCCAGTAGATTCTCGTTTCCACCGGATTCACACTTTGTGGTGTAAACCCTTCTTCGGTATAACCGAGTGCGACCACACGCCCCTTGCCGTAACTTTTTACAGCTACGATTGGATATGCGCCTGACTTGATAAGAACTTCGCCGTTAGCGCTGTATTTGTAGAAAGAGCCGCCGATGTTGCCTTCCGGAAGCAGTTCGAGTGGTAGTCCTTCAGTAATGAAGTGTTGTTGTGCAACTTCCCATTTGCCTTTCGTGACAGCGTCTTGATTGATTTCCGGATAGCCTCGCTCGTTAACGGTGTCGTCAGCTACATCAACAAGAGGCGATATGTCCCAGATGCGACCATCGCCGGCGGGTTCGTCGCCTTTGAAGGGATGACCCTTCACGTCGCCTATAAATGGGTGCAGCAGGACGAGTCCCGCGCCTTCTTGCACGCGGCGGAGGATTGCATCGCGCGTCGCGCGCGTCATACGCGACCAGCCATTGAGCCCCGGGATAACAAGCACCTCGAATGGCGCCCTCCCGGTCAAGTCCTTTTCGGCGTAGCCATAGACAGTCTGGAAGTCGTCGCGATCGCCGCGATATTCGTGGCCGTAGTAGTCGCCGATGCCCCAGCAGTTGATATCCCAGCTGCGATCTATCGAAACTGTGGTTGGTTGAAGCGACAGGCGCTGCATTAGTTCAACCATGTCGCGCCCGAACTGAACCGAAGGAATAATGAATGACTTGATGGGGCCACTTGGCAGACGAGTCGCCCAGTTGACGTGCGGGGTTACAACCTCGGTTGAATACGTGATGTCGTTTTTATGAAACGCGCTGCCACCGACTCCGCTTTCTTGTGCGTGATTAACCACAATGAAAGCGGCAACCAGCAGAACAAAGGCGGACGAAATTGAGGAGAGCTTCTTCATCTTTGACTACTCGCGACCAAGGTTAAGGACTTAGATGCACGGCCTTGTGCCGTGGAGACTCACGTTCGCGGCTACAAAGAAGCTGTTCAACTTTTTAAGATGCCACGGCCTTGCGCCGTGGAGTTTCACGCTTGATGCTTAACGCCTGAGCTTCGGCAATGAGCGTGAGCCTCCACGCACACGCAAACCCTTCTGATATTTTCTGTAGCCACGAGCGTGAGTCTCCACGGCGCAAGGCCGTGGCATCAGTTCGAGTTTTGCACTGATGCCGCGATGGCAAAACAGATACGCGCCGATGGCAGAATGTCTTCAACAGACGGCCTGGGAGGTACTCCTGACTGTAACGCTCGCACGAACTCAACGACTTCTTCGTATCCGCCATTGCGCAGGTCTTCAGGCTCCGCACTAGAGGAATGTTTCTCCAACTCCGTGTGTCCATCGCGCCAGCAGTGCAAAGAGCGTTGTGCTCCCGAGCCTGCGACTACTCGCGCGCGAAATCCCTCACCGAACAAATCGTAAGACTCTTCAACCATACCGGCAGTGGGCAGGACCTCGATTCGTCCGCGCGTACCATTCTCGAAGCGAAGCGAGATCACATACCATAGAGTGGAAAGTCCTGATTGACGATGGACCTCAGTACTAAAACCTATTACCTCCCCGGCCAGGTGGCGTAGCGCGTCGAGCACGTGAATGGCCGTCGACCAGATAAAGTCAGGTTCGTCACGGGCGTGCCGTACCTGGGTCGCCTTTACGTATTGAAGTGGTCCAATGTTGTTGGCCCACGATCTTGCGCAATTCAGGTAAGGCATGAAGCGGCGGTTGACGGAAACCATGTGCGGCGTACCCGTCTCGCGTGCCACGCGTGCCAATTCCTCGGCTTCCGTAGTCGTTGTGCCGAGCGGCTTTTCGATCACGCAAGGTATCTTTCGCTCGAGCAGCATCACGCTCGTCTCGACAATCCGCTCGATGGGCATGACCGAGACGCAGGCATCCACCTGCTCATTAGCGAGCATGGTTTCTACGTCTGTATAAGCACGGGCGAAGCCAAACTCGCGGCAGAACTCTGCAGCCCGGTCCAACTTCAGATCACAAGCCGCGATGAGTTCAATGTCGCCCGGATTCTGCGCGGCATACCTGGCGAGGGGAGCGGCGTGGCTGCTTCTGGAATGTTCGCCGCAGCCCAGAAGCGCCAGCTGCATCATCTCGCCCCTCCGCTCGCCTTAACACCCTGGCCTGTTTGTAATGGCCGCGCGGACACTTGACGCATGAAGCGTTCAACCTCGATTGGATCGATCTCACTAACGCAGACAAGCATAAACGAGTCTCCAGCAAGCGAGCCGCCGAGTCTGTAGTGCCCTAATTTGTAGGGGCGGTCCTCCGTGGCCGCCCCAATGAAAGATCATTCGGCGGCTTGGGGCGGCCACGGAAGGCCGCCCCTACAAATTAGGGCACCATCGCAGAGTCTCAACCCTCTTTTTCTTCGCTTACTTCGCGCTCCCTGATAACGTCGAGGCGAGCGAGCATGTGCTTGATGTCGGCGCCGCCCTTTATGGTCACATAAATCGTAATGGTCGAATACCAGACGACGCAGGCCATCGTCATGAACCACCAAAACCAGTGTTTAGCCATCACGCTAACCCCTCCCGTAAATCGCCGCTTGAATTTGGTTTTAGTAATGATCCGACAATCATCGCGATGCCCGAAAGCACATATGTGGCGATGCCTGAATAGTATGGCCCAATGCTCTTTGCCAGGCCGGCGGTCGAGGGAAGTTGTTCGATGACGAGGTACGTAACCGGTATAACCGCGCTGATGAGTATCGCGGCGCCTGCGCCCCAACTGTTAGCTCGTCGCCAGTAACAACAGGCGATCAGAAGCACCGACATGCTTGCGAGGTAGATCGTGCCTGTCACACCAAGATACGTCCAGAGATCTCCTTTGAGCGGATACCAAAGTCCGTAGAGCAATAGGAATACTCCGATGAATGCAATGATTGAGCGGTTCCAGAAAAGTCCCTTCTTCTCCGACCAGACTGTCTTGCGGAATGGAGCCATGATGTCGTTATAGATGACGCTACCCCATGTCAGCATGTAAGAAGAATCGGTTGACATGTCAGCCGCCAGCATCGCGGCGATGAGAAGACCCATCAGTCCCGGCGGCACTGCGTTGCTCAGATAGCGTGGCATTGCTTCAAGCGTGTTCGCCATTGGCCCGAGGGTGGTGAGTGCAGCGATACCCCACACGCCCGGGATCAGGAAGCGGCATACAAAGAAGAAACTTGTGCGCGTGTAAACCTTGCGACCTGTGTTCGTATCCTTGGCCGCCAGCACGCGCGCGATGGTCGTCTGCCAAGTCAACACGGCAGCCGTATTTAGCATGAGGTTGAAGAGGACATATTGCCAGCCCATCGTTGGGTTGATGAAGGGGTTGAATCCTCCCGCACCATAGTGCGTCTCGACCGTAGTCACCATGTTGGCCCATCCAACACTGATCAGAATAAGGATCGTTACGACAATGAGCCCGGCACTCATAACGATGAATTGCATGTAGTCGGTCACCAGCACCGACAACATTCCGCCGAGAATCGTATAGGCAGCCACGCCAATTAATAGAGCGGTCATCATGATTTCGAGATACTTCACGTCAAGCCCCGAAACCAGGACAAGGAACTGCCCGCCTGTGCGCAGAAAGACGCCCATGTTGAGCAGCCCGCCCAGTACGATCACAACGCCTGCGGCCCAGCGTATGCGCGGGCCGAAGTTCTTCTCGAACAATTCAGGGATTGTCATGACGCTGGCGTCGCGGAGGGGTTTGATAACGAATCCGGTCAGGCCAACAACGAGCATAGGCACCGCCATCAAGATCCCCGGAGTAGAGCCTGCGAACCCTTTCTCGTATCCGTTCTGTGCGGTGTACATGCAAGTGACGATGCCAAACTCAGTCGCTGCCAGAGAGGCGATTCCAAGGTAGACATCCATCTCCCGACCGGCGACCAGAAAGTGTTCCACCTTGCCGACATACCTACGCACCATTAGACCTGCCACCATCGTCGCGAGCAGGTATACCCCGACAATACTTCCGTCCAACAGCCAGTTGAATTTTGTCATGCGCTTGCAGCCTTTCGTGTTGGCTTCCGGTGACTCTGGAAAAATAGGAAGTCGTATTAAATCCTGTGACTGAAAACCCGTTAACTGCGCTAACTAATGCTGCTGAGTGTCCTCGTGCCAGCGCATCGCATGGTATGCAGCGCCGAGTGTACCGGCCAAATCGCCGAGTGCTGCCGGAATGATGCGCACGCTTTCGCCCTGTGGCCGCCACTCAACCCTTTCAACAAAGCGAGCCAGAGGTTCAAAGAGCGCAGGCCCTGCTTGAGCGATCCCTCCTCCGAGAATAATGACTTCAGGATCAAGCGCGTTAATTATGGAGGTGATACCCGCGGCCAGGTTATATAACGATCTTAACCAAACATCCGTCGCTTCTGCATCGCCCTTCAAATGCGCCTCTACCAACTGACGCGTCGAGGAGAATCGCCCCCCTGATCTGACCGGCAGTGTGCTGTTGCCAATCGTCTGTTCAAGGCTGCCTGGGGTGCCGACAATATCCGGTGGGCCATCAGGATTCAGACTGATGTGCCCGAGATGACCTGCCCTTCCGATATGGCCTTTGAATAGACGCCCGTCAGCAAGGATCGCTCCGCCCACTCCTGTCCCGAGCGTCAATAGAACTACGTTACGATAGCCTGCTGCGGCCCCAACCCAAGCCTCTCCCAACAATGCCGCATGTGCATCGTTGAGCACAGGCACGGGATGTGAAGTCTGCAAGAAGTCTGTCCAGTTGAGTCCCTCAAGTCCCTGGAGCTTCCCCGGCATGCTCGCTATGGATAGGTTATTGCGCGCGGCCAGTCCCGGCGCGGCGAGACCAATCCAGCGCGGTGGTTCTGCGCGGTCTATCTCGATTTCTTTGATCTTCTGCTTTATTGTCTCGGCCCATGAGCCCGTAGAAGCGTTCCACGTTTCGCTCGTGGACCGTTCCAATATCTCGCCTTCTTCTGACACGACTGCGATTTTGATATTCGTTCCTCCGAGATCGATACCAACTGCATAATGCATTTATTTCCCCCGCTTTCTGTTCTGCTAGATGGCACTAGTCACTGGCGCGCCCAGGATCTGCTTGTCTCGAATAAGCAACAATACCAGCATCATGCCTACGAGCGGGACAAGGCTGGCGGTTATCAAAATTGGCTCGAAGGAATAACGGTCGGAGACATAACCGACCAAGTAGGTAGAAACAATCGTGCCCAGCCCTGCACCAGTCCCGCTCATACCGCTCACAGTTGCGACCGACTCGCTCCGATAAAGGTCTGAGGGCAAAACGAGCGCCATAGTAGAGAAGGAAGCGTAGGCAAAAGTTGAAACGGCAAAGAGGCCGGCGAGCGCGAAGAGATTTGAAGTGAACACCGTAGGTATCAGCAGCGTCATGCCTAGTCCGCCGAAAACGACTACGGCCTTTCGGGCGCGTAAGACGGGCCAGCCTCGACGAATCAGCCAGCTAGACATGCCACCGCCGAAGAAGTTCCCAAGGTCGGCAGCCACGAACGGAATCCAGAAGGCCAGTAGTCCCTGCTCGGGATTGATGCCTTTCGCTACCAGATAAATCGCAAACCAATCCGTGATAAAGAACCAGATTGGATCGGTCATCGTTCGTGCTGCGATGATGCCCCACGTCTGTGGGAGTTTAAGCAGGTCCTTCCAAGCCAGACGCGGACCTTTATGCTGCTCCTCCGCATCCTGCTCGCGACGATCCTCCGCGATCATCTCGCGTTCGCGTTGGCTGATGCGTGGGTGGGTTTGCGGCGGGTAGTAGAGAGTGCGCCACGCGATTAACCATAGAAATCCGACCGTTCCAGTCAAAACGAAAGCGGGTTGCCAACCTCCAAAGTACTTGTAGAGACCAACCACGAGCAGCGGCGCGATTGCACCGCCGATTGATGAACCGCTGTCGAAGAGTGCCACCGCCCAACCTCGTTCGCGTTTAGGAAACCACTCCGAGACCGCTTTTGTCGCCGCAGGCCAGTTTGCCGATTCTCCTGCGCCGAGGAGGAAACGGAAAAAAGCAAAACTGCGTAGACCCACAGCGAACGACGTAAACATCGCTGCCAGGGAGTACCAGATGACTGTGATTGTTAACCCCTTGCGTGTTCCGATGCGGTCGATAAAGCGCCCGGAGATCGTCTGGCCGACCGAATAAGCAACTCGGAAAGAGATGACGATTAGTGCAAACTGTTCATTGTTCCAGTGGTAATCATTTTTGAGGAAGGGGCCGAGCACAGATAGAGTTTGGCGGTCGATATAATTGATTACAGTCGAAGCAAACAGCAAACCGCCGATCCACCAGCGCAAATGTTTGATCGGGCGCCGGATGCCCGTCGTTTGCTCGGCTACGGCCATAGCTCTCTAATTTCCTAACGCCAAATTCAATTCTGCACTAGACGCTCGCAAGATGCCTCGCGAGCAGTGTCCTCTTTGCCCAGAGTCAACCATACTGGATAGTGTCATTTCGCCAATAATTCTTGCTCGCGAGCCAATTCGACGATGAATTGTTCACAGCGGGCCACATCCCCAAACGTTTTGATTCCTTGTTCCTCACGACTGTCGGCAATGGGGCAAGCGAAAACACCTGCCTCTCGTGCGGCCAGGTAGTTGATGATTTCGTTTGGAAAACCCAACTCGCCGCCGTGACGTTTGTAACGCAGTTCAGTCTCGTCCCAGTGGCGCCGGTTCAGTTCGACCAAAGCATCGAACATCGCCACGGTTCTCACCAGAAACATTCCGATGTTGCTTTCACCCTTTCCCTGATCCTCGGCTTGCTCTAAATGTGTTTCGCGCGCACTACACACGCGACCGTGTTCGTCACGCAGCAAGGGAGCATAAGGCCGCTCCTGGTACGTAGTCGGCAGCACTAACTCGTAACCACTAAAGAGGGTGGCAAGCTTTAGCGTGCGTCGCATTGTCTTTGGCCGGATAACAGGTTGCGTGCTCCAGACGACGAGTGACCGGCCCTGAAAGCCACGCAACGCTTTGTGCGCACACAGCACCGCATCACCCGTTCCTCGCGCCTCCGGTTGCATTACGAAAATCACGTCTTCTCCTGCTAGTGCATTGCGTATTTTTGCGTCCGTCTCCGGCGAGACAATCACTATCGGCGATCGAGTGGTACCGAACGCAGTGCGGATATTTCGCAGTACGTGGAGGATTGCGGGCGTACCAAGGACTGTCGCGAGGGGCTTTGGTACCTCGAGTCCTGACGCGCGCGACCGAGATCCTTTTCCTGCTGCCACGATTACGGGCCACACTTCGTCAGCTGGCTCATCCAGCGTCATACTGTCCAACAGTGCAGTTATCTTAGCGCGGTAGTTTGACGCACCATGGTCTGACGAGTTGAACTCTTCAATTGCTTCGCGCCAGACGGATTCCAGGTCGATCTGCGCGAGGCCGTCGCCTGGAGTCGAGATCATCACCGACCCTTCACATACTCCGTGCCTGTTTTGAGGCCCGTAATACTCCATCTGCACGCGTTCGATCAGCCCGGCAACGTTCTCTTCATTCGTGAGCGCCAACACATTTCCGCCGAAGCCGCCGCCCATCAACCTAGCGCCGTAAACATTGGTGTCCGTGCGGATTATCTTTACGAGTGCCTCCACCGCATTAGTACTAACACCATAGAGGTCGCGCAAACTTTCGTGTGATTGGTCCAGAAGAGAGCCAAGTTCACGCATTGCCGCGTCTGTGTGATCACGAGCGTCACGATGATTTTGCCGCGCCGACAAATGTTCCAGAACCTGCGCGGCCCTTGTTACTCGTCGCACCTCTCCTACGTGATGCAGCGCGCGCGGCCGCATGTGAATAAGGCGCTCGCCCTGTTCCGCGACCAGAGCGGGAAACGCGCGCGCGCACGCGGAAAAAGCGTCCGGAAAGTCTCGTTGAATTTCCGTGAGAGTCAACGTGGCGGGAAGTTCCTGCAATAACGCCTCGATCTCGTCAAGCGACGCGATCAATCCTGTTTGCAGCGACTGAACAGCAGTGAGCCATGCAGCATGGCGTTCCGGTTGTTTAGTCCTCCACCCTTCGATCACCGCGGGGATCAGTATGCGTGAGACGGCAGCACGCTCATTGTACTCAATCATTACTTCACGACCCTTGTCGGCTGCTTGCGAGAAGAAAGTAACCCAACGGAACCGCCGTCCCGGCAGTGTGACTTGGCGTGCCTGCTGGTCATGGTAATTGATGAGTATCGCGTGATCTCGTTTGGCGAGGCAGATGGTAATATGGTCCATCGAACCTCCACGCGTTCCCACATACCACTCGGCCCTAGCCGCGTCGCGCGCCAATTCCAAAGGCGCACATTCGATCCGATTTACTTCGCGCACGGCTGCGCTCGCGAGCACGACCAGCGCCGACGAAGAGGACGCGCCACCGCCCGCCGGAATGCCTGAGTCAACAACAAAGTCGAATCCACGCTGAAGCTGAACGCCATACTTGATACGCGCAAAGTAAGCTGCGCCTTTCACGTAGTTGCTCCAGTGGGGGGCGGAGGCGTGATGTTCGTAGAGGTACGACAGCCAGGAGGTTTCGGTCTCACCATTCAGGTCTAAAGAAGGTCCCTCGTGAAATGTGAAGACGAAGGGTTGGTACTCTCCGAAGGCAGAGGCACCGCGAATGCGGTCGGTCTGCGAGCCACGATAGAGCATTAGCATGTCGTGCTCGCGACTGCCGAACGGCAGGGAGGCGGTCGGCAGGTAGGAAACGTAGTCGACGTGCTCTCCTAAAATGTTTATGCGAGCCGGCGCGCGCAACACCCTCACGGGCCCTTCTCCGTAGAGTTCGACAAACTGAGCGCACATCGAAGCGAGGCGCTGTAACTGACCATTGAGCGTTTCATTGTCGCTACCATACATCCGGTGTAGTAGGAAGATGAGCGCACGGGTCAGTAAGGGTTGACTGGTGGCGCTTTCACTTAGAAGGTAATCGAGTGCCGTGATATTCGTTTCCGACTCTGAAATTTCACGAAGCTCCGCACGTAACTTTTCGCGGCTGATATCTGAGAGCTGCTGTAGATCCGAAGTGTTCACCTTGATACGAAAATAAGAAGGACTGATGCAGAGCCCAAGTGTGAATGAGAGTCGCTTATGCGTCCGGGTCGTTTTGAACCGCATTTGACGCCAGGCTGAAACCGCGGCATGAATGAGAGCAGAACAATGTCATCTCGAACACACCGGAAAAGTTTCCTCATTCTCAAAGTTAGTTTGAGATTAAGACTAACATGCTTCACAAGAACGCCACGCGTGCTTTTGATCCCCCGTGAATTGAATCGAAGCGGACGTGACCGCGCACTTATAACATTACTCAGGAGGTCGCAACAAGATAGTTTAGGGGTTCCTCGCAGCGGCGAGTCGCCTGGTATTTGAACAACATATCGGGCAGTCCGATTACCCAGTGACGAATGTCGCACTACATCAAATTATCTTGCTGCGGCGTGTTTGTTGGTGCTATAAAGCCGCTGCTATCGATAGGGTCAACAGCGGGAAGTTTTCGCCCAAACCATGGTTCGAAAGATTCGAACCAAAGCCCAGATAAAATGACAGGCCGGGTGTTTGTTTTCAATAGTTCACTTCGAAAGCGATCATAGAGGTTTGTCAATGGCGGCAACTTACCTTTTCTGGGCTCACAGATCCAAAGTGGCGGCGAATTGGGTAGATTGCCGGAATTGGTTGGGTAAAGAAGGAGAACGAGATGGGCGAATGTAGCCGAAGGCAATGGCTAGCTGGTCTGGCCGTGGCGGCGGTTGGACAAGGAGCTATAGCCAAGGCATGGCATGGCCAGGGAAGTAAACGTCTCCCCGGAGGCGAGCGAATGACTGGCAGAGGAAAACTAGCGCTTGAAGACTACGAACCGAAGAGCATGCTTCACGTGGCGGAAACCAAAGTGACGCGCGCTCGCTTTCCGGTTATTGACTTCCATACACACTTGTCCTGGTCCGCTCGCCGCGGGCGGGTCACTGAAGCTCATAACAACGCGAAGCCGGAAGAAGTTTTGCCCGTAATGGATCGGAAGAACGTCCGACTGATGGTAAATCTTACTGGTGGTTACGGCCAGGTGCTCGAGCAGACTATCAACTACTGGCAGAAGCCACATCCTGACAGGTTTATTGTCTTTACTGAACCGTGGTTCGAAAAAATTACGGAGCCTGGGTACCCGCAATTTCAAGCAGATCAAATTGCTCGGGCGCGGGAAAGTGGTGCTCGAGGCCTGAAGCTGTTAAAGACTCTTGGCCTCTACTTGCGTGAACGCGTCACCACTGGGCCGTTAGTGAAGATTGACGATCGCCGCTTCGATCTGATGTGGGATGCTGCCGGTGCTCACCGGATGCCGGTTGCTATTCACACATCAGATCCGGAAGCGTTTTTCCTTCCCACGGATCGCTTCAATGAGCGGTATGAAGAGTTGAACGCGCACCCTGATTGGTCCTTCCACGGCAAGGACTTTCCCAGCAACCGCGAATTACAAGAGGCGCGAAATCGCGTAATGGCCCGTCACCCGCGCACACAGTTTGTAGTGCTACACGTTGGTGACGCTGAAAATCTCGGCTACATCTCTGAACTCCTGAATCGCTATCCGAATATGCATGTTGAGATCGGCGCGCGCATCGGCGAACTCGGCAGGCAGCCGCGCGAAACGCGTAAGTTCTTCGACAAGTATCAGGACCGTATCATGTTTGGTACTGATGCAGTGCCGCGGGGAGAAGACACGCCCCAACAAGTTTTCGGCGAGCAGTTGTATGAGATCTACTATCGCTTCCTCGAGACAGAAGACGAGTACTTCGATTACGCACCGGCGCCAAAACCGCCGCAGGGACGTTGGCGCATTTACGGGATCGGCTTGCCGGATGCAATTCTGCGCAAAGTCTACTACGACAATGCGGCACAGTTGTTAGGACTGAAGAAATAAGTGGGCCAGTTCGGGCCTAGTTACCGCTGACTGGCCTTGCACAAAAAGATGCGATGGTCTGTACAGTACCGCGAGCGAAGCGAGCGGATGTTACACGCGACTTCCCGATAATGATTCTCATAATTGGCGACCAGTCAATTGGTTAGTTGAAGCGCAACATCCGGTCGCTTCGCTCGCGGTACTGTACTGAACGCGCTCCACATGGCGGTAGTCAGGACTTTTTGTGCAAAGCGCCGCTGACTCAAAGAGTCAGCAGATGATCCAGGTTCTGACCCTAAAGCTTGTCATCGAGATCGCATTTTCCCACATGCCGAACGCAAACATTTCCCGAAGATCGTTTGTGCAAAGCAGCCTAATGTTTTTACTAGGGGGCCGGACAGCGCTTGCGTCAGGCTTGGCGGTCGCGTCTGCTCACACGACGGAAGTGGCAGTGACGCTTGAAGGTCGGACGGCGAATCTGGGCCGTGAGTTGGTCAGTTTCGGCTTGCCCCTGCCGCCAGGGTTTCTCTCGGATCCACAGCATGTGAGAGTAGTAGACGCAGACGGACAGGAAATCAGCGCGGTTGTCCGCGAGTTGGAGCCATGGCGCATTGGTGGCAGAACAGGAACCATTCGCTCTCTGCTTATCCAGTTCACGTCTGACTTTAGACACGATCGGACTAAGCAGATAAAGGTCGTCTTTCGACCGCAGCGACAAAAGAAGCAGAGCAGGTTTGTGCCGGTCGCCGAAACTTTGCTCGAGAAGGACGGTTTGAAAGGACCACGAGTATTGGCGTTGTTGCCTGCTCGCTGGTTATGTGACTCGTGGGTGGTGGGGCCGCAGATGCCTGCCGCACAATCAGGACCTTATCTACCTTACGAAGAATTCGTGGAAAGAAATTTCCCTGGGTCCCTTGCTTACCTCGACAGCCAGATCTATTCCGAATGGCTGTTTGATCGGGCTACGGTCTATTACAAAATGTATGTGCGCACTGGTAAAAGGAAATTTCTTGAAGCCGCGTATCATGCGGCCCATTTTGTACGACTACACACGAAGATGGATGGCAGCGACGCGGGCACCTTTACCTTGAAGGGACCCGACCTCAAATACGTTTACCCGCGCGCCATGCATATCCATTACTTGCTTACCGGCGACGAGCGAATGCTCGAAACCGGTAAGATCATGGCCCAATATTGCCTTAAGAATCAGAACCCCATTTATCAACCTTCCTCCATTACACCTAGCCCCCTCGGCGCGGATCCAGAGCGTGGACGAAAGTTTTGGACACTCAGGCATCAGGGTTACGGACTGCTCGGCATTTTGCACGGGTGGGAGTTGAGCGGCGATCGAGCGTATTGGACGAAGGCGCAAGAGTGTGTAAACGCTTATTACAGTCACCAACATCAGCCGCCGGACGGGCATCCGCCCGATGGCTCTTTAAGACAAGACTGGTCCTTGTACGATCCGAACGAAGCAACTTTCAAAGGTGCCACTTCTGCCTGGATGATGGCTCTGCTTCTCGATCCGCTTTTCCATTACTGGACGCTCACCAATGATCGTCGTGTGCCGGAGATGGTGATTAAATGGTGTGACTTTCTTGACCGGAAGGGAATGGTACCTGATGGATCGAAGGCGTATTACGTGATCAATTGTTTCGCTGGGCTCGATCCAAAAGAGAAACCCGGTGAGCTTGGCCCGGATATGGAAATGCATAATCCGGAGATGGCTTATACCTTCGCGCTCGGCATCTTCTTCGGCAAGGATTCAAAGCGAGTTGCTGTTTACCGAAATCGTTTCAATAAGCTCTTTCCGCTTGCGATGAGCCTGGACGTCAACCATCCGGCACGAGCGTTCAACTGGGCATTTCAGTTCTCGAGTCAATTGGTTTATTTCATGCAGCACGTGTCCGATATGCTTTATTAGCTTGTCGATGACTATCCAAGGAAACTTCATCGCTAGAAAACGACAAGCTAAAGCATATCGACATACTACAAGCTAAAACATATCGGACACAAAAGGGTTAATCATGCTTAGCAGAATCTCTTTGCTGATAGCAGTCATGGTCTCGCTTTTTGTCAATGCTTCGGCACAGACGGAAATGATAGTCGTCTGGCCTGAGGCGAGTGATGAGGTCCTCGTTAACCCCGGCATGGGCATCACAACTTTCCAACGGTTCAATGGTCAACCTTTGAATCAGGGTCTTCGTTGGTCAGAAGAAGGACCGACAGCCAAACAATCGGATGTTCCTGCAAGATCGGACTTTCCGGACACATCCATTGCCTACTGTCGTTGGTTCTGGAACGAACTTCAGCCTGCATCGGATCGAATCCGTTGGGAAATTATTGAAGCGGCACTGGAAGAAGCGCACCGGCATCATCAAACCCTTGCGATTCGCCTCATGCCTTACGATGAGGAGCACCCATTGCCGGAATGGTATCGCAACTCGGGCGCGCGGCGGGCCAACAAACCTACCGACAAAGACGGCACAATCTGGCAGCCTGACTTCAGCGATCCGATCTACTTGAAATACTGGAGCGCTCTCGTCGCGGCAGCAGGCGCGCGCTACGATGGCCATCCCTTTCTGGACACTGTCGACATCTCCTCTGTCGGATACTGGGGCGAAGGCTGGAGCGATTACATGCCGGCATTCCAGTTTCAGAAGGCACTCATCGATATTTACTTCGACGCCTTCAAACGTACACCTCTTTTGATGAATTTCGACGAGCCGCATGCGCTCGCCTATGGCACTGGACGCGGGGCCGGCTGGCGGCTCGACTGCCTCGGTGACATGGGCCGGCAGTGGAAAGCCAGGCCCTCTTTTTCTCACATGCTCGACTTCTACCCACAACAGATCGTGCGAATGGGCATACAAGATGTTTGGCAACGAAGTCCAGTCTCTTTGGAGACCTGTTGGGTTCCGGCATTCTGGAAAGAGAAGGGTTGGGACGTAGATTACATCCTTAGTCAGGCGCTTCGCTGGCATGTCAGCTCGGTAAACGTTAAATCGTCTCCCATTCCGGTTGAATGGCGAAGGAAGTTTGACGAGTTTCAGAAGCAGATGGGGTACAGGTTTGTTCTTAGACGGGTAGAATATCCGCGCTCGGTCAAAGCCGGTCAGATGATGCCAGTTCACATGTGGTGGCTGAACTCGGGTGTTGCGCCTGTCTACCGTCAATACACATTGGCGATTCAATTTCAGTCGGCGGCGGAAAGCCAGAATGTGCCAATAACTTCCGATGTGACCAAGTGGTTGCCGGGGGATGCCGTTGTCGACCAACTGGTCTACGTACCCGATACGCTTAAGCCGGGAACCTATCGAATACGCGTCACACTTCTCGACCCTCGCACGAATCAGGCAGCGGTGCGTCTCGCTATCAAGGGCCGTGAATCGGATGGTTGGTACAACCTGGGAACAATTACTATCGGTTCGTAATAAAGAGGCCTCATGAACGGCAGGTCACAACATTATTTCCGCAACTTGTTAGTTCTTGTGTTTCAGTTGATCAGTGTGTCAGACGTAATTGCTGGGCGAACCGCAATAAGTGCCGCGCAGTCGCAGACCCAGTTTCAAGTCGTAATCGAAAACGGCGTTCGCATCAAAATGCGTGACGGGGTGTCGCTGGTCGCAGACATATACCGGCCTAAGGGCGCAGGCAAATTCCCGGTACTGCTTGAACGCACTCCCTATAATCGAAAAGGTGAGGCCGGCATGGCTTATGATTTGGTTGTGCATGGCTACGTCGTGGTGCTGCAAGATACGCGCGGGCGTTTCGAGTCGGATGGCGAGTTTTACCCGTTTCGTTATGAATCTCAGGATGGTTATGACAGCATCGAGTGGGCCGCACAATTGAGTTACGCGGATGGCAAGGTCGGGATGTTCGGTGGTTCGTATGTCGGGGCCACGCAAATGCTGGCGGCGATGGCGCGACCGCCTCACCTTGTTGCGATCTTTCCTTACCTCACAGCCTCCGACTATTACGACGGATGGACCTACCAGAGCGGGGTGCTGATGCAATGGTTCACGAGTTCGTGGACTTCTCTACTAACTGTCGACACGTTGCGCCGGCGCGCAGAGGAAAACCTGCGACCAAAAGAGTGGGTGGCAACATTGCCCGTTGAAACTTACCCTATCTTACGACTGCCGGCTCCTGCCAGTCTCGCTCCCTATTTCCACGATTGGGTGGAACACGAACGCAACGATGCTTACTGGCAGGGCTGGCGCGTCTCCGATCACTATCGAGAAATGAACGTGAAGGGGTTGCACGGTGCCGGCTGGCACGATCTTTTTCTTGAAGGCTCGATCAAGAATTACGCCGGCTTGTGTGCGGAGGGGAACACGCCCGACGTGCGCGCCGGCCAGCGGCTTCTGATTGGACCATGGGCGCACGCTCCGATGTCGCCGGAAGGGAAGGTGGGTGATGTAGTCTTCGGGAAGAGTGCGGTGCTGGACATGACCGGTACTGCGCTGAAGTGGTTTGACTATGTGTTGAAGGGCGTGCAGAACGAATACGCCACCGAAGCGCCTGTTCGGATTTTTGTCATGGGCGATAACATCTGGCGTGACGAGCATGAATTCCCGCTCGCACGCACACGCTACACGAAGTACTACCTGCATTCGTCTCACGGAGCAATTGGACTGGCCGGCGATGGGGAATTGAGGATCACAGTGCCGGCGGAAGAACGACCCGACCAGTTCGATTACGATCCTAAGAACCCTGTGCCAACCATCGGCGGACGACTCTGCTGTGGTGCCGCAGTGCCACCGGGTCCGTTTGACCAGCGTCCGAATGAGTCGCGTCCAGATATGCTCATCTTTTCAACGCCTCTGCTGGAAACAGATCTTGAAGTCACCGGGTTTGTAAGCTTGGATCTTTACGCATCCACGTCAGCGGTCGATACGGACTTTACCGCGTTGCTTGCAGATGTAGATCAGTCTGGGTACGCGCGCTTTCTCACGGATGGAATAGTGCGCGCCCGCTACCGCAATAGCACCGAGCGGCCCGAAGAGATCGTCCCCGGCCAGGTTTATAAGTACGCCATTGATCTATGGGCGACGAGTAATGTGTTCAAGAAGGGTCATCGGTTACGGCTTTATGTGTCGAGCAGTAATTTTCCGAGGTTCAATCGCAATCCCAACACCGGAGAACCCATGCTCGGAGCTTCTCGTTTGGTAAATGCCAGGCAAACTATCTATCACGACGGAAAATACAGTTCGGCACTGACGCTTCCGGTCATTCCAAGATGACGAATTAAGCAGATGCCACGACCTTGTGCCGTGGAGGATCACGTTTAGCTCCTACGGAAGAGTGTTCGGATGGATTTAGGATGCCACGGCCTTGCGCCGTGGAGGTTCACGTTGTCGATGGAGACTCAACCGCAAATCTCTTGATCACAAAGCAGCAAGGGTGAAACTCCATGGGGCAAGCCCATGGCAGCTTCGAAAGTTTGCTTGCTTCTTTGTAGCGGCAATCGTGAAGTACCACTGCACGAGGCCGTGGCATCACTGTCAGCGAAAACGGCAAGCAAAAATCTTGCATTAACAGTATCGGGAGTGCTATAAGGCGTCCGTTGAAGTTAGTCTTAAACCCAAACTAACCAAAAGCTGGCAGTTTTCGTCCGACGCTGGCGTGGAAAAAAGCGATTACCCTATAGCAAACAATAAACAATCGGAAGAGTGCTGTTGAGAAAATGCTTTCATTCTCGGTGGATTTTCGAGGGTTCGTCTGAGTCGTTGACTAACCTGAGAGCCAGGCGCGAAGAGCGGGTGGCCCAATGAGCCTCGGAGGGAACCCGAGTTGAGAGTTCACAAGTTGAAAGGCAGATACGGGCTTCATTATCCCCAGACCGTTTGCTTCGGCAAATAATTTCTCGTAGTGAAGGAGTCAATAATGAGAAACGTACGAACAATCATCACGAGCCTGCTCGTCACAGGCTGTCTTATCGGCCTCGCAGGCACGGGTTATTCGCAGGGAACTAACCTGGGAACGATTCGTGGTTCGGTCACGGATCCCAATGGAGCGATTATTCCGAACGCTGTGGTGAAGGTAATCGATCAGACGACTGGCATTTCGCGAGATGTAACCACTGATAATGACGGTAACTACGAAGTTGCCGCGCTTAAGCCTGGTACCTATAAAATAGCCGTTACGGCTTCAGGCTTTAAGACGTCCGAGATCGATGCCGTCGTCACAGGTTCTGACGTCGTGCGCGCTGACGTCAGGACTGAAGTTGGTGCTCAGACTGAGAACGTCCTTGTCACTGGCACGGAGGCCGGCCTTATCGAGAAAGATCAGCCAGTCATCTCCGGAACTCTCAATAACCGGCAATTGATAGAAGTGCCGCGTGATAGTCGCGACATTTACGAATTTCTCTATCTGAACCCAGACATCACGCAAGGTCCTAACGGGGATGGCAGCTTCAAGTTCATCGGCGGTCAGAGCTACGGCGCCAGTTTCTCCCTCGATAGCCAACGCACAAATGGGGGTATCTTCGGAGAACCCACAGGCAGCCAGCCGTCTCTCGAAACAATTGGAGAGCTGACGGTGCTTTCGAAAAACTTCACGGCCGAGTATTCCGGCATCGCTAATATTCGCGTTGAGACGAAACGCGGTGGCAAGGATTATCACGGTTCGCTTTTTTATAACAACAAGAATTCAGCGCTCGCCGCATGGACAGTGCAAGATAAGAATGCCCAGGCAGCCTTCCTGCCAACGCCCGACTTGCAACAGTTTCCCCAATCCAGGTTCAACCTTAATGAAACAGGCGGGTCGCTGCTTGGTCCATTACCCTTTGCGGGTGAAAAGACGTTCTTCTTACTCGGCTTTGAGCGTCGCTGGGATCTCGCTGCAGTTCAACTCAGATCGAGTACAGTTCCCACCACACTCGTCCTGGGAGGCGATTTCTCGGCGATTAACGCCTCCAGCAGACCGGCGGTTTCAGGCGCCGCGCTAAATTTGCTGACGCCTGCGGAGATAGCCAGCAATACGTTCTTGACAGGCTCAACCCGCCGCTTCATTAGCATCCCCACACGGTTGCTGAATCCTATCGCCCTGGCTATCGTCAACGGCTATTACCCTCACACAAATACCGCCACTCCTTTTAGCCGCAGTAATGGAAGATTGTCGACTTTTGTGCGGAACATACCTGGCCTACTAACTCGCGACCTCGCAACCCTGCGCATCGATCACGACTTTTCCGAAAGAAACAAATTCTTCGGTGTATACAACTTTCAAGATGCGCCAGGGAGTCAGCGAAACCTGGCGGTGAGCCCACTGCCGGCCTTCGGACTGCTTTCAAAGCACCAGACCAATCACACAGTCTCACTTTCCTTCACGCATCTCTTCTCTAACACGCTCGTCAACGAATTACGCGGCGGGTTTAATATTCAGAACCTATTTAGGAGAGGAAATCAGAAGACGCGAGATTTCTTATCCAGTGTGGGTTTTAATGAAACTGAGATCTCGGCCTTCGGAGCAGTAATCGGCCCAGACCTTCTCGACACTGCCGGCCCGGTGAGGTTTACTTTCGCACCTTTCACAGGCATCGGAAATGGTGGCCGAAGCATTAATCGCAACCTGAATCAGAAACTAGCAACCTTCGGAGACAGCCTGACCTGGAGCATTGGGAACCACTCGATTAAGGGTGGAGCGGATTTCGTGAAGAATCAGGCGGTGGATGGCTTTGCGGCCAACCGAGGTAACCCACGAGGCTTCGTGAACTACGGTACATCCTTCGGTTCCTTCGCAAATTTTCTGATTGGATTGCCCCCAACTTCAGTCACTTATGTCGGATCTACCAGACGCGGTGATTTAGACGTCTCCAACTGGGAAGACGGTTTCTTTGTTCAGGACGACTATAGGATTCGTCCTTCTATAACGCTCAACCTCGGGCTGCGCTACGAGTTGATCACTCCATTCGTCGAGAAGAATGATCTGATGGTCAACTTTGATCCGAGCACGTCCGTTCACCCTGGGTTCAAGGGCCGTTTTATTATCCCGAGCGACAGGACCCTGGCACTACTCGACCCGCGGTTTGTTGCCTACGGCGTAGTCACTGCCAAGGAGGCTGGCGTCGGTCGGGGCCTGGTCAAGACCGATAAGAATAACTTTGCTCCGCGTCTAGGCATCGCCTGGCGCCTCAGCGATAAGAATGTGCTGCGAGGAGGTTACGGAGTTTTTTATCCGACATCTGCGGCGCAAGGCATGCGTGACGCGCTGGCCACAAATGCATTCAACCAAAGCGTACAAAAGCGAGGCACGTTGGGCTTGCCGGGTGGTATTAACCCACGCGGCATTACTCCTTTCACCGGCGGGACAATCAGTGTTGGAGATCCCACCGATTTTACGGCGCTGGCCGCGAATGCGATTCCGTTTAATCTCCAGAGTCCGCGCATCGAGCAATTCAACGTCACGTTCGAGCGTGAGTTTATGAAGAATACCGCGCTCCGCGTTTCCTATGTTGGTTCGCGGCAGCACAACTTGATCGCGGGTCGTGACCTAAACGAGTTGCCGCCCAATAATATACCTTTTGGCATTCACAATGAGGACGGCGACCTTTGTGATCCCGTCGATTCGGAGGATTGTGTAGTATCGCCGGCTGACGCTGCTCGACGACCCTTTCCTCAGTTGGGCGACTTTCTCGCCACCTACGGTAACACAGGGAAGGGCCGCTCTCACGCGCTGCAGATTGAAGTCAATCGGCGGTTCGCGCGCGGGCTGACGTTTAACGCTTCTTACACGTTGCTGGACCAGAAGTCGAGTGGAACTGATGTCGGAAACTCGACCCTTGGCGGGACCCTCTATAATCAATTCGCCCCCAACGTGGACTTCTCGCGAGACTCCTTTGTCTCACGTCATCGCTTCGTCAGTTATGGAAGTTACGAACTTCCATTCGGTCGCGAACGAATGTTTGGCAAGTCAGTATCTAAGTGGGCCGATGGTGTTGTAGGCGGATGGGATCTAACATGGAACATGTTTGCCAAGAGTGGAACTGGTTTCACACCATTCTGGTTTTGCAACAACTGCGGCGATTTGGGCTTCTTTGGACCAGGGAACGTTGGCAGCGGATTTATAGATGCGATCGGTGATTTCTCGTCAAATACTTACCGGCCGCTTGTGGTAGGAGACCCGTACGCTAGTCTCTCGGGCGATCAATTCTTTAACCCGGCTGCTTTCGCACTACCGCCGCTCGGAGCTGACCTATTCGACAATCCTGCCGTTGCCAAGCGAAACTTTCTCATTGGCCCCGGCACTTGGGGTGTTAACCTTGGTGTTCATAAATACTTCAGGTTTAACGAAACCACTCGTCTCGAGGTAGGCGCAGACTTTAATAATGTATTCAATCACCCCTTACTCTCCCCGCTCGACACATCCTTCGCGCAGGTAGGGGATTTTAACGTAGGTCTCACTCCGGCGGGCGCGCTGGTAATACAGGATGTGAATCAGAATCCGGATTTCGGGCGAAACAACATTAGCTGGTCCCAAGAGGGGATTGATAACCGCCGCTCCATTCGCCTGCGGTTGCGCTTGACCTTCTAACAAGATGGCCGGAAAACATCAAAGGCAAAAGGTAGAGATTCTCCTTCGGGACTTTCTCCTTTTGCCTTCCTCCCTCGTTCTGCTTCTTAAGAAATGAAAAACTTCCAGGGGGAAAAGGTGACGTCACAGTTGGGCAACAATCAAGCCGTCTATTCGCGCCACACCTTCACGCGAAAACCAAACTTGGCTGATGTCAAAGCGGCGGGGCACGACATGCTCCGGCTGGTTAATCGTCGTATCCTGCTCAGCATTCTTTCTGATCGCCAACCGATCTCCCGTGCTGAGATTGCCAAGATAAGCGGTCTCAATAAAGCAACTATCTCAACCATCACCACTGAACTCCTCAAGGATCGCTGCATCATCGAAGAGGGCTCTGGAAGAACGACTCCAATTGGTGGCAAACCGCCCACGCCCTTGCGACTTAATGCTTTGCGTTTCGGTTTGTTCGGTGTGGACATTCGTGCTGACGAAACAATCCTGGCGCTGAGCGACTTCAACAATCGTCTTATCGCACGACTGAGTTTCGAAACTGCAAACGATGCGGGCAGTTTCCTTTCCAAGATCGGAAAGGAGATCACCAAGCTGCGTGCCAAGCACGATGACTTTATTGAGTTTGCAGGTATAGGCGTCAGTCTTCCTGGCTTGGTTGATAGCAACCGCGGCAAATTTCTGATCTCGGTGGTTCTGCCCTGGCGCGATGTTCCGGTGGTCCAGTTGTTGGAAAAGGCGACGTCACTACCTGTCGTAATCGACAACTCCGCGCGTTGCGCCGCGCTGGCGGAAATCTGGCACAGCAAGGCGCAGTACGCCAATGTCCGTAACCTGCTCTATGTCGGCGTTAGCACGGGCCTGGCTTGTGGAGTGGTTATCGACGGCGGCCTTTACCGAGGGGGAAATAATACAGCCGGACAATTCGGCCATATCCCGATTGACCTAAGTGGTCCGGAGTGTCGCTGCGGGCAAAGGGGCTGTTGGGATCTTTACGCCTCAGACAAAGCGACGCTGGCCCGTTACCACAAATTGCGGGGTGGAACGGGCAAACGCCAGGTCACGATGCGCAGACTCGTCGAGCTAGTGGAGTCAGGTGATCAAACCGCAACCGAAGCCGTGCGCGAAACAGCACGCTACCTCGGGATTGGCATTACCGGGTTGATTAACGGTTTGGACCCGGAGGTGGTCGTTATCGGAGGAGAGATCACAAAGGCGTGGGGGCTGATCGAGCCAATTATTATTGCGGAGACCAAACGAAGTCTGTTGGACCCACGCGCCCACGGCATCGCTATCCGGCGTTCGGCATTCGAGGTGCGACCAAGTCTAAAAGGTGCGCTTACGCTGATCCAAAAGGAACTGTTGTCTGTGCCGCACATCGGTTGAACTAAGACGAGATGAAGACTGCTAATGTCCCTCAAGTAATGCAATAGAAGCGCCAATTCGCAGGTTCACATGAATTCTTCCCGTACTGTCAGCAATGCAGAGAATGTCCGGGAACGTTTAGCGGGCGGGTTGATTGCGGCAACGCCTGTACCCTTTCGCGCGGACGGCAAGCTGCACGAGGCTGGTCACGAGTCGTACCTGCACTACATGACCGCTCAACCCGTCGCGGGAGTCGCCGTCTGGGCGCATACGGGACGAGGGTTAACCCTCGACGTTGAGACGGCGCGAATAGTCCTACACGGTTGGCGCGAAGCCCTGCCGGAGAAGCTGGTTATTGCGGGTGTCGGCTCGCACGATGCAAACCTCGAGCACGCCACAGCGAGCACGTTGCAGATGGCCGAGAACGCCGCGCGCCTCGGAGCAGACGCGCTACTCGTCTATCCGCCGACATGGTTGCGCGAGCACCCGCAGCGAGACGAATTGATCGCAGAGCATCACCGGCGGGTGGCCGCGGTCGGGTTGCCGATCATTCTTTTTTTTCTCTATGAGGCAGCAGGCGGCATCAGCTATAGCCGTGCGGTGCTTGACGAAATGCTGGCCCTGCCCGAGGTGGTCGGAATAAAGATGGCGACGCTTGACAGTGTGATGACCTACCAGGATGTTTCTCGGCTGGTACAAGAGCAGCATCCAGACAAACTCTTCATCACAGGTGAAGATCGTTTTCTCGGCTACAGCCTGCGCCGCGGCGCTCGTGCTGCGTTAATAGGATTGGGCGCGATCTGCTGCGACCTTCAGGCGGAATTGATACGGGCCAATACGGTCGGTAACTCCGCTAGTTTTCTGTCACTCTCGGACGCAGTCGACACGCTCGCCGAAACCATCTTCGTGAATCCGATGGAGGGTTATATCAGACGTTTGCTCTGGGCGCTTGTTCATCTTGGAGTGATTCCTTTGGATGCAGCTAACGACCCCTGGGGACCGCAACTGCCTTCGCACGAATTCGACGACGTTGGTCGGGCAATAGCCGCGTTAGCACCCGCAACGCGGGAATATTGAAGAGGTCACGCTTAGTGCCTGAGCTTTTAAGAGAACTGGAGATTGATTCGTCCTCGCGATCGGCGCTCGCGGAGGACTACGAACGTTTTTCGTCTGGACTGCCGCACCCCCTTGAAGACTACATTCAAGAGCGATACGGGATAGATTTGAAAAGCGAGTATGGCGGCTTACCCATAAAAAATCCCTTTGGCAAAGCTTCGGGACAATTGTCTCTCAACGTCTCACAGGTGCGACGCGACGCAGAGGACGGTCTTGGTTTCGTCGTCCTCAAGACGATCATCGCCGAAGACGTCCGAGGTGCTCAATCAATGAGCGAATGGGCGATTCACGAGACGCGCATGATCGTTGAGCGGATAAAGGGGACAAACGGCAGCGAGGGGTGGACGGTGTCATGGAAGGGAAGGGGCTGGTACGACACGTTCGAAAAGTATCTGGAATTTTTTGGCGAGGCGTTGGAAGCAGTGCGAGACACGGGGATGCCAGTCGTACCTTCCTGCAAGTATCACCTGCCGCGGCCCGGTGAAGGCCAATGGAAACTCGGCGAATACCAATACACGACACGTCGGTTGCTCGAGGTTTGGGAACGGCACGGCCCGCAAGGCCTTAGTATGCCCATCGAAAAGGATTTCAGTCCCACACTGGCGGGCTCAGACCGAGCAGCGCAAACTCACATCATTCTGCAATGGTTAATGCGTGTGACAGGGTTGATCCGACAAGCCGCTAACCCGATCCCGATTAAAGTGGGGCTGAAAGTTTTTAACGCAATCTTCGAAGATGCCTTTCAACTGGAGATGTTGCGCGCGATCAATGAAAGCTGCGAGGGGGGAGACGCGCCAGATTTCTTAGTCTACGGCAACCGCCTCTTCGATCCCGATCGTGAGTTCGACGGTGTGATCGGAATCGCTTACGGCGGGCCTGATCTAAGTGGACGCAATCTTTCGGTTCTCGGACGCATGCGTGCTCTCGAACAAGTCCATCAGATTCCAGTTTGTTTTCTGCCTATTAGCGCCACCGGAAACATCGTGTCGGGGCGGATAGCCGTCGAGTATCTGTTACGCGGCGCTAGCAGTTTTCAGATACACACGTATTTTCAGTTGCCGAGTAGTGAGTACAAGATGCGGACGGGCAGCAAGACCACGCGGGCGCTGCACGAACTTTATTTCCATCCCGAAGAGGGCCTTATCGCCTGGCTACTGCACTTACGCCTGGCATTCGACTGGCCTTCAATCTGGAATATCAAGCAGATGGCTGAATTCTGCGTGGACCCGGCAAATCATGTCTGGGCTTCAGCTTCTACACTAGCGCGCGCGTTGAAATGATGGAGATTGAAGTGCGTTTGCTCCGCGAGGCGGATATTCCGGTCGCGTTGCGGCTAAAAGAGTTGGCGCTGTGGAACCAGACTGAGAATGATTGGCGGCGCTTACTTCGTCTGCAACCGAGTGGGTGCTTCTGCGCGACGATCGGTGGCAAGGTGGTGGCGACGACGACCACAACGACTTACGGTCGCGAGCTGGCCTGGATCGGTATGGTTCTTGTTGACCCTGAATGCCGCCGGCTTGGGATCGCGACAAAGTTGATGCACGCCGCGCTCGAGTATCTGATTCAGACCGGGGTCGCAACGGTAAAACTTGATGCGACGCCGGATGGCTGTCGGGTCTATGAGAATCTCGACTTCAAAGTCGATTCGTTGATCGAGCGTTGGGAAGGAGTTGCCGGTGGCTCGCCGACTGTTGGTTGTTCGGTGCTGGACAGTTCAGCGCGTCGTGAGGCACTAGTCCTTGATCGCCAGGCTTTCGGAGTCGATCGTTCGACGCTGATTAAGATGCTGATTGAAGATGCCTATGTCAGACCGCTCGTCGCAAAGGCGGCAGATGGACGATTGATAGGATACGCACTTGCCCGCCGCGGGAGCGCTGCTGCTTACGTAGGTCCGTTGCTGGCAAGCAGTGTGAATGTGGCCACGACGCTTCTGAACGGGTTGCTCAATGAAATGTCAGGGCAGCGTGTTTATATCGACTTGAATACAAATTTTGGTGAAGGCCGGGAGATTTTAGCGACACTCGGATTAGTTAAACAGCGCGATCTGATTCGCATGTCTTATGGGAAGGGAAGTGAGGCTGGTTCCTCCCCATCAGTCTTCGCTATAGCCGGCCCGGAGATTGGCTGAGATGGGTACGAAAACTCGCTTTTCGATGCCACGGCCTTGCGCCGTGGAGCTTCACGCTCGCGGCTATAGAGAGACCGCAGCACTCTCTGAGATGCCACGGCCTTGCGCCGTGGAGCTTCACGCTCGCTGCTATAAAGAGACCGCAGCACTCTCTGAGATGCCACGGCCTTGCGCCGTGGAGTTTCACGCTCGCGGCTA
>Ga0070708_100000385_pt1 | contig 33275 bp, 37 predicted proteins | sample KBSK5503metaG_FD_65469 | JGI IMG/M metagenome (GOLD analysis project Ga0070708, IMG submission 65469) | Corn, switchgrass and miscanthus rhizosphere microbial communities from Kellogg Biological Station, Michigan, USA - KBS K5-50-3 metaG | ecosystem: Host-associated > Plants > Roots >... | reverse complement strand
TATGAAGAGAAACGGCAACGGCCGGACGTACGTCAGCAGCTGTACGTTCTCCGACAGGACCTCCGCCAGTGGCCCGGTTGCCAGCAACAGGAACAGCGCCGCTCGCGTTGTCCCTCTTGCCGGTCCGGCTCCCTTGGCCGGAAATACGCTCATTTGAGCTTGTCGATCAGGCGGTAGATGGCGATCAGGGTGCCGAAGCCCACATACATCGCCACCATGGCAACAAACATGAGCTTCGCAACCGCGACGCTTACGATTTGCATGCGGGCCAGCAGAACAATCGCGCCAGTGAGAACGATAAAGGATGCGACGATGCCGGCGGCAACCCTTATTGTTTTGGTTCTTGGCATAGGACGCTCATCTCAGCGCGAAACCTGCCAGGTCGGCGAACATGTGGGCGAAGACCACGGGCCAGAGCTTCCTCGTTCGCCAGTAGAAAATACCAAATACGGCGCCGACGACGACGACATACACGGCGCCGAGCGGCCCTTGGTAAAGATGATATAGCACCCGAACCAGCACTGTGGTGCCAATGGCGAGAGACGCGCCGAAGGTCTCCAGTTCGCGCAACAGATAGCCCACCAGAAACGTTTCCTCGTAGAGCCCGTTGACGATCGATGCAGCAACCAACCACGGCAGTGAAAACGAAGCTCCGGCGATCATTTGTTCGATCGGCTGGGCCGCGAGGTCGGCCCTTCCAAAAAACGCGCCCAGCGGCCAGCCGGCAAAAACGATCAGGATGTAAAGACCGAGCCCGACAAGACTACCCATGCCCGTTGGAACGGGAATGAGCGGCGAGAGATTGTGGCCGCGCCAACGCAGATAGCCAAGCGCGACAGTTGCGAGAACGACTTCGAAGAGAATGATTCCGCCGAACGCAGAATCGTCAAACGGTCGAGTTGGGAAACCGGAGACAACAGCGCCGATGGAAGCAACAATGAACCACCCGAAACAGATGGCGATTACGACAACGGCGTCTGTGGCTTTGCTCGTCACGCGGGCGCCGTTATGAGCGGAGTCAATCGGCCCAGATGGCGGAGCTGCTCGCCCCGCCGACCGGGTTCGGAACTAGATGCTCGGCATTCTCGTGCTCATTTCTTGGCGCATCCGCCGGATGCAGCCGTGCCCACAACCGCGCCTACCGCGCCTACCGCGCCGGCCACCGCCCCTCCGACACTCCCCGGCAAGGCGCCGATGCCCCAGACAAGGACACCCGCGGCGGCGAGCTTACCCATGAGCCATCCCTCCTCTGAATGTTCCACTTGCGCCAGCACATCAATGGCGACCAACGGATTACATCGACGACGAAGTTTCAACTAACGGGAAGTTCTACCGCGCCGGAATTCTCACGGAAAGTCGCATCGATGGCAAATGCAGGGGAAGCCGCCGGATATGCGAGTCGCTCCGCGGCGAGGTCGCGGCCACAAACTGACCGTGTCCGCAAGTCATCCAAAGCGCGCAGCGATCTCATGCCGCTCGGTCAAGTATCTAGCTCGATACCATGTGCCGTTCAGCGGGTTGTGGGCACGGAAAGGCGGAGGAAACGCCGTTCCAGTGCGGGAGGCTAGGTCGTCGCGCGGGGGAAATCCAGCTTTGCGACACACGACCCGTGAAGCGAGCAACAATTACTTCGCCAATTCGCAACCCAACGGATCCGGCTAGCTAACGGCCTAGCGACAAACAGCCCCGGCTTTTGGCGGCCACCAAAGGGAGTATTTCAGATCAAAGCAACCAGTTGGACTTGACGGTTGCAATGGGCAACTGCGCGCTACTCTCACCACCAAAGGGCGGCGAATTGGCGATTTCGACGAAATGATCGCCGCCCACGCGCTGGCCCTTGGGGCAACCCTGGTCACCGACAATGTCCGGCATTTCTCGCGTGTTGCGGGACTCAAGATAGAAAATTGGGTTCGTTGAGCTCGCCGCTGCAACGTTTGACAAGCAAAGGCGACGCTCGGGCCGCTTTGAGGTGCGGCATGCGCATGGCAGAATGACCACAGCCCCGCAAGTAGGGCAATGATTGAGGGGATCTCGGGTCGGGAACGTCTGCATGAATGGCAACCGTCACCTCACAACGTTCGTTCTCGCACTTCTAGCCGCAACCGGCGCCAGTGCCACGGACGTGACCGTCTCAGGCCTCTTCACCAACAAGGCCGTCGTGCAGATTAACGGCGGCGCGCTGCGAACGCTTTCCGTGGGCCAGAAGACTCCGGAGGGCGTTGTCCTCGTATCGGTCGAGCGCGATGCCGCGACTTTCGATGTCGACGGCAAACGCATCACGGTTGGACTGGGCCGCGCGCGAATGCCGTCGAGCGCGCCAACGGTCGAATCACTCGTGCTCACGGCCGACCTTCAAGGTCATTTTGTCGCAAATGGCGAAGTGAACGGCAGGGCCGTCCGATTCGTCGTCGATACCGGCGCGACGCTGATTTCGCTTCCCGCAATCGACGCGCGCCGCCTCGGGATCGAATACCTGAAGGGCCAGAAGGCGATGATGAGCACGGCCAACGGCAACGCGCCTGCCTACTTGGTCAAACTCGATACCGTGCGCGTCGGGGGCGTGACGATCCACGGCGTCGACGCCGTGGTGATGGAAGGCGGCTTGCCCGTTCCTTTGCTCGGAATGAGTTTCCTGAACCGCATGGACATGCGGCGCGACGGAGACATCATGACGCTGACCAAGCGCTACTGACGAAACGCGTTGGGTCAGTTGGTCACGCTCAGTTAGTCACGTACACGACCCGCGGCGCATTCTCGTCGCTCGTGGTGACCTGGAACGGCTTGGGCATCGCGATGCCAAAGCCCTGCGCAAAATCGACGCCGATCTCGCGCAGCCGCATGAGGATGCCTTCGTGCTCGACGTACTCGGCGATCGTGCGCTTGCCCATCACGTGGCCGATCTGGTTGATCGCCTCGACCATCGCGTTGTCGATCGGGTCGGTGATCATGTCGCGCACGAAGCTGCCGTCGATCTTGAGAAAGTCGACCGGAAGGTGCTTCAAGTAGCCGAACGACGACATGCCGGAGCCGAAGTCGTCGAGTGAGAAAAGACAACCCAGCGTCTTCAACTCGGTGATGAAGCGCGTGGCTTTGGCGAGGTTGGCGATCGCTGCGGTCTCGGTGACTTCGAAGCACACGGCGCCCTTGGGTGCCGCCGCCTTGGCAAGCTCGGCGCGGATGAATTCGAGGAACGCGTCATCGCCGATCGAGGCGCCGGACAGGTTGATGATGCACGTCTCGCTTTCGCGGCTATGGACGCGCCGTGCGGCCATCGTCGCCAGGGCGGTGCGCGTGACCCAGCGGTCGATTTGCGGCATCAGGTTGTAGCGTTCCGCCGCGGGGATGAAGGCCATCGGCGGCACGATTTCGCCGCGCTCGTCGATCATGCGCACCAGCAGTTCGGACATGCGCGCCGATTTCTGTCCCGCTTCCACCGGGACGATCGGCTGGCTGTAGAGGGCGAACCGGCCCGCGGTGAGCGCGTCCTGGATGCGGACCACCCACTCCATTTCGCCGTGTCGCGTGGCGAGCTCGGTGTCCTTCGGATGGTAGAGCTGCACGCGGTTGCGGCCTTTTTCCTTGGCCATGTAGCACGCGGCGTCACCGGCGGAGAGCACTTCCGTGAGTGTGAGCGTGCTGTCGGACATGTTGACGAGGCCGATGGAGACGCCGACGTTGAACGTGCGCTGGTTCACGACGAAGCGAAAGTCGGCGATCGACTGGCGCAGCGTCTCGGCGATGCGCACAGCAGGGTCGATCTGGCAGTTCTCCAGCAGCACGCCGAACTCGTCACCGCCCAGCCGCGCGAGCGTGTCGCCTTCGCGCAGCCGCTCCTGCAGCACGACGCTGATCTGGCGCATGAATTCGTCGCCCGCACCGTGGCCGCACGTGTCGTTCACGACCTTGAACTGGTCGAGGTCGAGATACATCATCGCGTGATGGCGGCTTTCGTCGCGCGCGCTCGCCAGCGCGCGATCCACGCGATGCTCGAACTCGCGGCGGTTGATGAGTCCCGTCAACGTGTCGTGCGTGGCCTGGAACGACAACTGGGTGGCGAACTCGCGCTCGCGCCGCACGTCGTGCAGCACGAGCACGACGCCGGTGATCGCCCCGGTGCGGTCGCGAATGGGCGCAGCCGACTGGTCGATCGCGATTTCCAGGCCGTCGCGCCGCAGCAGCACCACGTCGGACGTCACGCGCACCGTTGCATCCTCGCGCAGCACGCGCGCGACCGGGTCGGCGATGGGCTGGCGCGTCTTCTCTTCCAGCATCGAGCACACGGTCGACAGCGGCAGGCCGCGCGCCTCGCGCATCTTCCACCCGGTCAGCGCCTCGGCGATCGGGTTCAAGTATTCGACGCGGCCTTCGACGTTGGCCGTGATCACAGAGTCGGCGATGGACGCGAGCGTAACCTGCGCGCGCTCCTTCTCGGCATAGATCTGGGCTTCCGCCAGCTTCCGGTCGGTCGTGTCGGTGACCGAGCCCGCCATCCGCACCGCCCAGCCCGAAGCATTGCGCACCGAACGGCCGCGCGCCCGGAACCAGCGGTATTCGCCGGACTTGCACCGGCAACGGAACTCGGCGTCGAACGGCGCGTTGTAGCGCAGGTGCGCGGTCGTCGCGGCGCGCGTCGGCGCCCGGTCGTCGGGATGCAGAAGCGCCAGGAAGCCCATCGCAGTGTTCCCCAGATCGTGCGGGCCCATGCCGACGAGTTCGTGACAGCGTGGCGAGAAATAGAACTCACCGGTGAGCACGTCCCAGTCCCACAACCCGTCGTTGCTGCCGGTCACCGCAAGGTTGAAGCGCTCGTCGCTTGCGCGCAACGCGACTTCCAGCGCGTTGCTTCGCAGCAGCATGCGCCGCGAAAGGAAAATTCCGAGCAGCAGGAGCAACGAGGCGGCGAACAGCGTGCCGACCTGCAGCAGAGCCTGCGTCTTGCGCGATGCCTCGCCCAGCGTGTAGGAAAACGAATCCTCGAGCGGCGTCAGCCGCGCGTTGATCGCGTTGATCTCGTCCAACGCCGGCCGAAACGCGGCCAGGTCGCGCGTGCCGCCGCCCTGGACCTGGGCGTGCACACGATGCGCCACGTCCAGCAAGGCCTCGACCTCGCGGTCGCCTTGCGCCCAGATTCCAATCGCCCGATCCATAAAATCGATGCGACGGAAGCGACGGAACAACATGATCATCCCGTCGATATCGTCGGGATGGTTGCGACCGTCGAGAAAGCCCTGGCGCGCGATCGCGTAATTGGGCTCGGGCCGCTCCAACTCCTCGCGGGCGCGACGATCGCCCAGAGTCACGGCGATCTCCTTTTGAAAGCGCTCGAAATCGCTTTCCGCGAGAGTTCTTGTGTAACGGAGGAGGGCGCCGGTCGATTCCTTCTGCGCCTTCGACCACAGGCTCTCGCCGCTCACGTAGGCGCGCGCCGCCGACATGATGTTCATGCTGAGATCGCTCAGCGCGACCAGCAGCACGACGATGGCGAGGAACGGCCAGACGATCTGCAGCAGCCGCCGGCTGATGGGAACGAACTTGAAAATCTGGCGCACGGTCGGGGCTAAAGTTGGGACCGGGGCCCGCGACCGGAGATCATGCCCCGAATCCTTCGGGGATTCAGTCGCCGAATTCCTCGATGATCGCCTCGATCTTGACGCGGTCGGCCAGGAACGCGTCGACGCAGGTCGGATCGAAATGCTTTCCGCGCTGGCCCTTGACGTAATCGATGCTCTCGTCGATCGGCCATGCGTGCTTGTACGGCCGCGCGCTCACCAGGGCGTCGAACACGTCCGCCACGGCGACGACGCGCGCTACCAGTGGAATGTCCTCGCCGTGCAGGCCGTTCGGATAGCCGGTGCCTTCGAATTTTTCGTGGTGGCCGAGCGCGATGATCGCGCCCATCGACAGGTATTTGGACGGGCTTCCCTTGAGGATGTCGTAGCCGATGCGCGGGTGCGCCTTCATGACCTCGATCTCCTCGCGCGTCAGCGGCCCTTCCTTGAGGAGCACGGCGTCGGGAATGCCGATCTTGCCGATGTCGTGCATCGGCGCGGCCACTTCCAGCACATGCACCGTTTCATTGCCGAGCCCGAGGTGCGCGCCGATCAGTGACGAGTACTTGGCCATCCGCATTAGGTGATTGCCGGTGGTCTTGTCGCGGAATTCGCCAGCCTTGGCGAGCTTGGACAGCGTTTCCAGTTCGCGTTCGTGGATCTCGGCGACCGACTTGTCGACCTGGTACTGCAGCACGCGCGCCTGGTCGGACAGCACGATCTTGTGGCGGCGCAATTCGAGCAGGTTGGCGCAGCGCGCACGGGTTTCGTGCTCGTCGAGCGGCTTGATCAGGAAGTCGGTGGCCCCGGCCTCGAGCGCGTCGTAGCGGATCTTGCGGTCGTCCACCACGGTGATCACGACGATCGGGACGTCAACGCAGTGCGGCAGCGCGCGCAGTTGCTTGACGAGCTCGATGCCGTCGAATTCGGGCAGCTTGTAGTCGGTGAGGACGATGTCGACGCGATTGTTGCGCGCGAATTCGAGCGCACGCGACGGCGTATCGAACAGTTCGAGGTTGAGCTTGCCGTCGATTTGCCGGACGATTTCCGCCAGCAGCAGGCGGCTCGAGAACAGGTCGTCGACGATCAGGACCGTGTTGCGCTGGGCCCGCGCGAACGCGAGCTCCGAGACAACTCCCGATCCGGGCATTGCGGTTCTGGCTTGGGCACTCATGGGCCCCCCCTTCTACCATTTGGAAACGCCACGGATACAGGTAAGCAAGAACGATGCCGATACCGGTCTGACGTTGCAGCGGGCGCGGTCTGGCTTGATTTGTCCGGTCCTGGCGTCGGGCCGACCCTGCGCCGCCGTAGCGCGGCACACGCCCTCCGAGTGTTGAACCCAATAAAAAGCCGGTCCCAACGTGCCGGACCGGCTCCCAACTCAAACTCATATTGGTCGGGGCGAGAAGATTCGAACTTCCGACCCCCTGCACCCCATGCAGGTGCGCTACCAGGCTGCGCTACGCCCCGACCGAACCGCGAATTATACGCGCCTGTTGAACGACCCCCACGCTCACTGCGTTCGCTGCCCCCGGAGGGGGAGCAATTCGCGCCTTGGGACGGCCCTGCGGCGCTCATGGTCAGGACGAACCCAGAAGGTGCCGGATTTCAGCAAGCTCTTGCCGCAGGTCGGCAGCGTCGAGCTCGTTCTCGAAGGGCGCCGCCACGACGGTCGCCGAGCTGGTCAGGGCCCGGGCCGCTGCCCGCGGCTCGTTCGCTTCGGACTCGAGCCGGTGCCGCGCGCCGTTGATCGTGAATCCCTGTTCGTAGAGGAGATCGCGAATGCGGCGAATCAGCAGGACCTCGTGATGCTGGTAGTAGCGCCGGTTGCCGCGCCGCTTGACGGGCTTCAACTGGGCGAATTCCTGCTCCCAATACCGCAGCACGTGCGGCTTGACCGCACACAGGTCGCTCACCTCGCCGATCGTGAAATAACGCTTGGCGGGGATCGGCGGAAGATCGGAGTTAACTCGGCTGGGATCCGGCATGGTTCGCGGCTTCGACCATGGCCTTCAGTTTCTGGCTTGCATGAAACGTCACCACGCGGCGCGCGGTGATCGGAATCTCTTCGCCGGTTTTGGGATTGCGTCCGGGGCGCTGCGGCTTTTCGCGCAACTGGAAATTGCCGAAGCCGGAGAGCTTGACCGATTCGCCGGCCTCGAGCGCGATGCGCACTTCCTCGAAAAAGCGCTCGACCATGTCTTTCGCTTCGCGCTTGTTGAGTCCCAATTGTTCGAAGAGCAGGTCGGCGAGTTCGGCTTTGGTGAGCGTCATTGGCTACTCATTTATCAACTTCGGAGGTAGGGCTATTGACGAATGGGATGCGACAAGTCGGTGACCGAGCGCGGATGCGAATCCTGTAGGACAAAAGTTATGTGCGAAGCGTCGCGCCGAACTTTTCGCGCGCAACGGCCAGCAAATCGGCCTCCGTGGCGGCGATCTCCGCGTCCGTCAAAGTGCGGGAAGTATCCTGCATAAGCACAAGAATCGCAAGGCTTTTTTTACCTTCCGTCAGCCCATGTCCCCGATAAACGTCAAAGAGACGCAGCGTGTCGACGTGCGGCGGCTTGGCGCGCCCAAGGGCGTCGAGCAACGCCTGGACGGGCACGGCTTCGTCGACGACCAGCGCCAAGTCCCGCCGGACGATGGGGAGGCGGGACACCGGCCGGCCGGCTGGCATGGGCAGGACGGCCAGCAGGTCGGCGGCCAGTTCGAAGACGATGGGAGCCTTGGGCAGCGCGAAATGCCGCATCAGGCGCGGGTGCAACTCGCCCAGCCAGCCGGCGGCAATGCCGTCGATGGCGACGGAGGCCGACCGGCCGGGATGGAGTGCCGGATGTTCCGCGGAGTCGGTCGTGACGCGCCTCGGCGCCGCGAGCGCCTCGAGATCGCCCTTGATGTCGTAGAAGTCGATGCCGCGCGCGGCAAGTCCCCATTGCTCGGGCGCCGCGTCACCGTAGGCCAGGCCACCCAGGCGCATGGGCTGCGCATATCCCGCCGCGGCATGGTGGAACGTGCGGCCGAGCTCGAAGATGCGGATCCGCGATTCTTTGCGGTGAAGGTTCGTTTGCAGCGTCTCGATGAGGCCCGGCAGCAGCGACGTGCGCATGACGTCGAACTGGCCGGCGATGGGATTCAGCACGCGCACCGGCTTGGCGGCAGCCGAGATGGCCGCTTCCACGCCGGAATCGACAAAACTGAACGTCGCGATCTCCTGCCAGTCGAGGTCGGCGAGCGCGTGCTTGAGCGCACTCGGCGAACGCCGCGCCTCCGGGTCGGGCAGCATGTGCTGGAAGTGCGCCGCGGGCGCCGCGGGAATCGCGTCGTATCCATGCAGCCGCGCGACTTCTTCGATGAAATCTTCCTCGATGGCGAGATCGAAGCGGAATGAGGGCGGGGTGACGACGAAGTCGGAGCCGTCACGCGTGAACGCGAAATCGAGCCGCGTGAAAACGGCGGCAATCGCATCGGCGGACAAGGTCACGCCGAGAATCTTCGCCACGCGCGCGGTCCGTACGCGAACGGTATCGCGGCGGGGCAGGTCGTCGTCGGCGAGCGCATCGGTCAACGGGCCCGCGTGGCCGCCGCAGACCTCCAGCATCAATTGCGTCGCGCGCTCGACGGCGCGTGCGCAGCCTGCGAAGTCCACGCCGCGCTCGAAGCGGTAACCGGCGTCGCTCGCAAACCCTAGACGTCGCATCTTTCCCTGAATGACAGCGGGATTCCAGAACGCGCCTTCGAGATAGACGCGGGTCGTGTCGTCGGCAATGCCGGAGTGCTCTCCGCCCATGATTCCGGCGAGGCCCAGCGGCTTCTTTTCGTCGGCGACGAGCAGCAATCCGGGCTCCAGGTCGAGCACTTGTCCGTTGAGCAGCGTCAGCTTTTCACCGTCGCGCGCGAACCGCACGACAACGTCGCCGTCGAGGAGGCGGTCATCGTACGCATGCAGCGGCTGGCCCAGTTCGAGCATCACGTAATTGGTGATATCGACGACGGCGGAAATCGCGCGAATGCCGGAGCGCTCGAGCCGTTGCTTCATCCACGAAGGCGTCGTCGCCTTGGGATCGATGCCGTCGATCAAGCGCGCGACGAACCGCGGACACGCCTGCTCATCCTGGACGCGCACCGCGCGCGATCCCTTGAACGTGACGGGCGTGGCTTTGGCGTCAAGCAGGCGGAGGGGCGCGCCCGTGATCGCCGAAACTTCGCGCGCGATGCCCGCGAGCGACAGGCAATCAGCGCGGTTGGGCGTGAGTTTCAGCGTAATCAGCGTGTCGTCGAGGGCGAGCGCGTCGCGCAACGCAGTTCCGGGCGCGAGGGAGGTGTCGAGCACCATGAGGCCGCTCGCGTCGTCGTCGATCCCCAACTCCTTCGCCGAACACAGCATGCCTTGCGATTCGGTGCCTCGCACCGCCGCGCGCTTGATCACGAGGCCGTTGGGAAGCGTGGCGCCTTCGAGCGCACACGGCACGGTCAATCCTGCGGCTGCGTTGGGCGCGCCGCAGACGATCTGCAATTTCTTGCCGCCGCCTGCGTCGACCATGCACACCGTGAGTCGATCGGCATCCGGGTGCGGCGTGACCGTCGCGATCCTGCCCACGACAACATGCGAGAACGGGGGCGCCGCCGGCGCGGTTTCCTCGACTTCCACGCCGGACATCGTCAGCTTGTCGCACAGCGCTTGCGTCGACAGCGGCGGATTGCACAACGTGCGCAGCCAGAGTTCGGAGAATTTCATCGTCTTCGCCGCTTAAGCAAACTGCCTGAGGAAACGAAGATCGTTTTCGTAAAACAGGCGCAAGTCATTCACGCCGTAGCGAAGCATCGCCAGCCGATCCGGTCCCATGCCAAACGCGAAACCCTGGTATTCCTCGGGATCGATGCCGACGGCGCGCAGCACGTTGGGGTGAACCTGGCCCGCGCCGACGATCTCCAGCCAGTCCGCGTCGCCGAAGGCCATGTCGATTTCCGCCGACGGTTCGGTGAACGGAAAGAACGACGGCCGGAAGCGGATCCGCATGTCGTCGCGCTCGAAGAAATTGCGCAGGAATTCCGTCAGCGTGCCCTTGAGATCGGCGAACGTCACGTCGCGGTCGATCCACAGGCCTTCGACCTGGTGGAACATCGGCGAGTGCGTCGCGTCGCTGTCGACGCGGTAGACGCGGCCGGGCGCGATGATCTTGATCGGCGGCTTGTGCGTTTCCATGTAGCGCACCTGGATCGGCGACGTGTGCGTGCGCAGCACCATCCCGCCCTCGACATAGAAAGTATCCTGCATCGAGCGCGCGGGATGATTTTCCGGTGTGTTGAGCGCCGTGAAGTTGTGGAAGTCGTCTTCGATCTCGGGACCATCCGCGACGGTGAAGCCGAGCGAGTGGAACAGCATTTCGACGCGCTCGAGCGCGCGCGTGGTCGGATGCAGCCCGCCGCGGCCGCGGCCCCGGCCGGGCAGTGTCACGTCGAGCGCGTCGGAGGCCAGTTGCTGTGAAAGTTTCGCTTCGGCGAGCGCCCTGCGTCGCGCCTCGAGGGCGGCCTCGAGCGCCTGCTTCGCGTCGTTGATCGCCGCACCCGCAGCCGGGCGTTCGGTCGCCGGCAATTTGCCTAAGGCTTTCAGCATTTCCGTCAGCGCGCCGGCTTTGCCGAGGTACTTCGCCTTGGCATTTTCCAGCGCGGCCGGATCGACGCACAGCTCGAATTCCGCACGGGCCCGGGCGACGATGCTGGCGAGGTCGTTCATCGGCTGCGATTATTCTTTGTTGTCGTGCATTCAAAAAAAAAGGGAGGCGGGTCGCGCCTCCCTTTGTTTCGCGGATTTGCTCAGGCCAGAGAGGCTTTGGCCTGCTCCGCAATCTTGGTAAAGGCCGCTTTATCGTGAACGGCGAGATCGGCCAGCACCTTGCGGTCGATGTCGATCGACGCCTTCTTGAGTCCGTTCATGAACGCACTGTACGTCATGCCGACTTCGCGCACGGCGGCATTGATCCGGGCGATCCACAGCGCGCGGAATTCGCGCTTCTTCTGCCGGCGGTCGCGATATTGATACTGGCCGGCTTTCATCACGGCTTCCTTGGCGATCCGGAACACGCTGCTCCGGCGACCGCGGAAACCCTTGGCCTGCGTCAATACTTTCTTGTGACGCGCGCGGGCGGTGACACCACGTTTGACTCTGGGCATGGTCCGCTCCTTACGCGTACGGCATCATGGCCTTGACCGAGTCCATGTTGGTGCTATGGACGCCGGTGCTGCCACGAAGCTGACGTTTGTTCTTGGTCGACTTCTTGGTGAGGATGTGGCGCTTGAACGCCTGCGAGCGCTTGACCGAGCCACTTCCGCGAACGCGGAAGCGCTTCTTGGCGCCCGACTTGGTCTTCATTTTCGGCATGATCTCAACGCTTTCTATTTGCTGCCCTCGGCGGTGCTCTCCGCGGGTTGCGGCGGAGAGGCTTTGGCGGGTTTGTCCGCACCGGCTTCAGGCTTGGTTTCGGGATGCTCAGTTGCCACTTTCGTTGCTGTCTTGGTTGCGTCCTTCGTTGCTGCCTTCGTGGCCACCTTCGTTACTACCACGACCTTCTTCGGGGCCAGCAGCATCACCATTTGCCGGCCCTCCAGCCTCGGCCACGACTCGACGACGCTATGCGGTTCGAGATCGTTCCGAATGCGTTCCAAAAGTCGCACACCAAATTCCTGGTGCGCCATTTCGCGCCCGCGAAAACGTAGCGTGATCTTGGCTTTGTCGCCTTCACCGAGGAACCGGATGAGGTTCCGTAGCTTGATCTGGTAATCGCCTTCATCAGTTCCGGGACGGAATTTGACTTCCTTGACCTGGATCTGCTTCAGCTTGAGCTTCGCTTCGTGCTGCTTCTTCGCTTCCCGGTATTTGAATTTGCCGTAATCCATGATCCGGCAAACCGGAGGCTTGGCCGTCGGGGCGATCTCGACCAAATCGAGTTCCGCCGTTTCGGCCCTTGCCCGCGCATCGGCAAGGGAAACTATTCCGAGCTGCTCACCGTCTTCACCAACCAAGCGGATTTCGGGAGAGGTGATGTCCGCATTGATCCGCTGCTGCTGCTTGTCGAGGGCTATTGTGGATTCTCCAATGACGACAAAAAACGGCCATGCCCCAAGGTGCGCGTCCGGCCCGAATTGGCCGGATAATTCCGGCGAATCAGGGCGTTAGTGACGCGCCGCGACCTCATTCCTGAGGCGCTCGAGCAAGTTTTCGAGGGTTTGACCCCCCAAATCCTCGCCGCCGCGGGTACGCACGGCCACCGTTTCGGCTTGCATTTCCTTATCGCCGACGATCAGCTGGTAAGGCAATTTTTGCAAGCTATGTTCCCGAATTTTATAGGTTATTTTCTCATTACGCAAATCGGCCGACGCCCTGAATCCGGCGGCCTTCAGCGCCCCGACGACCCGTTCCGCATAGGCGGCCGCCCGGTCCGTGATGTTGAGCACCACCGCCTGCTGCGGCGCCAGCCACAGCGGCAATGCGCCCGCATAGTGTTCGATCAGGATGCCGATGAACCGTTCCAGCGAGCCCACGATCGCCCGGTGCAGCATCACCGGAACCTGGCGAGTGTCATCGGCCGCGACGTATTCGGCGCCGAGGCGCTCGGGCATCTGGAAGTCGACCTGCATGGTCCCGCACGTCCAGGAGCGGCCAAGCGAGTCCCTGAGGTTGTAATCGATCTTCGGACCGTAGAACGCCCCGTCGCCGGGCACCTCGGTCCATTGCATGCCGCAGGCCTGCAGCGCCGCGCGCAGCCCGCCCTCGGCGCGATCCCAGATCTCGTCGGAGCCGATGCGCTTGTCGGGGCGAAGCGCCAGCCTGACCGCGATTTCTTCGAAGCCGAAATCCTTGTAGACGGATAGCGCCAGCCGATTGAACGCGGTGACCTCTGACTCGATGTGGTCCGGAGTGCAGAAGATGTGACCGTCATCCTGGACGAAGCCCCGGACCCGCATGATGCCGTGCAATGCGCCCGACGCCTCGTTACGGTGGCAGAAGCCGAACTCGCCGTAGCGCAACGGCAGCTCGCGATAGCTGCGCAGATCCGAGTTGAAGATTTGCACGTGGCCGGGGCAGTTCATCGGCTTGATCGCGTAGTCGCGCTTCTCCGACTCCGTGGTGAACATGTTCTCCTTGTAATTCTCCCAGTGGCCCGAGCGCTCCCACAAGCTGCGGTCGAGGATCATTGGGCCGCGCACTTCCTGGTAGCCGTTGTCCCGATAGACGCCGCGCATGTATTGCTCGACCTGCTGCCACAGCGCCCAGCCCTTGGGATGCCAGAACACCATCCCCGGCGCTTCGTCCTGCAGATGGAATAGGTCGAGCGCGCGACCAAGCTTGCGGTGATCGCGCTTCTCGGCTTCCTCGATGCGCATGATGTACGCCTCGAGGTCCTCCTTCTTCGTCCACGCCGTTCCGTAGATCCGCTGCAGCATCTCGTTGCGCGAATCGCCGCGCCAATACGCGCCGGCCACCTTCATCAGCTTGAAGACCTTGAGCTTGCCCGTCGACGGCACGTGCGGTCCGCGGCACAGGTCGGTGAATTTTCCTTCCGCGTAAAGTGAGATCGGCTCGTTCGACGGGATCGACGCGATGATCTCCGCCTTGTAATGCTCGCCCAGGGACTCGAAATATTTGACGGCGTCGTCGCGCGGCATTTCCGTGCGGACGACGGGCTCGTCCCGCTTGGCGAGTTCGGCCATGCGCGCTTCGATGGCGGCCAGGTCTTCCGGCGTGAACGGGCGCTTGTACGAAAAATCGTAGTAGAAGCCGTCCTCGATGACGGGGCCGATCGTCACCTGCGCGTCGGGGAAGAGTTCCTTGACGGCGTAGGCGAGAAGATGCGCGGTCGAGTGCCGGATGATTTCGAGACCTTCCGGATCCTTGTCCGTGACGATGGCGAGCGACGCATCGTGGTCGATCACGTACGACGTGTCGACGATCTTGCCGTCGACCTTGCCGGCGAGCGCTGCCTTGGCGAGGCCGGGGCCGATCGACGCAGCGACGGCGCCGACCGGAACGGGGGCATCGAATTGACGGACCGAGCCGTCGGGGAGTGTGATGGCGGGCATTTTCATTTCCCAGAGCCAAAAACAAAAAAGTGCGGACGAGCCGCACTTTTTCACTGGGTCAGACGACGACGAACAGGCGCGCGCGCTCGCTTCCGGATTAACGGGTCTCCGTGCGCGTCAGCGGTGTCATAACCATGATGTCCGATCCTGCATGAGCCGTTTTGAGGTAATTGGTAGGCGCGATTGGACTCGAACCAACGACCCCCACCATGTCAAGGTGGTGCTCTAACCAGCTGAGCTACGCGCCTGGATGCGTTGAATTGTATCGTCTTTTCCTGCGCTGCGCCATCGTTCAATGGCCGACCGCCAGATACAAGAGCCCGATCAGAATCGGCTGATGGGCCATGTAGGTGACGAGGCTGTGCCGGCCGAGCCACGCCATCCAGCGGGGCCATCGGGCGGCGAACGCGATGTGCCGGAAATTCGCGCGCACGAGCGCGTGGCCCGCGGCCACGCCGATCAGCAGGACGCCGGCCCAAGGAAAGAGCGGGACGTAGTCTTCGGTGCGCGGCTTGGCCGTCATGAAGCCCAGCCAGCCCAGCGTCCGGCCATCGAACGCCCGATCCGTGAACAGATTTCCCGCCGCGATCACGCCGACGCCAATGGCGAGGGCCACGATCGGACGGCCAACCAGCGGTCGCGCAAGGATCAGCGACACGGCGATCGCGTGCAACACGCCGAACCAGATCCAGGAGGAGGGAAACAACGCGTAACTCGCGACGCTGACGGCGATGGCGCATGCACCGATGATCGCCACGTGCCGCCAGAAGTTCGCGCTCGGTGCGCCGCCACGGTTCGCAAGCACGAGGCTCGCGCCCGCGATCAGCAGAAACGACGAAAGAATGATCGTGCGCGCGTTGAGCCATAGCGCATCGCGGTAGAAATCCCATTTCGTCACGCCGAAGTACTGGAGGTCAAAGCAAAAGTGGTAGGCGACCATGGCAAGGATCGCGAGCCCGCGCAGCGCATCGAGCGCGGCAACACGGGCGATTGCCCTTGGCGGCGCGGACAGGGAAGCGCCTCGGGGTTCGCGGCGGGCACGTTGCCGATTCACGTCAGCGATTGGAACGCCATTGCACGCGCACGGCGCCGCTTGCATCGGGCGTTCCCAGCGCACCTAACGCGCGTATTACCTCCGGCGGCGCCGAAGGCAGCGGCGCCAGCGTTGCACTGACATCGAAACCCGCGCTGCTCACCGCGATTTCGCCGTCGATGCGTACATCGCCTCCGCGGCTCTCGATGTGACCGTCGAGCCGCTCGCCGCGCGGGGCAAAATTCACGGAGACCGTGCCGAGCGCCACCGTCCCGACATTGCCCGCCACGCGCGCACCGCTCCACTGCGCCGTCGCGGCGCCATCGCCCTCGCGGCCATTCCATCGCAAGTGCGGTGTGTCGACCGCGATATAGCCGCCGAAGGCCAGCGTATTGCCGGCCGCGAGCGATCCGTTCAACGCGGCGGCGGGTAACGTGAGCGCGACCCCCTCGATCGTCAGTGCGTCGTCGCGCCAGGCGACACTGCCGCGCGGAACATCGCCACCTTCGGAAGCCTGCAGCGTGATCGACACGCCGCCGCGAAGTGCCGCAATGGGATCGAGCTTCCATTGCACCGGAAGCGACCATGTGCGCGTGTTCCCGGTGAGCTTTCCGCGACCGTTCCAGACGGTCCCGGCGGTGTCCGTCAGCCGCAGGCCCCCATGCGTCGCTGCGGCGAGCCGCGCGTCGAGCAGCGCAGCGGGGGCCAATGTCGCGACGGCGGCCAACAGCAACAATGCGACCGCAAGCGCCACGACGAACGTTTTCATGCTCCGCTCTAACGGGCGAGCGTGAGTTCGGCGCGCACCGTTCCCGGATCGACGCGCGCGGTCAGCGTGGCTTCCACGGCGCGCAGGCCATCGGCTTTCGCCAGAGCATCGAGCGCGCCAACCAATGCATCGAAGCCGATTGCGCCGAACGTGACGTAGGCGCGATTGTCCTTGATCTCGAGCGATGTTACGGTCGCCTTCAATGATCGCTCGGCCAGAACGCGTTCGATCGCGAGACGCGGATCGCCGCCCGACGCAGCGGCCGTCCGTTGCAGTCCCGCCATTTCCGCGGCTTGCGCGCGCGCCACCGCCAACGCAGCGCGGTCACGCAATCCTTCCTCGCGTGCGCGTTCGGTGTCTTCCTGCATCGGTTGCCAGACAAGGCCCCAGCCTGCGGCGAGCAGAACAACGGCAACTGCGGAGAATGCAAACCTGCGCTCGCGCGACGACAGGCTGTCCCACGCACGGAGCCAAGCGGGCGGAACCGGGATGCGTTGCAGGAGCCTCATTGCCGTCATTGCGCACCGACTGCGAGAGACACTCGAATGCGCGTGCCCGCGGCGTTGACGGCCGTCAGCGAGGTCAGCCCGGCGCTCGCGAGCTGACTTTCCAATCCGGACGTGACGTTCTGCGATTTGGCGAGGTCGAACGTCCAGTGCCCGTCGGCATACGTGGCCGTCTTTAGCACGCCGGCCGGCAATGCGGCGAGTGCGGGTGCGGCGCGGGCCAGCAGCGGCAACGCGTCTGTCGGTGCGGCAAGCCCCGCGCGATGGCGCGCTGCCGCGTATTGCCTGGCGATTTCCATGGCGGGATCCGTCGTGCTGGCAACGCCCATTTCACGCGCCACCGAGGCCAGCGCCGATTTGGCGCGCCAGTCGTCGAAACGAACGTAGGCCCAATCCCCGATCGACGCCGCAATGTGAATGATGATTGCCAGCGCGGCCATGACGGCAGCCACCCGGAAGAGACGGGATGACCCGCGCGCAACGTCCGGCATGGCGCGCGCGAATTCGCCTTGGCACAGATCCGTGGCGGACGCCAACGCCGTTTTGCCGGCCGCGTCCCATCGCCACGCGTCGACTTGCACGAAAGGCACGCCACCGGGCTGTGGGACGTCGCTTTCCGCTTTGTCTCCGGCGAACGCCACTTCCACATCCAGGGGGCCGTCTTCCGCGCGCAGTGCGTGATCGAGGGCAAGGGTCAGTTCCGCCGGGACACCGCGCTCTTCTCCGCTCGCAAACGCGGAGCCGTCAGGCTTGCGCACAAAGCCACCGCCCATGCCCGATGGGTACCAGCGCCAGTGCCGCGGCGCGGGGCGCGGTGCCAGCGCGGGCTCGGCGAGAACGCGATCGAAATTCGCTTCAACATGCGCAACGAGATCGCGGTTAGCGACGATGGCCTCGACCGTTCCGTCGGAACGCTGCGGCGACACGGCGATGTGCTGTTCCTCCGCGGGCCCGGCCAGTTGGTCCTCGAGCGCGAAGGCGGCCGCGGATGCCACGCGGTCCGCGGGCATCGGCGGCAATCGCAGGCCGACGATGCGCACACATGACGCCGCGAGCACCGCCTCCCTGCGTTCGGCGTCGGGCCACGCGTCCGGCGCGCTTTTGCCCGACTGCACGACGTTCTCGTCGGCATCGAACAAAGCCCAAACATCCGCGCGGCCGGGATCGGGCGCGGCGTTGAGCAGTACGCGCAAAATGGACATCGAAAATCGATCAGGCACGTGAGTCGCCGTAGTTTACGCGGTGTGCGCCGTGTTCACTCCAGCGTCTGCCAGACCACGATGGGCCACTCACGCCCGTCGCGCCGGAGCAGCGCGCGCGCCTGCGCCAGCGTCTCGCCTTGCCGGGCGCGGACGCTGACCAGGAAATAACTGCTGCCCACGCTGAGCGTTGTTTCGTCGGGAATGCTGGCACCGCTCGGAAGCCGCGCTCGGAAGTCGGCGACGGTCGTGAATGGCTTGCGTGCGCGTTCGGCGACGAGTGTGGCCAGGCCATCGGCAGACAACCCCACAAGCGCGGCCGCGAGGACTTCAGGACGCGCGGTGTTGACGTTCAACGCGGTCGTGGCGGGGAGCGCGACGGTGAAGGGCATGATTTGGGCGACATCGCGTGCGTTGACGCCGCGCGCGGCGGCCAGCTCGGCGACGCGCACGGGTCGCAAGCCAGGCGGCAATGATTGCGCGGATGGCTGCGCGCCGATCGTCGATGCGCTGTCGCCCGCTACCACTGGCAACAGCGTGGCCGCGATCGCCTCCAGCGTGCGCGGCGCAATGCCACGGTTGGCGAAAAGTCGCGCGAGCCGCGCACGCTCCTCTTTGCCCAAAGCGTTGTCGGTCGCGAGGTTGTTGACGTTGAACCTGCCCTGCGCATCCTCGATCCCGCCTTCGATCGAGCCATTTTCCAGCGGTGTGCGCGGTAACGGGAACGCCCAGGGCTCACCCATGTGATCGATCGTGCTGTTGCGCGCATCGTCCTGCATGATCTGGCGCGACCATTGCACGCCGGCCAGCGCGAGGGCTTGTGCCTGGACCTGGTCGCGGCGGTTCGCGACTTCGGACAGCCACCGCTGCTGCTCCGCGGCGACGGCGATGGCGACAACGGCTGCGAGCGCCGCGATCAGCATCGCCAGCACGAGCGCGGCACCACCCGATCTTCTGGTCAGCGCAGGACGAACCATCGCTCGATCGCCTCGCCGCTGTCCAACTGGAGGCCCACGCGCACTGCGCGCGGGAGGTCCGCTTCGCCTTGCAGCGGCCAGTTGTCTCGCCACGCGCCGCCGCGGCTCAAATACGCAATGCGAAACCCGGCCACGCCATCGGCCAGTGTATAGACGGCAGGGCGAACGTCGGCGGCGTTGTCCAGTTGCGGCCAGTACGCGATTTCCACCGCGTGGCCGCGCAAGCGGTAGCCGATCCTTTGTCCGGCGATACCCGGATCATCGGCGAATTCCGCGCCGGCCCGCGTGAACACGAGCGCCGCGTTGCCCGCGTTGTCGGCCGGCGATGCAAGCCATGCGGGCTCGATCTGTGAGCCCGCGCGCGCACTGCGGGGAACGGCTTGCCGGATATCCGCTTCGAAGCGCGTGAACAGCGCTTCGAGCGCGCGCCAGCGCTGTGCTTCCGTGGAGAGTTGCGCCTCGCCGTCGGTCAGCGCGGCGGTCGCGCGGTACGCAAGGACGGCGATCACGCCGAAAATGGCGAGCGCCAGCAGCACTTCGATGAGCGTAAAACCAGCGCGTCGCCTTGGGATCATTGCGGCTGCGAATTGCCGATGAAGCCCACGAGATGCGCAACGTGGTAATCCGGCCGGTCCGGTTCCATGACGTCGATCTCGATTTTGCGAAACGCGGGATTGGGCGTGGTCGTAACCGCTTCACGCCACAGGAAGGGCGCCCCGGCCTGCATGGCGTTGCCCTGGTAAGTGCCCAAAGCCGGCCACGGCGTGGCCACTTGGGCGGCAGCGAGCCGGTTTTGCGCGACCCATAGCGCGAGCGTGCGCGCCTTGAGTGCGGTGGCGCTGTCGGTCGACTGCGCGAGCGCGCGCATCCCGGCCGAGAGCGCGACCGCAATGACGGCGAGCGCCACCAGGATCTCGACCAGCGTGAATCCGCGGGATCGGATCATGGCGCAGCAGTATCGATCTGCATGGTGACGCGATTCAACGGATCCGCGGCGAGCACGATGCGTGCGGTCCTGCCGGTCAGCACGAACGCGAAAGGTTCGTTGTGGCCGGAGGCGCGCAACGGCACGATGGCGTCCGCGGGCAACGGACGCCCCGCGTAAGAAAGTGGGCTGACCGCCATGCCGGAGGGCACCGCATGCGCGGCGAGCACGTCGTCTTCCGAAAAAGGGAGCCAGCGGTTGGCGTCGGCGGGACGCCGCCAGAATCGCCAGCCGTTTCCATCGGCAGAGACTCCCAGCGTTTCGGCGCGCCATTGCGCCCGCGCGCTCGCGTGTTCGAGTGCACTGCCGAATCGCCGGGCCTCACGCGCCGCAGAGGCGCTGTCATCGCCGTCGTAGGCAATGACCGCCATGCCCGCCGCGATCGCGATGATCGCGACAACAACGAGGATTTCGATCAGCGTGAATCCGCGGAAGGCGCGGGTCCGTGGCGGCATCGCGACGACGATGGCAACTACAGGTCCCACGATCCGATGTCGGCGTCCTTGCCCGTGCCGCCGGGCTGTCCGTCCGCGCCGAAGCTGAACACGTCGATTTCGCCTCGCAGCCCCGGATTGATGTATTGATAGGGGTGCTGCCAGGGATCCATGGGCAAGCGTTCCAGATAGCCGCCCGGCCGCCAGTTCGACGGAACCGGTGGTGCTTCGGGCTTGGCGACCAGCGCATTCAGTCCCTGCTCGCCGGTCGGATAGCGCTGATTGTCGAGGCGATACAGCTTCAGCGCCTGCATAATCGTCGCGATGTCGCTTTTCGCGGCGATGATGCGCGCGTCGTCGGGCCGTTCGAGGACTTTGGGGACGACCAAGGCTGCGAGCACGCCGAGGATCACGATCACGACCATGATCTCGATCAGCGTGAAGCCGGTGGCGGATTGCCGCGCGCGAGTGATTCGGCTGAGGTGCATGCGGCGATTATAATGCGCCGCTTTCGTGCCGCTTGTAATGCGATCCGTTTCCGGACAACTGCTCCACTCTCTCCTTCCCAGTGACCCTGAAAAGCGCCGCCCGCACCATTGCCATCGCGATCCTGATCTTGACGCTCGGGACGGCAGTCCTTGTTGCGTGGTTGTTCACGCGGCCCGTAACGCTGCCGCAAACGCCGTTCGATTTCGAAGTCAGGCCCGGCATGTCGTTGTCCGCGGTCGCCCACGAATTGCAGGGCGCCAATGTCCTCGCACAATCCTGGCCGATGATCGCGCTTGCCCGTCTTCAGGGCGTGGACCGTGCCATCAAGGCTGGCAGCTATGAGATCGACTCGGCAATCACGTTGCGCGAGTTGCTGGCGCGGCTGACGCAAGGCGATGTGACGCAGGCGTCCTTCACCATCATCGAAGGCATGACCTTCGCGGACGTGAAGCGCGCTTTGCGCGCCCAAGGCCAAGTCAGGAACACGGTCCTCGACCGTTCGGACAGTGAATTGATGACGAGACTGGGCGCGCCGGGCCAGGGCGCGGAGGGCCGATTCTTTCCCGACACCTATTTTTTCTCGTCAGGCAGTTCCGATCTCGGCTTGCTTCGACGGGCTTACCGCGCAATGAACGCGCGCCTGGCCGCGGCCTGGGACAAGCGCGCGCCCGACTTGCCGCTGTCCACACCCGACGAAGCGCTGATCCTTGCCTCGATCGTGGAAAAGGAAACGGGGCGCCCCGCAGATCGGCCGCTGATCGCTTCCGTTTTCGTCAACCGGCTTCGGCACGGCCTGCGCCTGCAAACCGATCCGACCGTGATCTACGGCATGGGTGACAAGTTCGACGGCAATCTGCACCGCCGCGATCTCGAAGCCGATACACCGTGGAACACCTATACGCGCGACGGATTGCCGCCCACGCCGATCGCTCTGCCTTCGCAGGCGTCGCTCGACGCCGTCGTGCAGCCTCCGCCAACCGAGTATCTCTATTTCGTGTCGCGCGGCGACGGTTCGTCGCAGTTCTCGACGAATCTCCCTGACCACAACCGCGCCGTGGCAAAATTCCAGAAAGGCGCGCGCTGATGCGCCGATCGCCACCAAATCAGGAACAGGCACACCCGTGACGACGCGCGGCCGCTTCATCTCGCTCGAAGGCATCGACGGCGCGGGCAAGAGCACGCACGCGGCCTGGCTCAAGGACGCGATCGCCGCATCGGGCCGGACCGTGGTCACGACGCGCGAGCCTGGCGGCACGCCGCTGGGCGAGGCGTTGCGCAAGCTGCTGCTCGAACATCCGATGACGCACGACACGGAAGCGCTGCTCATGTTCGCGGCGCGGCGCGAGCACGTCGAACAGGTGATCGCCCCGGCGCTTGCACGCGGCGACTGGGTGTTGAGCGACCGCTTCACCGACGCCACGTTCGCTTATCAGGGTGGCGGGCACGGTGTGGGGATGGAGCGCATTGCCGACCTCGAGCGCTTCATCCCAAAGAATTGCCGCCCCGACCTCACGATCCTGTTCGACGTGTCGCTCGCGGTTTCCCGGGAACGCCTTGACCGCGCGCGTGCCAAGGGGCGCGACCTCGACAAGTTCGAGCGTGAGGAGCGGGCCTTTTTCGAGCGTGTGCGCAACGTCTATCTCGAGCGCGCGTCGCTCGATCCAGTGCGCTTTCGCGTCGTCAATTCCGCGCGCCCGCTGGCGGACGTCCGCGCCGAACTGACGCAGCTCCTCGCCGCATTCTGTTCGTCATGACCGACGACGGCGAATTCGCGGGACGCTGGCAGGACCTGCTGCCGTGGCAGTTCGAATTCGCGCGCGAAGCCCTCGCCGCGCGGGCGACGTGGCCGCATGCGTTGCTGCTCGACGGCCCGCGCGGCATGGGCAAGCGCACGCTGGCACGAAACTTTGCGCGCTCGCTCCTGTGCGAGAACCCGGCGCCCGACGGATTGGCGTGCGGGACATGCGCGAGTTGCCACTATGTCGTGGCGGGCGCGCATCCGGACCTGCAGATGGTCGAACCCTACGTGTTCGACGAGGTGGGGGACGTCAAGGCGCAGGACGCCATCCCCGTGGACCGTATCCGCGCGCTGATCGACTGGGTACAACTGACCAGTCACCGCGGCCGCGCCAAGGTCGCGGTGATCGTCCCGGCGGAGGCCATGAATCTTGCGGCCGCGAATGCACTGCTGAAAACGCTCGAGGAGCCGCCTCCATCGACTTTTCTCATGCTGGTGGCGCATCAGCCCGGACGCGTGCCGGCCACACTGCGCAGCCGATGCCGGCGCGTGCCCGTGCCGCGTCCGGCGAACGCGGTCGCGGAGGCGTGGCTCGAACGACAGGGCATCGCATCGCCTCGCTCGGCGCTGGCGCAGGCGGGCGGCGCGCCGCTCGCGGCGCTCGGCATGGCCGATACAGCGTGGCAGGCCGAGCGCACGGCGTGGATGCAGGCACTCTCAAAGCCGGAGGCGCTGTCGCCGGTGGCGCTCGCGGCAAGGATTGAGGCGGCGCCCAAGGACCAGCGGCGCGAGCGGTTGGGGCTCGCCATCGATTGGCTGCTGACGTGGACCGCGGATCTTTGTCGTGTGGAGGCGGGGGCTGTTCCCGTTCGCAACGTCGATTTTTCGAGCGCGCTGGATCGGCTGGCCGCGGCGGTGGCGCCGATCCCCCTGTTTCGCTATCATCGGACACTGCTGCGGCAACGCGCCCTCGTTGCGCATCCGCTGCAGGCCCGCCTCGTCGCCGAGGCGTTGCTCGTCGGTTATCGCGAACTGTTTCATTAGGGCCCAAGCATGGCGGATCGCAAGGCACCTCCAGCTCCACCTGCCGCAAGCGCTGCGCGTCCGGGCGTGCTCTCGCTCAACATTCGCGAAAAGGCCGCGCTGTATGCGGCTTACATGCCGTTTCTCAAAGGCGGCGGCATTTTCATTCCGACGTCGCGGCAATATGCGCTCGGCGAGGAAGTCTTCATGCTGCTGTCGCTGATGGACGATCCCAATCGCCTGGCGGTCCAGGGCAAGGTCGTCTGGATCACTCCCGAAGGCGTGCAGGGCAACCGCACACAGGGGATCGGCGTGCAGTTCACGCAGGACGATACGGGCGCCGCGGCCCGGGCCACGATCGAACGGGTGCTGGGCGAAACGCTGGCGTCAACCCGGCCCACGCACACGATGTAGTTTTCGTCCGTAGTGTTCGTCGACTCGCATTGCCACCTCGATTTTCCCGAGCTCGCGGCCGAATTGCCGCAGTTGCTGGCCGCGATGCGCGAGCACGACGTCACGCACGCGCTGTGCATCGGCGTGGACCTGCCGGAATGGCCTGGCGTGCTGGCGATCGCGCAGGGCCACGCGAACCTGTACGCAACGGTCGGCGTCCACCCGGATTACACCGACACGCCCGAGCCGTCGGTTGCAGACCTCGTAGCCCTGGCGCAGGCGGACAAGGTCGTCGCGATCGGCGAGACGGGTCTCGACTATTACCGGCTGGAAGGCGATCTCGAATGGCAGCGCGAGCGCTTTCGCATACACATTCGCGCCGCGAGGGAGACAAACAAACCGCTCGTGATCCACACGCGCTCGGCCGCGGCCGACACGATCGCGATCATGCGCGAGGAGCGCGCGGGCGACGCGGGCGGGGTCATGCATTGCTTCACCGAAACGTGGGACGTTGCAAAGGCCGCCCTCGATCTCGGCTTTCACATTTCGTTCTCGGGCATCGTCACGTTCAAGAATGCGCTCGAACTGCAGGACGTCGCTCGCCGCGTTCCGCTCGATCGGATGCTGATCGAAACCGACAGCCCGTACCTTGCCCCGGTGCCTTTCCGCGGCAAGCGCAACCAGCCCGCGTGGGTGCGCTACGTCGGCGAGGCGGTGGCGCGGCTGCGCGACGTGCCGGTGGACACGGTCGCCAAGGCCACTTCCGATAATTTCTTTCGCCTGTTCAAGGTCGCTCGCGATGCCAGTACACATGCGCATTGATCGCCGTTTTCGCCGGGCTCGCTGGCTCGCAGCACTTGCGTCCCTCGCCACGTTCGTGCAGGCCGGCGCGGCCGCGCTCGACGAGGATTTCCTGATCGCCGTGGCCAACGACCGCGTCGCCCAAGTCAGGGACTTCCTTGCGCGCGGCGCGGATCCCAACGCGGTCGACGCCATCGGCGACCCAGCGCTGGTCGTCGCTGCGCGGGCGGGGAACGCCAATACGGTGGAGGCCTTGCTCGCGGCGCGCGCAAACGTCAACGGGCATAACCGGTTCGGCGACACGGCGATCATGGTCGCGGCGCTCTCGGGCAATCTTCCCATCGTGCGCCTGCTGCGTGCACGCGGCGCCAGTGTCGAGAATGCCGGCTGGACGCCGCTCATCTACGCCGCCACCGGCGGCCACGATGCCGTCGTCGGCTATCTGCTCGCGGAGGGCGCCAGCATCAATGCGGCGTCACCGAATGGCACGACCGCGCTGATGATGGCCGTGCGCGAGGGCAAGGGTGCCACCGTGGAATTGCTGATTGGGAAGGGCGCGGATGTCAATCACCGCAACCAGAACGGCGCGTCCGCGCTGGAATGGGCACTGCGGGGAAACGAGAAGAAGATGGCCGAGCAATTGCGCCGCGCGGGCGCCAGGGGATGACGGCGAAAACCGTCAATGCATGTCGGCGGTGGAGGCGGGCACTGGTACCGAGTTTGCGTGGGTTGCCTCTGCCGGCGGCGTCGGAGTCGGAGCATTGAGGGGCACCGCTGCGGCCGCGAGTGCGGAAGGAATGAGCGACGGCAGCACGCCGACCAGCCGGCGCGCGCCGTTGAAGTGCTTTTGCCAATAGCTTTCGGACAACCGCGAAATCTCGACCTCGCTTCCGGTCGACGGCGCATGGATGAAGCGGTTGTCTCCAAGATAGATGCCGACGTGCGAAAACGGGAATCGGCGCGTATCGAAGAACACCAGATCGCCGGGCGCCAGATCGGCGCTGGCGACCTTGTTGCCGAGACGGCTCAACTCCTTCGACGTACGCGGCAGCGTGACGCCGGTGACTTGCTGGAATACATAGCGCACGAGGCCGCTGCAGTCGACGCCACTCTCCGGTGTCTCACCGCCAAAGCGATAGTCGACGCCGATGAGACCCAGCGCATAGATTGCGACGTCCTGCGCGCCGTTCCACGCGGTGGTCACGGCGGCCTTCGCGGACCGCGCGAGGACGTTTTCCGCGGGCGCGGCTTGCGCGATGGCAGACGGCGCCAGCGAAAAGGCGGCCAACCCAATTGCGGCCAATGCGATGGCGAGCACGGGGCGCGAGGGACGTGCGGAGGGGATCAGTGAGCGGGCACACATCCTTCCATTGTCGCGGATTTTGCTGTTCGGAGCAAAACCTCATTTAGTTTCGCCCCGCCGCGATGACCCGGAACCTTGTTTCCTCGCCTTGGCCCGGCCGGTGGCGCGCTTGCGCCGAACCTGCTTCGGGTCGGCAACGAGCGGCCGCGTCAGCTCCACACGATCACCTTGCGCCAATGGCGTCTCGCGATGGACGCGTTGCCCGAAAATGGCAGCTTTTATCTGTGCCGGATCGAGCGAAAACCGCGTCATGAACCCCGATCGCGCAATCGCGTCACCGACCGTCGCGCCCGCCGGCACCGTGACCTCGACGTGCGCCTCGACCCCGGGCGCGGCATAGACTACACAAACGGCAAAATGCGCCGGCGTCACGACGGCCTTGGATAAACCGCTTCGGCGCGGCGAACAAACGCGTCGATGAACGTATTGGCCACATGGTTGAATACCGGACCGACGACGGTCTCCAACAGGTGGGTCGCAAATTCGTAGGCGAGTTCGAATTCGACCTTGCAGGCATCTTCGGCGAGCGCCTGGAATCGCCATTCGCCGTGCAGGTGACGGAACGGGCCGTCTTTCAACGTGATCACGATCGACTCCGGGACGCGGTTGACGTTGTCGGTCGTGAAATGGGCCTTGACACCGTGAAAGTCGATGTCGATACGCGCCGTTTTGCCGTCGGCTCGCGTCGCGATCGCCCGCGCGCCGCCGCACCAGGGAAGAAATCTGGGATAGTCGTCCACGCGATCGACCAGCTCGAACATGCGCGCGGCGCTGTACGGGACCAGGACGGATTTCAGGACGCGGTGCATCGATTGCTAGAATGACGGCGGCAAGAAAAAGGACGTGAAGGCATGAGCATCGTCGAAAACCGGAAGGCCTTCCACGATTATTTCATCGAGGAGCGCATCGAGGCCGGGTTGTCTCTCAGCGGATGGGAAGTCAAAGCCATTCGCGCGGGACGTGCCCACATCAAGGAAGCCTACGTCGTCGTCGGGAACGGCGAACTGATCCTGATCGGCGCTCACATTACCCCGTTGACCACAGCATCGACGCACGTCCACGCCGACCCGACGCGCACGCGCAAGCTCCTGCTCCATCGCGAGGAGATCAACCGCCTCGTCGGCAAGGTCGAGCGCGCGGGGTATACGCTGGCGCCGCTCGACCTGCATTACAGAAACGGTCGCGTCAAGGTCGAAATCGGGCTCGCCAAGGGCAAGAAGCAACACGACAAGCGCGATTCGATCAAGGAGCGCGAATGGGCCCGCGAGCAACAGCGGCTGCTGCGCAATCGGCCCGGCAGTGCGCGGATGTAGATCATTTCCTAACGATCATCGAGTCCATTGGCCAGCACCGCTTCCGCCGCCGCCACGCCGCTGCGCACGGCGGCCTCCAGCGTCGCGGGATAGTCTGCGTTCACGTAGTCGCCCGCGATATATACGCCGGCCGCGAGCCGCACGCGGTCGGGCCGCATCCGCCGCGGCGTGCATGCGTACGTGGCGCGCCGCTCGGCAATGACCTGCGACCACGCGCACGGTTCGCGCGCCGGCTGCAGGCGCCGCAGCTGGGCGTCGATCGATCTCGCGAGAACGTCGTGTTCAAGATGTTGGTGGGGGCCGCTCGCGCTCAGGATCACCGCGAGCAGCTGGCGCAGCGGCGGGCGGTCAGGATCGGGCTGCGCCTTGGCCAAAATGTCGGGCCGGTCGACGACCCACTGACCTGGCGCGTCGTCGAGGCGCGCGATCATCGCCGGCAATGCAATTGCAGTAGCGTACCCGATCCACACGGTGACGATCGGCTCGTAGGCGAGCGTTGAAAGTTGGTCCAGCATCGATTGAAACTCCGGATTCTCGGCCAGCGCTTCGGAGGCAAACGCGCTCGCAAGCTGGTGCGGACCCACGGCGACGATGGCCGCGCGCGCGGTTTCCGTCGTTTGGCCAACGGACAGCGTCGCTTCATTGTCCGCGGCGTGCACGATGCGCGCCGATGTGGCGGTCCGGACCGCGCCGCCATGTTCCTCGACGAAGCGCGCGGCACTTTCGGGAAACACGGACGTCAGGTCCGTCGCGGGCAACAGGAAGTCGCTTTCCGCCATCGACCCCGCAAATGCCGTCTTCAGGACGTTGGCGAAAATTTGTGCCGACGCAATGGCCGGCGGCGTGTTGAGCGCGGCGAGGCAGAGCGGCTCCCACAGGCCGTGCGCGACGCGTCGCGGCAGCGGTGCCAGCAACTGCGCGACCGTTTCGTCGGATCCGCATGCAAATCCGGCGCGCTTCAACCGGAGGAACCAGGAGACGTTGGCGACGCGCTCGCTCCACGTCAATCCGCGCGCGCTCAAGAGGCCGATCAGAAGACCGAGCGGGCCGGCGGCCTGGTTGCGGGCCAACGTCAACGCATTGTCCTGCTCCACCGCCACAGGAACAATGGTCAATGGACTGCGGGTGAGAACAGCATCCGCGCTTTCGCGGCCTTGCACGAGCGTCAGCAATGCCAGCGTGCGCTCGTAGGCACCGAGCAACAGGTGCTGGCCGTTGTCGAGCGGAAGGCCGGCGCGAAGGACTCTGCGCGCGCGCCCGCCAAGCACTGGGGCGGCCTCGTACAGCGTCACTCGCGCTCCGGCGTGGGCCAGAGTCACGGCCGCGGCACATCCGGCCCAGCCGCCGCCGATGACGGCGACAGGCGCCCTCATTGGTGGAACCCCACGTTTGTGGCTGTAGCCCCCGGCCCTGTGGCGCTCATATCATTGCGCGGTGCGCCACGTTCGCCACGCGAGCCACAATTTGCGCAGAGGCGTCAGCGACGTGCGACGGTCGAGGACGTGATAGCCGTCGTCGGCGATTTCGTCGAGCAGCGTGCGATAGATGGCCGCCATGACGAGGCCCGCGCGCTGCGCTTTCCTGTCGGCCGCCGGCAGCTGCGCCAATGCGCGTTCGTACCACGTGCGTGCGCGACTCACCTGGAAGCGCATCAACTGCCGGAATTCGGCACTGTATTTTCCGCGCAGCAGCGTCGACGGTGGGACGGCAAAGCGCTGCATTTCGTCCTGAGGCAGGTAAATGCGCCCGCGGCGCGCGTCCTCGCCAACGTCGCGGATGATGTTGGTCAGCTGGAAAGCGATGCCGAGATCGCGCGCGTAGCCTTTGGTCGCCGGATCGGCATAGCCGAAGATCTCCGCGGACATGAGGCCCACCACGCCCGCCACGCGATGGCAATAGAGTTCGAGGCCTGCGAAATCGAGATACTGATGCTGCGAGAGGTCCATCGCCATGCCATCGATGACGGTCTGGAAATGCGCCTCGGGCAGGTCGTATTCGCGGACGATGGACTGCAGCGCGAGCGCTGCCGGATGCGATGGCTGGCCGGCATAGACCATCGCGATTTCTTGCCGCCACCACGCGAGTTTTGCGGCCGCCACCTGAGGATCGCTGACGTCGTCGACGACGTCATCGACCTCGCGGCAAAATGCGTAGAGCGCGATGATCGCGCGCCGGCGCGGAGGCGGAAGGAAAAGGAAGCTGTAGTAGAAGCTCGAGCCGCTGACGGCCGCCTTTTGCCGGCAGTATTCGTCGGGCGTCATGCGACGGCCGGCCGGGGCGGAAAAAGTGCGCGCCATCCGACGGCAACCCAGTCGCCGGTCGCGAGGACAGGCCGGCGCGCAAAGATATCGCCGCCGACGTCGTCGATGCGATCGAGGATGCGCAGGCCGCCGCTGATGATGGCCGACAATTCCAACCCCAGGCGCCACGGCAGCGCGCGAGTGAGCGGGCGCCCCGCCTCGAGCAGGTCGCGGGCGCGCGCCACTTCGAAGCGCAGCAACGCGCGCCATGCGTCGTCCACGCGCGCGTCCGCGATCTGCGACTCGGCAACGGCAAAGCGCATGAGATCGTCCTGCGGCAGGTAGACGCGATTCTTGCGCCAGTCGATCGCGATGTCCTGCCAGAAGTTGGTGAGCTGCAAGCCGGTGCAGATGGCGTCGCTCGCCTCGAGATTGGCGGGGGATTGTGCATGGTAAAGCGCAAGCAGCAATCTCCCGACGGGATTGGCGGAGCGCCGGCAATAATCGAGGACTTCGCCGAAATTCGCGTAGCGCGTGACGGTCACGTCCTGCCGAAACGCGGAGACCAGGTCGTGGAATGGTGGCAACGGCAGCGCGTGGTCGCGAATGGCCGAGGCGAGCGCCGGAAACGGAGGATCGCCGACCTTCTCGCCGCGTTCGATGCGGTCGAGTTGGGCGTCGAATTCAGCGAGGGCGGCCACGCGTGCGCTAGCTTTCGCGTCGCCTTCGTCGGCCAGGTCGTCGGCGGCGCGCGCGAAACGATAGATCGCGACGACCGCCGGCCGCAGACGCCGCGGCACCAGAAACGACGCGACGGGAAAATTTTCGTAATGGCCGACGGACACGCGATTTGGAGGAATCAGTTACGAAAGGGCAAGCTTCTCGGTCGCGCACGCAACGCGGGTTGAGTGACTTTGGGCTATAATTACCCGTTCGGCGACGGAGACTGCCGGCGGCGTAAGCAACCAGCGGTAACCTGCGGTCGCGTAACCTGCGCAGCGAGCATGAGAGCTTAGCAAACTGCCGGATAGCCAACCGCCGGACTGCGCAGCAATCTGCGAAGGTGGCGGAATTGGTAGACGCACCAGCCTTAGGAGCTGGCGGGGCAACCCGTGGGGGTTCGAGTCCCCCCTTTCGCACCACCGGAACCAAAATAGCAAGGATTCATCGCGTATGCAAACGGGCATGCAAACTGCAGCGGGAACCACGATTGAAACATTGAGCCAGCTTGAGCGCCGCATCAACGTCGCCGTTCCGCGCGCGCAGATCGAGGGCGAAGTCGAGAAGCGCCTTGCGCGGCTGGCCAAGACCGTCAAGCTTCCCGGATTTCGCCCGGGCAAGGTGCCTCTCAAAATGGTGGCGCAGCAATATGGTCCCTCGGTGCGGTCGGATGTCATTTCCGACGCGGTGCGCACGGGATTCAACGACGCCGTCCGCGAGCAGAATTTGAAGGTCGCCGGTTATCCGCGCATCGAGCCGCGGCAGGGCGCGGAGGCCGCGACCGAGGCGCTCGAATTCTCGGCGGTCTTCGAAGTCTATCCGCAGATCAAATTGGGCGACGTGTCGTCCATTGCGATCGAGCGGCCGCAGGTCGAGGTCACGCCCGCCGATGTCGACCGCACGATCGAGGTCTTGCGCAAGCAGCGCGCAGTGTACAAACCGGCGGCGCGCGGCGCGCAAACGGGCGATCGCGCGATCGTCGACTTCACGGGAACGATCGATGGGGTCGAATTTCCGGGCGGGCAAGCGCGCGACTTCGCGATTACGCTCGGTGAAGGCCATATGCTTCCCGAATTCGAGACTGCACTCGCGGGTGCGCAGGCTGGCGAGACGAAAACGTTCTCGCTGACCTTCCCGGCCGATTATCACGGCAAGGAGGTCGCGGGCAAGAACGCGCAGTTCTCGCTGACCGTGAAGGAACTCACCGCACCCGAAGTTCCGGCGCTGGACAGCGCGTTCGCGACCGCGTTCGGCATCAAGAGCGGCAAGGTCGAAGACCTGCGCGCCGAAATCGAATCGAATCTGAAGCTCGAACTGAAGCGCAAGCTCGACTCCGTGTTGAAAGATCAGGCGCTGAAGGGGCTGCGCACTGTTGCAGAGCTGGCGCTGCCCAAATCGCTGGTGGAACAGGAGTCGCTGCAACTCGCGCGGCGCATGGCCGCGAACCTTGCGCAGCAGGGCATGAAGCCCGAAGACGTCAAGTTGTCGCCCGATATTTTCAGGCCGCAGGCCGAGGAGCGCGTCGCGCTGGGCTTGATCCTCGCCGAAATCGTGCGCGACAAGGGCCTCGATGCGCGCCCCGAACAGGTGCGTGCGCTGGTCCAGGACGTCGCGCAGACGTACGAGCAACCGGAGGCGGTCGTGCGCTGGCATTACGAGAAGCCCGAGCGCCTGAACGAATTCGAGGCGCTTGCGGTCGAGCGCAATGTCGTCGACTGGGTGTTGGGTCAAGCCAAGGTGACCGACAAGCCGACGACGTTCGAAGCCTTGATGGGACCCGCGAAGACGTAGTGCATTCGACAGCCGGAACGCCGTCGTCCGTCGGGACGGCTTGACGTACGAGCCCGGCGGTCCCATCTTATGATTGAATTGTTTGCGGTCTTGCCGCGCTGTATCCCACAACCGTTTGCAGAGTCAACTTCAGGAATTCTTCGGTGACGTACGAATCGCAATCAAAACGAACCAACACCGAGCCCATGAATCTGGGCCTGGTGCCGATGGTGATCGAGCAAAGCGGGCGCGGCGAGCGGGCCTACGACATCTATTCGCGGCTGCTCAAGGAGCGCATTGTCTTCCTGGTTGGCGAGGTCAACGACGCCACGGCCAATCTCATCGTCGCGCAGATGCTGTTCCTCGAGTCGGAAAACCCCGACAAGGACATCAGCTTCTACATCAATTCCCCGGGCGGATCGGTGCCGGCGGGGATGGCGATTTTCGACACGATGCAGTTCATCAAGCCCGATGTCTCGACGATGTGCGTCGGCATGGCCGCCAGCATGGGCGCGTTCCTGCTCGCCGCGGGCGCCAAGGGAAAGCGCTTTGCGCTGCCCAATTCGACGATCATGATCCACCAGCCGTCGGGTGGCTTCCAGGGCCCCGTGTCGGACATTGAACGGCATGCGCAGTACGTGGTCGACTTGAAGCACCGGTTCATCGCGCTGATGGCGCAGTTCACCGGCCGGACGCCAGAGCAGGTCGAGCGCGACCACGACCGTGACAATTTCCTCTGGGCCGATGCGGCCCGGGAGTATGGAATTATCGACAAGGTCTTGCAGAAGCGGGTCGAGGGCGCGTAGAGTTGACCTTAGGTTTATCAACAGGTTCCTGACACAGGTCCTTGAATGGCCGACAAATCTTCCGGCGACAAGCTTCTTTATTG
>Ga0070708_100000383_pt1 | contig 33373 bp, 19 predicted proteins | sample KBSK5503metaG_FD_65469 | JGI IMG/M metagenome (GOLD analysis project Ga0070708, IMG submission 65469) | Corn, switchgrass and miscanthus rhizosphere microbial communities from Kellogg Biological Station, Michigan, USA - KBS K5-50-3 metaG | ecosystem: Host-associated > Plants > Roots >... | reverse complement strand
TCTCGGGCTACAACTTCTGGCTGGGTAAGCTGAACCAATTCAATGGCAACTTCGTGAATGCGGAGATGGTCAAGGCGTTCATCACTTCAATCGAATACCGCCAGAGATTTGGCCCGTAAGAAGCGGCAATTTGGCAATTGAAGCCCAAAATGCCCTGATTGGGGCGATATTTTAGATAGACTTTGGAGCCTGCTCAGCCGTCTGATTGTTGGAAAAAAGTTGTGCTGGCTCCCACAGTTCCAAATGGTAGAACTTTGACACCTAGTCAGTGAGCGGGCTAAACTCGAAAGTGCCCTTGTGGGTGTTCTTAAGCAGCCGCGAAAGAGAGCCTCACTTTCGGGTATTCTTCCGTACGAATTTAAGGAGCAATCGAATGAGATTCGCTGTCGCCACTGTGATAATCGCGCTGGCTGCTATTATCACTTCAGCGCAAACGCCGCCACCAACTCTCCACATTGTGCCCGATGGTCCAGACCTTCCGGCGGACTTGTTTTACGGTACCATCAAGGTAAAGCCTTTACGCTTGCGCCCCGGGACCGTTACGCCCATAACGATTAATGACGCCGACTTTTTTGTCAGTCAGCAGTATGTCGACTTTCTGAGTCGCATGCCGGACCAGTCGGGTTTCAATTTCTGGACAGGTGAAATCACAGGGTGTGGTGCTAATGCGGCTTGTACCGAACTAAAGCGGATCAATGTGTCGGGAGCGTTCTTCCTCTCCATAGAGTTTCAGGACACCGGCTATCTTGTCTATCGCTTCCACAAGGCCGCTTTTGGCGATCTGTCGGGCAAACCCGTGCCGGTGCGCCGGGAGAAGTTTATTCCTGACAGCCGTAGCATCTCTAATGGTGTAGTCGTAGGTGCGGCGGGTTGGCAGCAGGTTTTGGAAACCAACAAACAAAACTTTGCGCTCGCATTCGTGCAGCGTCCAGAATTTCAGACCGCTTTTCCGGGCACCATGAGCGCAGCTCAGTTTGTCGATACGCTCGATGCCAATGCGGGTAGGGTGCTTTCGTCAACTGACACAGCCAACCTTGTTGGCATCCTCGGTGGAACACCTTCAGACCCAGCAAAGCGCGCTTCTGTGGTGCGTTCCGTTGCTGAGAACTCCAACCTGCAGCAGCGGGAGTTCAACAAAGCGTTCGTGCTGATGCAGTATTTCGGCTATCTGAAGCGCAACCCTGACGAGGGGAATGATACTGACTTCTCAGGTTATAACTTCTGGCTGGGTAAGCTGAATCAGTTTGGCGGCAACTTCGTCAACGCCGAGATGGTTAAGGCATTTATCCTTTCCGCTGAATATAACCAAAGATTCTAGGACTTTAGAAAAACAAAATCCTAAGAGGCTGGATTCCGGGTTGGATTCAGCCTCTTTTTCTATTGAGACCTGGACGCACCCAAATCATTGACATGCCGGGCGGTTCCATGTTTTAAGTGTGCCAAACGTCCGCACGTCTTACCGGTTTGGCGGTTGCCCGGTCGTCAAAGAAGTCGCAAAGGTATTTGTCTCAGGAGGCCCCGACCGATGTCCTCTCTTTGCTTCGCCCGCGAGAAGCGTCTTCGATCCGTCTTCCTCAGCGTCCTAATTCTAGGGATTGGCACGGGATGGTTTCTCGCAGATTCTCCTGTCGTATCGTCACAAAGCGTTCCTTTCAAGAATTTCGAAAGTCCCCAGGTACATCCACTCGCTTTAACTCCAGACGGCACGCGACTACTCGCAGTCAATTCCCCAAACGGAACGCTTTCAGTTTTTCAACTCGTCAATACTCCGCAGCCGCGTCTCACTGCGGAGATTCCAGTTGGACTTGAACCCGTTAGTGTTGCTGTACGCAACAACAATGAGGCTTGGGTCGCGAACTGGCTTTCTGACTCCGTCAGCATCGTCGATCTGGCTACGGGAAGTGTTACCCGGACTATGGACGTGGGCGACGAGCCCACTGATGTAATCTTCGCTGGTTCTACTCGAGAGATGGCTTTCGTCTGCGTTTCCGGCGGAGCCTCCCTGCTCGTGGGAACGCAGGTAGATAAATTGGGACATGGACAGATCAAGGTCTTCGATGCCGCCAATCCTGGATCGCTTCCGCAGACAATAGAAATCTTTGGCAAGCAGCCGCGGGCTTTGGCTCGAAACGCAGATGGCTCTCGCGTTTTTGTTTCTGTTTTCGAATCAGGAAATCAAACGACCGTTGTAAGGGAAGCAGATGTAACAGCTAACGGCGGTCTGCCGCCACCAAACCCAGCGCTTAGGACCGGTCTGCCTGCGCCACCGAATAGCGCGTTAATCGTCAAACGAGTCGGTTCGCAATGGGTAGACGAGATAAACCGCAACTGGAATTCTTTCATCCCTTATACGCTAGCCGATATAGATCTCGCAGTAATTGATGCGAGTGGCTCGGGCTTACCGTCTGCCCTGAGTTCGCAAGTGAGTGGTATCGGCACTCACATTGGCAACATGGCTTTCGACCCGACTCAGAATCGTCTCTTTGTTGCTAATCTTGAAGACATTAATCAAGTTCGCTTCGAACCGAATCTGAGCGGCCGCTTTCAAGCGAATCGAGTCTCAATTATTAATACTGCCGGTAGCGGAACACCAACCGTAACCGCCACCTCTGATCTGAACTCGCATGTTGACTTTAGTAATCCCGCGGGCACGGACGCCGAGCGCTCTCTGAGCCTGGCTCTGCCTGCCGACATCGTACGCAGGGTTGATGGGATGTTCTTCGTTGCCGCGACTAGTTCTGCGCGCGTGGGTGTGCTCTCAGCGGCCGGCGCCGTAATGGATCGAATCGCAGTCGGGCAAGGACCAACCGGTTTGGCACTTGATGAGTCTCGACAGCGTCTCTATGTCCTCAACCGTTTCGAAGAGACGGTAGGGGTTGTCGACATGAATGCGAAGCTTCAAGTCGCGCAGTTACCGATCGGTTTTAACCCTGAGCCGCAATCAGTGCGCGATGGCCGGCGCTTCCTCTATGACGGTTCGTTTTCGTCTCATGGCACTGTATCGTGTGCCAGTTGCCACCTCAATGGCCACCGCGACGGAATGGTTTGGGACCTGGGAAATCCGCTGGGCAACGTTGATCCCGTCTCGGTTTTCTTCCCTCCGAATATCACCGGTAACGACAACCTGCATCCGATGAAGGGACCCATGATGACGCAAAGCTTACGCGGCATCATTGGCAATGAACCCTTTCACTGGCGTGGAGATAAAGAGGGACTGGAGAGTTTCAATCCGGCGTTCGTCTCATTATTGGGAGGACAGCGGCAACTTACGTTAGGAGAGATGGCGGCTTTCAAGAGCTTCGTCCAGTCACTTACTTATCCTCCCAATCCAAACCAACCTCAAAGCCGCCGGGCGAACGAATTCCAGATTGGCTTTAGTTTCTTCAGCAACGAGAGGCTTGACGGCCACGTCGCTAATTGTTCCGATTGCCACCTGATAGTCGGTTTCAAACCGGGTACAGACAATAGGATCACACCATCGTTGTCTCTTCAGGAGCCGCAGTCCGTTAAAGTTCCCCAATTGAGAGGCATCTATCAGAAGGTTGGGCTCAACAGAACGCAGAGTACGCCGCAGATTACTGGTTTTGGTTTGACCCATGATGGAACTTTCGACACGCTTTTTAACTTCATGAAGGCGCCGCAATTCGATTTTTCTCAAACCGACCCCATCACAGCAGATAGTTGGCGCCGTGATATGGAACAACTAATCCTGCGGCTTGACTCTGGTACGCCACCGGCCATCGGGCTGATGGTTACCATTGATGCAAATAATAAGAGCTCATTCAATGTAACAAACCGCATTAGCCTTCTCATGCAACAATCGCAGGTCGGTAATTGCGACCTTATCGTTCATGGTCTCTATGGTGGCAGCCCACGAAGTTTTCTGTTTGCCAACGGCCAATTTCAGCCCGATAGCCTCCTGGAAGCGCCCGTGTCATTGCAGACGCTCCTCAATGCCTCAGGCGCTCGCGCGGAACTTACATTTGTCGGTGTTCCTCGCGGTGAGGGTCTAATGCGCAGCATCGACCTCGATGGCAACGGAATTCTCAACGACGACGAACCGCGAACGTCTGTTCAACTTCGTGGGCGTGTAGTCAATTCAGGTGGAAACGGAGTCGCCGGAGTTACCGTAAAGCTCTCAGGTTCTCAAGCTGCTTCGGCAATCACTGACGCGACAGGAAATGTGGTCTTCAATTTCATATCGACGACGGGTACATTTACGCTGGAGCCCGCGCAAGGGGGCTCGACTTTCGGGCCCGGGGCTATCACCTTCTCGAATCCTTCGCAGAATCAGTTGGCAGTCTTTACGACTCCCTTGGGTACAACATTCACTACTCCCTTGGGATCCAGTAACAACGTGATTGATACCGTACCGTCTTTCGTCACGCAGCAATATGCAGACTTCTTCGGTCGCGATCCTGATGCTTCGGGATTTGCGTTTTGGCAGAACGAAATCAATTCGTGCGGTGCAAACGCGGCCTGCGTCGAGGTCAAGCGCGTAAATGTCTCGGCTGCTTTCTATCTATCAATTGAATTTCAGGAAACCGGCTTTCTGGCATACCGAGCTTACAAGGCTTCATTCGGCGACCTCCCAGGCAAGCCCGTACCGGTCACACACCAGCAATTGATGACCGACGCGCAACGGATCTCACGGAATGTGATTGTTAACGTAGGTGATTGGCAATCTATGCTCGAGGCGAACAAGGTTGGCTTTTTCAACGGTTGGGTGCAACGACCCGAATTTCTCGCGCGTTATCCCGCCTCTATGGATGCGGCAACTCTCATCGATACGCTGAACGCCAACACGGGTGGCTCGCTCACGCCATCAGTAAGGGACACGCTCGTAGCGCAACTGAATGGCAATAACACAACCCAGGGCCGGGCCAGTGCCGTTCGTCAAATTGCCGAGAACTCCGAATTCAGCCGGCGCGAATTCAACCGTGCCTTTGTGCTCATGCAATACTTTGGCTACATGAGGAGAAATCCGAACGACCCACCAGACACAGACTTCTCCGGCTGGCAGTTCTGGCTCGACAAGCTGAACCAGTTCAATGGCAACTTCGTCAACGCCGAAATGGTCAGGGCCTTCATCATCGCAACGGAATACAGACAGAGGTTTGGTCCATAACAAATAACGGACTTTGGTCTTTGGGCTTTGGTCTTTGACCTGAGAGGCGGCCAAAGTTGAATTGTTGATCCCATCTGCCGCGGTTCGTAGTTCTCTGATAGTCTAGTCTGAAGACATGATCATCGGACTTGATGGTATCCCGCTCACATCGCTCAAGACTGGCGTCGGGCATTACACGTTTGAACTTGCGCGCGCTCTGGCACAAGCAGAGCCGGCTACTGAGTTTGACCTGGCCTATCCTTCCGCGTTTCCACCCTTCAGCTTACAAGAGAACGAAGAACATCTTCCCGCGAATCTCAAGTGCACACGTGTTCCGGTCGGACAGGTCTCTCGGCACTGGTGGTCGGTAGGTCTGCCTCGCTATATCAAACGCAGGGGCATCAAACTATTTCATGGCACAAACTATGATGTGCCGTTGTGGAAACGTTGCGCGACGGTACTCACGGTGCACGACATGTCGCTTGTTCTTCACCCGGAAAAACACCGCGGTCGCAGCGTGCGGCGGGCGCGGCGGCGACTGCCGTTGATGGCACGTTTGTCGAATGCTCTCGTTGTGCCGACTGAAACCATTAAGCGCGAAGTTTGTGATCAACTGCAGGTGCCCGCTGACAAAGTCTTTGTTGTGCCGGAGGCGGCGCGCGACTGTTTTCACCCAGTCGACTTTGAAGAGACGGAAGCTCAGCGCCGGCGACTCGGTATCGGCAGTAAGTTCATTCTTGCCGTCGGCACAATAGAGCCTCGGAAAAATTACCTGGCACTTGTCCACGCCTTTGAAGAGGTATTGCTGGCCCGGCCTGATCTACCCCTTCAGCTCGTCATCGTTGGGGGCCGAGGTTGGTCGAGTAATGGAGTATTCGAGGCGATTGAACAATCACCTTTGCGTGAGCGCATCAAACTCACTGGCTACCTGGGAGATGATGATCTGCGTGCTCTCTACTCTTCATGTCGTTGCTTCATTTATCCATCAATGTACGAAGGTTTTGGACTACCACCTCTGGAAGCGATGAGATGCGGCGCACCCGTTATCGCCGGGTCCGCATCCGCTGTCGGTGAGGTCACGGCCGGTGCTGCTCGCCTGGTCGATTCGGAGAGCACACAGGAAATAGCTTCTGGCATTCTTGAGTTGGTTGAGAACGACGGTATGCGGCGTGAACTTGCGGATGCCGGTCGTCGCCGGTCGGCGGAGTTTTCGTGGGACCGCACAGCCAGGCTTACGCTCGAGGTTTACCAGGAAGCGATAAAGAACAGAGAATCGAGATAGCTCAAGAGGGAAAGCGACTCAACATTGGATTAGAGGTTTTTAGCATGGCAAATTTGAGTTGTCAATGCAAAGGTTGATAGCCTTGGACCTTTAGCAGGGCGGCGCACTGGCATTTTGCCAGCTACTCAACGCTGACGGGAACACGAACCGTCGACGATCCCTTTGAGCTAAACCAGGAAACGCCCTCTTGCAACATATCCATCTCGAGAAGGTAATCTCCTGCAAGCCGGGGCGCATTCACAGTAAACAAAACCTCCATCAGCTCTCCGGGATTTAAATCACGCAGCAATGGCCCCCGACCGTCATCGTTGACGACGATCTTTCCTTCGCGGTCGAGCCAGTGGTTGCCAAGACTGACCTGATACGGCGAATTACCACGTTCGCGTGCAAGCCATTGTGAGTCGCTCACATTCTTAACCAACACACGAACGGTCACCTGCTCGTTAGTCCGCAAACGAGTTGGGGGATCTAAGACCTGCAATTCGGCGCGAAAGCCGCCGTCTGCAAGTGGCGTGTACGTTCGAGGTGTGCCCACTGCCTGATAGACCGTATAGGGCTCGCTTTCCGCCAACTGGTTACAACGCACACAGGTATTCTCAGTTGTGATGACAATCGCTTTTTCCGGCGCTCCCACGTCGGCAGGCGGCACTGAGAACTTCTCGTGCGGAATCTTCTCCAGCACTGCATACCAGAACGCCTGAATGTAGCCCGGGATAGGAGGAGCATCGACCAAATAGATCGGCTTTGACGCAGCAGCAGCAAGCGCCGCCGGAAGAATTTTAGTCGGATAGTCAGCATCGAAAAGGTGCCGCCGCCAGGGTGAACGAACACTCGTGTGGAAGTGCCATTGAAAGATCACGCCCTGTAGCATTGTGACCGCGAACACGGCGATCAGCATCGCGCGTCTTGAGCGGTTTTCTTTTTCAAACAGCCACTGGAGCGCCGGCACAGTCAGCACAATCAGAAAAACCGGCAAGGCGGCCAGCCGAAGCATATGGAAATATTCTTTCGTGAGTGAAGCAGGCACAATCGAAACGGCGAGCCCGTACAAAACAAAGAGCCACCACCTTTCGTGCCTCTTGCGCCAAATGACGATCAAGATACTCGCTACTGCCAGGACGAGAGTCGGCGCGAGCACCAGACCAAGGCCGAAGATAGTCGCAATCTGATGGGTGTTTGGATCGCCAGTGACGAGCATGCGCCAGGGGTTGAGATTTCCCAGATAGTGTTTGATGAATTCAGAAGCACTCTCCAAATAACCGCTTTGAGAGGTAATGAAGCTAATTAACGTGAAGCGCCCGGTGAGCGCGCCAGGATGGCGCAAATGAAAGACAAGCGCAGGTAGCAGCAGTAATGCATAAAACCCCCAGGTCAGCACAACAGAGCGCCATCGCAATTTTGTAGCAAACAGAAGAAGGCCGAGTGCCAACAGCGGACCAAGCAATCTGCCTATCGAGTAGGTGTAGGTTAAAAGCGCCAGCGTAAAGGCCAGACTAAGCATGTCGGTAATGGACCACGAGGTCTTCTCTGAGGCACGCCGCAAGCACAATAAGAACAGAACAAGGACGAGTGGATACATCGCAACTTCGAGCACAATACGGCCGAGCTCAAACAGCCATGGAGTCAGTAAGGCCGTTAAGCCAACCGCAAATCCTACTCGCCAATTCTTCGACAGCCGCGCAGCGAGCAACGCCAGCGCCAGCACAGTAAGTACTCCGAGCGTTGCGCTGAAGAGTCGTGCGACACGGATGCTGGGACCGGTTACTCGAAAGATGGTGGCGAGCAAGTAAATGTAGCTGGGATTCTTGTAGTCGCCGAAAGCTCGAAAGAAGAGCGGATTGGAAATGCCGTGCTCGTCCTGGCTGGTAGTTGCGATCAGATGGGCGTTGTAGGCGATTGAAGACTCGTCAATATAAAAGCCTGGTGGATTGCCGGACGCATTTGCGCTGAAGAGTATTCCCGCGAGTACCAGCAACGCGCCATAAGCCATGGCCGCGTTGCGGGAGGCGAATCGGCCATGATGGTCCCAGGACGTCCACATCGGTTGCGATTCTATTGGCCGTCCTCGCGATAGAGATAGATTGAATTGCCAAACACAGCCTCAGGTGTGCGAGTGCGGTACGCGGCGAAGAAGTTAATGCGTTCAGCTTCTGTTGGCCGGCTTCCGTCGCGATTCCTTCTGAGCGGGACGGTCGAGCCGTTGAGGAAACTTGCTCCGATGGCGATATAGTGAGTTCGTGGAATTTCAGCAGGTTCTGGTGGCAGCACATCAATGTAGTCGACACCGTAGTGATGCAGGGTCAAAAAGCCCCCCAGGAACGCACCCCGCACTTCAGTCTCGCCGCGGTCGCGCAGGTAAAGCGCCAAGGTGCGTGCATCGTCGCCCCACTCCACATTCGAATCAGACAAATACCACCAATGCGGTTTTGTTGAAGTAATCTGGTTCATGTAGCTAATTTGATTGGGATACGCCCGCACCGCTTCGATGCAGATCCCGCACAGAAGTACCACAGCAATGATGAAACCAGCGGGATGCGCGTGTCGAGAACCAATCATTCGGTCGAGCAATGCGCCTCCGAGAATGAACAGGAATGAATAGGCCGGCAAATAGTAGCGCACACCGATATCAATGTGTGCGAAGAGTACGAACAGAGTGTAGATTGCAAAGGGGACGAGCAGGATGAGGAAGCGGCGATCTCGTTTCACAATTAGGCCATGAGCAGCCCAACCGAGTGACGCAACGGACAAAAAAAGAAAAGGCAGCGTCGTCTTGAGAACGAAAGCCACGGGATAGTAGTACCACCAGCCGGTTTGGCTATACATGCCAAGTAGACTGGCTGAGTGTCCTTCATGGTTGTGCCAAATTTGAAAGAGTATTCCCATCACGAAATCAGCCGGCAGAATATAAGAAAGAGTTTGGGCCATCTGCTTCAGTGAAGCGAAGTTTGAAGGAAAGGCCTCTTGTAGCCAGAGAGTGTCAGCTTCAATGAGAGAACGGTGTTGAAAGAAGTATGCGGCGTTGATAATGATCAGGACGGTGAGAGTCACAACGGATGCATGAGTAACCACTGTTGAGCGCGGTAATCCTCGCCGCGCGCCACGCCAGAGCAATGCGAGAAACAATATAGCTATGATCGGACCCGCGATCAGCATTGAGAACTTTGCCAGAATTGCGATTGCCGCAGCCATTCCGAGCCAGAGAGCCCGTTTAAGCGTTGGCAGTCGCGCGTAGTGATAGATTGCGTAAAAGAGCAGCAGATAGCCGAGCGCCGCTGGAATGTCTGTCTGGACAACCCGCCCGTGAGCCAGCACTGTCGGCTCCAGGCTATACAAAGCGACTGCAAGAACTGCGGCACGCGGGCCAAACAGCTCGCGCGCAAATTGAAAGATCAATAGGCCTAAAATAACCGCGAGCGCAATTATGGGCACGCGCGACCAGAAGGAGATTGCCTCGAAGCGATCTTTGTTGTCTTCCCAAAAACTCTCCTGATATGCCCACTTTGCATCGGGACTGTAAGGCGTTCCCTTGATCTGGTCTGGCAGCGTTTCGTTTGGCTGGACGAAGAGTAGCGGTACAGCAGCAAGAATTTTAGCGAGCGGCGGGTGCTCATTGACGAGTTGGAAGTTGCCTGCGGCCAGATGGTAGTATGCCGACGGAATCATCACGATCTCGTCTATGGTGATGTTCTTGCGCGAGATGATCGCAAGCATCTGGAGAGACATGGCTACGAGCAGAGCGGCGCAGAGCAGTTTGGCGGCATTCACGAGTACAAAACTACGCACCAATGCAAAAGCGCTCTGCGGCGAGTCCGCGCCGGGTTTCGCAACCGCCAACTCTCGTTCCTGATTCAATGACTCATCCATTCAGCTCTCGCCCAAGATTGACAGCCAATCGCCTGGGTGCGTTTCTCGTCGCCGTCACGCCTTTAATCTATTTTTTCCCGGCAGTGCGGGGCAAGCTCGTCCTCGCGCCCGATGACGGCATTATTTTCAACGCACCATTACGTGCGGCGGCGGCAAACATCCTACGCGCCGGCTACCTGCCCCTCTGGAATCCATACATCTTTTCCGGGATACCGTTGCACGCCTCCGCGCAAGCCGGATTGCTCTTCCCGCTAAACTGGATATACCTGGTGCTCTCCGCGCCGGTAGCGACCAACATAATGATGCTTGCCTCCTACTCCCTCGCAGGGTTGGGAGCTTACCTCTACGCACGTCGGGCCGGAGCGAATATAGCGGGCTCTATCGCAACAGGTCTAATCTGGCAATGGAGCAGTTTCCTCGTAAACCAGATCAGTCATACAAACATTGTCCAGACGGCCGGCATGCTTCCCTGGGTGCTCTGGGCCGTAGATGGTTACGGGAAAACCGGGCGGCGCTGGGGAGGAGCACTACTCGCGATGTTCGTCGCCCTGCAAGCTTTTGCGGGTCATCAACAGACCTTCGCATATGCGCTGCTGCTTACATCCGCATACGCCGTGACCATGGCATTCGCGTCAAGGGAAAATAGAATCAACTATCTACGCTCAATCATATTCATCATTGCCGGATTCGTGTTGGCAGCGGTGCAAATCCTACCGACCTTCGAGTTGCTGCGCAACAGTCCTCGGGCCACGGCTACTTATGATTTTTTCAGTTCGTTCTCAATGCCGCCGCATTTCGTACTCACAGTTGTGGCGCCCTACTTGATGGGCGGCGGCGATGGAAAGATATTCCGCGCTCACTACCTCGGCCCATCTTTCTATAGTGAGTATGCCGTCTACATTGGCGTTACGGGTTTCATGTTGTCGCTGCTGGCAGTTTGGCTCAGACGGGATGCGCGCACAAAATTCTGGGCAGTAGCTGCGCTCGTTTGTCTGGTGCTCGCTTTCGGTCGATACGCTCCGCTTCGTCTTTATGAACTGATTTACCAGGTTCCTCTGCTGAACCTGTTTCGCGTTCATGCGCGCCATTTGATGGAGGTCGACTTCGCACTCGCAGTGCTCGCCGGACGCGGACTGACAGCCCTCCATGCAGCACGGCGCAATGCGTTGCTCCGCAGGAAGGCTACGCGAACCGCTTTGATCGCTGGTCTGGCTGTGTTGTTGCTGACGGTTATTGTGGTTACCCGGGGCCGTCCGAGCGACTTCACCCTCGGGCGACAAGCGCCCGTGAGTTTTCTGCGCGCACCAGAACTATTCATGCCCGTGGTTTTCGCGGCACTCGGCGCCTGGGCGATCTGGCACTTTGCGCGAGCACGTCGCGGTGCAAGTGTAATTCTGTTACTGGTGTTGGCGTTAGATCTCGCGGTCTGGGGACAGTCGAGTGGCTGGCGTGTTGTAAGTCCCGAGATGAAGTCAGAACTATGGGGCCAACCGGATACAGTGAAGTTTCTCCGCGAGCGGGTGGCCCAGGATGAAGGCAAAGGGGGCCGAATACTAACTCAGGACCAGCCCTTTGATCCCGATGTTCCTGTCGCCGCACCATCACCTGACAAAGGTTGGGTGGCAACTCTACAGCCTGATATCTACATGATGTACGGTATCGAGAACGCTGCAGGTTACGATGGCTTTGGCTTGACACGTTACAGCCAGCTCGCAGGTGACATGAAGGTTTGGGGTGAACTGGAGAATCCCGAGCGCACTCTGCTTGCCCCAAGCCGCGAACTGGACATTCTGAATGTCCGCTACCTGCTCACGAGACCGTTAGTTAGTTCGCCAGACGTTAGCTCGAAAGGCCCGCCGAGTCTAATGACGGTTCCTCCCTCAGCACCTGAGACTTATCCGCCCGCGATCAAGTCATATAGAGGGGAACGATTCGCCAGCGACGAACTCAAAATGCCGAGCCTTGGGCCAGATGCGCGCCTTTTGTTTGCGGTGCCCGCCGTTAAAGCAGATCGGATCGCACTCCTTACAAACCTCACCTGGTCCGTAGACCTCCCGGACCGTACTCCCGTCGCTCATCTTAAGCTGCGAACCGATGACGGACGAACATTCGACTACGACTTGCGAGTCGGAGTAGACACTTCCGAGTGGGCTTATGATCGGCCAGACATACGCAAGCAAATAAAAAGCGCGCGAGCCACCGTAGCCACGAGCTATGGGGTCGCTGATGCTCAAGGGAAATACCAGGGTCACACCTATATTTCTGTATTCAAGCTGCCAGAAAAGGCGACGGTAGTAAGTGGCGAGATCACAGTTACGCCGAACGAAAATGCTCCTGACCTCAGCCTGGGGTTGTTTGGTATTTCGCTCGAGGATGGTGACGTCGCTTTTCCGGTGCGCAGGGAATTGATCCGCAAAGAGTCAGGCTCCGGACAATTACAGCCAAGTGAAAACTCGTTGGAACGTTGGCGACGGGTTGCGAAGTTGGACAAGGTCTCGGTTTTCGAAAACACGCGCGCGTTACCCCGTGCGTGGCTGGCGTCTAATGTGCAGATACTTTCGGACAGCGAGATACTGAGTGTGATCCGCACCGGCGATATGCCTGACGGCAGCATCTGGGATCCACGTCAAACGGCGCTGGTTGAAGCGGCAGTCGATTTCAGCGGCGGTACTGTTTCGGACCCGGGCGGTCAGGCGGATCTGTTGAGACACGAGCCAAGTCGCGTCGTAGTGCAGACCGCCTCGCAGTCGCCCGCCATTCTAATGCTGAGTGAAAACGATTATCCCGGCTGGCGAGCCTATGTTGATGGCCGAACCGTGGAGATACTACGCGTGAATTACAACCTGCGCGGCGTAGTGTTACAGCAGGGAAATCACGTTGTAGAGTTCGTCTATCGACCTTATTCGGTGATGATTGGGTTGTTGTTGTCGCTATTTGTATTTGTGTTACTAGTGCTCTGGGCGGCTGGTTTTTTGTCAAGAATGAAGTTAGACACTCCAGCTTAGTAAATTCGCAGGTTGGGAAGGCGGACCCGCCTCAAGTTTGAATGCCACTCACCAACAAAACTAGATCACTCACCCATGAGCAAACTGCTTGGCCTCAAGTCGGTGTGAGGTTTGATTCATCGATTTACCGATGAGTGGCATTCAAACTTGAGGCGGGGACAGGGGTCCACCTTCCCAACCTGCAAATTGTCCCGGCTTGAGTTGCTCTTCAAACTTGGGAGGTGGCTGGAGTTGAGTATTTGGCTCTATTAAGGTATCAAGCGCATGTCATGACTGACGAAACCACTCGCGAATCTCTGTTGGCGAAACCGCGCCACATCGACAGTCTTGACGACTGTTACTTCTATCACACGATGGACCTGCCGGAATTCGGCGTAGTGCGCGGGCACTGGGACCTGCGCGGGCGTTTTGAAGATTACCTAAGCGGCGTTCCGGTCGCCGGTAAATCAGTGTTGGACGTAGGTGCGGCCACTGGGTTTCTAAGTTTCGAAGCAGAGCGGCGCGGCGCACGCGTTCTTTCCGTTGACATGAGCGATGTCCACCAGCAGAAATTCCTTCCCTTTAAAGACAAACTCTATTACCGCGATCGTGAGGCATGGGCCATGAAGTATGGCAAAGAGATCGAGCAATGGAAGAATGCTTACTGGCTTTGTCATCGGCTGCTCGATTCAAAGTCAGAAGTGTTTTATGGAAACGTTTATGACCTGCCCCGGGAGCTGGGACAGTTTGATGTGGCGATTGTCGGCGCCTTACTTGAACACTTGAGTGATCAGGTCACTGCCCTCGCCTCCATTGCGCATCTGACGAAAGAGACCCTTGTTTTAGTAACACCGTTGCTGCAAACCGAAGAGGGTATAGCGCGCTTTGAACCGCGGGCCAACAATCCCGAACAAGATTTTACGTGGTGGACCTATGCGATAGGAGTCTACCGCGAGGTGCTGGCGATGCTTGGCTTCCGCATCGAGCGAATCACCTACGCGAGCTACTACCATGAGTACGAACGGCGTCTGGAAGAGAGACCGACAATTGTGGCAGTGAGAGAGTGAAGTAGTTAGCTTAGCAAAGACCGAATGGCTTCGTATGTTTTTTGCTCCTTAGCAGCACGTCGAGAAACTTGTACTCAAGCTCTTCACTGGAACCGCGGGCGGCCCGCCCGCTCCGAGCACCGCAAGGTGCGAGGATCTCGCAAAGTGATCACCGTCCAAAGTTCTGTTCGCGCTGCGCGCTCACTGCGGGCGAGCCGCCCACGGTCCCAGTGAAGAGGCTGAGTGATGAAGCGAAAGTCGGTACTAAGAGTGTCCAGCAGGATTAGCTCTCGTCGACAGACGTGAGTACTCTTGTTTTCTGAGGATTACGATTCAGTAGAGCTTGCAGAAATAGCACCAGGGACAAACAAAGCGGCAGCACAAGCAACGCGGCTAGCGGATAGGAGCGCATCTCACCATGCAGCATCTGTGAGACATACAAAGCAAAAGCGGAATGCGGAAAGTCGCAAAGCATGGCCCCTTGCATTGCCCCAACCAGATTGATGGCAAACGATATCAACGCGCAGACCAGTACTATTGAGCCGGCCAACCAGCGCAAGCCTTTACGTTCAAAAAAACTAAATCCGATCAATCCCAGAGATGCGAACGGCAGTGCCGGGAGCAAATAACGCGGCCCGTATTGGCAGGTACCGTTTGCATCGATATTGAGAATGTATGCGGCAAGGGCGAGCAGCATTCCAAGGATTGCAAACCGTTCCCTTTGCAGGCGGCCTGGATATAGTAATAGTCCAACTAGCCCGAACCAGATGACAGGCATGTACAATGTCGACATTCGGAGATAGAAATTCAGTTTACTGAGAAAATTGTTCCAGTTCAGGTGAAGAAATGTGTCGCTGTATCTGCCGGCGATGTTTGGCAAGAGGAGTGGATTCCCAAAACAGAGAGCGTTATAAGCAAGGAGAGGAGACAGACCGATCAATCCACCGAGGATAAAGTAAGGAAGCGAATTCCAACGACGTAAGGCGACGAAGTAAAGCAGCAGGATTACCACCATAAAAAAAGGCAGCATCGAAGTCGTCACTGTCAGACCGAGAAACGCGGCTGCCCACACGGCCAGAGCATTCGTTCCACGCTCGCCCGGAGTCTTGCGTGAAATTCTAAGGAGAAGATAGAAGGCGAATACCAGAAAGCCAGTAGCTATCGAATCGTGCCAAGCAATACCTGAGTACGCAAAGGCAGTGGTACCGAGGGCGTAGATAAGAGCTGTAAGTAACGGCCAGAAGATTCCCCGCGATTCAGGAGTGAAAATAAGGGCGATCCGAAACACAGCTATCGCGGAGGCAGCAGTCACCAACGAAGCTGTGAAAAATGTAACGAGTGCGGCAGTCAGCAGATAATTGCTTGAATAGCTCAGACCCAGCGCGTGCAGCGGAAAGTAGACACAAGCTCCCAACATGAACTGGCCGGGTTGTTTCCCTGGATAGATATGCTCGTTGTACAGAAAAGCGTCTACAACCGGCTGCACCTGTAACAATTGAACGTGCGATCCTTCAAGGTAAAGATGATGGCGCTCTACATACGCTTCGACCCCTGCTTGCTGTAGACCGAAGGCGACAAGATTGCCGGAATTGATTGCAGCGCCATATGCAAACCATATGGTGAGAAAGAGGAACCACTGCAGACGAGGGAGCGATCTTCGCTCGACTTGGTTAGGAAGTGGTGGTCCAATCATTTTTTACAAGCAACAAGCTGCGGTTTGCTTTGGGAAGCTCTATTCCACCTCGAAGTGGATCAAAAGCGGTGCGGAGCCTTGCTGTTCAAACCAAGAGATGTGCTGATCGACAAGGTCAATCGTGAGGGTATACAACCCGCGACGTTCCGGCCCCGCGTATTCGATCTTGAGGTTCACTATTTCCCCTGGAGCGACCGGACGCGGCAGCGGTGGTTCGCCGTGAAATTCGCTCACGAGTGCTCCTGAGCTGTCGAAGACACGGACGCCAGGCATTACGATGCCATGACGATCGCTTTGTCCGGCAAGCCACAGCGTGTCGCCCGTGTTCTCGATGGCGAGCGGAAGGGCAAGCGTCTCTCGCGGAGCAAGACGCTCGGCGACGGGTGCAAGTAAATGAATAGACGCGCGCAAAATCCCGGGCCGGCGACTGTCGGGAACTGTCGATGCGGAACCGCCATTGGCTACCTTCTTGCAAAAAAGGTAGTGGTAGTTAGTCGCCAGTTTCTTGAGTGGTAACCGATTGCCCTCGAGAATCTCACGTTCGAAAAGACCGTTGACGCTTACATAGTCGCCCACAATAGCGAAGCCATTAGCGGCAAGCAGTTCTTGCAGATATTCCGAGTCGAAAGGTGATTCCAGCGTTTGAAATTCGCGCATCACGGCGCGCAATTCCTCCTCACTTGCAGAACCTGCAGCCGGGCGCTCGCCTTCGAGAATGAAGAGCAGACCACCAACCTCCAACATTTCACCGAGGTGGCTCAGCACGGCGCGTTCATCCTCAAAATGGTGCAGGGAGTCGTAACAGATGATCGCGTCAAACTTCTCCTGGAGAGGCGTGAGTTCGATGTCATGCACCGTAAAGTTGCAGCGTAGAGGAGTCTCATGATCTACTCCATAGGGCACGCGGGCCACTCGCTCGCGCGACATGTCTATCAGGTCGGAGCTTATGTCGATACCCTGAACTTCATGACCCAGGCGAGCGAAGTATTCACTCAACCACCCGGAGCCACAACCAACGTCAAGGATGCGGCTGTTCGGCGGTAGCGCGAGCGTAGTGGCGATGTTGGCAAAGTCGCAGAAGTGCCGGTGCATGTCTTCATCCATGCCTTCGCCCTTATACTTCGCCGGCTTATTGGCGATGTTATAGAAAGGCTTGGTGCGTAGATGGTGCCTGCGCTCTTCATCGAGACGGCTGAGATATTCAGTGGCCGCGCGCTTATAATCAACGCCTTCTATCTTCGCCAAGCGCCCGCGCGTGGAAGAGTCGAGCTTAGAATTAGCATGAGTTTTCGCATCTTCGCCATTTCTTAAAAGAGCAATCGAAGTGATTGAGTTGGACAAAGATGCCTTGCCATTCGAGCCAGACGAGCGGTTGTTGTTCGAGGCAAAGACCTTCACTGGAGTCAGCAAAGCAATCTCCTCGGCAACGCCGCGTAGAAAGTTTTCCGGCGCTGCACTCGCGCTGAGAAGTGCGACTTCGGGTGAGACCTCGGCGAGCAGTTTTCGGCGCGGCCGGCTCGCAACGACCGATTGGACAACCTCGAGGTAAGCAGCGGCACTGCGTTCAATCTTGTGTTCAGCGAGCGCGTAGCGTCGCGCATTCTCGCCGATGCGTTGCCGCAACTCCTGGTCTTCAATCAAGCGACGAAGAAAGGCGAGCAGGAGCGCGTCTGTGTGTGCGTCGAGAGTCACTTTGACGACGCTGTCAGCAGGCAGCTCGGCATACCAAGCGGCATCCGCGACAATGCAGCAAACACCACCGCTCAATATGCGACAGAGGCTCGCGCTGGTTTCACCCACCGTCCGTTCACGCATATTAAGCGCGATATCGGTGTTGACTATGTGTTGTTCAAATTGATCCATTGGCAGGTGGCCTGTGATATTGACGCGATCCTCCATGTCATATCGTTGGATTAGTTCGTGAACTTCGAAGAAAGAGTTTGGCTCTCCCACGAGCGTGTAACGAAAGTTGTGCGTCGACTTGAGGACGGAAAGGGCTCGCAAGGCATGTTCAATGCATTTACCAGGCGTGATCAACCCAAAATTGGCTATCTGCACTTCATCCTTCGAGGCTAAACGTCTTCTCCTCGCTGTTGGTGGCTTAACGGGCATCGGGATATGGAAAACCGTAACGCCGCGCGCAATCTCATTCAGGCGCGACTGGCTCCAACGAGAATGGACGATGACGGCCTCGGCACCGCGGACTATGCGTCGATTAAGAGGGAAGGCAAGCGGACGCTCGATGATTGATGGGGTGTTGCCGCGGGCAAGGGCCTGCGCCGCATCACGATGAGCTTTCTCTCCGTGACAAACGGCCACCTCATCAAGATATAAACGAAGATCACCGCGGTCCCTGGCGAGGCCCAGAAAAAAATCCTGCAAGGCAAAGTCGTGAAGCACAACTATACCGGGGTGTTCACGCATGACATCGAGAATGCCCGCATGGTACCGATGGTCGTTACCCATGTGATAGATGATCGCATCAAAGCTCGCAAGCGATCGCAGCGAGGAAGGATCGCGCTGGTAATCGTGAACAGAGAAGTGCGCGAGCAAATCACGGTTAGCCGGCTTGAAGCCATTAACGAAGAGCGTGATGTCGGCGCCTTGTGAAAGGTAAGGCAACAACTCTTCGCTGTAGTCAGCGATACCGGAGCGTTGTGGTCCGAGTGGACTAAAGTAGGCGAGTCTCATTACTTAACGTACGACCGTGATCTTCGTCCTTGCGGTTGGTGATCCTTTGTCACTAAACCAGGCGACCTGTTCCTGGACCAGGTCAACTTCGAGAATATAGTCGCCGGGTTCTTTCGGCGCTGTAATTGCGAGTGGCAGTTCCACCTCTGCGCCGGGCTTAAGATCTCTTGAGATCCCCAAGCGTCCGTCCATTTCGGTTAGAAGCTTTCCATCCTTATCGAGCCAGCGATCGCCGAGAGCGATGTAGAATTTATTATCTGGGCGGTCGTTCACTTCGCCGCCGCGAGCCCACCACACCACATCGCTCGCGTTTTTGGCTTTTACTGTGATGATCTCTTTTTGTCCTGCGCGCAGCTTTGTTGGCGGATCCGGCAGCGCAATTTGCGCTTTGAACGCCCTATCCGGCAGCGAGCCCGGTGTTTTGCTCCCGCCTGGGCGACTAGCATTCGCCGACGAAGCAGTATTTGACGCCAGCTTCGGTTTGCACGCCGTGGCGACGATACCTGTGATCATGACTAGCGCAATAAAAGTAGTCCTAAGCTTCATGCTTGAAAACGTTTCCTCTCAGTTATCAAATGAAAAATGAAAAATGATTACGGTTCGACACGAACTCGCAGCCTGAGCGTCTTCGCACCTCTTTCATAAAACCACGTCACGCCTTCGTGCACCATGTCGACCTCCATAAGATAATCTCCTGGCGTGCCAGGAGCAGTTACCAAAAGCGGCAACTCCACTTCGCCGCCCGGTTGAAGGTCAGACGGCATCGCAGCGCGGCCTTCACTCGCGTTAGCTAAAACGGTTCCGCCAATATCAAGCCAGCGGCCGGCGAGGTTCACCTGATATCGACCTTCTTTGTTTCCCACCGATGGCCATGTGGAATAGCCCAGGTTCTTGACCTTGAAACGGATGATCACTTTTTCGCCCGCGCGCATTGTCGCCGGAGCATTCAAGGCGGTGATCTGTTCCCGGTAATCCGAATCCGGAAATGCCGCGTTCATCCATGACGACTCAAATCTATTCCGTGCTTCCGGATCATTTGGACGCAGGACCTCGATCAGCATCATACCGATCCGATCGCGTGGAGAAAAGAAGTGAATATCCACGCTGGTCACTTGTCCAATTTCCAGTCCACGCACGACGATAGCCTGTTTGGCTGAGGCTAGTTCTTCCGTTAGACAGAGAGAAAACATATGGTCGCTCGGTGATTCTTCGATTGCTCGAATGAATCGTTGCCGGGACTGACGAGTATAGAAGTACTCAGGATGGCGCACGGAGATAATAGGAGCTCGCTCATTGAGCAGTGCTTCGATGCCGCTTGTTTTAACTGAGCTCTCGATCCATACCGGCACTCGATCAAACAGCATGCGTTCATCGGCGGTCAAAAACTTTTTTAGCGAATGATCACGAAGGATGAGTTTAGCTTCCTTAGCGTAGGCGCCCGGACTACTCAGCACAGTGGGCCGCGAGCCCCATTCAGCGCGCGAGACATAAACGCAGGCGAGGGTTGCTTGAGCAGCAAGAGTCACGAAAAAGAGCGTGGCGAAAACTGTCCGCCACTGCAGCTTTGCGCGCGAAGCGTTTCTGATCAAGACAGAGGCAACAGCGATAATCGTAAGACCGGCCAACAATTCCTGATATAGACCATAACGGCTGTAGCCGACGCTTCCCGCGCTCCACAGCAAGCACGAGGCCAGAAGCACAAAGCAGAGCGTGCGCGCTCGCGTGTCGCGCCAGGCTAAAACGAGTCCGGCTAGTGCGACCATAAATCCGATTGTCAGTCGCCCTGAGTAGACGGCGAGCTCGGAATGTCGTTCAGGCTCGAAAAAAATCAGAATTGGCCACCCAATCGTCTGCCAAAAACCTGAAGGACCCCAGCGATTGTCCCAACCGCCGTGGGTAGGCCAGTAAGGTGACTTGAAGAAAACATTGGCGAGTGGGAAGAGCGGATTTCCAGTGACGCGATAAATATATACAGTGAACGGAATGAGCGGAATGCTGAAAGCGATCAGAGTTGACAGGATAGTTCTCGGCACCTTACCAGGAGCGAGTCGCTCTTTACTCAGCAACGCTTGATAGGCGCATATCAGAACGATTGGCAGGGCGGCTGTGAGATTCGTCAGTTTGAAGGCCGCACTAGCTCCTATTAGCAGTGCGATTCGTACGTAGTTGGCGCTGCGGTCGCTGACCTCATTGGCCTGCAGAGTAAGAGACGTCGCCTCTAAGAGAAGCGGAAGAGCGAGCAGGTCTATCATGTAGGTGCTTACTTCGAATAGCAGGTGCTCAGCCAGAAGAGCGAGGAGTACACATGCCGCTCGCAACCATCGTCGATCGATAAAGGGGCGAAGAATCTTATCGCCAATCTGCGCGGCCCAGATGAGAGCGAAGAGATTCACGATCGTGCCCAGCCGATATCCCAGAATCATGCGACTCAAACCGGTCACGGTGTCTGGCGCAGGATTGTAAGGCCCGGGAGTGGGAAAGAAATCGCCCGGTGCGAAAAGAGTTCCGTGCAGGGAACGCTCGGCATGGAGCAGCCGGTAGTTGAGGACATCAAAGGAATGGTCGGGGAAGGCAACTCGCAGCGAATAAGCGGCGAGAAGGGGAAGGCCGACAAGGAGCCAAAACTCGCGACCAAATCTTTCCGGCGGAAACTGCTTCGTTGCGAAATAAAAGTACCAGCAAACACTGGCGACAAGAAAGCTCGCGATCCAGGCGATTGAGTTAACCTGGACCGCCCAAAAATATTGCCGCACAAAGACGAGCGCATACAAAAACACAAGCGCGTCGCCCAACTCTATGCGAGCACTCATTTGGATTCTTGACATCAGGCCGCGAGACCAACAAAATGCCCCACTCTGAAATGATAACTGCGAAAACCAGAACGACGATAAGGCGATCAGTTCGTCGACCCCTTTTCACCTATTGGTCTTCAGCAGTTCGAGTCTGCATTGCCGTACCAAAAGAGAGAGCAAAAGCTAACATTTCATAAGCTCAAATGCCAACCACTGCTGCAGAGAGTTGCAATCATGAGGTCAACAAGATCGTAACCCCGAGTGACCGAGGCCGACTGGCCGCCAGTTTTCTAAATTACCGAGTGGTGCGCGAACTTTTGATCGTGGTAGGTTTCTGTCTCTTTACTTCAGCTGTGACCTGGCCTTATGTCACTCGATTGCGCGATGCCGTCGTGGATCGGGGCGACCCCTATCTCATCAGCTGGATTCTGTGGTGGGATTATCATCAGACTTTTACCGATCCCTTGCATCTTTTCAATGCGAACCTCTTTTATCCCCTAAAGTACACGCTGGCGTTCAGCGAAAACAGCTACGGTATAGCGCTGCTATTCTTCCCACTCTACGCTTTAGGCCTCAAGCCGCTCACTGTTCATGGCATCGCTTTGTTCTTTGGCTTCGCGTTGAGCGGCTACGGTGCTTTCCGCCTGGGCCGAACGCTTACGGGCTCAACCGCAGTTGGCTGGATTGCAGGAATTGTCTTTGCCTTCGTGCCTTACCGCTTTCACTTGATGTCTCAAGTGGCATATGTCTTCTCGCCATGGATACCACTTCTCTTTGAGGCGCTGGTTTTGTATACACGCGAGCCGAGCAGAAAGCGCGCGGCCTGGCTTGGCTGCGCGTTTTTCATGAATGGTCTAACGACGATCTCGTGGTTCACATTCTCGCTGATTCCGTTTGCGATATTCGCCGCGATCCTTGCAACGCGATATGGTCTCTGGCGCGAGCGGGACTTTTGGCGACGTGGAGCAGTGGCGCTCAGCACAGCGATGCTTCTGTTGCTTCCATTTTTCCTGCCATATGTGATGGTGTCGCGACTCTACGGCTTCAAGCGCAGCATCGAGGAGATAAAGGCCAACTCAGCTTGGCCGATCCATTGGTTGTCAGTCGAGAGTCGAAACCGATTGTGGCGCACCATGGGAGATAACATTCCAGAAGGTTATAAATTCAAACTCTTTCCCGGTCTGCTCCCGATACTTTTTTCGCTGGCGGCGATGCCGAGACATGCTGTTGCGGCGAGGCGACCAGTTGATCTTTTAAGTGACACCGCTGCCGGCATCACTCAGGTGCGTTGGCTTCGTCGACTCGATACGCTCATCATTATCGCCTTTGCTGTTTCGATTCCTGCGATCGGTTTCGACCGCACAGATGCATTTCGGGGACTCTTTCGTCACCTCACATCAGAGGTGGTGCTGGCTGTCCTGACTGTAGCGGTACTGGCTCGGCTGTGTCTCGCATATCCTCGGTTCCTGATCAATTCCAGCGCGAACCTTGTCGAGACTCTTCGTTCCAGGCGACGCTGCGACGCCTTTTGGCTTGGCATGCTTCTCACGTTGACGGGCTTCTGTTTTTCACTAGGCTGGAATTTTTTCTTTTATCGTATTTGTTATGACCTGATTCCAATGTTTAGAAGCATGCGAGTGGCATCTCGGGGAGCAATACTCGCTTATCTTGGTCTTGCGTTGTTGGCAGGCTTGGGCGTGAAGCATCTCGCGGCGGTTTTGCCGGCGCGAATTCCGCGACTGCGAGCAAGTATCGTGTGCTCGGTCTCCTGTGCGTTACTACTGGCCGAGCTAAATGCCGCACCCTTACGTGTCATGCGCGGGGAGGTTTTTCCCGACGCGGTAACTCTGAGGCTAAAGCAGACGCCGATGCGTGGTGGCCTTGCGGAACTTCCTGCTGGAGGTGATTTCAACTACCGCTACACTCTGCGTTCCGCCGATCATCAAAAGCCAATGATCGTTGGTACATCGGGCTTCAACTCGCCCATCGAAGACCGGATCGAGGAGCTAACACGCACCGGAGCAATTTCGCCGCAGTTGATGGACTTACTCGAAACAGTTCCAGCTTCTTATCTTGTTATCGCTAACCAATCGATTGTTCCTGAGCGAAAGATTGATTACGAGGTGTTTTTGTCCACGTCGATTGCCGCGGGCCGCCTTCGTTTCATTAACCGCTTTGACGGCCATGACGATCTTTACGCTGTGGTGAAGAATGAACCTGGCGCCAAGAGTGAGGCTTCATTACCATTCGACCTGGCGCTTCACGATTGGGCCGCGAAAATTAGTGAGGATCCTGTTAACCTACTGACTCAGCCAATCAATTGGAGTCAGAAACTTTATCGACTCTACCTGGCGAGTTCAGGTTCGTTACCAAGATTTAAGGACTTTATTGGCGACTTGGAAATAGTCGGGCGAGGGGTGGTGTTGGGATCTGAGGCTCAAGAGCAGCAGTTCGAGAATAATTTTCATGGGCTTGCGGAGGACTGGATGAATCGCGAGACTAACTTGAAATTATTCGGCCGTCTGACCAACGAGCAGTACGTCGATCGCCTGCTTGGGAATTCGGCTGTAAGTCTTGATGCGGCGGGGCGTGAGGCGCTGGTTAAGGAATTATCGACCGGCCAACAGACACGCACAAGCACACTAATGAAGATCGTTGAGGATCCTCGCTTTATCGAGAAGGAAAAGTTTCGCTCGCTCGTCGTACTTCACTACTTCGGATATTTTCGGAGGAATCCTGGCGACCCACCCGACCACAATCTCGATGGTCTTAATTTCTGGATCCACGACCTTGAGCGTAATCACAATCCGGGAAAGCTTTCCGCCGCCTTCATGGAATCGATTGAGTATACAGAGAGGGGAAAGGCCAGCACTAGGTTTCAATAATCTCATGATTACGCAAACGGCAGCTGTTCAGCAGAGCCCGGAGAAACCCGAGTCTCGCGCGTGCCTTTCAGTGGTTATGCCTGTTTATAACGAGGAGGCAACATTGACGGATGTAGTGAACCGGGTTCTGGCCGTTCCTTACCTCCTGGAAATCATCATTGTTGACGATTGCTCGACCGACATGACGCGGGAGTTGGCACGTCAACTTGCCGAGATGTATCCACAGGTGCGCACTGTGCGTCATCCGCGCAACGCTGGTAAAACCGCTGCATTAAAGACTGGATTCGCGCTAACCAGTGGAGACGTGGTCATCATTCAGGATGCGGATCTCGAATATGATCCAGGAGAAATCTATGACGTAATTCGACCAATCCTGGACGGACATGCGGATGTTGTCTACGGTTCGCGATTTCTTGTTCGCCGGGCGGCCCGGGTTCTCTACTTCTATCATTATCTCGCCAACAAGTTTTTGACGTTTCTTTCCAACACGTTGACGAACCTCAACATGACTGACATCGAAACTGGTTACAAAGCATTTCGCGGCGAGATTATTCGCAATTTGGTGATTGTCTCGAGTGGTTTTGGGTTCGAGGTCGAAGTTACAGCGAAGATCGCGAAGTTGAAAACAGCGATTTACGAAGTACCAATCAGCTATTACGGGCGCACTTACAGTGAGGGGAAAAAGATCGGTCCGACGGATTTTGTGGCCGCTCTCTGGTTTGTTTTTCGCTTCAACCTGTTTTGTAGCCAGCGCGCTTCGTTTCGCAAGATTCCTGAAATCCGCAGGCCTAATGAACAACCATCTGACGCCCAGGAAAGTTAGCCAACGAATGGTTGCTATTCATGCCGCAGAGATAATCCGCTCTACAACGTGCGACCAGGAAAAATTAAAATCCTGTAACTTCGCTCGCGCGTTTTCGCCCATCTGCTTTGCCTTCTGGCGATCGCCGTAAAGCGTGTCGAGCGCTTCGGCCACAGCGCGAGGTTCAGGATCGACAATGAGGCCATCACGTTCGTGCTCGACGAACTCTGTAGCTCCGCCGCCATCACGCGCAACGACAACGGGCTTCTGCGATAACATACCTTCAAGGGTCACATAGCCATAGTCTTCATCAAAGGGTAGATAGCAAATGCCGAGCGCGTTTGCATACAACTCAACGATCTCCGGTTCATCCACGAAGCCCCGTGAGACTACACGATCACCCACCCTATGCTGCTCGATCAGTGACTGATAGTGCTTCGGGTCGCGAGAACTGCCGGCCAGGATGATCTTTACCGGCGTGCGCAGGTATCTGGCGGCCTCGATCAAGATCTCCTGCCTCTTTTGTGGCTCAAGACGACTTGGATAAAAGATGTAGTCGCCCTGCTCACCGGAACGCAGATGCTCCGCTCGCGGTGGTGGATGATAAAGCGGCTCACTTTCGATCTTGTTGTATTGACGAAGCCGTTGGGCCACCGCCTTTGAATTTGCAAACACCTTTCGTGCTTCCGGTATGAACTGGCCGTCGCAGGAATGAATCCACTCTCGAACGCTGGCTCCGTCAGCGTAGGTGGACAGATCGTCAAACTGTGTTCCCCACAAGTTATATGCTGACCGGTGCTGATGCATGATCCACAGCACCTTTCTCTCGTGTGCGACCAGGTATGAGGGAAACTTCATCCCGATAACCAGGTCAATCGGTTTGCCGTTCGCCTCGCTGAGATCCATCAGACGCCAAGCCAACGCCCCACGCATAATCTCGGCTGGTGGATACCATTTGAAAGGCAGGGCAATAATGTCAGCTGTGTATCCGGCTACGATCAGCGCGCGTTTGAGTCCTTCGACGTGCGCTTCGGCACCGCCAGAAGTAAAGGGAACCTGCGTAGTGCAAATAAGAATGTTGCGAATCATTGAAAGATGATGGATGCCACGGCCTTGCGCCGTGGAGTCTCATGCTCGCAGCTACAAAGAAAGCTACAAAACTCCCTAAGATGCCACGGCCTTGCGCCGTGGAGTTTCAGGCTTGATGCTTTTGGTAATGAGCTTCAGCCAGAAGTGTGAACCTCCACGGCACAAGGCCGTGGCATCCGCAAAACCCTCCTGACGTATTTTGTAGCCAGAAGCGTGAATCTCCACGGCACAGGGCCATGGCATCAGGTTGTGTTTTCAAGTGCCGATTGGATCTCGATATTGCAAACAGCCACAGATAACTCGCGGTCGTCGCGTGTTTCATCGGCCACTGGGCGCGGTTGCCATGTCCGGCTCGAACGAATCTCAAGTTGGTATTTACCCTCCGCAGTTGCATACAGCTCTTCCGAAACCAAAAAGCCCACAGTCAGCCAGCCGTAGCGAAAGAGTGAGAAAGCGCAGACACCGACACCATTTAGGAGAATCTCGAGACCGAGAGGATGCTCGCGCAAGTCGGGGATATGTGTAGTCAAATCGAGAGTAATTTTGGAAAGCTTACCGGCCCGGAAGTTAACGACTCCGCGACTGCCTATCCAGCGCGCCACTGGAGGTAAGATATTTGGCTCGTACCAACCATTATCAAACGTAACCTCGGCGCTTCGATCAAGACAAAAAGATTTCTCAGCCGCAGTCAAGGAACCCTCTGCAAGCAGTTCACGTCGATCGCGATGTTCGTTATAAAAAGACCCGAGCGGCACATTAGCAGCTTTCAGAAAAACATAAAGACCACTTTTAGGCAGTTGAATATGCAAATCGGATATCTTGCCAAAGACATAGCCCATTGCCATGTCGAAGGCGCGCCGTTCTTTGAAAGAAAAATTTCGCAGGTAGTCTAGAAAATCCGGTTCGAAAGGAAGGCCATACTTATCGGCCTGCTTGAGAAACTCCTCACTGCTGAGGCATAGCGTGTAGCGTGGTTCCCAGGCGACGTAGCGAAAGAATCTTTGAAACCGCGAGGCGTGTTCTTGTTCTTCTTCAAGGCCGACATGCCCATCGATCTCAATGAAGCGACGGAGTTCTTCAGGGCTCATGTTGTCATAACTCTGCTGCGTTAGCCGATCGGTGCATTCAATGCCGTGCATTGTCAGCCCGTCAGGTTTCAGGACGCGCCTCACTTCAGCGAGTACGGCATCCTTCTCCTCGAAGCCGACGTGGCCCAGTACATCAAGACTAACAACATAGTCGAAACTACCATCGGGAAAGGGAAGGTGGGGAAGTTCGGCCGCGAACGCTGCATCGTAACCATTACGATGCGCGGCAATTGCACACTCCGGAGACAAATCCACACCGGTGAGAAACACTCCCTTGCGTTTCAAGAGCGCAAGCATTCCGGCGCCGCAGCCCAGCTCGAGGACAGAAGAATCCGCCCGCACGTTATCGTAAACCCACATGGTCCTTGCGAAGCGGAGATCGAAACGATCCAGCGCCTTAAAATAACGAGGATCCAGCACCTCGTCCGAGACAAACTTCGTGCGGTAAAACTCGCCGACATCCGTAATTCCTGCGAGTCTGTAGAGATCGTTTTTTGACAGCGGTGACATACAGCTAAAGACACTGATTACCGGAAAACAGGCAGCTTTTATCAGGAGTCATTTGTCGAGGCGTCCGGCTAGTTTGTCTAAACGTGATTCAAGATCGCGTCGAGTGCGATCCAGCATCAACATAGTCTCGCTGGTTTCCAGCGAAAGCTGTTTGAAACAAACACGCTGCTCCTCAACCAGCCTTTCGTTGTGTTCGCGCACCTCTTGAACGAATTGGGCCAGTTGAGCGTCAAGCTCGAGTCGATGCAGGCTCTCCAGTTTGCCAACTAGCTCTGATAGTGCCGCAACCTGCCGGTTGAGCTCGCCTGTTTTCTGCTCAAGCGCCGCGCGGTCCGCCTGCCGTGCCTCGCTTTCTGCACGCACGTCCGAACGCAAGCCTTCCAGCCGTTGCTCTAGAACCGTTAGCGCCTCCTGCGTGTCCTTCAGCGCATGGTGCACGGCGGCGTTGAAATTGACTTGCTCCCATGTAAACCAGCGCATCGCGTTTTTGGCATGACCTTTAATCCAGAGTTCGAGGCGCGCAGCCCAGCCGCGGCGATCACTGACTACGGGAGGCAGTCTGTCCCAGGCGCGGGCAATCGTCGACAACTGGGTATCAATGCGCACCGCTTCTTGCCTGTCTTCAAGAAGTCCTTGTCCATTTGATGCCGTGCTGGAATGGCTCCCGCCGATCGCAGTAACCGCGCTTTGCCTTTGTCTGGTGTTCCGTTCTTCGTCTTCGTGCACCCGCTCGCGGATCTCGCGCAAGATGCTTTCGACTTCAGCGTCAGGCATGGCTCATGCTCTCCAGGCGCGATTTTGCTTCAGTGTTTTCGTTCGTCGCAGTTGCCAGATGGTCCTCATGGTGTCGCACGCTAGCGCTGGCGTTAAGATTGGCGACACCTTCTGTCACTCGCAGGCTCGTGACCCGAAAAAAGAGCGCTCCATCCACCCAGTCGTATGCTTGTCCTTCACGGCTGTGGACAGCCAGCGAAATTGAGTATTGGTCGACGCCCAGCCAGCAGTTGAACGCAAAGCTGAATTCCAGCGTAGTGCCTCGTTGTATCTTGCCCAGGTCTAACTGCTGCTCTTTCGTGTTGGTTCCATAGGCATGTATGCCGTGACGGTTTCGAATGAGGAAACCAACGATGGGCTCATCAACATTGCGCAGAAACCGCACGCTTGTGCGAACCAGCAACGGTTCACCGGTATCGATTACATCGATACGATGGTGCACAGGATCTGTAAGCTCCGCCCCCATAATCTCCGCGCTTCCGTCTCCGTGTCGATAGGTGAAACGCACCGGTGCGAGGTGCTGAACAGCCGTCTGCGTCGCTTCGCTCGTACTGGCCGTCTCCGCCTCATAAGCTTTCTCTCGTTCCATCACAATCTTCTGGTAGCAGTTGAGTACCTCTGAGGGCTGGCCGTCGACAACGACTCGTCCGGCGCTCAGCAGGATCGCTCGCTCACACAGAGCACGTACGGCCGCGCCGTCGTGCGACACGAATAAGATAGTGGTGCCACGATCATGAAGTTCTTTGATCCTTCGCAGGCAGCGGTGTTGGAAGACGGCGTCACCGACAGCGAGCGCTTCATCAATCACCATTATGTCGGGTTCAACATTGGCGGCGATGGCGAAAGCAAGGCGTACATACATGCCGCTCGAATAGGTCTTTACAGGTTGATAGAGAAACGGACCAATCTCGGCGAAGCGTTCAATGTCGGGAAAGAGCTTTTCCGTCTCGCGGCGTGAGAAACCCATCAGGGAAGCATTCATGAAAAGGTTTTCAACGCCAGTGAACTCCGGATCGAAGCCGGCGCCGAGTTCGAGCAAAGCAGCGATTCTTCCCTCGTACCACACATCGCCGTGTGTAGGAGCGAGGGTGCCGGAAATGATCTGCAATAGCGTTGACTTACCACAACCGTTCGGCCCAACAATTCCGACGGTGGTTCCTGCTTCAATCTCGAAGGAAATATCGCGCAACGCCCAAAACTCCTTATGGCGACGCAATCGCCCTCGAGTCAGTGATTCTTTGAGGCGGTCGCCCGGGCGCTCGTATATGCGATATTGCTTGGATACGTTTTCCACGCGCAAGGCGGTGGTCATGAGCAGCAATGTAGCAGACTTCAGCCAGAAAGATGAAACTACCGCATAAAAGTTCACCCGGCCGCAGAAGGTTTCCGCGGCCAGGTGATTGAGCTCTGGCAAGTTCAGTTTTTCGATTAAGGCCTAGCCCGGTCCAAACCGCTGCCTATACTCACTTGAACTGATGAAAGCCTTCACCATCTCGGCGTCGACGAAGTTACCGTTGAAGGCATTCAGCTTGTTGAGCCAGAAGTTAAACCCAGCGATATCCGGATCGCGGCGCAGGTAGCCCGCATATTCCATAAAGACGAAGGCACTGTTGAACTCGTTGAGTCCGAACTCCTCCGATTCCGCCACCTTTCGGAGCACCGTGGCCCGTGTTTCTGTACCGCCATTGAGTCCCGCGACAAGCGAATCGCGGAAGGCGTTTTCCGCTGGAATATTGCCGCGTATCTCGCCGCCGCCGAATTGTACAGTGTGGAAGTTGATATACGCGTGACCGGTCCGGATGTTCGTCAACTGAGCGGCCAGCGTCGTACCGTTACCTTCGGGAGCATCCCATTTGCCGCTGATCACGCCTCCGACCCCGCTGGCGAACGGCGTGTTTACAACATCGTTGGGATTGTTGTCATTAAATGGAGTACCGAAGAAGCCCCAAACCACAGGCCCGTTGGTAGTGGGAGTAACAGTCGGACTCGCGTGTATGTGAGCCGCTATTAAATTGTCATTCGTATCGCTCGTCTGCGAGCCCGTGAAGTCGATGTTATTGACCGTGGCCGTAAACGTCATTGCCGTTTGCGCAGCGTTGAGGCGAAACTTTGCCGTGCCGAACGATGCCGGCCTGGCACCTCCACCGCTGAGCGTCGGCGTCGTGGGCGGATTCTCCTGAGCATCCGTTAAGTCTGTCACGAAGAGCCTCACCTGACTGGGTGTTATCCCCGCGGCCGCCAGCAACGCATCCACGTACTGGTCGTTAGTCAAGCTTGCAGGGAACTTCTGGACAAACTGAGGCCGTGTCACGAAGTCGTTGAAGAAGGCTTGCTTGTTCGCTTCGAGCACCGCATCGGCTCCCACTGAAGCGAAAACGTAGTCCTTCTGGAGTGCCTGCGTATCACGTTCGAACTGCCCATAGAGCGGCAATCCAGGCGGAGGTGCAGCCGTCGGAGCGTTATTCACGATCCTGTTTGTCAGAAAGGCGAGGAAGCCAGTCCGCTGAAACTCGATGGAGAGGAAGAAGGCAGCCGAGACATTGACACGCCTGACCGCTATGCAATTGGAATCCGAACCACATGAGGTGATCTGGTTGACCCAGAAATTGAATCCTGCCAAGTCCGGCTCGCGGTTGAGAAAGTCGAGATATTGCTGTCTGACATAGAACTGGGCATCGTCAATCGGGTTTGTTGCCGGAGGTACCGAGTCGTTGTCAGTTATCTTGATCGAAGCAGAGTTCGGACTACCAAGACCTACTCCCGCACCCGTTGGATTACTCAGGAAGAGTCCAACTTGTTCATCGCCCTCGACGAATTTGTCGTCAACGATGAGTATGCGGACCGTCTTACTTGTTTCGCCCGGATTAAAGGTAAGTTTGCCGAGCGCGATCTCATAATCGCTTTTCTGACTGGCATGACCAGGCTGCGATACGTCGGCAGTATCAAAGTTCACTGTCGCCGTGCCCGATGCATCACCAGCTCGTGTGACGGTAATATCGATGTGGCCACTTCCTTCACTGATCACAAACTCATCCGTGGCAAATTGAATTAAAGAGGTCGCCGAAGCAGTGGTGGGTTTTAGCGAGCCAAAGAGACCGTGCTCCTCTTGGCCGATCCCCGCGGAGAAGTAGAGAGTGCCAGGATCGCCTCCGCCTGCGCCATTGCCGAAGGTGAGCGTCCACAGTTCGTTGATCTCGATGCCAACCCCTGCCTCGTTCTGAATCGTACCGAGAAAGGCGCCCGTCGTTGGGTTGAATGCGTGGATGCTCGGGTTGCCCTCGCCAAAGTTGCCGACGAGCAGCGCGCTGCCAAAGATGCCAAAGCTGGCCGGGGCGATGACGACCCCCCACGGCGCGTTAAGCGGGCCATTGTTGATGCCGAACGTCAGGTCCCGGACGCCATCGGTGTTGAACCGGCGCACGAAGCCGTTGCCGATGCCTGCTTCGCTCTTCCCGTCGGTGCCGACCTTTGCGTAAGTGACGTAGAGCGAGCCGCCGATATTCTGAATGTTGAAGGGGTGATAGACGTTACCTGCCGTCGTCGGGATGGTCGCGTCGACGAAACCTCCGGTGACGGTTGTCAGAGCGTAGTTTGGGTCGTAGACGTCGATATTACCGTTGGCGAAGTCTGCGGCGTAGAGTCGGTTGCCTCCGGCATTGGATCCGATGGCGAGTCCGGTATAAACGTGGCCGGGATGGCTGGCGGCGATGACTGCTGTCGTCGAACCAGCTGCCGGCGCGTTTGGGTTCCAGCCCGTGATGTTTCCCGTGATCGAGGCGAAGATGAAACGTGCGGGGCAGGAAGCGACGGCACAGGCTCCGGGGAGAACGAACTCACTTGTCCCATTGGCAACCGTCCCTGTTGGCAGACCGCCTGGTATCGTTACCTGAAGGGAATTCTTGGTAAGAGGACTGCCGCTGACGTCGCCGCCGTAGAGCGTAGCCGTGCTGGTGCCGTTATTGGAGACCCAAAAGGGACTGCTAGCCGTCATCGTGATGCCCCATGGGTTTACCAGCAACGGGTCCTGTAGGTTCGCTAAGCCTGGGACGTCTGAGACGAAATTCGTCTGGCGATAAGCCGAGCCCGGAGCAACTATGGGAATATTCTGTTGTTGGACGTCGGCTTTGTGTTTTGCTGGAGCTGTTGTCAAAGCCGGTGCAGCCCCGGTCAGCGGAAGCATACATAGATACAGAAGGAAACTTAGTGAAAGGCTAACGAATGTTCTTGCCGGGCGTCTTCTTGAACGCATGTGAAGCATTTGTGTCCTCCTTGGAGACAGGTGTAGGGTTCTCTATTTTTTGATTCCTGTTTCAGCCAACCGTTGGGAAAGAATTAGACCGGTAGTTGACACGTCAACAAAAAACGGGGGAGATAAATCGTAACCGAGGGATCAGAGTGATTTGATTGTTTCTAGCGGTGCTTTCTGCATTCACTTTCTGCATTCAGAGGACACCGCGTTAGACACATTACTGCGTTATGAAGACTATGATTACTGAAACGGCAAAACTCTAAGCTTTGGGAACAGTTGCTGTCAAGATTTTTTGTGCTGTGACGCTATTAGAAACTGATCCTATGGGGACTCCGAGGCTGAGAGCCCGAAACTAGGGGCACAGCCCACGCGCTCCAGCCTATTAAGCGGCGGGGCAGAAGAGACTGTGTCAAAACTCGGATGGCAACGATATGGCCGCTGTGTGGATACACAAAGTCAGAACCGGGAGCGGTAGCGACCGGGTCGTTTCCGTGATGCTCAACTACTTCCGGCCACA
>Ga0070708_100000382_pt1 | contig 33394 bp, 17 predicted proteins | sample KBSK5503metaG_FD_65469 | JGI IMG/M metagenome (GOLD analysis project Ga0070708, IMG submission 65469) | Corn, switchgrass and miscanthus rhizosphere microbial communities from Kellogg Biological Station, Michigan, USA - KBS K5-50-3 metaG | ecosystem: Host-associated > Plants > Roots >... | reverse complement strand
CGCAGGCGCACGCACGGTTATGGTTAACTCTGCCGAAATCAATGGCACTCCCGGCCATACCAATCATCACTTGTTAACGGATGTGCTGCGCGGTGAATTAGGTTTTCGTGGGTTCGTTGTTTCTGACTGGGAAGACATCAAGAAATTGGTCAGCGTCTGGCGCGCGGCGCCCGATGAAAAAGAAGCTACGCGTGCCGCGGTGCTGGCGGGCATCGATATGAGCATGGTACCCAGCGACTACAGCTTCAGCGATCTGTTGCTTCAGCTTGTTAAGGAAAACAAGGTGCCCGAGTCGCGCATTGATGAAGCAGTGCGTAATATCCTGCGCGTCAAGTTCGATCTCGGTTTGTTTGAAAACCCAATGCCTAGTCCTACGATGGGGTTTGCAACCAGCGAATCGCGACAAACGGCCTTGCAGGCGGCGCGCGAATCAATGACCTTGCTCAAGAACAACAACAGTCTCCTGCCGCTAGCCAAAGATCGCAAAATTCTCATCACCGGACCAGCTGCAGACTCACTCATTTCGCTGAACAATGGTTGGACCTACGTCTGGCAAGGTAACAACGAATCGCTGTATCCGAAGGACAGACAAACAATTCTTCAGGCAATCAAAACGAAAGCGGGAAACAACGCGACGTACGTTCCTGGAGTAACGTTCGACAAAGAGGTTGATATTCCAGCAGCTGTAAATGCAGCGCGCGACGCTGACGTAGCAGTTGTGTGTGTCGGTGAAAGCTCATACGCCGAGACTCCCGGAAACATTACTGACTTAACACTAAGTGACCCACAACTGAAATTGGCCCAAGCCATTGAAGCCACAGGTAAGCCGGTGGTGCTGGTGCTGGTCGAGGGTCGCCCGCGCATCATTAACCGCATTACCGATGGCGCTCAAGCCATACTCATGGCCTACAATCCCAGCAATGAGGGAGGCACCGCAATCGCCGATGTTCTTTTCGGTGACTACAATCCCGGCGGCAAGCTTCCCTTCACTTACCCAAAGACTCCAAATAGCTACCTCACCTATGATCACAAACTGTTCGAAACCCAGGAAACAGGTTTTGGGAACGCGTCTTTTGGTCCCCAGTTTGAATTTGGTAGTGGCTTGAGCTACACAACCTTCAAGTACAGTGATCTGAAACTCAGCTCAAAAGACGTGCAGGCGAATGGCCAGGTTAACGTTAGCGTGACCGTGACGAACAACGGTAAGCGAGCGGGTACCGAGACAGTCATTGTCTACTTGCGCGACGAAGTGGCAACGCTCACGCCGCCAGGCAAACGAGTAAAGCGTTTCGCCAAGATCTACCTCGAGCCGGGCAAGAGTCGCACTCTTACTTTCACGGTGAAGCGTGACGATCTTTCCTTCATCGCCAGTGATAACAAGCCCACCGTTGAGCCTGGAGATTTCACCGTGATGGTCGGCGGGCTGAGCGATAAGTTCACGCTACATTGATTGCCACAGTAATTGAGAACGACCTGGTAAAAACTGACTGTTGGTCCAACCCAAGCTCTTCACTGGGACCGCGGGCGTCTCGCCCGCCTCAATGTCGAATGCCACTTCGTTTTGCATTGAATAGTCTACTTACTTTTGATTCAAGGCGATGCTGAGGCGGGCGAGACGCCCGCGGTCCCAGTGAAGAGCTTGAGTGGTAGGATCGAGATCGGAGGATCAGTGAAGGTCTATCAGCGAAAACAAATACTCTTGTTGGCGTTGGTCCTGTTCAGCCTGAGCACTGCCGGCGTGACTAATGGCCAGCAGAGATACGTCTCGACACGTGGCAAAACCTTAATTGCGCCGAATGGAAAACCGCTTCTTCTCAAAGGTATCAACCTCGGCAACTGGCTGGTGCCCGAGGGTTACATGTTCAAGTTCAAGACTGCCAACTCGCCACGACTGATTTATGAACTCATCAATGAGTTGATTGGTGAAGATGAGGCGCGAACGTTCTGGCGGACTTATCGCGAAAATTACATCAGCGCAGACGATATCAGGTTCATAAAGCAGTCCGGGTTCAACTCCGTTCGCGTTCCTTTCAACTATCGACTGTTCGTTTCCGAAAATCAGCCGGTGAAGTTGGAGGGCGAGGGCTACGAGCTTTTGGATCGGGTCGTCGGTTGGTGTCGGAAGGAAGGTCTTTTTGTAATCCTCGATATGCATGCGGCGCCTGGCGGACAGACGGGAGATAACATCGATGATAGTTGGGGCTACCCTTTCCTGTTTGAAAGCAGCGACAGCCAGCAACTGACGGCCAGGATCTGGCGCAAGATTGCCGCGCGTTACCGAGACGAACCAATCGTTATCGGTTACGATTTACTGAATGAGCCGATTGCGCATTACTTCGACTCAGCTGTCTTGAATCCGAAGCTCGAACCTGTCTATCGCAACTTCGCCTCCGGAATTCGAGAAGTTGACAAAAACCACATCATCTTTCTCGGGGGCGCGCAGTGGGACACGAATTTCAAAGTTTTTGGACCACCCTTTGACGACAAGCTCGTTTATACCTTTCACAAATACTGGGTGGATGTAAACAAAGACGCAATTAAGGAGTACGTTGACTTTCGCGACAAGTACAACGTGCCGATTTGGATGGGAGAGTCGGGCGAAAATACCGACGAATGGATCACATCATTCCGATCCTTGCTCGAACAGAGTGAGATAGGCTGGTGTTTCTGGCCCTACAAGAAGATCGACGCTACGTCCTGCGTCGCGTCCATTAACCGGCCCGCCGATTGGGACGCTATCATCAATTTCGCGAATGGTCCGCGCACAACGTTTGAGGAACTGCGTAAGAATCGTCCCGCGAAAGAAAAGGTCCGGCGTGCGCTAACTGGTTTGTTGCAGCAGGTCAGGTTGGCGAATTGCAGGATCAACCAGGGCTACCTGAATGCGCTCGGCTTGGGTCAGGCTTCAAGTCGCTGAAACCCGCTTTCCAATTTCACGACGCACCCGGTTCTCCTTATTCTCCGTGTCTCGGTGGTGAAATGGTTTTCGGCACTTTGATCTCCACGGAGGCACTGACAACACGGAGAATGCAGGAAGACAATCTCAAATTAGGAGACTACTGCCTCTTCATCTGGCTTGAATCTCCACCGACGCCGGAGTCAACCCGGCCGCGTTGGCCTTCAAGACGATCCTTCCTGCCTTCCCCTTTGACTGAATGATAGCGAGGCACAGCCCGTGAAAGGCCTTTCGATGATTTGCCTTGAATGACTCATGGCTGATCTGGCTGCCATTGTCCACACCTGCGAGTAAGCCTTCCCCGCTTAACTGAAAGTCAACAAGATTGTCCGCGTGCGGCACAACAATGCCATTCCTATCTACGATCTTTACGGTAACGAAGGAGAGATCGTTCCCATCTGCCTTTATGTTTCTGCGATCTGGAACCAGGATGATTTTAGCCGGCTGCTCCGCAGTTCGTACTTCTTCCGTCAGCACTATTTTGCCATTGTCGCGTCCCACGGCTTTCAGCGTGCCAGGCTGGTAAGGAATGCGCCAAAGCACGTGAAGATCATCGCCGGTCTTTCGCTTAGTACCGAGTGACTTGCCATTCAGGAACAGCTCGACCTCGTCGCTGTTGAAATAGGCCCACACATCCACCGTGTCGCCTTGCTTCCAGTTCCAATGCGGGAAGATGTGAAGTACAGGTTTGTTGGTCCATTCGCTCTGGTACATGTAATAGACGTCTTTGGGGAAGCCCGCCAAATCGATGATCCCGAAATATGAACTGCGCGCCGGCCATGGGTAGGGTGTTGGCTCGCCGATATAGTCCCACCCGGTCCAGATGAACATGCCGGAGAAGAAGTCGTACTTCTTCACTACCTTCCACGTTTCTTCGTGGGTTGAGCCCCAGGGCGCGCTGCAATTGTCATAGGCCGAACAGGAATAGTCCGGGTTGCCGTCTTTGAAAGGTTTATCCCACTTGGCCGGCCAACGACGAATAAGATCCGAAGGCATATCGTAGCTACCGCGTGTCTGGAGTGCCGACGTGGTTTCGGTCCCGATCAAACGTCGCCCGGGAAACATTTTGGGAAAGTCGGCTATCCGAGCATGCGCGTAGTTGGTCCCAACGAGATCGAGATCGCCTGCGGTGATCAAAGTGTTCTGATCACTGACAAAGTTACAGGCGGAAGTGATCGGACGCGTTTTATCCAGACCTTTAACAATCTCGGACAACTCCTTGCCAATCACTCCGGCGGCGGGATTGCCTCCCCACTGTTCGGGAATCTCGTTACCAATGCTCCAGATAAAGACACTCGGATGATTGCGATCGCGCAGAATCATGTCTTCCAGATCGCGCTTGTGCCACTGGTCCCAGTCGAGATGATAATCAAACGGTGTCTTCTCCTTCTTCCACATGTCGAAGGCTTCGTCCATGACGATGAAGCCGAGTTTGTCGGCCAGTTCTAGTAGTTCAGGCGCAGGTGGATTGTGCGACGTTCGAATACCGTTGGCGCCCATCGCCTTCAACATCTCGAGCTGTCGTTCCAAAGCGCGTGTGTTAACGGCAGCGCCGAGTGCGCCAAGGTCGTGATGATCGCAGATGCCTCTAATCTTAACGGGCTTGCCGTTCAGGATGAATCCCTTGTCGCTGTCAAAAACGAATTGTCGAATACCGAATGGCGTCTCATATTGATCGATGATCTTGCCGCCCTGGTGTAGTAGTGAAACCGCTTTGTATAGGTACGGCTGTTCGAGTGACCAAAGTGTTGGTCGCTTGATTGTCAGTTGCTGATCCGTCTCTCCGCCCGTTCCCTTTCGTGCAATGCCTTTCGCAACGTCCCGGGTTATTTCCCGGCCGGACGCATCGAAAATGATCGTAGACAAACTCAAGGGCGTATCGTTTTGAGAATCGTTATGCACATTTGTCTTGATTACAATCCTGGCGGCTTGTTCACTTACGTCGGGCGTCGTGATGTACGTTCCCCAGTGAGAAACGTGCGCGCCGTCGATTGTCGTAAGCCAAACATTTCGGTAGATTCCGGAGCCTGAATACCAACGTGAGTTGGGTTGCTGCGAGTTATCGACCTTGACGGCTATCACGTTTTTTTGCGAGCCGTAATTCAGATAGGGCGTTAAGTCGTATTGAAAGGAGCTGTATCCATAGGGGCGCTTGCCAAGATAATGGCCGTTAATCCAGACCTCGCTATTGCGGTAAACACCATCGAAGTCAACAAGGACCTTCTTGGCTTTCGCGTTATCAGGAACACTGAAGGTCTTGCGGTACCAGCCAATACCGCCCGGTAATGCGCCACCGCCCGGCGTAGCTGGATTTTTTTCGTTGAACTCGCCCTCGATGCTCCAATCGTGAGGCAAGTTCAATAGCCGCCACTGCGAATCGTCAAGCTCGAGATTCTGTCCGCTCCCTACGTTGCCCAAATGAAACCGCCAACCGTCATTGAAGCTTACGGTCCTGCCGGGCCGCGGATTGGCGACGGCGTAAGAAGCTGAAAACAAAAACAGCGCGCAAATTACAATCAGACAATCTAATGATCGCTTCATTTTCTACCACGCTCCATTCGGAAGGTTCTTATGTTTTCGTAGTGTCATAGTTTGATTTTCGGCCTCTGCACGATCTCTGCGTCCTCAGCGTCTCGGTGGTGGGTTGAATGACAAGCACGCACCGCGGATAAGCTGAGGACGCAAAGACTGCGCAGAGGGTTGAAATTATGGACATTACCCTTTTGTGACATCAGATCACGGTTCTGTACTGAACGCTATTCCGACGCTCGAGCGCGTCCGCTCCCGTTCTGACACGACTTCACGGTACGAGTTCAAAATCTATCCAGTTAATCGACGTGTTGTACTTACTGTCGGCAAGTAGATCGGTAACGCTCACCTCAAGAAAATATGCTCCCGGGCCTTCACTCGAGCCGACCTGCACGGTGCCCGCCGTCGCTAATTTTGTCAGGTCCGTTTGGCCTTTTGCATCCAGAGGCAAAACCTTGCCCGTGTAGATCAATTTGTCGTCGCGAAACAACCGAATCTGAGTTTGAAGTCGAGGCTGGTGAGTCTGGTTGTCGAGTTTGGCGTTGTATATCAAGTACGCAAAAGTAAGCAGCATGCCCGCGCGCAAACGACGCACGGCTGGACCAGCCTGCGGATCGATTGCTTGCGTGGCTGAGCCTGGCCCAGAAGCCACCGTTGAAGCCTGACTGCTCGCAATCGATTTTGGATCGAGGCCGGCGAGAACGATCCCTGACAAGGCGAGTCGGCCTTTCTTCAGATCCGGAACCTCAACAAACTCACTTGCCGAGCCAATTCGTTTGGAGACTGCGTCGCGCACGGCAACCCGCAGCTGATATGCACCAGCCTTCTTAATCGGCACACTAAGAGTGTAGACCAGCCCGTTCTTCATCGCCTGACGATAGGCATCCTCGCGAACGCGCATTGTCTCTGCACGTCTATATTTGTCTGCGACTGCTCCCACGTCGGTAAAGGTGACAGCCAATACTTCAAACGAAAGCTGGTGCCAGCCATCTGGGGCATCAGTGAAGGAAAGGTCAGCTCCTTCAATGTGCATCAGTGCACGCATTACGGTTCCCTTCTGCGATTCGCTACCGAACAAGGAAGTAAGTCGCAGATGGATGTCAGGAGAGGAAAAGGGCGAGACCAGAGCCTCCAGCAGATTTTGTTCATCCGTGTGTGGCGTTGCCCGAATCTCTTCATCTGTGATACCGAAGAAACCTGTGCGGGCGCGAACTTTTAATCCGGGTCGCTTCACTTTTATTGTCAAATGGTGAAAGGTCCTGTGTCCACTTGCGTCAAACGTCGAGTCGTCGGGCCGGTAGGCAAGCAGATAGTAACCACGCTGATCGTCGAGCACCTTTCCGATACCCACGGCGAGGTCGTTGTTATCGTGAATGAAGAACCCGCCGGTTTGCTGAGCCAGGTAGTTCAGACCGTCCTGAGAGTTAAAGAACTCGGTATGGCGATCGGTCAACCGACCTTCGATTTGCTGCACCGATTGATCGTTGGTGTCGTCCGCGGCGGTGAACCCAAGCGTTTGCAACCCGCGTGCGTCCATCGTGTAGATCACCACGGAGGCGCGATTAGCAAAATCCGTAATCCGGCGGAGGAGTTCCAGCACTCCGTTGACTTGCGGGTCTCGGTTTCTTCTTGCGTCCGCGCTGCTACCGTTCTCGCCACCGGAGGTTTCACTCCTGACCCGGTTGAATATCGAGATGCCGTCAGAAACCATTACCACTGACTTCCGGCCGGGCAGCTTTCTCATCCCCTGAACGACGAACCTGAGCGCGCCCAGTGTGCCGACAGAAAAAACATCCTGACGAAATTGTTCGAGGTCGTTGCCGCCGGTTGATCCAAACGCCGGAATGGGGCTGGGCACCGATGCCGCGGCGCGAGCGCTGAGCCGAGCCAGCGGATCAAGATCGATTGGATCGAACGTGCTGACCTTGCCCCGGCCAAACGGATACCAACGCACGCGCTCAATTACGGCGTAGAGCTGTCGTTTGTCGGCTGTAAATTGTTGCAGCGCTCCGGTACCCGCGCTGGTGCGAATAATAGCCGCGAGGTCGCCTGGTTGTAGTTGTTCATCAACGAATTTCTTTAGCGCCTGACGGACATGCACAGTGCTTTCAAACGAAAGTCCGAGATCATCGACGACCAGCGCAATCGTCCGACGCACTTGTTCCGGTCGTAGCTGAACCGGCGGCGCGGGCGTCGGCTGATCCACTTCATTCTTTGCCTTCGGCGCAGCCTCGATTGCACTCCTGGTTGACACGGGAGCGCTCGTGACATATGAGAGATTGGAGATCTTCTGAGGTCGGCCGTCTTCGAGAACTTCAAAATCCTGTTCGCTTAGATCAGTAATTTGAGCGCCCTTTTTGTCTGTGACAACTGCATCAACCTGTACCAGGTTCGCCGTAATCCGAACCACGTCATCTTCCCCCTGAACGGCTGGTTCCTGGACTGGCGGAGAGCTTGGAGTGGCCCTGGGCGTGGCTTTCGGTTCTTGTGCTGTGACGGAAGAACAAATTGCTAGCGTAAGCACTAACGATAATAAACTTCTGCGATTCATAGAAAATTCCTTCGACGACAGGTTCCGCATCAGCTATCGCAGCGAACTCACGAATGCTTACGGCATCGACCTCGCCGACAGTGCCCGCGCCCTCTAGTCAATATTAAAGCTCGCGGTCAGGCGTATGTCTCGCGATGAACTTCCAACGAGCACTTTGAACTGACCAGGTTCGACTATCCACTTCTTTTGATTTGGGTCGTAGAAGGCAAACGATCGCTCGTTAAATTCGATCTTTACGGCCTTCGACTGCCCCGGTTTCAGCATCACTTTCTCGAAGCCCTTCAGTTCCTTGATCGGTCGTTCTACCGACGCCTGCACGTCCTGAATATAGAACTGCACTACCTCGGCGCCCTCGCGGCGACCGGTGTTCTTCAATTGCAATTCTACCGTTAGCGGATCGCCTGACCTGATGTGGCTGCGGCTCAACCTGATATTGCTGTAGTCGAAGTTCGTATAGGAGAGACCGTGACCAAAGGGAAACTGCGGTTCGACGTTGTGCTTGTCGAAATGGCGATAGCCGATAAATATGCCCTCGGAATATTGTCCTTTTTCAGAAACTCCGGGATATTGCTGCGGACTGGAAACAGCTACATCCTGACGGGCCCGCGGAAACGTAAGCGGTAGCTTGCCTGATGGATTCACGACTCCGAACAGCACGTCGGCAATGACGTTCCCGTCGTCCTGTCCTGGATACCACGCCTGGACAATGGCGGGCGCACGGTCAGCATATTGGTTCAAAAGCACGATGGAGCCCGTGTTGAGTACTACGATTGTTCGTTTATTAGCTTCCAGGACTCCCTTAATCATCTGGTCCTGTTCTTCAGGCAACTCAATGCTTTCACGATCGGCGCCTTCAGTTTCAAAGTCGCGCGCAAAAACGATTGCAAGATCACATGACTTGGCAACCTTCGCCGCATCGGCAAGCAAACCTGCGCCAGTCGTTGGCGGATCACTCTTTGAGAGATCGCTGCCCTGAATAAACCTGACGAATCTTACAGCCGCCTTCTGACCTACGCGTTGCGTGATGGCAGCTAGTGGCCTAATGGCATAAAGCGGCGACATACGCGCGCTTCCCCCGCCTCCAGTCGTTGCTCTATCGGCATAGGGTCCAATAACGGCAATGCTCTTCAAGCCATCTAGATCGAGGGGCAACAGGTTGCCTTCGTTCTTCAGCAAGACAACACCCGCCTCAGCCACGCGGCGAGCAACCTGCGCCTGTGCGTTGTAATTAAGTGGACCAGTTGCAGCTGGGTGGTGAAAGAATCCAAATCGCATCATCATGCGCAGAATACGGCGCACTTTGTCGTTGATTGTGGCCTCACTTACCTGGCCCGCTTTCACAGCCTCACTCAGCTTAGCGCTAAAGAATGCGCCGGTTGGCATTTCCATATCAAGGCCGTTGTTTGCTGCTGCCACGGTGCTATGAGTCGCTCCCCAGTCCGAGACTACGAACCCTTCGAAACCCCATTCGTCCTTGAGAATGTCTTTCAATAGATGCGTGTTCTCGGATGAATATGTGCCATTCACTTTATTGTAAGCGGCCATCACAGAAGCCACTTTTGCCTCTTTGACCGCGGCCTCAAAGGCGGGGAGATAAATCTCGCGCAGCGTGCGTTCGTCTACTTCAGCGCTGACGGTCAGACGCTGCTTTTCCTGATTGTTCGCCGCGTAGTGCTTGGCCTCCGCCATAACGCCCTGACTCTGAATGCCCTTGATATCAGCCGTGGCTATTTGCGCAGTTAAATAAGGATCCTCACCAAACGTCTCAAAGTTGCGGCCGCCTTCGGGAACACGGACGATGTTGACCATCGGCGCCAACAAAATATTCTGACCCTTGGCTTTTGCCTCCGTGCCCATCGCGACGCCGTAACTTTCAGCTAAGGCACGATCCCAGCTAGCTGCAAGAGCTATCGGAGCCGGAAAAGCCGTGCCGGGTCCGTGTCTAATACCCGCTGGACCATCGGTGAGCGTAAGCTCAGGTATTCCCAGACGTGGAATTGCGGGTACATAACCATTAAAGCCAGTCCGTCGTTCGCCATGGACCATTTGAATCTTCTCAGGCAGTGTCATCTGCGCAATGATCGCGTCAACTTTTTGCTGGATTGTTGACTCAGATAACTGCGCACGAGGAACAGCGAGAGACTCGGCACTGCCGATTTTCCGACTTGCCAGGATTGCAAGGCCCGCGGCGCTGCTATGTCTTAGAAATGATCGGCGACTGGTTGTTTTCGTCTTCTTCAAGCGTCTCATCTCCCTGTTTATCGTTCGCTCGAAAGCTCTTCTCAAGCTAATAATCGTGGATACTGGTTAAATTTGTGTTGTAGGAATAATCTCATTCACAGCGCACTAATATCCTAATTTGAGATTGTCTTAGTGCATTCTCAGTGTTCTCCGTGCCTCCGTGTTGATACAAGTGCCGAAAACCATTTCACCACGGAGACACGGAGAACACTGAGAACCCAGTGGGACAGTATGAGAGAAGTAATCCGTGGTTCTTGATAACAATTTTACTGCGCCGGTGCGCGAATGATCTGCCATTTCACTTTCCCGGAAAGCGGATCGTTCTTAAGTGCAAAACCAGTCGGAGCGGAATCCAACGTTAGTGTCTTCAGATCTCCCACAGGCAACGCAAACAGTCCGGACACAGCGGAGCTGTCAGTGCTGAAGACTCGTAGCTCGACATCGTTCCAATCCATCTCCGACGTGCTCTGGGCCACCTTGATATGCGGTATAACAGAATGATCCTTAACCAGCAGCACAACCGGAATCTGGCCCGGAGCGATCTGATGCCATTGCGCACCCGGATATACCTTGCCGGTTTGATAATCGATCCATGCGCCTGGTGGTAAATAGACTTTACGGCTCGGCGCCTCGTCGAACATGGGAGCTACCAGCAGGCTCGATCCGAACATGTACTCATCATCAATCATCCAGGACGTTCGATCTTCCGGATACTCGAAGAAGAGCGTTCGCAACATGGGAAACCCATGCGCCGAAGAAGACTTGGCTTGGGCGATGATGTAGGGCATGAGCGAGTACTTGAGCCCCAACGCACGCCGAAAATCTTCGGTCAAAGCCTCGTCATATTCCCAGGGCTCACGTGGCGGCGCACCGTGCGCACGGGTGTGCGAAGTCAGCACCCCCCACGCCAGCCACCGGCGATAAAGATCACGGGGTGCCCGCTCGACAAAGCCCCCAACATCATGGCTCCAGTAGGTGAAGCCAGACATCCCGAATGACAATCCGCCCCTCAGTTCCGCAGCCATGGCTGAATTCGTATTCTCGGCATCCCCACCCCAATGCAGTGGATAGCGCTGGCTGCCGGCCCACGCACTACGCGCCCAGATAACGTTCTCGCCGTTTACTTCTCTGGTTGTATCAGCGACGGCCTTGTTATAGCGCAACGGATAAAGGTTATGCTCGTACCAGCCTGTCCGCCCGGAAGCATATTGCCCTGTTAGCGGCGCCCCTTCACCGAAGTCTGCCTTGATCGCGCCCACACCCATCTTTAGCAAGTTCGCCAGTTTTGCTTGATACCATTTCACTGCTTCCGGATTACTCATGTCGACAACAGCGTCTTCAAACGGCAAAGCCCCGCCATCGTTCTTCACTTCATAACCTTTGTCGACCAGTTCCTTGAACAGTTCATTCTTACTGGTGAAATAGGTGTACTGCCAGAGGCTGATATGAAACCCCTGCTGCTTCAGGTCAGCGATCATTTTCGCCGGGTCGCGGAATCGTGAAGTGGAAAATTGATAATTGCTGCGCCAATCGGTCTCGAACCAACCAGTGTCGAGGTGGATTACATCAGCCGGCACCTTATGCTCCCTGAGGTTCCTCGCCACGTTGCGGACTTCGTCTTCACTTTTGTAAGTGATGCGACTCATCCAAAAACCGAACGACCAAAGCGGCGGCACAGGGCTGCGACCGGTGAGCGCGGTGTACTCAGACAGAATGTCTTTCGGCTCGCCAAGAAACACAAAGATGTCCAGGTTTTCGTCGCCGGAATAGATGACGTTGTGCGCGTCGTAGTACTTGCCGAAATCAAAGGTCACCGGAGCGCTGGTGTGCACGAACATGCCGTAGCCATTGCTGCTCAGGAAGAATGGGATTGGCTTGTACATGTACTCGTTCTGCGTGCCCATGCCGTCGCGCGCGAACTCGACGATGTGCTGACCGCGCTTATTCAAACCCGTGAAAGACTCGCCGCAGCCAAATATCTTCTCGTCGTGCTGAAGCTGAAACGTTGCGGCGGTGCGGCGGTTCAAGTCACTCGCGCGACGGACAAAGGAAAAAGGTATCGGGGTGATGAATGTATTGGGATCACCGATGTTCTGCGTACGCGTGAGCAGATGGCCCGACTTGTCGTAGAACTCAATGTGCCAGGGCTGCTTGATTATACGAACCTGTCCAAACGCGCTGGTATAAATGATCGCTTGATCAGTCTGTTCCACTTTCCAGGAGTTGTCTTTCGCGACGGGGCCGGCAAGCATCAAAGATGAGCCGTCGCTGAGTGGCGCCGCGCGCGTGTTGAATCGCAGCCTGACGGTGCGCGGGCTTACGAAGGTAACGGAGAAGGGTAGTTTCGGATCCTGATCATATTCGGTACTCGGGAATTCGGTCGACCGGCCCCGCGCGAAGGTAACGTCCATCTTGTTGAATGAAAGTGTGGTGCTCCTGACATACCTATCCCACTGGAGCGTGCCCTGACCGGTTGCCGAATTAAAGTCCACCACCTTGCTTCCGATGAAATAGGTATTTTCCATCTTCTGGAAGTCCAGACTCACATCCGCCGGATCACCGAGTACCTGGGCTTTGACGCCACCACTGCCGCAGGGAAAACTGACTATTGTTAAGGCGAGTACCCAATAACATGCAGACAGGGAATACCTGACGTTGTGCGATCTCAACTCGTTTCCTCTCCTTTCTTCGTTACGGTTTGATTCGGACCATGACGACGCCATGACTGGCAACTGACGAGGAAAAACTGCCAGTGCTCTTACCTAATTCGATGATCTCTTGTCAGGTCGCAGTTCAGTTGGTAAAGATAACGTTGTCAATTACTACCGTCCCATTAGTCGGGCTGCATTGATCACAAAAGACGCTGATGTTCACCGACGTTAGGTTTTTGAGCACGTCCTTTGTGTCGACTCGATCCTGCACCCACGAAGGTTGAGCGAGTGACCTCAGCACGACTTTATAAGTGTTGAAGCCTGCAGGATTGAGCTTAAAGGTCGTTTGAGGGAAGCCATATTGGAGCTTGATGCCGTGGTCATGGCTGGTTAGCTCGACGCGCATTGCCGTGACGCCGGTCGGCCCAGGCGAGCCCTTGGCATAAACCTGGAGCGTGAGAAATTTGTAACCCGTAACGTCCTCGGCGACTTGTTTTCCATCTTTGCTGGGCAGGCCCTGAATTTCCAGAGTTACACTGGCGTACTGGTTGGACGCAGGCAATTCATACGAGAACATAGCGGCTTTGTTAGGATCACCTGGCTTCAGATGAACGAGCTCAGGAGCGTTGATTCCCTCAATCCCCTTAAACTTCGCTGGCGTTCCGGGGTTTTGTTGTGCGCCGGAGAGCTGCACGTATCCGCCACGAGCGCTCACGGGCCGGTTGTCCTGCATTTTTTCAAAGTCCGCGTAGACGAGTTGGTTGTTTGCCTGTGAAGCGTCAACGTTTGCTGAAGACGGCACAACAGCGGGAAAGAAGACTGCCGACAAAGCCAAAACAAAGAACCCAAATAAAAACCACAAAGCCTTCATGGGAATAATCTCCTCTTTACAAATTATTGCTGCCGCGCCGCACGTCATTTCGGGCGGCAAGCCGGGTTTGTTGTATCAGCATACAAAAGGTTGGTGCGCATATTAGTCCGGCCAAGGCGATTGCTATGGTTTTCAGGGCCGGCGTGTCCTAACGAGATTTTAGTTGAAGGAACGGGTCGCCATTCTCTTTCATTCCCGGCTATTGTTCAAGGATAATTACGAAGAAAAACAACTGCTTGATCGACGAGCCAAAGCAACAGATTGGAGCTGATTTCATTTGCCAGCGATCAAACGACACATTCAAATCAGATTTTGTCTTATAGTCCTGGCGTCATCGCTCCTGTCAGTTCTTCAATTTGGACGCGTCGGCACCACAGCAACAATGAACTGGCAGACTGCCGAAGAACCATCGAGGTATCAGTACCCTTTTCAAAATACCAACCTACCCATTGAAGAGAGGATCAAAAACATCCTTTCGTTGATGACGCTCGATGAAAAGGTGGCGTGTTTGGGAACGAACCCGAGCGTGCCACGTCTCGGAATCAAGGGCAGCGGTCACGTCGAAGGCATACATGGTCTGGCCCAGGGTGGGCCGGCGAAGTGGGGCCGCCCTGCGACGATTCCGACCACAACATTTCCTCAGGGAATTGGCCTGGGCGAAACATGGGACCCGGATATCCTGCGGCAGGCGGGGGAGATTGAAGGGTATGAAGCCAGGTATATCTTTCAGAGTAGCAAATACCATCAGGGCGGAATCGTTATCAGATCACCTAACGCTGATTTGGGTCGCGATCCGCGTTGGGGAAGAACTGAAGAATGCTACGGCGAAGATCCATATTTCAACGGAACGATGGTGGTCGCTTTGGTAAAGGGCCTGCAGGGCAATGATAAAAAGTACTGGCAGGCGGCCGCGTTGATGAAGCACTTCCTCGCGAACAGCAATGAGAACGATCGTGACAAAACGTCTTCTGACTTTGATGAGAGACTTTTTAGAGAGTACTACTCCGTTCCGTTCCGCATGGGTGTGATCGAAGGTGGATCCAGAGCGTTCATGGCTTCTTACAATAAAATGAACGGCGTGCCGATGACGATTAATCCAGTGCTGGAGAGTGTCTCCCGCAAGGAATGGGGACAGGATGGCATTATTTGTACGGATGCGGGCGCAATGCGCAACCTCGTCACTTCCCAGAAATACTCTCCTGACTTTGATCACGCTGCCGCCTCGTCGGTAAAGGCAGGAATCGGCCAGTTTCTGGACAAATATCCCGATGCCGTGCGCGGTGCCTTGAAGAGAGGACTACTCACAGAAACGGAGATCGACGAGGCACTTAAAGGAAACTTCAGAGTAATGATCCGGCTAGGCTTACTCGATCCGCCATCAATGGTTCCCTACTCAAAGATCGGAAGCGAGCTTGAAGAACCATGGCTTTCTGAAAAACACAAAGCCGTCGCTCGTCTGGCAACTCAAGAGTCCATTGTCTTGTTGAAGAACTCTAAGAATCTCTTACCCCTTGATAAGCAGGCTGTGAAGTCTATCGCGGTGATTGGGCCACGCGCGAACGAGGTTCTTTTGGATTGGTATAGTGGCACGCCACCTTACAGAGTTACACCGCTTGAAGGAATAAAGAACAGAGTCGGGCCGGGCGTGAACGTCGGCTTTGCAGCAAACAACGATCGGGACGCCGCGGTAAAACTCGCGCGCGAATCTGAGGTGGCAATTGTCTGCGTGGGAAACCATCCCAACGGGGGCTTCGACAGCGTCTGGGCCAAGGTCTCAACGCCGAGCGAGGGGCGTGAAGCCGTCGACAGACAATCGATCACACTCGAACAGGAAGAACTGGTTAAGCAAGTCTACGAGGCGAATCCCAGAACCATCGTTGTGCTCATCTCGAGTTTCCCATACGCGATCAACTGGACTCAGGACAATGTACCGGCCATTGTCCACATGGCCCTGAACAGCCAGGAAGAGGGTAACGCGCTTGCTGATGTACTATTCGGTGACTACAACCCAGCTGGACGACTCGTGCAAACCTGGCCCAGGTCGCTTGACCAGTTGCCGCCGATGATGGATTACGACATTCGCCACGGGCGGACTTACATGTTCTTCAAAGGCGAACCGCTCTATCCGTTTGGTTATGGCTTGAGCTATACGAGCTTTTCTTATTCCAACCTGCGGACAAATGCCAAGTCGCTGCATGCAAACGGTTCAATCCTTGTGAAGGTCGATCTAAAGAACACAGGTAGTCGTGCCGGTGAAGAGGTAGTTCAGTTGTATGTCAAACACCCGAACTCCTCCGTCCAGAGACCACTACAGGAATTAAAAGCCTTCAGGAGACTTGCTTTGCGACCGGGAGAAACAAGGACAGTGACGTTCGAATTAAAGGGCGAACAGCTTTCCTATTGGGACGTGTCTCGTCGTAAGTTTGTCGTAGACAGTAGTTTGTCTCAGATTATGATTGGAAGCTCGTCGGCGGATATCAAACTTAAGAAACTTGTGAGGGCTGTGAAATGAAGGCTTATTGTGTGAAACCTCGGACGTGATGATAGGGCGCCGGGTGGTTACACAAAGTCAGAACCGGGAGCGGTAGCGACCGGGTCGTTTCCGCGATGCTCGACTGCCTCGGTCATTACAAAATCTGGTCTTTTGGGAAACAACGAAACGGTCGTGCATGCGTCTGGACCCACCCGCTACCGAGACCGTGTGAAAAGTCAGTGGAGTGAGGAAGGACACCAACATGATCGCAACTCAATACAGTACCGCGAGCGAAGCGACCGGATGCCGGCACTCAACCACCGTTAAGAGTTCTTGGGATTATCGAGTGCCGGCATCCGGTCGCTTCGCTTGCGGTACTGTATTGGGTGGCGACACCAATCGAATAATTCATGCTCAATCGCCAAGTTTCTACCCACCTGCTACCCGCTCCCGGTTCTGACTTGTGTGGCAACGCAGTAGCGAATCTGGTCTTTTGGGAAAACTCGAAACGATCGTGCAGGCGTCTGGACCCGGTCGCTACCGCTCCCGGTTCTGACTTTGTGTGGCAACGCAGTAGCGAATCTGGTCTTTTGCGAAAACCCGAAACGATCGTGCACGGGTCTGGACCCGGTCGCTACCGCTCCCGGTTCTGACTTTGTGTGGCAACGCAGTGGCGAATCTGGTCTTTTGGGAAAACCCGAAACGATCGTGCATGCGTCTGGACCCGGTCGCTACCGCTCCCGGTTCTGACTTTGTGGCAACGCAGTACCTAGCCGATTCGCCTTTTCAAATAGTCTACCTGATGGCTACAGCAAACCCGATTAGCTGTGCGATAGCTTCTTAGGGTGCCGCGGCACGAGCACGCCACTTAGCTTCTATCTCTCTCATTCCCGCAGCGTCCGCCCCCGACGGATCGGCTTCGATATACTTATGAAGTTCGTCAGCCGCCTGCAAATACTGGCGTTCGCGGGCGTAAAGATTAGCGAGATAGATATGAGCTCGAGGCACTGGTTGCGTATCGAAGCTCAACGCCTTCTGAAGGGCGTCACGGGCGGGCTCGCGCCGATCCAATTCCAGATTTGCGATCCCCATAAGGAGATGCGTATTGGCATTGTTCGGATCGGCGGAAATGGATTTCTCGAAGAGTTCGATCGCGTCGGCAAATTCTTTCTGTTCCAACTTGCAATAACCCAAGCCTCGCAATGCCGGTCCGTAATGAGCGTTGATCTTCAGAGCACGGTCAAAATCCGTGGCGGCTTCCTCCAGCTTGCGCTGAGAGACGTTTACATCCGCGCGCTCAGAGAACGCCTGATAGTAGTCCTGATAGAGTTCGACAGCCCGATTGAAACTCTCCAGTGCCTTGAGTGGCTGATCGTTACCCTTGAACTTTAGACCTTCGTTGAAGGCCTTACGTGCCTCCTTGGGAATCCTTTGCTCATTTTCGCCGGCTCTGATAACGCCGGGCTTCGGACCCTTTGAATGGTCGGCTCGCTCACGAAGGAGAAGTTGTACGGTGAGATTACCGTTCGCAGTTCGGCTGGGGTTCGTTTCAACTACATCTGACGCAAGATTTGGATCGGAAGGGCTGGTAGCGCTCAGGCTGTATACACCATCGGGCATCCCAGGAAACTCGAGCCTGCCGGAATCGTTCGCAAATGCGTTCAGAGGCACACCGCTTCTGGGCGTGAGAACAACCAATGCTCCCCCGGCTGGTCTGCCATTCGGCAATGAGACTTGGACATATATTGTCGAGAGCCTTATCGGCTCAGGCATCCTCGATCCAGCACCTTGTCCCTGGCAACTGGTCCAGGCAGAGAGCGCGAACAAAAGAGTAAGGATGAACCGCGTTGAAGCTCTGAGGCATGGCTCCAGGTTTCCGAGGTTACCTGCCCGCGCTTCAAACCACGCGCCTCTCATATCCCCAATCATAAGGCACTCGTCGCGATCGTCAGGTTGATCGGACCCCGAAATGGTTCTGGTGCGACGGGTCAGCGGAACCTCGTCGCACCAGAAGGCTAAGCGATACCCGTGCTGCGTTTAGAAATAGAACTTAAAGGCCAACTCAACCCGGCGATGACCGTGCTTGTTTACCACCCTCCCGAAATTGGTCACGGAAGTCGGGTCAATTATGAAACCCTTGGTTGGATCGCATACGTTATTGGCGCCCACCGTGCCTTGGCCATTTGGCGTGTTTGCAGGCAGGTAAAAGCACGGCTTTCCATTGGCCGTATCGGGAGTATTAAGCGTGTTTATGACCAGGTTACCAAAGTCACCCGCGTCCGGATTTGCAAATGCCTGGTTGAAGACATCGAAGAACCCGGCTCGGAACTGGAACTTCGTGGTCTCGGTTATGCTGAAGTTCTTGAAGAAGGTAACATCAAAATTCTTGGTTGTCGGACTGCGCATATAAAACGGAGACTGGGCAGGGCCGTTGCTTCCAAACGCGGGCACTGAAATTGCCGATATATCAAAGTAAGCAGCATTCAGATCGGTATTCCCAGTTACCGGGTTGCGCGATAATAAAGGCGCGATTCCAGAAGCTTGTCCTGTTTGTCCCCCAACGACCACCGTGTTTCCGAGATATGCGAACAAAGCCGAAGTACTCGTAGTCGCACCACCGAACTTGATCCTTATCGGTCTGCCACTTTGGATCGTCGTAATCCCCGACATCTGCCAACCGTTCAACACCCCACGCATGAACCGGTTGTCCAAAGAGCCCCGCGCGATCTTTGGAAAATTGTAGTTATACGACAGATTGAAGATATGGGTGCGGTCATAGGTCAGAATCCCGTAGCTATTACGCCCGTTAAGCGGGTCTACCCACTGGTCGCCGTTACTTTCGTCTACCGCCGCAGTGCCCAGCGCCTTTGAGAAGGTATAGGTCAGGAAGTATTGCAAACTCTTGCCAAGCTGCCGGTTCAATGTGAGCTGCATTGAGTGATAGTTCGAGACGCCAATGTATTCGTTGTACTTTACCCTGCCCAGATCAGGAAACGGCAAAAGTTGCGAGTTTAGAAAATTCGTGTTCTGGCCGAGCGCCGCTCGCTGTAGCGGGTCTGCCGTATTCGCATTGCCGACCATGCCCGACGTGTGCGGAAACACGAAATTGAAGGAGTAACTTTGCGGCAGGTGCCTGCCGAAAGTGCCAACATATGCAACTTCAAGTACATTCTGGAAAGGCAAGCGTCTCGCTATAGAGAGGCTCGTTGTTACAACCCTGGGGAGTCTATTCGATTTGGGGTCTGGATCCTGCGTGAAAATATCCGGATGCACAAGCGCCGCAGGATTAGTAAACGGGTTGAACTGCGTCAGATTGTCGAGGGTGATAGGCTTCTGCCCATTTCCCCATGAGTCCGCATGCACAGACAGCAGGTTTGGCGGTGACGTTAGAACACCATACTGGTAGTTGCCTTGAACCCGGTTGTAAAAGACACCGCCCCCGCCGCGAATAACCGTGCTGCCGTCCTTGAACACATCCCAGGCAACATTCAGGCGCGGCGCAACCTGTAGAGGCACATTCTTGGCATATATGCCTTTCGGTAGTTTGCCGGATGCCTCGGTAAGCATTCCGTTTGGCTTTGTCGGATCGTTATTGATAAACGCTCCGGCGCCACGTATGTACGCGGTTGGGCTAAACGCCACACCCAAACCAGTCTGCTCGGCGTTGTTGGTGTAATAAGATAAGCGCGCACCAAGTTCTATGGTTATGTTGGACCGAAACTTCCAACTATCCTGTGCATAACCTTCATAATTCCAGAACTTGAAATGACCACTCGGCACGTTGGTGGCTTGGTCAATGCCATTGATGACGCCGCTGTACAGATTCGCAAAGGCGTTGCCGCTGGTGAAAACTGCACTTCCGCCACCATGATTATTTCCGCCGCCTTCGTACTCAATCTGGCCTTCTGTCGCGGCTGTCTGATTCTGGAACTTGCCAGCCTTCTCAATGAGTCCACCGAACTTGAATGTATGGTTGCCGTGAACTTTCGACAAAGTTTCCGAAAGTGACTCACTGTCGTTAAAGGCGAACAGAGGAACACCACCCGGCTCCCACACGTTTGCATTCACATCCCAACTAATCAGAGCAAGCGGAGCATATGGCGTTACGGCCCTGGACCCAAAGGGAAGCTGGAGATTCGACAAACCCAAAGCAGACTTACTAACCTTCGTGGGATCCTTAAAATCGTAGTTCAGCTTGAGCTTGCTCGCGCTAACCACTAACTCGTTGGTCATCGTGGGGCTGAGAACGCTCGTGATATTTGCCGCGGCAGAGCGCCCGAGATTAGTTCCCACCAAATGGCTGGGCAGTTCGTAAGCGGAAGGTCCCCACCAAATCCCGTAGGGTGAGTCGTCGCTCTCCGACTCGCGAGCGAGCCGCAAATAGACGTTCGTGCTGTTACTGACTTTGTAGTCAAAGCGCATCTTCAGATCGGAGCGATTCTCCGGAGCTATAACCGAAGAGGCGTAATTGCGGCTGATATTCGAGCCGGTGCCCGTAAAATTCGGAAGCGGAAAAATATTGAGCAGAGAAGCGCCAAGTGGGTTCTTAAAAGAAGTGAAATTACCACCCGGCACAGGGGTAGCACAATTCTGGTTCCAAGCTGTGGTTGCCGGGCAGAAGACATTTCCCGCTCTGGAAGAGAGTGACTTGCTAAAATCTCCGTTTCGCTCTGCCGTCGTGGGAACCGTCCCCAGTTTTGTACCAGGATCCCTAATCTGACGCTGGTACTCCAGACCCACAAAGAAAAAGAGCCTGTCTTTAGCTTCCCAATAAGGCTTGCCGCCCTCGCCGAAACGAGGCAAGTAGACCGGGCCGCCAACGTTGCCACCCGGATACTTGAAGCTGGTGTTAGGTTGTTTGGCCCCGGCGATGGTGTTTGATCGATCACTTGCTTGTAGTCGCTTGGGCCGGATGTAGTCGTACACCTCGCCGTGGAAGTCCTTGCTGCCGCCTTTGGTAGTGGCAAAAACCTGCACAGTGCTCGAACCGTACTCAGCGGCGTAGTTACTCGTCTTGACCGTCACCTCCTGAACCATATCGTTGTTCGCGGTGATGATGGTGCCATTGTTCGAGCCGATGTCGATGACTCGAGAACCGTCGATGCTGACGTTATTATTTACTCCCCGAATACCATTCACAGTGTAGCTAGCGTTCGCGTTCGATCCGCCCCCAAAACTATTGAACTCAAGAGCGTTTGGGTCTGGAGCCACCACACCAGGCAGAATACGTAAAAGCTCCAAACTGCTGCGCCCGATGATTGAAAGATTGTCGAGTTGCTTCGCACTCAGAGTGTCCGACCGCTCGCCTGTATCCGTCTTGATTGGCACCGCATCTCCGGTTACCGTTACAGTTTCGGTAGGCGCCCCGACCTCGAGTGCAACATCCAGATTTCGCGAGTCGCTGGGTGCAAGCGTAAACTCCGTTTGCTGATGCGCCTTGAATCCAGTAGCTTCAACTCTCAGGGTGTACGCCCCTGGCTCAACCGCGGTAAAGACGTAAGTACCTTCGTCGTTGGTCTTTACTTCACGCTCTGCGCCGCTCCGGGAACTAATTAGCTTCACTGAAGCATTTGCCACCAAGCCTCCTGTCGGATCTTTAACGACGCCACGTAGTGTGGAACCACTAAGCCCCTGGGCCAACGCTCCAGGAGCGCAACAAAGGAAGAGCAAAAGGCCCAGCAACACAGGAAGGAGATATGTACCTGTCCTCTCGCTTGACTTCACACTCCGGCGGCAGTACGTCTCAAGCAGTTGTCCTTTGAGAAACATGAGCATCCTCCAGCAAACTATGAAAGGTTGATGTTTTGATCGCTTATGAACAGATCAGCCTGCGAATTTGGACCGCGACGGAAAATGGACGACTAAGCGTTCTCCGTTGATCATTCCGGATACCCGCTTTAATCACGCGATTGAGGGAGCTTCAGTCTTGCGGTGCTTATCAGCTCCGCAACCGTGACGCGGGAATCGAACCAAATTTTGTTGCCGAATGAAGAAAAAATCTTTGTTGCAAGACCTAACAAAAGGCTAAGTACCATGACCCCAATCCCTTTGTCAAGAAATTTTTTTCCTTCAAAACAAAATGCTATTGGGAACAGATTAGAGCGAACTTGGCGCTGTTGCACGACCGTGCTTGTTTTAAGCAACATCGATGCCGTAGCTAAAACCTCAGCGCCATTTGGGATCCATGTTAACGGTAACGTCGATTTAAGAATCGAAAAGGCACGCGATCCAGGAACCGCTTTCTAAGAGAAGAATATGAATTGATCAATTGGAGAAACTGGAGACGATCCGAATTCTTGGACACTCTAACCAGGAAGTCTGGCGGCAAACTTACCGGCTAAGATCAAACTTAACGCGCCCATCAGATTCGGATTTTCTCCCAACGTCGAAGCGATGATGCGTGCGGAAGGCAATCCACGACAAACGCTATTTTTCTCGACAGCGCTTTTGATCTCATCTGCAATTAGTGGCCACGCACGCGCAATCCGACCACAGACGATAACTGCCTCAGGACTTAGGCCCTTCAACAAATTCGCAATACCAAGGCCTAGATAGCGCGCGGTCTCGATAAGCGCCGTTTGGGCGTTTGTCTCTCCTTGCAGAGCACGGTCCACCAGTTGGCTAAAACTCGTGGGACTCGACCCGTCAGAGTTGTGATGTTCTTTTGCATAGCGGGCAAGCGCGGCATTCTCAGAGGCAAAAGCCTCCCAGCACTCATAACTCCCCGCAGCGCAAGCAATGGGCGCCCCCTTACCGATGGTCATGTGCCCGAATTCACCGGCGGCGCCGGCCACGCCATGATAGACCTGCCCGTCGAAAACGATTCCCGTACCAATACCCTGCTCAACAAGCACCATAATGAAATCTCGCACTTCGCGAATTTCGGGTCGACCCAGCCAAAGTTCAGCGAGTGCAGCGGCGTTTGCATCGTTGTCGACCTTCACGGGGAGTCCGGTAGCCGCACTAACCAGGTCAGCCACCGCCCAGTCGCGCCATTTGAAATGCGGGATAAAGAGCGCGTCGCCTGCCTCTTGATCAACTAGTCCCGGAAGACTTATACCGATGCCTTCAATGCCTTTTTGTTTCTGAATGAACCTCTTCACGCAATCGATCATCTGGCGTGTCGTCTTTTCCCAGCTGGGATCCGTCTGGAACTCTTCCCTTTCAAGCACTCGCCCTGCCAAATCACTCGTCGCAACGATTGTCCGATCAGTCCCAAGATCGACTCCGACAGCAATCGGTCCCGCAGCGCGCAATCGCAGTAGCATTGGGGGACGCCCACCTGTGGACTCGCCTTCGATCTCGTCAATGAGGCCCTGAGACTTCAGTTCGTCGACAATAAGCGAGATAGTGGAACGCTGAAGAGCGGTTTCGGAAGAGATCTCCGCGCGCGAGATAGGAGATCTCTCACGAACATAGTTCAGCACAATTTGACGATTGATGTCGCGAATCGTGTCGGAGCGCGCAACGCTAGCTGTTTTTAGGTCTATTCGACGCAAGGGATCATCAAAACGTTAAGCTCGATCTAACTACTTGAGCCAATTCTTCGTATTAGAACTCAAAAAAAGCTTATCACGATGCAGCGTTAAATAATACAGGTGCAGTTACCAGCTAACGTAATCTTGTTCGCCTCAAACTGTTCGGCTTACTGGAAAAGAACAGCAGTCGATTATTCACTCGAAGCAACATTTCTCGCTTGACTAGTTGTGATACTACGTAAAGAATTTTCAATTGATCGACGCTTTGCACAAAAAGTCCTGATTACCGCCACGTGGAACCTATCAGTACAGTACAGCGAGCGAAGCGACCGGATGTTGTGCTTCAACTAACTAATTGATAGCTGCCAATTATGAGAGTGACATCGGGAAGTCGAGTGTAGCATCCGGTCGCTTCGCTCGCGGTACTATACCGACCATCGCATCTTTTTGTGCAAGGCCGGTGACGGAAGGCTTTGGAGCGAGTGGTTAAGTCTGAAAGCAAATGTTAGCGCATCCCAGTTGGTGAACAATCTGAGCGTTCCCATGAAGACTATTCTTTTCGTCTTGCTCACCTTGACGCTCGGTGTTTGCTGTCTGTTTGCAAGGGAAGATCCGAGACAGGCCGCCAAGGAGTCAAGACCGGTAGAGTTTGTTGATATTACTAGCGCAGCGGGCATTAAGTGGGGGTTCAGAACACTGGCTCCTGGCGCAAGGTATCTCATCGAGACAATGGGTGGAGGGGGAGGTTTCATTGATTACAACGGGGATGGGCTTCTCGACATTTATCTTGTTTGTTATTCGCAAACGCCGCAAGCTGATCGACAGATTAAGCTCAAGGACGTTCTTTATCGCAATAATGGCGATGGGACCTTCACTGACGTGACAGAAAGCGCAGGCATCAGCAATAGCATGGTAGGGATGGGCCTTGCCGTTGGAGACTACAACAACGATGGCTGGCCTGACATTTACATCACGGGTTATGGCGCGAGTAAACTCTATCTAAACACTGGCAAGGGATCGTTTACTGATGTTACCGCTCGTAGTGGGGTGGGCAATAAGCAATGGGGCACCAGCGCCGCTTTTTTTGACTACGACAATGACGGCTATCTCGATCTTTTCGTCTGCAATTATTTGAACTTCGATCCAGATGGTAAAGTGGCTTGCGACTTTTTTGACGGCCGTCCTTTCTGTTACCTGGCAAAGTTTAAGGGCTCTGCGAGCGTTCTTTATCACAACAATCATGACGGCACGTTCACCGACGTCAGCGCGAAAACAGGAATCGCTGAACATATCGGCAAGGGTCTGGGCGTGATTGCCTTTGACTATAACAACGATGGAAAGATGGACATCTTTCAGGCCAACGATGGCGTTCCAAACTTCCTCTTTCGCAACAACGGTGACGGAACTTTTTCTGAAGTCGCTCTGGAAGCAAACTGTGCTCTAGATTCAAATGGTAGCGCCCGGGGAGGTATGGGTGTCGACGCGGAGGATCTTGACGGCGATGGTTACCAGGATATTTTTGTCACCAACTTTTCGCAGCAGACGAATGCATATTGGCACAATAATGGGGACGGCACCTTCGATGAAATGACCGACGAACTTGGGTTGGGTAAGATCAGCTATGCAATGAGCGGTTTTGGCACTCGCTTCTTCGATTACAACAACGACGGTCTCGTTGATCTGTTTGTCCTTAACGGGCATCCCTTTGAACCAATCAACAAAATCTTTTCTGAAACTACGTATGCCGAACCACCCTTCCTGTTTGAGAATACAGGGAAAGGATTCCGAGAGGTCGCCGCGCTCCACGGAGCGCCATTGAAGAAATCCTACCTCGGGCGCGGCCTGGCGGTCGGTGATATTGATAACGACGGTGATTCAGACTTACTGTTACTGAACGCAGGTGAATCGCCTGTCTTACTTCGCAACGACGGAGGAAACAGGAACCATTGGCTGGGTGTCAAGCTCATCGGTACAAAAAGCAATCGTGACGGCATCGGAGCGAAGGTGACAATCAGCGCGGGGGGCAGGCAACGCTCGAAAGAGCTACTGGGGGGAACCAGCTACTGCTCCGCATCCGACCAACGCCTGCTCTTTGGCTTAGGCAACAACGAGAGAATTGATGCGCTCACCGTTCACTGGCCGAGTGGTCAAGTCACGGCCTCGAAAGATATCGCAATCGATCGCTATGTAACTATTAAGGAAGAGATGAGCCCACCGGCACGACGTTAGAGGCGAACGAATTGAAACACCAGTATTGTGATGCGTGTTCCAACGGATTGAAGCAAGTATTGGGGGTAATTTATATGAGAATTTTCATCGTCCTAATTGTGGTTTGTTCTCTAACTATTGTTTCACTCGACAAAGCAATTTGCCAAAAACCTGCTGCTCAGGAACAGGATATCGAGAAAGTTGTCGTCGGCACTAACGAAGTCGTGCTGGACGCCGTGGTAAAAGACAAGAAAGGACACGCGGTAAGAGATCTTACGGCCTCCGATTTTCAAATCTCCGAAGATGGCGTGCCTCAGGAAGTGCGATCCTTTCGTCTGGTCACGCGAGAGCCGGGCCCGGCAAAGGAGCCAAACGCGGATACCCAAGTAAACAATCCCAAACCGGGTGACGATGCGCGGAGAACCCAAGCCGACACAATGAAGACTCCAGACTCTTTGCGACCCACGGCGCCGCTCAAAAGGCCAATTCACTTCGGCGCGTTGGCCCTCGTATACGACCGGCTCTCACCTAATGCGCGTTCCATTGCGCGTCAGGCTTCGTTGAGTTATGTCGCTGGCATTCGACGAGACGATTTCGTCGGCGTGTTTGGCATCGATCTTTCCCTGCATGTGCTGCAGCGCTTTACGAACGACGAGAACAAGATAAAGGCAGCGGTTGAGAGGGGCCTGTCGCATAGTTCATCCACCTACGCGTCGGCAACCGACCAAATCTCCGATTTGCAGGATCAGCAAGCCGGGCTGCAGAGCCAGGTTGATACGGGCACACAAGGCGCGGGCGCGGCTAACGATCCTTCGGCCGCCGTCGGCGCTGCCGCAGCGCAGCAACAATTCAACTCCATGACTTTGAATATTGCCCAGGGCTTTGAACGCATGGAGCACAACCAAGAAGGCAACGCCACTATCGACGGATTGCTCGCAATCATCGACGGCATGAAGAACCTTCCCGGTCGCAAGGCGATGATCTTTTTTTCCGAAGGTATTACGCTGCCGACGAACGTGATGACTCACTTTCGTTCCGTTATCAGTAATGCCAATCGCGCCAACGTGAGCATCTATGCCGTCGATGCCGCGGGTCTGCGTGCCGAAAGTTCGGATACGCAGGCGGGCAAGGCGATGACCAGGTTGGGCCAGGCGCGCGCGCGCACGGCGGGCAGTAACAGCGATCCTTTCGGCTCGATGATGCAAGACCTCGAGCGCAATGAAGATCTGATGCGGTCAAATCCCGACAGTGCCCTGGGCGATCTCGCCAGTGAAACCGGCGGTGCGCTGATCGCGAATACGAACGACCCTGGTCCAAAACTCCGCCAGGTAGACGAAGACCTTCATTCCTATTACATCCTTACCTATACCCCGAAGAACTCGAACTATGATGGTCGCTTTCGCCAGATCAGTGTAAAAGTGGATCGCTCGGGTGTTGACGTGCAGGCGCGCAGGGGCTACTACGCTCTCAATAACTCCTACGGCACGCCAGTGCTGGATTACGAAGCACCTGCATTGGCGATATTGTCGGACGCGCCGCATGCTAATTCGTTCAGTAGCCGCGCAGCCGCTTATAGCTTTCCTGAGTCAGGCCAGCCTGGTCTTGTGCCGGTTGTTGTCGAAGTACCTCCCAGCGCGGTCAACTATTCCGTTGATGATCGAAAGAAGACCTTCATCGCGGATTTTTCCTTTGTAGTAATTATCAAAGACGACTCCCAACGCGTCGTCAAAAAACTCAGCAATCAAGAGGTGATACGGGGACCACTCGACAAGCTGGCAAAGGCGAAAACCGGCAGCATGCTTTTCTACCGCGAGACCAATCTCAATCCGGGGCACTATACGATTGCCGCAGTCGTTTACGACAACATAACCCACCAGTCGAGTACTAACACTGGTACCGTGACCGTGCCCCCTGCCGATCAGAATGCGCTGCGTTTGAGCAGCATTGTGATAATCAAGAAAGCAGAACGGCCAACCGCGGGACAACAAGCTTTGCGGACCTTTCAGTTCGGCGATATGTTAGTCTATCCAAATCTCGGAGAGCCTGTTAGCAAGGCGGACGGAAATCAGTTAACGCTGTTTGTGACCGTCTATACAGCGAAGGGCGACGCTACAGCGCCAAAGCTGAGCCTGGAGATAGCCCGCGCCGGTCGCTCAATGGGCCACCTCTCATACGATCTGCACGCCCCGGATCAAACAGGCCGCATTCAATACGCAAGCGTTATCTCTTTGGACAAGTTTCAGCCAGGTGATTACGAACTGAAGCTCGCGGTGCGGGCCGGTGCACAAATAGCGGCGCGATCTGAACATCTGCGGCTGACGCCGTAATTGTTTTTCATTGTTAGTGTCTTAATTGGATTTGATCGCCAATAAGGTTATTCAGGGCTACACAAAGTCGGAACCGGGAGCGGTAGCGACCGGGTCGAAACGTGTGCGCAATGGTTTCGTTCTCTCAGACGAAACCAAATTTACTAATGACCCTTCGTAGTCGAGTATCTCGGAGACGACCCCGCTCCCGGTTCTGACTTTGTGTAGCATCGGAGACGACCCGGTCGCTACCGCTCCCGGTTCTGACTTTGTGTAGCATCGGAGACGACCTGGTCGCTACCGCTCCCGGTTCTGACTTTGTGTAGCATCGGAGACGACCTGGTCGCTACCGCTCCCGGTTCTGACTTTGTGTAGCATCGGAGACGACCCGGTCGCTACCGCTCCCGGTTCTGACTTTGTGTAGCACATGGCGGTCAGTCATATCGTGACCTAACCCGCACACCAACGAGGTCGTACTAAATGAAAAAAACCGGGAGGTAGGCCAAATGCCTAAAGTCATGGTCATCATTCTGCTCTTCGTCGTAGTTGTCCTGCCACTTTCAATCCTGGGACAAACACCTTCCACGCAGCAAGGCGAAGAAAAAGTAGTTACCGGTACGACGGAAGTGATATTCGACGCCGTTGTAAAGGACAAGAAGGGCCGCCCCGTAAAGGATCTGCAGGCCCGTGATTTTCAAATCACAGAGGATGGTGTGCCGCAAGACGTAAAGTCGTTTCGGCTTGTAGCTGGAGACACACCGGACTCGGCCGCGACAGACAAACCGGGCCAGCGCACCGGTGGTCCAAAGGCGACGGCTCGTGTCCTGGAAGCTTTCAACGCCGGCCGGATCGGCACCGTCGCGCTCGTGTTCGATCGGCTATCGGCTGACTCACGAACGCGCGCGCACGACGCGGCTCTCGCCTATCTGGGCAACGGCCTGGGTCAAAGCGATTTCGTCGGGGTTTTTGGCATCGATCTTAAACTCACCGTCTTTCAGACCTTCACCAATGATGACAAACTCATCAGACCTGCGATCGATAAGGCCGGCTCAAGTGCTTCGTCACCGGGAGTGGCAAACCAATCTCAAATTACGGACATGTTGGAGCGAAACACGTCGCTCACCGAACAGTTGTCACAAGCGGAGGCAAATGCGGCGGCGAGCCAGAGCATGGGCAACATCGCTTCACTCGCTTTGGACAAGGCCTTGAATGGCGTCTCGCTGCGCGCCGCCGAAGGATTTGAACGGATGGAGCAAACCGAAAAGGGCCAGGCTACAACTGATGGGCTCTTAGCAATCGTTGCTGCGATGGGGGGCCTTCCAGGTCGCAAGGCAATTATTTTCTTTTCAGAGGGAGTATCGATTCCCACTGCCGTCTCAGCCAATTTCCGAACTGTAATCAGCAATGCCAACCGCGCCAACGTCAGCATCTACGCCGTCGATGCGGTGGGATTGCGCGCCAAGAGCGCCGACGTGGAATCAGGGAGAGCGATGACAGCGCTGGGCCAGCAGCGCGCCGCCCAAGCCGGAAGTGCCGGTGATGACTTCAGTTCGATGATGAGAGACTCAGAGCGCAATGAAGAGTTGGTCCGGAACAATCCTGAAGGCGTGCTGGGCCAATTGGCCAATGAAACCGGCGGCCTCCTCGTCAGCGGCACGAACAATCCCGGCCCGCGTCTCAGGCAGGTCAATGATGATTTGCACTCTTACTATGTTCTGACCTACACGCCGAAGAACATCGAATACGACGGGAAGTTTCGACAGATCAGTGTCAAGGTGAATCGATCTGGCGTAGACGTACAAGCGCGCAAAGGCTACTACGCGGTGGGCGAACGCTACGATACTCCAGTGCTGGCATTCGAAGCGCGGGCATTGGCGGTCCTCAGCGGCAAGTCACAACCGAACGCCTTCCCGACAAAGGCCGCCGCTTTTAGTTTTCCTGAAACCAACCAGCCCGGCCTGGTGCCGGTGGTAGTCGAGCTACCGACGAAAACAGTTAACTTCGTCGCAGACACCGAGAAGAAGACTTATCGTACTGACTTTGCCGTCGTCGTAGTGATCAAGGATGAGTTCCAACACCCGGTAAGAAAGCTTAGCAGCCAGTACCTCTTGAGCGGACCACTCGATCAGATCGAGACAGCGAAACGTGGCAATATTCTTTTTTATCGTGAGACTGATCTCGAACCGGGCAAGTACACCATGGATTCAATCGCCTATGACGCGACCAACAACCAATCGAGTGTCAGTCATCAGCAGTTGACCGTGCCCAACGGCGATCAAACAAAGTTACGGATCAGCGATCTCGTTTTGGTTGCTAAAGCGCAAAAGGTCTCGACAACGGATTCGCAGACAAACCCGTTTCGCGTCGGTGAGTTGATGCTCTACCCAAACCTGGGCGAACCACTGCATAAGGCTGGAAGCAAGGGCCTGAGTATGTTTCTGACGATATACCCACCCAAAGGTTCGACGGCGGCGCCAAAGATGAGCATTGAACTCGATCAGGCCGGTCAAGCCCTGGGCCAGTTGCCGGTGCAGTTACCACCGCCAGATCAGAACGGACGCATTCAATATACAGGGACCATTCCCCTCGACGCTTTTCCGCCTGGTGAGTACGAGTTGAAAGCGATGGTCACTGATGGCGTTACGAAAACAACGCGCTCGGAGCGGTTTACCGTCCAGCCCTGACAGCGCAAGGAGTCGAAGTTTCTGGCATATATGAAGGGCCTCACAAAATTTTCGCTCGTTCTTGTCGTAGCGATCGCGGGCGGGCTCATCGCGCCGGCAACGAGTAATGCAACAACGACGGCACGTGCACTCCCGAGTCCGGCGGATGAGAATAACCTTAGCGCGATCGCCTTAGTCTTCGATCGCCTCTCGACTAACGGACGCGCCCGATCGCATGCGGCGGCTCTTGCAATCATTACTGATCGAGACCCTGTGTGTGGATCTCACTCGCCGTCACTCATGCGGGCGGCCCATGAGGTCATCAGTACCACCAAGCGGCAAGCGGGTGGGTAGAAGCTTGGCGATTGAGCAGGAATTATTCGGTTGGTGTCGCCACCTAATACAGTACCGCGAGCGAAGCGACCGGATGCCGCCACTCAACCAGCGTTTTAAGAGTTCTTATGATTATCGAGTGGCGGCATCCGGTCGCTTCGCTCGCGGTACTGTATTGGGTGGCGATCATGTTGGTATCCTTCCTCACTCGACTGACTTTTCACTCAGTCTCTACCGCGTGATGGTACTGCCCTCATGGGACCGCGACGTGAGTGACGGCGACACCATCAAAGCTGTTCTCGCTCACAGCTTCAGTTTGGAAACGGTTCGCCTTCTCGCACGATCCTGATGCGGTGATCGGTAAATTGGAAATGCGTCCCAGGCACGTCGATTTTCGGCATATGGCACGAAACACATAGCCGCAGAGCCACCGGACAGGCTTTGTCAGTGCGACCTCCCTTCTCATCTGCTTGGGCTACCTCCGTGGATTTCAAGCTTGCGCCCGAGTGGTGACACGCAAGACATTTAGGATCGTAGAAGGCCGCATTCTGAACTGGATCTTCATGAGGATTGTGGCAGGCGGTGCAACGGAGACGTGCATCATCCGGATCGTGCCCGCGACTGGTGAACAGACGGTAGGGTTGAAAGCGCACTCTGATCGGTCCCTGTAGCTGATTATTTGTCAGTACCTGCTCCGCGCTGTGATGACACGAGCCGCAGAATTCCTGCGCCAACTCCTCAGCTTCCATCTTTCCGGGATTGAAGATGTGCTTATCGTTCAATCTCTTTGCTTCCATCGCCGCAATGTGATCGCGCCCTGGGCCATGGCAGGCCTCACAAGTTATGCCGGGAATCAGGCGGTCAAGTTGCAATTCGAGGCCATTGATTGCCGCGGTCGAATGGCAGGCGAAACACTCCCCGCGCTTCGTTCAATTTGATCGCCCGTCCCGCGGCTTCCTCGAGTGATGACGGCGGAGTGAACTGGTAACCCATGGTCCAATCCAGTCCCTTCAGATCTCTGTAGAAACTGACGCGACTCTCGTGCAGTTCGCCATCGTGCCTGAAGATGTAGGTCTGACCGGCTTTGCCCTGGCCAAATGAGTAGAGGATCGGCTCGGAAAAAGTGTGACTCCCGTCGGTAACCGTGTAAAAACTTTGCTCTCCCTTCCGAGCTATCTCATATGAGTATGCGCCGCTGCGAAACGTTAGTCGGGGATTACTTCGAAAACAGCACTGATAACAGCGGGCTCCATAGCTCGGCCCATTGCGGTCAGGCGCTGCCCCGTCTCAGTCTCGTGGCACTTTGCGCAAGCCTGTGGTCCGGCATACTTTGCGTCTTTCTGGTTCGGACGCCAGGGAGTCGCGGTAAGATGACCACCGCTACCCATGACTGGGCCCTGGGCGCTGGACTTCAGAGGGCCCAAAGTCCACATGATCGCCGCTCACGCCGCAACGAAGAGAATGATGACCGGTTGCTTCAATTCGGAAACTGCTCGCCAGCTCTTGCAATTCTGATACGGTGATCGGTGAACTTGAAATGCGAGCCGGGAAACTCGACCTTGGGCATGTGACAGGAGACGCACAGACGCTGAGCTACCGGGCAGGCTTTGTCAGTGCGACCTTCCTTTTCTTCAGTTTTCGCAACCGCAGGTGATTTCAAGCTCGCAAATGAGCGGTGGCAAGCAAAGCATTTCGGGTCATAAAATGCTTCGTCCGTAGCTGGGTTCTCATGTGGATTGTGACAAGCGGTGCAAGTCAGTCGCATGTCAGCCGGATCGTGAGCACGGCTGGTGAACATGCGGTAGGGCTGGAAGCGAACGGTGATCAGACCGCGGAGCAGCTTGTTTGAAATCACTTGCTCGGCACTGCGATGGCACGAGCCGCAGAACTCCTGCGAGAGTTCGTCGGCACTCATATTGCCTGGATTGAAGATGCGTTTGTCCTTGAACTGCTTCGCCTCCATTGCCGTGACATGATCCGCGCCTGGTCCATGGCACGCTTCACAAGTTACACCGGGGACCAGGCGGTCCAACAGCAACTGACTTCCGTAAGCGGCTCCGGTGCTGTGACAAGAAAAGCAATTGCGTGCTTCATCCATGCTGATCCTTCGGCCTGCGGCGACTTCGAGCGATGG
>Ga0070708_100000381_pt1 | contig 33426 bp, 25 predicted proteins | sample KBSK5503metaG_FD_65469 | JGI IMG/M metagenome (GOLD analysis project Ga0070708, IMG submission 65469) | Corn, switchgrass and miscanthus rhizosphere microbial communities from Kellogg Biological Station, Michigan, USA - KBS K5-50-3 metaG | ecosystem: Host-associated > Plants > Roots >... | reverse complement strand
CTGCCACTTCCCGCACGCCCACCACCTTGTCGAGTTGCCGCGCCGTTCGGTCGGCCGTCGCCTGGTCCGCCTGCATCATGATCGTCAGCCTCGCGAGCCCCGGCGAGGCGCTCGGCCCCACCGCGATGCTCTTGATCGGAAGGTTGCGCCGCCGGAGCAGGCCGAAGGCGCGATTCAGGGTCACGAGCTTGTGGTCGAGCAGTATCGAGATCGCCTGGGAGCCCGTCATGCCGGCACCAGCGGCGCCGGCTCGCCCTCGATGGGCTCGGAGAGAGACGCGCCCGGCGGGATCATCGGGAAGACATTCGCCTCCTGCTCGATGACGAACTCCACGAGGGCCGGGCCGGGCACCGACATTGCCGCGCGCACCGCATCGGCCGTGTGCCCGGCCTCCGCCACGCGCCACCCGGGCACGCCGTACGCCTCGGCCAGCTTCACGTAGTCCGGGCTCCAGATAGGCGTTGCTGAGTAGCGCCGGCCGTGGAAGAACTGTTGCCACTGGCGCACCATCCCCAGGTACCCGTTGTTGAAGATGGCCATCTTCACGGGGATGCGTTCCTGCACCATCGTCGCGATCTCCTGCATGTTCATCTGAAAGCCGCCGTCGCCCGAGATGGCCCACACCGGCTCGTCCGGCCGCGCCAGCCGCACGCCCATGGCGGCCGGCACCGCGAACCCCATGGTGCCGAGTCCGCCGGAGGTGATGTGGGTGTTGGGCCGCTCGTAAGGGAACAGCTTCGCCACCCACATCTGGTGCTGGCCCACGTCCGAGACGATAGTGCACCGCCCGTCGGTGACCTCGTGCAGCGTGCGCAGGATGCCCTCGGGCGAGAGGTCGCCGCGGTAGTGCTCAGTCCGGGTCTTCGCGAACCCCGCGATCTCGGCCCGCCACGCACTACAATCCCGCCGCCGCACCAGCGGCAGCAGCTGACGGAGGACCTGGCGGCAGTCGCCCACCAACCCCACCGCCGTCGGCACGTTCTTCCCGACCTCCGACGGATCCAGCTCGATATGGATCAGCTGCGCCCGGGGCGCGAAGGCGGCGGTGTTGCCGGTCACCCGGTCGTCGAACCGGAGGCCGACGCCGACGATCAGGTCGGCCTGCTGGATCGCGCGGTTCACGTGCACTTCGCCGTGCATGCCCGGCATGCCCAGGTGCAACGGGTGCGACTCGGGGAAGCCGCTGATCCCCAGCAGCGTCGTGATGACCGGCATCCCGGTCCGCTCGGCCAGGCAGCGGAGCTCGTCGTACGCATCGGCGAGCAGGACTCCGTGCCCGGCCATGATGAGCGGACGCTGAGCCTCTCCGATCAGCCGGGCGGCACGGCCCAGCTCGCTGGCCCAGCCGTTGCCCGCTGGGGCCGGTGCCGGAGTCCCGGTGACCGGCCGGGCCCGGCTGGCGGCCGCCGTGTAGCTGGTCTTCTGGTTCTGCACGTCCTTCGGCACGTCCACCAGAACCGGGCCGGGCCGGCCCTCCTGGGCGATCGCGAGCGCCTCCCGCAGCCGATCCGCCAGCTCCGAGACGTCGCCGACGAGCACGTTGTGCTTGGTGATCGGCTGGGTGATCCCGATAATGTCCGTCTCCTGGAACGCGTCCCGGCCGATCATGTTGCGGGAGACCTGTCCGGTGATCGCCACCACCGGCGCGCTGTCCATATGCGCCGTTGCGAGGCCGGTCACGAGGTTCGTCGCGCCGGGTCCCGACGTCGCCACGCACACCCCCGGCCGGCCGCTGGCGCGGGCGTATCCGTCCGCCGCGTGGGCCGCGGCCTGCTCGTGCCGTACCAGCACGTGCCGCAGCGCCGCATACTCCGGCAACGCGTGGTAGAACGGCATGATCGCGCCGCCGGGATAGCCGAAGATGAGGTCCACGCCCTGCTCGAGCAGGACGCGGCACATCACTTGGGCGCCGGTCAGGGTCTCCGTCACGAACCGTACCTCCGGCCTGGACCGGCGTGAACGGTGTTCCCTGTCATCACACCCCCCACAGATACGACGAGTTCAGCGCGCTCGCTTCCAGCCGGTCCGCGTGGCGGGACTTGTTGAGCGCGTGGATGAGCGCCCGCGCGCTGGCTTCGACGATGTCGGTGGAGGCGCCCTGGCCGCTCAGCGACTTCCCGTCCACCCGGGCCTGCAGGAACACCTGCCCTACACTGTCCCGACCCGGGGTGACCGACCGGAGCTGAAGGCTGATCACCTCGACCTGACGGCGCAGGATCTCGCTGATCGCGGTGAACGCCGCCGCGATGGGCCCGTCGCCGGTGCCCTTCGCCGTCCGCTCGCCGCTCCAGGGACCGCTGAGCCGGACAGTAGCCGTGGCGGGCACGCTGCCGCAGACGACCTCCAGCTGGCTGAGCTGGTAGTCCTCCGGCGCGTCGTGAAACGACTCGTGCAGCAGGGCCAGCAGATCCTCGTCCAGGATGGCGCGCTTGCGGTCGGCCAGGGCTGTAAACTGGCGGTAGATGTCGCCCAGCTTTTCGGGATCCAGCTCGTAGCCGAGCTCGCGGAAGCGCTGCTCCAGCGCGTGGCGGCCGGAGTGCTTGCCGAGGACGAGAGTGGACTTGGGAATGCCGACCGTCTCGGGCCGGATGATCTCGTAAGTCTCGCCGTTGCGGAGCATGCCGTGCTGATGGATGCCCGACTCGTGCGCGAACGCGTTCCGGCCCACCACCGCCTTGTTGGGCTGGGGGAAGACGCCGGTCAGATATGACAAGAGCTGGCTGGTCCGGTAGATCTCCTGAGTCACGACGTTGGTGCGGAATCCGAGCTGGGGCCGCACCACGCCGGCCATCACCAGCTCCTCCAGCGCGGCGTTCCCCGCCCGCTCGCCGATCCCGTTCACCGTGCACTCCACCTGCCCGGCCCCGGCCTGGATCGCCGCGATCGAGTTGGCAACGGCGAGTCCGAGATCGTCGTGGCAGTGGGCGCTCAAGATCACGCGGTCCGCGCCGGGCACGCGCTCCCGCACCGAGCGGAACATCGCGCCGTACTCCGCCGGGAGGGCGTAGCCGACGGTGTCGGGGAGGTTGATCGTCCTGGCCCCCTCCGCGAGGGCGATCTCCACGACCCGGCACAGGAACTCCGGATCGGTGCGGCTCGCGTCCTCCGCGGAAAACTCGACATCGTCCGTGAAGGAGCGGGCTCGACGGACGCCCTGCCGGGTCATCTCCAGCGCCTCGTCGCGCTCGATGCGGAGCTTCTCCCGCAGATGGAGATCGGACGTCGAGAGAAATACGTGGATGCGCGCCCGACCGGCGCCCCCCAACGCCTCACCCGCCAGATCGATGTCCCGCTCGACGCAGCGGGCCAGCGCGGCCACGACCGGCCGGCGCACCTCCGACGCCACGTCCCGGACGCTGCGGAAGTCGCCCTCGGAGGCAGCGGGAAATCCCGCCTCGATCACGTCCACGCCAAGGGCGTCGAGCTGGCGCGCGAGCCGGAGCTTCTCCTCGGGGCTGAGGCTGTTGCCCGGGGCCTGCTCGCCGTCCCGGAGGGTCGTGTCGAAGATGATTACGTCGCTTGCCATGAGTGCTCCGTCCGCTCGGCGCCTGAAATGCGAAGCGCCGCGAACCCTGGGGGGTCCGCGGCGCCTGGGTGATTTGTCTGAGACTTGGGTTACACTGTCTCGCCCGGCACGCCACGGATCCTCCGCCCGATAAGCACGAGCAGAAGGCTGAGGACCGCGAGGAGGACGAGCTGCTGGGTCATGTAGAGTCGGTGCGAGCCGGGTAGAGTGCCGGTTGTTTATACCGCTGACTGGTAAGCCTACCCCGCCCTCCACCGGTCGTCAAGGGGGGCGCCGGCCCGTGCCCCGCTTGACGGCTCCCCCCGCGATGCATAAGATTCCATCATGATGATTAGAACGCTCGCCCCGGTCGCCGTCAACCTTATTCTCGTCTGCTCGTTGGGAGCGACCGGGTAACGCAAGCGCGCATGTGACGGACCCGGCCCGCTCCCTGATGGGAGCGGGCCTTTTTGTCGCCCCGCCGCCGGCCTCTCCGGCCGTCACGGGGCACTCTCCCAGGAGGCACCATGGCCGAATCCGGGCAGCGGATCCGTCCGGCCGGTTCCCGTTCCCGCTCCTCGCGCGCCCACGCGGCGACTGCCGGAGCCGCCCTCGACCCATACCGCGAGCACGACGCCTGCGGCACCGGCTTCGTCGCCCGCGCCTCCGGAATGCGCAGTCACGAGGTCGTCGCCATGGCGCTCGAGGCGGTGGCGCGCGTCGCCCACCGCGGCGCAGCCTCCACCGACAACTCGGGCGACGGAGCGGGGCTGCTCACGCAGATCCCCCAGCGGCTGTTCTTCCGGGATGCGTACCGCCTGGGCCTCCACCTCCAGCCTGGCCGGCCGTTCGGCGTGGGCGCCTTCTTTCTCCCCACCGACGCCGAAGGACTCGCCCGGGGCGTCGGGATCGTCGAGCGCGTCTTCGCCGACGACGACATCCCGTTCCTCGGCTGGCGCGACGTCCCGGTCAACCCGGCGGCTCTCGGCGCCACCGCCCGGGGCTCGTGTCCGGTGATCCGGCAAGCGTTCGTCGGCATGCCGGCGGGTGCGGGGGACGACGAGAGCTGGGAGCGCGCGCTCTACCTCGCGCGGCGGGCGATGGAGTGCCGCGCCGCCGAGGCGGGGCTCGCGGACTTTTACGTCTGCTCGCTGTCCTGTCGCACCATCGTCTACAAGGCCCTGCTGGCCGGTACGCGGCTACCGGTGTTCTACACCGACTTCCGGTACCCGGAGTACGAGACGGCGATCGCCGTGTTCCATCAACGGTACTCCACCAACACCCTGCCCAGCTGGCCGCTGGCGCAGCCCTTCCGGCTGCTGGCCCACAACGGTGAGATCAACACCCTCTGGGGCAACCGGAACGCCATGGCGATGCGCCAGCCGCTGCTGGCTTCCCCGCTCTGGGGCTCGAGGGTGGAGCGCATCCGGGACGTGATCTGGCGGGACGGCAGTGACTCGGCGAGCCTCGACAACGCGATGGAGCTGTTCGTGCGCTCGGGCCGCGACCCGGTGCATACGCTGATGATGATGATCCCGCAGGCGTGGGAGAAGTACCCCGACCTCCATCCCTCCATCAAGGCGTTCTACGAGTACCACCAGTGCGTGCACGAGCCCTGGGACGGACCCGCCGCCGTGGCGTTCACCGACGGCATCCTCGCCGGCGCGATCGTGGACCGGAACGGGCTGCGCCCCTGCCGGTACAAGGTGCGGAGCGACGGGCTGGTGACCGCCGGCTCCGAGGTGGGGCTCGTCGATTTCGACCCGCACGAGGTCGTGGAGAGCGGCAAGGTCGGACCGGGCGAGGTCCTCATGGTGGACACCCGCCGCGGAGAGGTGGTGCGGAACCTGGATGCCAAGCTCGAAGTGGCGGGGCGCCGTCCGTACGCGCGCTGGGTCGCTCGCTACATGGCCCGGCTCGAGCCGGACGCCTCGCGCGTGGCCCCCGGTCGCGGACCCGACGACCTCGGCCGCACCCAGCGGGCGTTCGGCTACGGATTCGAGGACCTCCGGCACGTGGTCGAGCCCATGGGCGCAGGCGGCGCGGATGCGGTCTGGAGCATGGGGGACGACACCCCGATTCCCCCGCTCGCCAAGCAGGCGCCCAGCCTGTACGCCTACTTCCGCCAGCGCTTCGCCCAGGTCACCAACCCGCCGATCGACTCGCTCCGCGAGACGATGGTGATGTCGCTGCGAGTACACCTGGGCCGCCGCGGCTCGCCCCTTCTGGAGCGACCGAGCTACGCCCGGATGCTCCGCATCGAGCATCCGATCATGCTGCCCGAGGAGATGGCCGCGCTCCACAATGTGGCCGGCTTTTCAGCCGTCACGATCGATGCCCTGTGGGACCCGAACGCGGGACCGGAGGGGCTGTACCCGGCGCTGGTGGCCCTGCGCCGCGCCGCCGAGCGCGCCGTGCGCCGCGGGGCGCGGATCCTCGTGATCAGCGACCGAGCGGGGGCCAAGCACCGTGCCCCGATCCCGATGCTGCTGGCGGTCGGCGCGGTGCGTCAGCATCTGGTGGAGCGCGGACTTCGGGCCCGGGTCGGGCTGGTGGCCGAGGCCGGCGACGCCCTCGATATCCACCACTTCGCGGCGCTCTTCGGCTATGGAGCGGAGGCGGTCCACCCCTGGCTTGCTCTTGCCACGATCGACGCGCTGTTCTCCGCCGAGGAGCCCGAAGACCGCCGGGAGACCGGGACGCCGACGCGCCCCGGCCCGGCGGAAGCGCGCCTGCGCTTCCGAGCGGCCGCGGAGAAGGGCCTGCTCAAGATCCTGTCGAAGATGGGCATCTCGACGCTGTCGTCGTACTGCGGCGCCCAGACGTTCGAGGCGCTCGGACTCGGCGCCGAGATCATCGACCTCTGCTTCGGGGGCACCGCCTCGCCGATCGGCGGGATCGGGTTCGAAGAGGTGGGGGACGACGTGCTCCTGCGCCACCGCGCGGCGTACGCCCACCCGTCCGACAGCGGGGCTCTGCCGGACCATGGCCGGGTCCGGTTCCGCAAAGAAGGGGAGGATCACGGCTGGGCGCCCCCGATCGTGGTGGCGCTGCAGCAGGCTGTGAAGGCCGGGACGCCCGAGGCGTACGCCGCCTACCTCACCAAGAACGGCCACCGCCGTCCCGCCGGCCCGCGCGACCTGCTCGCGATCCGGGCCGGTGCCCCGGTCCCAATCGAGGACGTCGAGCCGGCCGAGACGATCCGCCGGCGGTTCATCTCGTCCGCGATGTCGCTGGGGGCCCTCTCGCCGGAGGCGCATGCGGCGCTCGCGGCCGGCATGAATCGGATGGGCGCCAAGTCGAACTCGGGCGAGGGCGGCGAGGACCCGGCCAACTACCGCGCGCTCGCGAGCGGAGACCGGCTGGACAACCGGATCAAGCAGGTGGCCTCCGCCCGTTTCGGAGTCACGGCCGAGTACCTGGTCCGCGCCGAGGAGCTGGAGATCAAAATCGTGCAGGGCGCGAAGCCGGGTGAGGGCGGCCAGCTTCCCGGCCACAAAGTGACCGAGCTCATCGCCAGGCTACGGCATGCCGTGCCGGGCATCCAGCTCATCTCGCCGCCCCCGCACCACGACATCTACTCGATCGAGGATCTCGCCCAGCTGATCCACGATCTGAAGACCGTGAACCCGGCGGCCCGGGTCGGCGTCAAGCTGGTGGCCGAGGCCGGGGTGGGCACGGTCGCGGCCGGGGTCACCAAGGCCTACGCCGACTACGTGTTGATCGCCGGGCACAACGGCGGGACGGGTGCCTCGCCACTCTCGTCCATTAAGCACGCCGGGTCGCCGTGGGAGCTCGGGCTCGCCGAGGCGCAGACCACGCTCGTCCGGAACGGCCTTCGCCATCGCATCGAGGTACGGACCGACGGCGGCCTCAAGACCGGGCGGGACGTCGTGATCGCGGCGCTGCTCGGAGCCGAGTCCTACGGGTTCGGCACCGCGGCGCTGGTGGCCATCGGCTGCGCCATGGCGCGGCAATGCCACCTGAACACCTGCCCGACCGGGGTCGCCACTCAGCGCCCGGACCTTCGCGCGAAGTTCAAGGGCACCCCCGAGCAGGTGATCACGTACTTCACGCTCCTCGCCGAAGAAGTACGGGAAATCCTGGCCTCGATGGGGTTCCGATCGATGGACGAGATCATCGGGCGGAACGACCTGCTTGAGCGGGTCGAGCGCCCCGACGTGCCCCGCGCCCAGATGCTCGATCTGTCGATGCTGCTGGCGGGCGCTCCCGCCTCCGAAAGCAGAGTCCCGCACCGGCGAACCGTGGAGCGCAATGACCGGCCCGGGATGACCTGTCTCGACGACGAGATCCTCCAGGAGCTTCAGCCATACCTGGAGAGCGGGCTGCCCTTCACCGGCAACTACGAGATCCGCAACCACCACCTGGCGGTCGGCGCCCGGGTCGCGGGAGTCATCGCGAGCCGGTTCGGGGACGCGGGACTCCCGGAGAGCCGGATCCGGCTCCGTTTCAGCGGGCCCGCCGGGCAGAGCTTCGGCGCTTTCCTCACGCCGGGCATACACCTGGATCTCGAAGGCGAGGCGAACGACTACGTCGGGAAGGGCCTGAGCGGGGGGGAGATCACGATCCGGCCATATCGGCGGGCCGCGTACGCGGACGCCACCCATCAGCACCTCATTCTCGGCAACACGGTGCTCTATGGAGCCACGGGCGGCAAGCTGTTCGCGGCCGGCCAGGCCGGCGACCGGTTCGCGGTGCGCAATTCCGGGGCGATCGCCGTGATCGAGGGCGCCGGGAACCACTGCTGCGAGTACATGACCGGGGGCATCGTCGTGGTCCTCGGCCGGGCCGGGCGCAACCTGGGCGCCGGTATGTCCAACGGCGTCGCCTACGTGCTGGACGAGACCCGGACGGTGCACGAGCGCGTCAACGGCGACATGGTGGATCTGGCCGAGCTCGACGGCGAGGACGAAGAGGTGCTGCGCTGCCTCGTCCGGGAGCACGAGGAGAAGACGACGAGTCCACGCGCCCGCACGCTTCTGGTCGAGTGGGCCCGCTTTCTCCCGCTGTTCCGCAAGCTGGCGCCGAAGGGAGCCGAGGCGTTCGTCGCCGCGGCGCGGAGCGCGTACCTGCAAGGCGCCCCCCCCGAGCGCGAACCGGCGCTCGCCCGTCGAAGCGCGTAGCAGTTAGCTTCCGGGCGCCATGGTCCGGCGCCCTCACGGCTGCCTCTTGCTCGGCGCGCTCCTCGCCGCGGTCCCCTCGGGAGTCCGCGCGCAGGAATCCGGTACCCAGCTCGGATTCGAGCTGGGATATTCCGACGCGCAGTTCGTGTCGTCGGGTACCGGCGGCGATTCGCGCGACGGCAGCCTGATCGCCGGCTTCCTTACGCGCCGCATCGCGGGTCCGGTCAGCGGCCAGATCGAGCTCATGTTCTCCCGCAGGGGTGGTGGCCTGTCGGCCACCGGGGCGAGCGGTACCATCGCGGGCACGGCGCAGCTGATCTACGTCGAGGTACCGCTGCTCGCCCGCCTGACGCTCCCGGTAGGCCGGCTGCGCCCAGTGCTGCTTGGCGGCGGGTCGTTCGCGGTGTCGGTCGGCTGCGAGCTTCAGGTGGCGGGACCGGACAATATCGAGCAGCAGCCGTGTGACGGACCCACCGCCACGGTCCCCCTGGCCGGCAGCGATTTCAGCGCCGTGCTCGGCGGCGGGATCGATTACCCGTGGAAGAGCTCGCACCTGCGGCTGGAGGTTCGCCGGACCATCGGCCTGCGGGACGTCGCCGCCGGCCAGGACGTGAAAAATCGGGTGTGGGCCGTGCTCCTGGGCATCACGTTCTAGCCCCCGTGGCAGCCATCGCACCGAAGCCGATCAGCACCGCGCCCGCGATCCAATTGACAAGGCGCAACGCCCGTTCTCCGATCTTGCGCCGCACCAGGCCCACCGCACCGCTCAAGAGCCCCCACCAGAGCATGGATCCCAGAAAGACCCCCGCGACCAGCGCCAGCCCGGCCGCCGGACCCGCCACTCCATCGACGAGCCCGAGACCGGCGAACGCCGCGGCGAAGGACAAGATCGTCATGGGGTTCGTTACAGTGAGAAGAAGCGTGGAGCCGTAAGCCCGCCAGAGGCCGCTCTCTTCAGCCGTCCGTGGCGGGGCGGCGGCGGGCCGGGCAAGCAGCGTGCGAAGGCCGAGCGAGCATAGGAACAGTCCGCCGACGAGCCGCAGGACGCCGGCGTGCCCGACCAGCAGTTGGGTCGCGGAGGTCAGACCGAGCGCTGCAAGGCAGCCATATGCTGCGTCGGCGGTCGCGGCGCCCAGTCCGGACACGAAGCCGGTCCGGGGTCCCAGCGCCAGCGCGCGGCGGATGACCAGCACCCCGATCGGCCCGACCGGCGCTGCCACCGCAAAGCCCAGCACGAAGCCACGGACGACCAGGCCGACGTCCATACCAGGTCACTCCCGGGCCTCGAGGGGCGGCAGCCGGACCGACTCCTTCTCCGACCGGAGCACGACCACGGTGCGTGTCCGCACCACCCCGGGGCCGCCCTTGAGCTGGTCCGTCAGCAGGCGGTCGAGATCCGCCGCGCCCCGGCAGCGCACCTTGAGGAGATAGTCGTCGTCGCCCGTGACGTGGTGACACTCCTGGATCTCCGGTAGCGCGGCGACGCGTGCCAGAAAGGCACGGCGATGATGGGGCGTTTCGAGCGTTACCGACACGAAGGCAGCGAGAGGAAATCCGGCCGGCTCCGGAGCGACGAGCGCGGAGTATCCGCGAATGACGCCGCGCTCCTCGAGCCTGCGGACCCGCTCGGCTACCGCGGGGCCCGTGAGTCCGACGCGCTCCCCGATACGTGCCCACGCCTCTCGGCCGTCGTGAAGGAGCGTCGAGAGGATCATCGTGTCGATTGAGTCCATACACTGATGGTATCGATTCGGTTGTGTATGTCAACTCTTACAAATGAATCGATATCATCCATGGAAGCTGGATCGACGCCTCTTGCGGCCGGGCTGCGCGATGCCGATACTTGCTAGACAACAAGCAAGTAATCACCAGCCGATTGAGGACACGCGATGACCGCACCCGAGCGGGAACGCAACGCCACCCGGACTCGCGAAGCCATCCTCGACGCCGCCGAGCGGCTCTTCGCCGAGCAAGGCTACGACGCCACGAGCCTGAGCCAGGTCGGCCAGGCTGCCGGCGTTTCCCGCGCGACGCCCGGGTACTTCTACGGCTCGAAGCCCGAGCTTTACCGCGCCGTGCTGGACCGCTGCTTCGGCGAGGTGCGACAGGCCATCCAGGCCGGCCGGGAGCGCGCCCTCGCCAGCGGTGAGTCGCCGGAAGTCGTGCTGGAGGGCGCGGTCTCCGACTACTTCGACTTCCTCGGCGCCCGCCCGAATTTCCTCCGCCTGCTCGAGCGTGAGGCGCTCACGGCGCGGGGCGTGCTCCCCGAGGCGGCGGTCGAGGTGCAAGCAGGCCGGGAGGCGCTGGCGGCGCTCGCCGTCGAGCTCGGGCTTGACCCCTCTCCCTCCGGTGACGCCGCACAGTTGCTGCTCAGTATCATCGCACTCTGCTGGTTCCCCCTGGTGCATGCGGCCACGGTCGCGCCGGCCGTCGGCGTGGGCCTGGACGGCCCTGCCGCATTGAGTCAGCGGAAGCGGCATGTCATCGACCTCGTTCTGTACGGAGTCCACGGCCGACAGACCGTCCCAATGGTTCAACCCTCAGCCGGCAGCGCCCCATGACGAACGTCATCTCCCCTCCAGGCCTGGAGCCAGGACGGACCACGCCCCCCCTCGCAACCGAGCAGGAAGCCCGGGAGGTGGCGGAGGCCGCCCGTGAAAAGGAATGGCAGGCGCCCAGCTTCGTGCGGGAGCTGTTCGAAGGCTCCTTTCGACTGGAGCTGGTGCATCCGTTCCCGACGTTGGATCCGCGGGAAGTCGAGAAGGCCAGGCCGTTCCTCGAGCGGCTGGAGAAATTCCTCAAGGAGCGCGTGGACAGCGACCGGATCGACCGGGAGGGCAAGATTCCGGCGGAGGTGCTCGACGGGCTGCGCGAGCTGGGCGCGTTCGGGATCAAGATCCCCGAGGAGTACGGCGGCCTGGGGTTGAGCCAGACGAGCTACACCCACGCGATCGGGCTGGTCACCAGCCAGGACGGGAACCTTACCGCGCTGCTGTCCGCCGCGCAGTCCATCGGCGTCCCCCAACCACTCAAGCTCTTCGGCACGCCGGAGCAGAAGAAGAAGTACCTGCCCCGCCTGGCCAAGGGCGCCGTGTCGGCGTTCGCGCTGACCGAGTCGAACGTGGGCTCCGATCCCGCAGGCTTGACGACCACCGCCGAGCTCTCGGCCGACGGCACGCACTACGTCCTCAACGGGGAGAAGCTGTGGTGCACCAACGGGACGATCGCGGAGCTGATGGTGGTCATGGCCCGTACGGGGCCGAAGCGGATCAGCGCCTTCATCGTGGAGACGGACTGGCCCGGCGTCGAGGTAGTGCAGCGGCTCCATTTCATGGGCCTCAAGGCGCTCGAGAACGGCGTGATCCGGTTCACCAACGTGCGGGTGCCGAGGGAGAACGTCCTTTGGGGTGAGGGCAAGGGTCTCAAGCTCGCGCTCATCACCCTCAACACGGGACGTCTGACGCTGCCCGCCTCCTGCGTGGCGGCGTCCAAACGGTGTCTCGAGATGGCGCGCCGGTGGGCGGTGGAGCGGGTCCAGTGGGGCCAGCCCATCGGCAAGCACGACGCCATCGCGCAGAAGCTGGGCCGGATGGCGGCGGAGACGTTCGCGATGGAGGCGGTGTCCGACCTCGCGTCGCTGATGGCCGACCGGGGCAACGCAGACATCCGGCTCGAGGCCGCGATGGCCAAGCTGTGGAACACCGAGACCGCCTGGCGGATCGTGGACGACACGCTCCAGATCAAGGGTGGCCGGGGCTACGAGACCGCCGACAGCCTCCGGAGCCGGGGCGAGCGGCCCGACCCGGTCGAGCGGATGATGCGCGACATGCGCATCAATCTGATCTTCGAGGGGTCGAGCGAGATCATGCGCCTGTTCATCGCGCGGGAGGCGGTGGACACGCACCTCGACGTGGCCGGCGACCTGATCGACCCGAAGACCCCGCCGGGCCGGAAGCTGGCGGCGCTGGGGCGGGCGGCGACCTTCTACGCCACCTGGTACCCGCGGCTCTACCTCGGGTGGAGCGGCTGGCCCAGGTACGCGGAATTCGGCCGGCTGGCGCCACATCTGCGGTTCGTAAGTCGTATGTCCCGAAAGCTTGCCCGGACCCTGTTCCACTGTATGGTCCGCTTCGGCCCAAGGCTGGAGAAGCGACAGGCGGTGCTGGGCCGGTTGGTGGAGATCGGCGCCGAGCTGCTCGCGATCACGGCCGCCTGCTCGCGGGCGCAGGCCATGGCCCGGGCCGACCACCCCGCAGGCCGGCAGGTGGGCGACGGCGCCGTCGAGCTCGCGGACGTGTTCAGCCGCCAGGCGCGACGGCGGGTGCGGGAAAAGTTCGCCGCGGTCTTCGGGAACGACGATGCGGCCACGTACGCCGCGGCGCAGCACATCCTCCGTGGCGAGTATGAATGGCTCGAGCAGGGTACCGTGGGGAATCTGGGCCGTTAGCCGGCCCCCCCTTACATTGCCGTGGTACCCTATCGGAGCCCGCGCATGGCCATCGCCGAAGGCCGCACCCTCTCGTTCGCCGGCCCGGAGGCCATCGACGCCGCCGTGCTCGAGACCTTCCCGTATGCCGGACCCGAGCAGGAGATCGTCACAGAGACCCGGGAGTTCAGCGCGGTCTGTCCCTATAGCGGGCTCCCGGACTTCGCCACCCTGCGGATCAAGTACGTCCCGTCCGACCGGTGCGTCGAGCTCAAGAGCCTCAAGTACTACGTGATCAGCTTCCGGACCATCGGGATCTTCCAGGAGCATGCCACCGGCCGTATCGCCGAAGATCTGTTCCGGCTCCTCGGCCCCCGCCGACTCGTTGTCACAACGCTCTACAACGTTCGAGGAGGCTTCGAGACGACCTGCACGGTGACCCTCCCGGAGAGCTGAGCCGGCCGGGTCGCACCGGCCGGTGCCGGACGAGTCGAGTCCCCATGCTGCTGATCCCCTTTCTCTCCTTCCCCGACCTCCCGGGCACGTTGCGGAACGCGCTCCTCACGTTCGCGACGCCGCTCTTCCTGGGCTACGTGGCCTCGTGGATCGCGCTGTATGCCCACGAGATCGGGCATGCGACGGCCGCGCGCATCCTTGGGGTGCGGATCTGGGAGATCCGGCTCGGGGTCGGGCCCACGCTGTTCGAGGGGTCGCTCGCCGGGTGCCGGCTGCGCATCGGGCTGTTCCCGCTGGTCGGCTCCGTAATCCTGCAGGACGACGACGCCTCCGCAATCGGGTACCGCGACATCCAGCCCGGGCCCTGGCGCTTCGAGTGGGGACGGGAGGCCTGGCGGGCCCCCGTCATCTCGGCTGCGGGCGGCATCGCCAATCTGCTCGTCACGCTGCTGGTCGTGGTCTACTGGTGGCTCGCCGGATCGCCCCGGCTCGGCACCCCGATCGGCGACCTCTTCGTCTACGCCCTCGTCGCCAATCTCTCGGGGTACCTGAACCTCTTTCCGCTCTTCTCTTCGGACGGGCGCCATCTGCTGGCGCATGTCGCGGCCAAGCGCCGCCTGAGCCGCGAAGCCACGACGTTCCCCTCCTGATCGAGGCCGGACAGGCGCTGCCGGAGGATTGGCCCGGCTTCCTCCCCAGGCGTATCTTTTGCCCGTCGCCCGGCCCGCCGCTCGGGCGCTCTATCTCGGCCTGGAGTCGGATGTGGCAAAAGACTCACTGACCATCACGGACAACCGAACCGGCAGGACCTACGAGCTCCCGATCGCGGACGGCACCATCCGCGCCGTGGACCTGCGCCAGCTGCGCACCTCGGAAGACGACTTCGGCCTGATGACCTACGATCCGGCCTTCATGAACACAGCAGCGTGCCGAAGCGCCGTGACTTACATCGACGGGGATCGCGGGATCCTGCGGTACCGCGGCTACCCGATCGAGGAGCTGGCCGAGCGGGCGTCGTTCCTCGAGGTCGCCTGGCTGCTGAACGTGGGGGAGCTGCCAACCCGCGCGCAGCTCCAGGAGTGGACGGATGAGATCCGCAACCACACGTACGTCCACACCAACGTCACGAAGTTCCTCGAGGGCTTCCGGTACGACGCCCACCCGATGGGGGTGCTGCTGGGAACGGTCGGGGCCCTCTCCACCTTCTATCCCGACGCCAAGCACGTGCAGGACCCGGAGAACCGGCGGCTCCAGCGGGTGCGGTTGGTGGCCAAGCTGCCCACGATCGCCGCGTTCGTGTTCCGGCACTCCCGGGGGCTTCCGTTCGTCTTTCCGGACAACGACCTCGATTACATCGGCAACTTCGTCAATATGACGTTCAGCATCGGCGGCCGGCACAAGCCCAACCGCGTGCTGCAACGGGCCCTGGAGATCCTCCTGATCCTCCACGCCGATCACGAGCAGAACTGCTCGACCAGCGCGGTGCGTGCCGTAGGCTCCTCGCACGTGGACCCGTTCTCCGCCGTCTCCGCCGGGATCGCCGCGCTGTACGGGCCGCTGCACGGGGGCGCCAACGAGGCGGTGCTCCGGATGCTGGACGAGATCGGCGACAAGCGGCACATCCCCGACTTCATCGCCAAGGTGAAAGGCGGGTCGGACCGCCTCATGGGCTTCGGCCACCGGGTGTACAAGTCGTACGATCCGCGGGCGAAGTTGGTCAAGAAGGTGGCGTACGACGTATTCGAGCAAACCGGGCTCAACCCGAAGCTCGAGATCGCCCTCGAGCTCGAACGGATCGCGCTCGAGGATGACTACTTCATCAAGCGGAAGCTGTACCCGAACGTGGACTTCTACTCGGGGCTCATCTATCAAGCGATGGGGTATCCGACCGACTACTTCACGGTCCTCTTCGCCCTGGGGCGGACGCCCGGCTGGCTGGCGCAGTGGGAGGAGATGATCACCGACAAGGAACAGAAGATCGCCCGTCCGCGGCAGATCTACACCGGGCCCGGCATGCGGGAGTTCGTGCCGATCGAGAAGCGCTGACCTGCCCTGGACGACCTCCTCTCCCGGCTCGAGACGGGCCTAGGCGATCGGTACCAGATCCTCCGCCTGATCGGCGAGGGGGGCATGGCCCGCGTGTATCTCGCGCGAGACCCCCGGCACCAGCGGCAGGTCGCGCTCAAGGTATTGCGCCCCGAGATCGCGGCCAGCCTCGGCGCCGACCGCTTCCTCCGCGAGATCCGGATCGTCGCCAGCCTGCAGCACCCCAACGTGCTCCCGCTGTTCGACAGCGGCGCCGCGGGCAACTCCGGAAGCGGGGCGGAGCTGCTCTGGTACGTCATGCCCTACGTGCAGGGGGAGTCGCTCCGGGCCAAGCTCGAGCGCGAGGGTCGGCTGTCGCTGGGGGACACGCTGCGCATCGGCGACGACCTGGCGGGCGCTCTGGACTACGCTCACGGCCGCGGCGTGGTGCATCGCGACGTGAAGCCCGAAAACGTCCTCCTCTCTGGGGGGCACGCCTTCGTCGCCGACTTTGGCGTCGCCCGCGCGGTGGACCTGGCCGGGCTGGAGGGCGCTACCGCGACGGGACTCGCGATGGGTACCCCGGCCTACATGAGCCCCGAGCAGGCCGCGGGTCAGGCGGATCTCGACGGACGCAGCGACGTCTACAGCCTGGCGTGCGTGTTCTACGAGATGCTCGCCGGGTCGGCGCCGTTCGGGGGAGCGACCCCGCGCGAGATTATGGCCAAGCACGCGCTGGAGCCCCCGCCGCCGATCCGCCGGGCACGGCCCGAGCTCCCTCCGGCCGTCGAGGCCGCGCTTGCCCGAGGCCTAGCCAAGGCCCCCCACGAGCGGACCCCGAGCGCCGCCGATCTCGTCCGCGAGCTTCAACCGAGCGAGCCCCAGGTTCAGGTGACGGCGGGGCCGCTGCCGGCCGTGTACCGATCGCGCCGCCGGGCCGTATCGATCGCCGTGGCGGGCGCGGCCCTCGCAGGCGCCGCCCTGATCTGGCGCGCCCGCACGCCGACGAGCCCGGTATCGCCGTCGGCCTCCCCCAGTGCCATCGCCGTGCTCCCCTTCACGGTGCGTGGGGGAGACTCGCTGGGCTTGGGCGAGGGACTCGTCGGGCTGCTTGGCACCAAGCTGGATGGCGCGGGGGACCTGCGCAGCGTGGACGGGCGGGCGCTCTTGAGCTACGTCGCGCAGCAGGGTCGGGGGACCCTCGGGCCGGATCAAGGCCGCACGATCGCGGCCCATTTCGGCGCCGGTTTGTTCGTGCTGGGCGATGTGCTGGCGGTCGGCGGGCGGCTGCGACTTACGGCGTCGCTCTACGACACCCGCCGGTCCGGGCGGGCCGCGGCGACCGGCTCCGCAGAGGGGCCGACCGACCGCGTCTTCGAGCTGGTGGATTCGCTCGCGGCCCAGCTCGTAGCCGGTTGGAGCGGCCGGGACTCGCGCCTCACGGCCATCGCGGCCGTCACCACGCACTCATTGGGGGCCCTCAAGGCGTACCTGGAGGGTGAGAGCGCGTTCCGCGCCGGAAACTTCGACGCGGCAGTCGAAGGATTCCAGCTGGCCGTCGCGCAGGACTCGTTGTTCGCCCTCGCCTGGTACCGGATGAGCGTGGCGGCCGAGTGGCTCACCCGGTCGGACATCACCCGCGATGCGGCGGAGCATGCCGTGCGGCTGGCCGACCGCCTGTCGGAGCACGACCGACTCCTGCTCCAGGCGCTGGTCGTCACCCGGCGCGGGGCGGGAGCCGAGGCCGAGCGCCTGTTCCAGAACGTGGTGGCGGTCTACCCGAACGACGTGGAAGGCTGGCTCCAGCTGGGCGAGGCGCAGTTCCATTACGGGCCGCTCTACGGCCGGCCGATCTCGGGATCGAAGGCCACTTGGCAACGGGTGGCCGCACTCGAGCCGAGCTTCTTCGCGCCCATCGTGCACCTCGCGCGGATTGCCGCTAGCGAGGGTGACCGGAGTCAGGTGGACTCTCTGGTCCGCCGAGCGCTGGCCCTGCGCGCGAGCACGGGCGCGCGGGACGTTGGCTCGTCACGCTCCGAGACGCTCGAGCTCGAGACCCTGCGCGCCTTCGCGCTCCGAGACACCACGGAGCAGACCCGGGTGATGGCCCGGCTGGATTCGGCGACCGATGTCACGGTGTATCTCTCGATGTGGGGAGTGGCCTCGTTCGTCGCGGATCTGGAGGCCGCCGCCCGCATCGCGACGGTGCTCGCCGGGCCGTCGCGTCCCCCGTGGTCTCGGACGGCCGGTCTAGTCGACCTCGCAAACCTCGCCGCGGCACAAGGCCGCTTCGACGCGGCGCGGCGCCACCTCGAGGCGGCGGCGGAAATCGATCCGTGGGGCGCTGCAGAGGCGCGGGCGCTCCTCGCAGCCGCCCCGTTCCGGCAGGCTGACCCGGCGGAGCTCGCCTTGGCGCGGAACGCGGTCGCGCGAGCGTCTGACGGACCCGAGGCTCCGCAGGAAACCAGCGTGTTCTTGAGCGTCCACCACGGGCTGCACCGTCATCTCCGCACCTATCTGCTTGGGCTGGTGGACGCACGCCTCGGCGATGCGACCCGGGCTGCGCAGTACGCGCGCGAGCTCGAAGCGCTCCCCGTGTCCAGCGACGTCGGCTCCCTTACCCAGGACCTGGCGCGCGGTATCCGAGCGGAGAGTGCCTCGCGTCGAGGGCGGCCCGCTGAAGTGACGGCTGCGTTCGAAGGCGTCCGGCGGGAGAGCTGGTACGAGCTGGCGACGGCATCGCCCTTCTTCGCCCAGGCGCGGGAGCGGTTTCTCCAGGCGGAGGCGCTGGAGGCCCAAGGTCGCGACGCCGAGGCCGCGCTGCTGTACCGGTCGCTCGGCGGGCAGGGCTCGTTGTTCGAGCTGCCCTACGTCGCCCCCAGTGAGCTCCGCCTGGGCGAGATCGCCGAGCGCCAGGGCCGCGCCGACGAGGCCGCCGACCACTACACCCGGGTGCTCGAGCTGTGGCGGGACGCCGACCCGCCGCTCCAGCCGCTGGTCCGGGAGGCGAGGGCGCGGCTGGCAAAGGTGAGAAGTGAGAAGTAAGAAGGGGGCTCCTTCTCACGGCCTGTCCCCTTCCAGGTAGGTATACCCCTCCAGACCCGCGACGTAGTCGGCGATGAAGCTGTTCGCCTCCTGTCGATTGAGCTCCCGGGCCTTGCCCACCTTGCGCCGGAAGGTCGCCAGCAGGTCCGACGCGTGGAACTGGACGTAATTGAGCACCTCGGTCACCGTATCCCCGTGCACGAGATCGGTCACCTCGTAGCCGTGCTCGGTGAGCCGCACGTGGACGGCGTTCGTGTCCCCGAAGAGGTTGTGCAGGTCTCCCAGGATCTCCTGGTACGCCCCGGTGAGGAAAATCCCGAGGATGTAGGGCTCGTCCTCGATGACGGGGTGGAGCTCCAGCGACGGCTTGCCCTTCCGGCCGCCGGCGAACCGGTCGATCACCCCGTCGGAATCGCAGGTGATGTCCTGCAGGGTGCCGCGCCGGGTGGGCGGCTCATTGAGCCGATGGATCGGGATGATCGGGAAGATCTGATCGATGGCCCAGTTGTCGGGCAACGACTGGAAGACCGAGAAGTTGCAGAAGTACCGGTCCACCAGCACCGCCTCGATGTGGGCGGCGATCTCGGGGTAGGCGCCCTTGTCGTCCGCGATGGCGCCGGCGATGGCGTTCAAGGTACAGAGGTAGAACTGCTCCGCGTCGGCCTTGTCCCGGAGCGAGAACACGCCGCTCGCGAAGTATTCCTGCGCCCGCTCCTTGGCGAAGACCACGTCGTGGAAGACCTCCTGCACGCGGTCCGGCGTGAACGACTCAAGGTCCCCCGCCATCTCGAGCAGCAGGGCGTGGGGCTCGGCACGGAGCGCCGGGACGACGGGGGCGTTGAGCGACTCGACGTCGATCACGTTCATCAGCAGCAGCGAGTGGTGCGCGGTGAGCGCCCGGCCGGACTCCGAGATGATGTTCGGCATGGGCAGCTCTTCGGAGCGGCACACGGTGCCGAGGGTGTAGACGACGTCGTTCGCGTACTCGCGCATCGAGTAGTTCACGCTGGCCTGGCGGGTGGAGCGCGAGCCGTCGTAGTCCACCCCGAGCCCGCCGCCCACGTCCACGTAGTCAAGGTGGCTGAACCCCATGCCGCGGAGCTCGGCGTAATAGCGGCTGATCTCCTCCAGACCGGCCTTGATCACCCGGATGTCCGGGATCTGGCTGCCGAGATGGAAGTGCACGAGGCGGAGCATGTCCTTGCGGTCGACGGCCGCGAGCCGATCGAGCAGCTTCACCAGCTCGATCGCGCCAAGGCCGAACTTGGACTTCTCGCCGGCGCTCTTGGCCCACCGCCCCGACCCTTCGCTCGCCAGTTTGATCCGGACGCCGACGGTCGGCTGCACCCCCATGTCCTCGGCGACGCGAAGGAGCACTTCCAGCTCGTTCAGCTGCTCCAGCACGATCATCACGGTGTGGCCGAGCTTCTGGCCCATGAGGGCGAGGCGCATGAACTCCTCGTCCTTGTACCCGTTGCAGACGATCAGGTGATGGGTGCTCTCGTTCAGGCCCAGCACGGCCATGAGCTCGGGCTTGCTGCCGCATTCCAGGCCGGCGCCGTGCGGCGTCCCGAACTCCACGATTTCCTGCACCACGTGGCGCTGCTGGTTCACCTTGACGGGGTACACTGTCGTATAGGTCCCGTCGTAGCCGAACTCCTTGATGGCGCTTTCGAACTGCCCGGCGAGCGCCTGGATCCGCGAGCGAAGGATGTCCGAGAAGCGGAGCAGGAGCGGCAGCCCGACGCCCTGCGCGTTCAGGTCGAGGGCGAGCTGGTAGAGGTCCAGTCCCCGCTTGGGATTGCCGTCGGGGTGGACGGTGACGTGCCCGGCCTCGTTGACCCGGAAATAGCCCTGACCCCAGCCGCTCATGTTGTAGAGCTTTTCGGAGTCCCGGGTCGTCCAGGTGGGCGGGGTGATGGTGGTGGCGATGAGTGTTCTCCTTGGTCGGTCAAAGCGTGCAAAGGTAACGAGTTACCAACCGGTTCGCCAGCGCTGAGTCAGGGTCGAATACCGTAGCGCAAGCGCAACAGCCCGACGGAGCGGGGCGTCACCCGGTGGCCCGGGACGACCTTGGGGCGCCGGATCTGAGGGGCCCGTGAGTCGTTGAGATCGCAGGAGTTGCCCCCGTCGGACGGGGTTGTGGCGGGGGCGGCACGAAGCTCGCTTCGTTCGTGGCGTGCAGCCGTAAGCTTCGATATTGCAAACGGTTGCACAGCTGTCTCAAGCTTCGCAGTCGAGGGTTCCATGCTATCGCTCACCCTGAATTCCGTGCGCCGCCTCCCCCCTGCCCTCAAGCTCGGGCTCCGGGTCGCCTATGCGCGTGCCTGGGAGGCATTGATAGATACCCACCAGACCCAAGCCGCGATGTTCATCACCCGGCTGGCCGACCGCCTGCCGCTCGAGGACTCGCTCGCAAGGTACTTCCGCGAGGTCGCCGTGCCCGTCGCGATGCAGGAAACGGTGCGGGCCCGTGCCCTGCTCGCTGTTGTGGACGCGATCCCAGCTGTGCCCGGCAACGATGACCACGCCGATCCCTGGCAACGTCTTCGACCGGACCGCATGGTCGAGGCCGTACGCCGCCGGGCGCAGTGGGTGGAGGAAACCACCCTCCGTTGCCGCATGACCGCTTGCTTGGCGGAGGCCGCCGTGAGCGCGACCCATACGCGCATGGCGGTCGAGGTCGCCGAGCTATTGGCGGATGCGATGCCGGCGGACGAGGCGCTCATGCTGTACCTCCGAAGCTTCGACCTCCCGACGCGGGATGGCGAAGCCGTCTTCCGTGCGGCCCTGGCCCAGCTAGCAGACCGCCGGCTTCCCGCCGCCGAGCGGCCCGCACTACACCTCAGGCCGCCCAAGCCCGCGCCGCGGCCTGCGCCCGTCACGGGTCCGGTCCCGGCGTCCGCGTTCGGGCTTCGGGTGATCGTTTAGCGCCGTTTCTCCCGCGGCGCTCCGGTGCCGGCCTCCGGTGTATCTTCATCGGGGACCGGCACTGATTCTTCCGGGGGCGGCGCGATGCGGTGGTCCTATCCGATCGGTCGGGTCGCGGGGACCGAAATCAAGGTCCACGTCACCTTCCTCCTACTCCTCGGCTGGCTGGCGTTCCAGGCCTACACCACCGGCGGGCCAAGCGCGGCGCTCGACCGGACCCTCTTCATCGTCGCGCTGTTCGCCTGCGTCACGTTACACGAGTTCGGTCACATTCTGGTTGCCCGTCGGTTCGGGGTCCGCACGCCGGACGTGATCCTGCTGCCCATCGGCGGCGTGGCGCGCCTGGAGCGGATTCCGAGCGAGCCGCGCCAGGAGCTGCTGATCGCCCTCGGCGGCCCGACCGTGACCCTCCTCATCGTGGTGCTCCTCTGGGGATACCTCCACATCGCCGGCTTCACCGCTCCGATCTGGCCGCCCGACCCCGAGAACGGCTCGTTCACCCTCCGGCTCATGTGGGTCAACGCCTGGTTGCTCGCGTTCAACCTCATTCCCGCGTTCCCGATGGATGGGGGCCGAGTGCTCCGGGCGCTGCTGGCGACGCGCCTGGGACTCGTCCGCGCCACTCGGGGCGCGGCCGCGGTAGGTCAGACGCTCGCGGTGGTGATGGGGCTCGTGGGGCTCTCGACTTACGGCTCGCCCATTCTGGTGCTGATCGCGTTCTTCGTGTTCGTGGGGGCGGGCGCGGAGGCGTCGGCGGTCGAGGCCCAAGCAGCCGGCGCGGGACTCCGAGTGGGCCAAGTCATGGTGACCCAGTTTCGCGCGATTCCGATCCACGCCACGCTCGCCGACGCCGTGGACCTGCTGCTCTCCGGCGAGCAGCGGGAGTTTCCCGTCGTGGACAACCTCGGCCGGACCGAGGGACTGCTCACGCGGGACAACCTGATCCGTGGGCTCCGCGAGCGCGGGCCGCAGTCGTCCGTCGCGGAGGCGATGACCGCGCCCGCCCCGACGATCGCGCCGACCACGCCCTTTCAGGAGGCGCTGGACCGGCTTCGGGCGAGCGGCCTGCCGGCCCTCCCGGTGGTGGACGCGGGCGGGGCCCTGGTCGGCCTTTTGACGTTGGAGAACATCTCGGAGCTGCTGTTGATTCGGCGCGCCGCGGGACGTTGAAGGATCCACGGGACGGGCCCCCCGCTCCGAGGCAGATGCCGCCGAGAGGCGAATGAGCCAGGCACCACGGAGGCCGCGGTTCGAGGTGGTCGAGCACACGACTCGGCTCCCGTTCCCCGCCGCGGCCGTGTATGCCTGGCACACGCGGCCGGGCGCGCTCGAGCGGCTCACGCCTCCCTGGGAGCGGGTGCAGGTGCTCTCGCGCACGGGAGGCCTCGACGACGGCGCCCGCACGGTTCTGCGCGTGGGCGTCGGTCCCGTGGGGCTTCACTGGGTGGCTCTCCATCGGGATCACGTGCCAGGGCAGCAGTTCGTGGACCAGCAGATAGCGGGGCCGTTCACTCACTGGGTTCACGTCCACCGCTTCACTCCCGATGGCGAGTCCGCCTGCCGCGTGACGGACCGGGTCGAGTACGCGCCGCCGGGCGGCGCCCTCGGCGCGGCCGCGGGGCCCTTCGTGCGGCGCAGGATCGAGCGGCTTCTCACCTATCGTCATACCCTCCTGGCCTCGGATCTGGCTGCGCACATGACTTTCGCCGGCCGGGGGCCGATGCGCATCGCGATCACCGGATCGAGTGGGCTGGTGGGGCGGGCGCTCACCACGTTCCTCTCGACCGGCGGGCACACAGTGCTGCCGGTCGTGCGCCGGCCGGCAGGGCCCGGCGAGATCGTCTGGCACCCCGGCGGCAGGCTGGACGCGACGGCGCTGGAAGGGGTCGATGCGGTGGTGCACCTGGCCGGCGAAAACGTCGGAGCCGGCCGCTGGACCTCGCCGCGGAAGCGCCGGATACGGGAGAGCCGGGTACGAGGAACGACGGCGCTCGCGGAGGCGGTCGCCGGGCTCGGGCACCGGCCCCGAGTGCTCGTCGCCGCCGCGGCCATCGGGATCTACGGCGATCGCGGCGATGAGCTGCTGGACGATGCAAGCCTGCCTGGCCCCCCCGGCCGCTTTCTCGGCGACGTCTGCCGGGAGTGGGAGGGCGCCAGCGAGCCCGCGCGACGGGCCGGCATCCGGGTCGCCCTTCCCCGCTTCGGAGTGGTGTTGAGTCCGGCGGGCGGGGCGCTCGCGAAGATGCTGCCGGCCTTCCGGGCGGGATTGGGCGGCCCGTTGGGCGGCGGACAGCAGTGGATGGGCTGGCTCTCGATCGAGGACGCGGTGGGCGCCGTGCATCACGCCCTGTTCACCGACGGGCTGGCCGGGTCGTTCAACGCGGTGGCCCCCAATCCGGTCACCAACGCGGAGTTCACCCGCACGCTTGGCCGCGTGCTGCGGCGGCCGGCGGTGCTGCCGGTGCCCGCCGCCGCGCTCCGCCTCGTCTTGGGCGCCATGGCCGACGAGACCGTCCTGGCGAGCGCGCGGGTGGTGCCGACCCGCCTCGCTGCATCGGGGTATCGTTTCCGGCATCCCACCCTGGAGCAGGCGCTCCGCTTCGAGCTCGGCCGCTTCGCCGACGGGTCGAGCCCGTCTATGATTCCGCCATGACGAACTCCAGAGCGGTCGTGCTGCTGAGCGGCGGGATGGACTCGGCAACGGCCGCGGCCATGACGAAGGCGCGGGGCTTCGAGCTCTACGCGCTGAGCTTCCGCTACGGTCAGCGGCACGCGCTCGAGCTCGAGGCGGCCCGCCGAGTCGCGGCGCACCTGGGCGCCGCCCGGCACGCGATCGTGGACATCGATCTCCGCGCCTTCGGCGGGTCGGCCCTGACCGCCGAGATCGCGGTGCCCAAGGACCGGCCGGCGGACGTGATCGGGTCGGGCGTCCCGATTACCTACGTGCCGGCGCGCAACACGATTTTCCTCTCGTTCGCCCTGGCCTGGGCCGAAACGCTCGGCATCACCGATCTCGTCATGGGCGTGAACGCGCTCGACTACAGCGGCTACCCGGACTGCCGTCCCGAATACATCGCGGCCTTCCAGCACCTGGCGAACCTCGCGACCCGCGCCGGCACGGAGCTCAAGCAGCGATTCACGATCCACACGCCGCTCATTCTCCTCTCCAAACGCGAGATCGTGGAGCGCGGCACGGCGCTCGGGCTGGACTACGGGCTGACGCTGAGTTGCTACGACCCGTCGGCCGCGGGCGAGGCATGCGGCCACTGCGACGCCTGCCAGCTCCGGCTCAAGGGATTCCGGGAGGCGGGGATGGAGGACCCGGGACGATACCAGACCGCTAAGAGCGTGAACAGTGAACAGTAAACAGTGAACAGGCGGCCCCGCGTGCGACCGGACCCCCCCTGTTTACTGTTCACCGTTCACTCTTTACGCAGTTCAGACTATGGCTTACTCCGTCAAGGAAATCTTCTACACCCTCCAGGGTGAGGGCGGCCAGACGGGCCGGCCGGCGGTCTTCTGCCGGTTCGCGGGGTGCAACCTGTGGAGCGGACGCGAGGCCGATCGGGCAGGCGCGGTGTGTACCTTCTGCGACACCGACTTCGTGGACACGGACGGACCCGGGGGTGGCCGATTCGACACGGCCGAGGCCCTCGCCGCCGCCGTGGCGGCGGCCTGGCCCGCGGGCGCGGCGGGCACGCGCTTCGTCGTGTGCACGGGCGGGGAGCCGCTCCTGCAGCTCGATGCCGCGGTCGTGACCGCACTGCACGCGAACGGGTTCGAGATCGCGGTGGAGACGAACGGCACTCGGCTCGCACCGGCCGGTCTGGACTGGGTCTGCGTGAGCCCGAAGGCCGGAGCGGACCTGCTGCTGCGGACCGGGGACGAGCTGAAGCTGGTCTATCCTCAGGCCGGCGCCGAGCCGGAGCGGTTCGAGGCGCTGGCCTTCCGTCATTTCTTCTTGCAGCCGATGGACGGCCCCGCGCGGGAGCAGCACACGCAGGCCGCGCTCCGGTACTGCCTCGCGCACCCGCGCTGGCGGCTCAGCCTGCAGACGCATAAGCTTCTCGGCATTCCGTAGGCAGGCCGTGCGGGCCGGCGGGCGGCGCTTCCGCCCTCCCACCTTCCCGCCCATACCGCCCGGCGCATGCACGCCTATTCCGATCGCATCAACCACGCATTCGCCTTCGCCGCAAAGCATCACCGGGGCCCGGGCTCGGCGTCGCCAGGCAGTCTCGGGCATCCGGCCAATGTCGCCGTGATCCTCGCCCGGTACGGATGCGATCAGCCCACGCTGGTGGCGGCGATCCTGCATCACGTGCTCGAGGACGCCGCGCAGCACCGGCGCGAGATGCTGGAGCAGAAGGTGGGCGACAAGTTCGGGTCCGTGGTTCTCGCGATCGCCACGGACGCGTGCGAGCCCAAGTACACGTCCCGCGGCGAGGAGCGGCCCTGGCGGGCGTGCAAGCACGATTTCCTGGCGCACCTCGCGGTGGCCGAACCGCGAGCACTCGACATCATCACCGCCGACGAGATCCACCGCTGCGGCTCCACCATCGCGGCGCTCCGGCGCCTCGGCGCGGAGTATTTGGCGGCGGTCTCGCAGGCGACTTCGGAGGAGACGATCTGGTGGTACCGCTCGATGACGGAAGTGCTCGCCTCCCGGCCGGACTGGCCGCAACGCGCGATGCTCGACGAGCTGCGCTCCCTCGCCGCGGACCTGGTCCGCAGCCTCCAGCAGCGGGAAGAAGAGGTGTGAGCCGCGCCGGGCGCCGGCTAGCGCCGGCGCTGATGCTCGGCGCCCTCGTCGCCTGCCTCGGGCTGCCGCCGGCGCCGGCGCCGACGAATCCCATGCGGTTCCTCTCGCTCAACGACGTCTACGTGGGCGACACGCTCGCCGACGGATCCGGGGGCCTCGCCCGCGTGGCCACGATGCGCACCCGGGTCCAAGCGGAGGGACCGACGCTCTTCGTGCTCGCGGGCGACTTCCTCTCGCCCAGCGTGTTGAGCAAGTACTACGGCGGCCGGCAGATGATCGAGATGCTGAACGCGGCGAAGCTGGATTACGCGACGTTCGGCAACCACGAGTTCGAGCTGCCGCGCGACACCCTCGTGGCCCGCATTCACATCGCCAACTTCAAATGGCTGTCCGCCAACTGCCGAGAGGCGAGCGGGGATGCGTTCCCCGGGGTCCTCGCCTGGGATACCCTCCGGCTGGCGCACCGGAAGGTGGGGATCTTCGGGCTCACGCTCCAGGGAGACTACCCGGCCTACGTCCGTTGCAGCGACCCCGACAGCGCGGCGCGGCTCGTCATCGACACGCTGATCCAGCAAGGAGCGGAGTTCGTGGTGGCGCTGACCCATCAGACGGTCGAGGCGGACCGGGCGCTGCTCAATCGCGAAGGCCGGCTGGATATGATCCTGGGCGGCCACGAGCACGAACACATGACCGTGGCCATCTCGACCCGCTACATCCTCAAAGCGGACGCGAATGCGCGCACCGCCCAGTTCGCGACCGTGTGGGGCAGCAAGGGCCAGTGGCGCGAGGCGGTCGCGCTCCTTCCGGTCTCTCCGACCGCGGCCCCGCTCGACACCACCGTGGCCCGGGTCGCCGCCGCCTGGGCCGACAGCCTGCGCGCGCGCCTCGGGCCCCAGCGCGTTCTCGGCACGATCCAGACCCCGTTCGACGCGCGCGACGCGGTGCAGCGGCGGGCGGAGACGCCCCTGGGCGACCTGGTGGCCGACGCGGTCCGGGCGGGCACCAAGGCGGACGCCGCACTCATCAACGCGGGCGCAATCCGGATCGACGACATTCTGTACCCGGGCCCGTTCACCAACTACGATCTGGAATCCTTGTTCCTTTTCGCGGACGAGACCCGCGCCGTCACCCTGTCGATGACGGGTGCCCGGCTCCGCGAGCTGCTCGAGCACAGCGTGTCCGACGGCGTCATCGGCAAGGGCGGATTCCTCCAGGTCTCCGGGATCGCCTTCGCGTATGACCCGGGCCGGCCCTCGGGCAGCCGGGTCGTGGGTGAGATCGTCCGGCCCGACGGCGAGGTGATCGGACCGGGGGCGACCCTCCGCGTCGCGCTGCCGGCTTTCATGGCGTGCAGCGGGGGCGACGGCTACAAGGTGCCCGAGGCCGCAGCGGCTTGCGAGGCGCGAGGCCGCGCTCCCCGGACGGCCGATCTGCTTGCGGCCTTCGTGACCGACTCGCTCCACGGCGCGATCGCTCCGCCGCCCGCCGGACGAATCACCCGCCGCTGAGACGCGTTCCGTTGCCGCCCCCGCGCCGACTCGCCTCCCGCCTAGGGGCTAACTATCTTAGGGCGCAATGGGTTTAACACCGACCCCCTCGGCCCTCGCTTCCCTACCCAGCGCCTTCGCCGCCGCCTGCCGCCTATCCCGTACGGACGGGGAGCTGCTGGAGCGGTGCCGGGCAGCGCTGGTGCAGCGCTTCCAGAGCGAGCGAATCTGGTTCATGCTGGTCGCCCCCGAGGGCGAGATGCCGCGGCTGGGGCCGGCCGACGGGTTCGAGGACGCGAACGAGGTCGCCCGGCTCAAGAGCGGCGAGACCGAGGCGGTGGTGTTCGCCGATTCGGCGGTCGCGCCGGAGATGCGGGCGATCGCGATGCCGCTGGTGCTCGGGCTCAGCGTGGTCTTCGAGCTCCGAGGGATTTTACTCGACCGCCAGGCGGCGCTGGACGACGCGGTGTTCCAGCTCCGCGCCCTGCGACAGGTGGCTCGCCTCCTGTCGTCCGTCCACTCGATCGAGGAGACCGAGCAGCTCATCCTCGACTTCATGGCGGAGGTGTTCTTCGCCTGGTGGGCCTGCCTCTACCGGCCCGACGGCGGAGCGTACTCCCCCAAGGTCGCGCGCTCGCTCGGGGACCGGCCGCAGCCCTTGCCCATCAACCGTGCCGCGCTCGATCAGGCGCTGCCGCCTGGGAGCGCATCCGTCGGCTCGGACGACGTGGCGGTGGCGACGCTGCTCGGCCAGGGCGCGGAGCTGGTCGTGCCCCTGGACGCCGGCTCGGAGCGCATGGCGGTCCTGGTGCTGGGCTCCCGGATCAGCAGCAAGGGCTACGCGCGGGCCGAGCTCGAGCTGGCCGGCACGCTGTCGTTCGCGGCGGCGATCGCGCTCAAGAACTCGGAGCTGGTGGAGCAGCTCCACAGCGCGGCCACGACCGACGAGCTGACCGGTCTCTACAATCGCCGCGCGCTGGAGGAGCGGCTCGGCGCGGAGATCTCCCGCAGCCTCCGGCACCAGCTTCACACCAGCGTCCTCCTGCTCGACCTCGACCGGTTCAAGGTCGTGAACGACACAATGGGCCACGCCGCGGGCGACCGCCTGCTCGTCCTCGTCTCCAACGTCCTCCGGCAACAGGCGCGAGCGCTCGACGTCGTGGGCCGGCTCGGCGGCGACGAGTTCCTCGTCATCCTCCCGATGACCAAGCCGGCCGAGGCGCAGGTCTTCGTCTCGCGGGTGCAGGCCAGCCTGGACGCGCTGGCCCGGACCCATCCCGAGTTCGGCCACTGCACGCTGAGCATCGGCATCGCCGAATCGCCGCGCCACGGCACCACGGTGAGCGGGGTCCTCGCGGCCGCCGATACGGCCCTCTACCGGGCCAAGCGGGGCGGGCGCAACTCGGTCGAGATCTCCGACGTCGAGGTCGGGGACGGATAGCGTCCCTCGCGCCATGACCGATCAGGAGTTCACGCTGCTGGGCGACGCCTGTTGGCTCGACTTCGTCAACACGGCGCGCGGCCGCAGTGCGTCGCCGCCCGACCTGCTGCTCGACCCCGCCGCATACCACCGCTGGACCAAGGCCGAGAAGCTCCCGTCGGACGTAGACACGGTGCCGTTCCCGGCGATCCTCGCGTTCCGGCGGGAGCTGGGCCGGCTGGCCGAGGCGTTGCGCATCGGCCGGCAGCCGCCCCCGTCCGCGATCGCGGCGATCAACGCCCGCCTTGCGACCCAGGCCGGTCGAGAGCAGCTCGTGCGGACGGCAGGGACCTGGCAGCTCCCGTTCGCCGCCGATAGACCGCCGGCGGCGCTGGACGCGATCGCACGGTCCGCGGCGGCGACGCTGGCCGACCGCACGCGGACCGTCCGCGAGTGCGCCGCCGATCCCTGCTCCCTCCTGTTCCTCGACGCTTCACCCACACAGAGCCGCCGCTGGTGCAGCGCCGCCGTCTGCGGGGGGCGCGGTCGCATCGAGCGCCGTCGCGGCCTCCGCCGATGACCGGGCCCGATCCGGTCGCCGCATTCCAGGCGGCCGAGGCGGCCGTCGGCGCCCGGTACAAGATCGAGCGGCTGGTCGCGGCGAGCCGGGAACGCGTCCTGTTCCTCGGAGTGGATCGGGTGCTCCAACGCCGGGTGAGCCTGCGGTTCAACTTCTACTCGGACGAGCCGACGCGCGCCTGGTTCCTGCGCGAAGCCGAAGCGCTGGGCCAGCTGGATCATCCCGCCATCCGCCATGTCTACGACGTGAGCACGACCGGAACGCTCGCCATCCGGGTGGGGAACTGGATCGACGGCGAGGGGCTCCAGGAAGCGGTGCAGCGGGGCGCCCGCCCCATCCCGACCGTCCACACGCTCGCCCGCGACCTGCTGAGCGCCATGGAGCACGCCCACGCCCGCGGCATCGTGCTTCGGCGGGTGGTCCCAACATCCCTCATCGTGAGTCCGGCGGGTCGCGGCACGATCACCGACGTACGGTTCAGCAGCTGGACCCTGCCGGTCATACCCCCCGGCGCGACGCCGTCCCAGCCGGCGTTCATGGCGCCGGAAGTGCGCGACGGCGCGGCGGGCGACCCGGTCAGCGACGTCTACACCGCCGGCGGGATCCTCTACTACGCGATCACGGGACAGGAGCCCCCGCTGGACACGCGGGACGTCCGCCCGCCGACCACGCTCCGGCCCAACTGTCCCCGGGCCCTCGAGCGGGTGATCCTCCGCGCGCTCCGGCCGGTCCCCGAGGACCGCTACCTCACGGCGGCGGAGATGCTGGAAGACTTCGCGTCGGAGGCGGGGACGTTCGAGACCCCGGTCGTGACCCCGATCGCCGGTGTCCCCGCGCTGCCGGACGAGGAAGACCGGGTCCGCTGGGAAAAACGGCTGCGGCGCGCGCTGGGGGACGACTATGAGCTGCTGGGCCAGCTCGGCCAGGGCGGCTTCGGCCGGGTGTACCGGGTCCGCGATCTCCATCTCGAGCGCGAAGTGGCCCTCAAGGTGTTGCATCCCCTGCTCACCCAGGAGCCAGCGGTGGTCGAGCGGTTCCGCCGCGAGGCGCAGCTCGCCGCGCGACTCAACCATCCAAACATCGTCAACATCTACGATATCGCCGGGCGGTCGGGGCTGATCTGGTACACCATGGAGCTGATCCAGGGACCCAGCCTGGCGCAGCTGGTGGATCGCGAGGGGCCGCTCCCGCTCGAGAAAGTGCTCCGCCTGATGCGCGAAGCGCTCTCCGCGCTCGCGCATGCGCACGGTTCGGGGCTCGTGCACCGCGACATCAAGCCCGAGAACATGCTGCTGGAGCCCGACGGAAGCCTCCGGATCACCGACTTCGGGCTCGCGCTGGCGCTCCGAGGCGCAGGCAAGTATGGGGGCGCGACGAGCCAGAGCGGCACGCCCCAGTTCGCAAGCCCGGAGCAGCTCCTGGGCGAGCGGGTGGACCAGCGGTCCGACCTTTACAGCCTGGGCGCCGTGGCTTATTACGCGCTGCTCGGGACGCCCCCCTTTCCCGGCATCACCCCGGAACAGGTCCTCGCCCGGCAGACGACCAACCAGTTCCCGGTCACCACCGGGCTGCGGGACGACGTCCCGGCGGGGCTCTGGGAGGTCCTGGATCGCGCCCTCCGGGCGGAGGTCGATGCCCGGTATCCGTCCGCCGCGGAATTCCTCCAGGCCCTGAACCGGGCGGCGGGCTCCCCCCCCAGGCGCCCCGGCCCCGACCTCGCCCGGGTCGCCGCCCGGTGGCTCAAGATCTGATCCCACTTGACGAAGGCCCCGTTCCTTGCATATTTAAGCGCGCATTTTTCAGCCTCGGTGTTTCTTTGCCCCCAATCGACGCATAGGTCAGGAACTCAAGGCCCGGGCGGATCGCCCTCGGGTCTTTTCGTCTTTTTGTGTCGCAGGACAGGCCTGCGCTCACAAGAGCTCGGCAAGCCGGACTCTCCCGGTCGCCGAGGCAGCCACACAACACGGAGTCGTCGCAATGGCTCGCACCATCGGCACGGTCAAGTGGTTCAACGACGCGAAGGGCTTCGGATTCATCACTCCGGAGAATGGGGACAAAGACTGCTTCGTCCATCACACGGCGATCAAGATGGACGGGTTCCGCAGCCTCGCGGAGGGCGAGCGGGTCGAGTTCGACATCGTGCAGGGTGCGAAGGGCCCCGCGGCCGAGAACGTCACCAAGGCCAAGTAAGCCGGCTTATCCCGGCAAGCAACGGCGGGCCGCGCTCCCGAGCGGCCCGCCGTGGTTTTTTTCCGAAGGGGGACGGCTACTTGTGCCGGTAGATGACTCGTCCGCGCGTCAGGTCGTAGGGGGAGAGCACCACGCTCACCCGGTCTCCCTCCAGCACGCGGATCTTGAACTTGCTCATCTTCCCGGCGGCGTATGCCAGCACCTCGTGTCCGTTCTCCAGCAGGACGCGGTAGTTCCGGTCCGGCAGGACCTCGGTGACGACGCCTTCCATCTCGATGCCTTCTTCCTTCGCCATCCGCTTCTCCCCTCGAAGACCGGGGAATCTCGCCGCAGAGTGGCCGGGAAGCAACCTCCGGCGTCAGCGGCCGTTCCGCGTGGGTAGCTCGCGTCGCAACGCCTCGATCCGGTCCTCGACCAGCGTCACCAGGTCCGCCATAAGCCCGGCGTCGAACGAAAGGGCCGCCCCGGCCGTGCGATAGATCTCCGGCAGCGGCCGTGTGGCGCCGAGGGCAAGTGCCTCGCGGTAGCGGATGACCGCCGTTCCCGCATCCGCGAGGCTGTTCCGCCAGACCTGGAGCGCGCCCAGCTGGGCGATGCCGTACTCGATGTAGTAGAACGGGTAGAGAAAGACGTGGAGCTGCCGGTACCAGCGTGCGATGCGCTCGGGGTCCAGCCCGGACCAATCCACACCCCGCTCGAACCGGGACCTGATCCGAAGCCAGGCCCGGTCGCGCGCGTCCGCGTCCTCACCCTCGCCGCTCACGTAGATCCAGTGCTGGAATGCGTCCACCGAGGCGATGTGCGCCAGCGCGATGAGGATATCCTCCAGGTGCTCGAGGGCGGCCGAGCGCCCCTCCTCGTCGGTGAAGAACCCGGCCGAACCCGCGAGATGCGGCGCGGCGAGGAGCTCCATGGACATGGAGGCCAGCTCCGCCGCCTCGGAGCCCGGATGGCGCTGCCAGATGAACGGCTGGGGGTGGGCGGCGAACGCGTGGAACGCGTGCCCGGCTTCGTGCAGCAGCGTGTTGACGTCGTCCACCAGCCCCACGGCATTCATGAAAATGAACGGCCGACCTTGGTGCTGGAGTGTCTCGCAGTAGCCGCCGGGCGCCTTGCCCTTCCGACTTTCCAAGTCGAGCAGCCGGCCGTCGATCATCGTCTGGAACTCGGCGCCCAGCTCGGGCGACACGCGGGCGAAGACCGCGCGCGCCTTGGCGACCAGCTCTTCCGCGGTGCAGAACGGGCGCAATAGCTGATCCCGGTAGGGATCCACCTGGAGGTCCCAGGGGCGAAGGGCGTGGAGCCCCAGCCGGCGCCGCCGATGATCCAGCAGTCGCTCCACCGCGGGCACCACGGTGCGCTCGACCGCGTCGTGAAAGCGCTCGCAGTCGCCGGGGGTGTAGTCGAACCGGAACTTGGCCGGAAAGATGTAGTCGCGGAAATTCGCGAAGCCGGCGT
>Ga0070708_100000380_pt1 | contig 33505 bp, 25 predicted proteins | sample KBSK5503metaG_FD_65469 | JGI IMG/M metagenome (GOLD analysis project Ga0070708, IMG submission 65469) | Corn, switchgrass and miscanthus rhizosphere microbial communities from Kellogg Biological Station, Michigan, USA - KBS K5-50-3 metaG | ecosystem: Host-associated > Plants > Roots >... | reverse complement strand
AGGCGACGTGCGCAATCAAGACGTAGGGGGAACGCAAAATGGGAAAACAAGGGATCGGTCGACGGACCTTCATGGGACAACTTGCGGTCGGAGCCGCCGCCGCGCTGGTCTATCCGACCTCGCGGGTCCTGGGCGCCAACGACCGGGTTCGCGTTGGGATGATCGGGGTCGGCGGGCGGGGACAGGAGCTCGTCAAACAAGTCCTCGCGCTTCCAAACGCGCAGCTCGTCGCCATCGCGGATGTCTACAAGCGCCGGCATGAGGAAGCCAAACACCTCGCCCCGGGCATCAAGACCTTCGATGACCACCGGAAGTTGCTCGAGCTCAAGGAGCTCGATGCCGTCATCGTCGCCAGCCCTCTGCACACCCACGCCCGCCACTTCCTGGACACCCTGGCCGCGGGCAAGGATCTGTACGCCGAAAAGACGATGACCTGGTCGATCGCGGAGGCCGAGCAGTGCCGGGACGCGGCAAAGGCGTCCAAGCAGGTAGTGACCATCGGCTTGCAACATGAAAGCTCGGGCTCTCTTGCCGACGCGAAGCAATGGATCAAGCAAGGGCTGACGGGGAAGATCACTCAAGTTCAATCCTGGATGAGCCGCAACACGCCGCACGGGCAGGGGCAGTGGGTGCGTCCGATCCCAGCCGATTGCACCGCCGAGAACGTTCGCTGGGCCGCGTTCCTCAATGGCCGCCCGGACCGTCCGTTCGAGCCATACAAATTCATCAATTGGCGGTTGTTTTGGGAGTTTTCGGGCGGAAACATCACCGAGAACATGGTTCACCAGATGGCGTGGATCATGACCGCGCTCGATCTGCCGGTACCGACCTCGGCCTATATGTCCGGTGGGGTCTTCTCCGAGAAGGACGGCCGCGAAGTGCCCGATACCATCGCCGTCACCCTGAATTTTCCCGGCGACCTTGTGGTGGTCTGGGAATCCGTCTTCAACAACAAACGCTATGGGCTGGGCGAGCGTTTTCTCGGCAGCGACGGAACGATCGAGCACCTGGCCGGCACCACCGACATGGTGACCGGAAAGTCGGAGGCGGGGATCCACTACTACCCCGAGAAAGTGAATCGCCCCGACGGCGCGGCCCTCAAGGGGGAGACGCGCGACCAGAACCACATGGCGAATTTCTTCGACTGCGTCAAAAGCCGCAAACAACCCAACGCACCGGTCGACATCGGCTACCGTTCCGCCGTCGCCGCGCACATGGCCAACCTCTCCTACCGGAGCAAGAAGGCGGTCACGCTCGAGGAAGCGCGGGGAATGCACCTGGCGACGAGAGGATAGAGCCTTCGCCCGTCCGTGACGACAGACCATCGGACGTTCGCCGCCAGCAGCAGACGATAAAGGTTTGCGGGGGGACGCTTTTATACTACCGCGCGCACAGGGGAGCGGAAGGCCTCATCTGTTTTGCTGCCCCACGCTGCTCCCCTGCACCGCCGCTCAGCTCGAATCGGGAGGCCGGACGGCGGTGCGCCGCAGCCTCATGTCGGTCCCGGCGGCGGGCGTGTTCACCCACGCTTGCGGATCCAGCCGTAGCGGATGTTGTCCGGGCGGGCGCCGGCGGCCCGGTACCGATCGCGAAGCGCCGTCAGTTTGTCGCCGAGCACGGGGGAGATCTCAAACTCCAGCTCGTTCTTCAACATCTGCGGGATTAGCGACTCGTAGTTCACCGGCACCGGATGGTAGCCGGCGCGCCTTCCCTGCTCGTCCTCGTCGCATCGCGGCACCTCGGTCAGGCGGCCGTCGACGTTCCTGATCCCGTAGATCCGGGCGTTGTTCAGGCCGAAGATCTTCCGCTTGGCGCGCTCAGTCAGCTCAGGATAGGCGTACTGCCTGCGCAGTTGCTCCGGGATCTGGAACCGCCAGAGCGCCTCGATCTGCCATTGCGGGGTGCCGTACCAGACGGAGTCGGACCCGAAGAGGATCCGGTCCTCGCCGAAGAATCTCAGCCCCTGGCCGAGGATGTGCGCACAGACGGTCGGGAAGGTGATCACGGCCGAAGCGAACGTCGTCCCCAACTCGCTGAAGACGTTTTGGTACGGCCGTGAAGTGATGAAAAAGCGCGTGGTCCAGAGGATGTCAGGCACTGGCGGGCCGCCGTCCCACCCTTCCAGTCCCGGGCCCAACGTCCTGCCCGACCGCACATCGAGCAGCGCGTTCAGCACCCAGAATCCCGGCCGGATGCACGAGTGGTAGATGAGGAAGTTCAGCTGGGGCCAGTCGCGCGCCGCGTTGGGGATGTCCGACGGATAGCCGAGCGGCGCGGAGCTCGGGTCGTCCGGAGCATCGGTCGAGAGCCCCTTGTGAATGCAGAGGTTGTAGAAGCCGGGGTGCGCCCTGGCGTACGCGCTATACCTGGAATCGGTGATCACTTCGTACATCGGGTACGCGACCTGCTCGTCGTCCAAAACCCACCGCGTCATCAGCGACTCGGGGTCTTGGTCCAGCTTCGCCGAGTTCGCCGATGTGTACCCCTTCCAGGAGTCCGGCCTCAGATTTTCGATCTGCCAGCGATGATAGTCGCCGTAGACCGGGTCGTGCTGATTACCGACGCCAGGGAACAGCTGCCCGTGCGCCAACATGCGGGTGGAGGCCGCGATCTGGTTGACCCAGTCGCGCACCGACGCGGTTTGCGTGGCGGAGAGGAACTCAAAGGCCTCCGACTCGGTGATGTTCCTCGGCGGGCGCGGCATCTCAATCCCCGGAACCGCCGCAGAGGTGTTGTTGCTCAGCACGCCGATCGTCACCTGGCTGTCCAGGTAGACGTCCTTCATGAACTGGACGAGTTGGAAGTTCAAGTTCAGGTTGGGCAGCCCCACAAGCGCAGGGTTCCAGGGCGTGTTGATGCCCCCCAGCTCGTCGGGGAGGTCCATCGGATTGAGCGAGCTGTGGTTGCCCTCCGCGATGTCGCGCAACACGTTCCCTGGCCCGGTGCGGCTGGAGCGGATGGTGTGCAGCTGATCGTCGAAGACGAAGAGATCGGCCGGCGGCCGGTGATGGGAAGCCCCTTGCGGCTCGAACATCTCCTCGCGCGAGACCTTGAAGAACTCGGCGCCGTGCACCTCGTTCATGGCGAGGAAGGAAGCGGCCATGGCGCCGGAGCCAGCGAGGAAATGGCGCCGGCTCACGCCGAGCTTCTTCGACGCTTCTTCCGCGAGCACCAGGATGCGGGCCTCCACCCGCCGCTGCGCTTCAGTCTGCGGGTTCGGCATGTACTCGCCGTTCGACACCATCTGCGTGGGGATCGGCAATCGGAGTCGATCGTCTTCCGCCGACTGCAAATGCTCGAGCTGTTCCTCGCTGAACCAGGAATCCTCTTCTCGCGAACCCGGAATCTTCTTCTTGGACATAAGCCCTCCGTCTCTGCCCAGGTTTTGGTGCGGCGCGATGCCGCATCTTGCGCGCTCTAGCTACAGTCCGGATCGAAAGTCAACGCTCCGAACGGAGACCCCGTTCGGATGTACACGAGCCTTCAGCATCCAATACCAGCGACGTCACAGGGCATCGGCACGGAGTCGAGCTCCCGACCTCGGCGAATCAATTCGTCGCGAAGCAGCAAGGCGGCGCGGGTGCGATGAAAGTCGCTTCGAAAGAATGCGCAACCGACGTCGACTTCGAATGGAAGCTTGGGGTCAAGCAGCCGGATCGCGCCGCGCGCCGTGCCATGGATCCCCAGGCGCCAGGGGAGAACGCCGATTCCGGCGCCGCTCAAAACCAGGCTCTTCACCAGATCGAGATCGCCACATGGAACCACGCGCCCCGGAAGCCTTCCTCTGGCGCGCAGCGCTTCGACGACGCGTTCGCTGGATCGCACTCGCGGCACGTGAAATAGCGGCGCGCCCGGGGCCGGCTTGCCCCTGGCGCAGACCACCCCCACGACGTCGCGGAACATGGGAACGCGCACCAGGTCTGGGGGAAGCCGAGGCGGAGGATCGGAGTCGATGTCTACGCCGAACTGGATCGTGCGATCGACCACTGCTTCAACCAGCCGCGGCCCGATACCCTCCCAAAACGAGAGCTGAATTCCCGGGGCTCGTGTTGCAAGCCGGGTCGTCAAAGTGGGCAAGAAGATCTGCCCAACAGAATGGTAGCAGCCGATGACGAAATGGCCGGCGGCAGCCGACTCGATGCCGAGAATCTCTTCCTGGGCGTGACGCAGGAGCGCGAAGACGTCGTCCGCGGCGCGGGCCAGCACCCGGCCAGCCGCAGTGGGCACGACTCCGCGCGGATTCCGCAGGAAGAGGGTCGTTCCCAGGCGCCGCTCCATGCCTTGCATCGCGGCGCTGAGCGTGGGCTGACTCACCCGCAGCTCTCTGGCCGCGGCGGTCATGCTTTGGCAGCTCACAATCGCCTGTAGGTAGCGCAGGGGCCCCAGGTCGGCGATCGACGGCCAGGTATTGGTCTTGACTATGGCAGGCATAGCCACACCCTATTTGACTGATGGCTCGAAATCGAGCCAAAACAAACGCCGCCAATGCGGACGACCTATAAACCCACCCTGGGAGTGCTCGACCGCTGGAGATTCGCACTGGTATTTTTTGCCGCTGGCTCGCTCATGACTGCCTGCCTGACGCACTTGAATCAAGCGAGGACCGATACCAAGCGCGTCTTCCAACTGCTCGTTTATCATGCCGTTTCGGGCAAAGTGACGGCCCTGGAGTCGCGTTTTAGCGACGCTGCAAAGCTGATCGACGATCACGGTCTCAAGGTTGTCGGGTACTGGATACCCGACGATAAACCCGCTTGGGACAACACATTCATCTATGTCGTGGCTCACCCCAGCCGGGAGGAAGCAAAAAAGAATTGGCAAGCGCTGCATGCCGACCCGGCGTTTCAAAAGTATGTGAAATCCGAGGAGGCCGAGCAGCTAATTGAAAGAGTGGACTCAACGTACATGCGTCCGACGGATTTTTCGCCGATGAGGTAGCGCCAGATTTGAAGGCTCGATTTGTATGAGTGCATTACAGAATTGTGCGTTCGGTTGCCTTCTTTTGTTTGCGCCGCAACTGGCCGGGGCTTCGCGAATTAACTGGATTGCGACCTGGACGGCCAGCCCCGAATTGGCGGACCCCGATCCACGCGAACCTCTACTCAAGCTCGATAACCAGACCGTGCGAGAGCGTGTGCGCATATCGATCGGGGGAGCTCAGATACGCATTCGCCTTTCTAACGAATACGGCTCTTCACCCCTCTTGATTGGTTCGGCCACCGTGGCGGTGCCGACCGACTCCTCGAGCGTCAGACAGGGCTCGATCCAGACCGTTACTTTTGCGGGGCACAGTTCGATCACGATTCCGGCGGGAGCGCCGGTCCTCACTGACCCACTGGCCTTTCCCGTGACCTCCGGAGCAGAGATCAGCATCAGCATCTATTTCCCTGGACGTGTTGCGACTCCGACACTGCATGCGCTTGCGCTGAAGCGCGCAGTGATCTCGCAACAGGGTGACCAAACTCACGCCGAGAAGGTCGAAGCTGCGGCTGTATCCGAGTCTTCTATTCTCGTCAGCGCTGTTCTGGTTCCTGTTCAGCCGTCTCAGCGGCTGATCGTCGGGTTTGGCGACTCGCTCACCGATGGTGATGGGTCGACCGTCGATGCAGACAACACCTGGCCGAAGAATCTCAGCCGTCGTCTGGCAAAAACGCCGGAAGCTTCGAAGATGGCAGTGGTCAACCAGGGCATCGCCGGCAATGGGCTGCTGCGCGACGGCTTCGGTGTCAGCGCCCTGTTCGGTGTCAACGCCTTGGCTCGCTTCGACAGGGACGCTCTGGCGGTGCCTGGCGTCACTCATATTGTGCTGCTCGAAGGACTTAATGACCTCGGTTTTCCCGGCGCAAAGCTGAACGGGCGCTACCTCGCTGATCCGGCTGAAGTACGGACCGCCGAGGAACTGATCGATGCGTACCTCCAATTGATCTCTCGTGCCCATGTTCATGGGATCAAGCTGATTGGCGTCACGATCACCCCTTTCGAAGGCGTGGTTATTCCTGGCTACTACTCGGAATTGAAGGAAGCAACTCGGCAGGCGGTAAACAAATGGATCAGGACCAGCGGCTCGTTTGACGGTGTCATCGACTTCGACGCGGTCCTGCGCGATCCGAATCACCCCACCAGACTTTTGCCGAGGTTCGCTTCGAAAGACCATCTTCATCCTAACGATGCCGGCTATCGGGCCATGGCCGATGCAATCGATCTCGCTCTCTTCGAATAACCTCTGCCACGGGAAACACTCCTGGAATAACGTGCCGCGTCCAGGGGCGGCGAGGGTTACAGATCGGCCCCTAACGGCAACCCAGGACCATAGGACGGATGGCCACCCGTCGGGAAATGCGCGGGCGACCCCACATGGATCCGACGCTCGAGCTTCAGCGGCCGCAAGAGCCGGTGACCGCCGAGCGGGGATTGAAGAAGTCGGGTGGACCGGCATCAGCGGATGGGTGGGAATTGATATCCCGACGGTTTCCCTCGAAGACAGTTTGCGAAAAGTAGTTCTCGACGCTCCGGGGGAATTGAGTATCAAACAGGATCGCGTCGCCGGCGTTTCTCACCACGTTGTTGAACAGGTAGGTGTGGGCCGTCTCGGCCCTTCCTCCCGCGACGGCCACGGAACCGACGCGGAGCCCATTGGCAATCACGTCACTGGTGTTGCAAAAGACCGTATTCTTGTCCGTTACAGCTCGCGTTCCCGCGGTGGTCGCGTTGTTGTAGATACCGACACCGTGTCCAGGGTTCCCCGGGATTCCTCGAGTGGTCGTAAAGTTGCCATAGACCTTGTTGAAGGAATCCGACTGCTCGATGAAGACGCCGTACCGACGGTTATCCTCGCTGAAATTGCCGATGGCGACGCTATTGGAAGTCGCCGAATCGAAATCCACCGCGTCCATGTTGCAGTTGGTCAGGTAGTTCTCGAGCACGACGTATCGCGAGCTGTTGTTCTGCGTCCAGATACATCGTCCGCCGCTCTGATCGACTCGATTGGCGTGGATGAGATTGTAACCGCTTCCGTGCTGCAGATGGATCATCCCCTTGCCGGCTCGTACGTCTCGCTGACCGCCGTGGACGACCGCAACCTGGTCGATATCCGCCATTGTAGTCGCGGGCAGAAAGATTCCCTCCATCGATCGGCCACCCAGGTCGATCAGCCCCCCGGAGATGGAGATGAACTCAGACGGGTCAACCGCGGTAATGACATGGGACAGGCTGCTGGGCGAGGGAACGATGATCGCGCCCTCGATGATGACGGCGGTATAGGATTGTAGTGTCAAAGGGACGCCATCGGCGGTGAATTCGCCGCTGAGCGTCAGCACGATGACCTCGTCCGGATGCTGTTGGCGGGCGTCGTTGTATATCCTTTGGACCTGGCTGGTGGCGGGGCTCTCGGACGAGTCAACTTGCACGTCGAAGCGGTCGCGGTCGTTCATCACCGGGCTCGCGTGCCGGTTGTCGATCGTCGGGGGATAGAAGTACTTGCTGAGCGGCGCTTCGAGCGGCCGCGGAAGCCCGGGCACAACCCAATTGGAGGACGCCCGCTCGCTGAGATCGACCGCGTTGTCAAAAGTATTGCGGTACACGAGGTTGTTGTTCCCATCGAGCTCGACCCCGCTGGTCGAATTGTCCGCCACCACGTTGCGCAGGACGACCGTATTGGCGGTCGAGCTCAGGAGCGACAGACCGATGCCGCGATTGCCGCGGATCTCGTTGTCGGAAATGAGATTGTCACTCCCGTCGACCGCGACCCCCATCCCGTTATTCTGAATGACGTTGTTCGCAACGGAGCCGTGTGCCCCGCCGAGGTGAATTCCGGCGGCCGCGTTGTCGTGAACAAAGTTGTCCAGGAGCAGAGCCTGGGTGGTTGAGCTGACGGCGATTCCGTTCGCAGCCGCGTTGGAGATGTTGCAGCGGGTAATGGCCGATCCGCTGTTCCACACTGTATTTCCATTGCCGCTGAAGCGAAGCCCATCTTGGCCGGTGTCCTTGATCGTCACGGCGTCGATGTTCACCTGGGCGGAGCCTTCGGCGTCGATCCCCGCGAGGCTGCGGCTGTGGCCATCGAGAACGCCACCCGCCACCGAGATCTTGAGTCGTCCGATGATGGCGATGAGCGACGGGGCCGTGGCATCCGGAGCAGCCTCGATCGCGCCGTAGAGCAGGAGCGAGGTTCTTGAGGGAAGGGTCAGCGGCGAATCGGTGACCATGAAGTTGCCGATCAGCGTCAACACGATCGGAGAATCGGGGTCGTACATTCTCGCGTCGTCAAGTTGCGATTGAATCTCGCTCAGTGAAGCGCTTTCGAAGGTGAGCTTTATCGGTGTCTCCGCCGGATCGAGAATGAACCCATCCGGAGGAGGAACATACAAGCCACTGGAGGTTGGCCCATTCGCCGCTTCCCCGACGCTGAGGAAGAGCATACTGAAGAACAGCGCGGCTGCACGACTGGTAGTTGGAGGCATAGCAGCTCCCGAGTGACTATCTCGACACACGCAGAAGGACGACGCCATGCCCTGGAACGCTCGCGGCAAATTCCGGCCCCTGCCCCTTCACGTCCTGATGCGCCCAGAGATCCCGGATCTGCTTCGGAGCTTCGAGGCCGAGGTCGGTCCATTTCACCGCGATCCGGGCTTCCGCCGTCGAGAGATTGAACAGCCCGACCGCGTGCGCGCCGCCGGCGAGCGGGCGAACCCAGGCCTCCTGATCCCCTGACTGCCATCGGCGCTTGCCCTGTTTGCCGTCCTTATCCTGATCGACCGCGATCACCTCGCGGTTGGTCAGGATCTCGCGGGTCGCCGGTGTCATCTCCCGCAGATCGTTGCCGGCGATGAGCGGCGCCGCGAGGATCGACCACAGGCTCATGTGCGTCTTGTATTCGGTATCGGTCATCCCTCCGTTTCCGATCTCGAGCATGTCCGGGTCATTCCAGTGACCGGGGCGCGCCCAGGGCGCGAGGTCGTCCTGTCCGAAACCGATCTTCGCCATCGATTCCCAGCGGTCGCCGATGTCGCCGGTCGTCCGCCAGAGATTGCCGCCGACCTCAGGGCCCCATTTCCAGACTTCCTGACGGCCGTACTGGCAGAGGCTGTACACAATCGGCCGCCCCGTCGCGCGCAGCGCATCGCCCATTTTCTGGTAGAGGGCCTGCATCTCGCCGTCGCCATAGAGGGTCCGCGCCCCACACCAATCGTATTTCAGATAGTCGATTCCCCAGGCGGCGAAGGTGCGGGCATCCTGCTCCTCGTGGCCATAGCTGCCCTCGTAGCCGGCGCAGGTGTTCGGTCCGGGAGACGAATAGATTCCAATCTGCAAACCCTTGCCGTGCACGTAATCGGCGAGGGCCTTCATGTCCGGAAATTTACGGTTGCTTTGGATATTGCCCTTCCCGTCGCGTTGCTCGCCCTCCCAGGTATCGTCGATGTTGACATAGAGGTAGCCGACGTCCTTCATCCCGCTGCTCACCATCGCGTCGGCAATCCCGCGAACCGCGGCGTCGTCCACCCGCCCGTGGAACTTGTTCCAGCTGTTCCAGCCCATCGGAGGCGTCTTCACGAGCCCGTTGTCCGGCACCCGGTGGAGAGCGGGAAGCGGGAGACGCGCCGGCAGGGCCCCCTCCCCTGGCGGAGCACGCAGGGCGACCATTTCCGTCGGAGCGTCCGTGGGACGCCGGCGGGTCGAAAGCTTGAGCTCGTCCCCCACCCGCTTTCCCTCGTAGACCACCCGGCGTTCGTTCTTTCCATCGATCATCCCGCCCGTGAGCACGAAACCGTCCGGACCGCCGGTGCTCTCTTTGATCGTGTAGAAAAACTGCGTCAACCGGATCGCCCCGGTGATCCGCGAACCGTCCTGCTTCAGATTCAAATAGGTCTTTCGCGTCGTTCCGTCCTCTTGCGGAACCCGCACCACCCAGTTGCCGGTCAGATCGGCCGCGAAGCCGGGTCCGGCAACCAACAGCAGAGATAGAACGAACACTCGGCTCATTTGACTTCTCTCCTTCTCCAGCCCTTGTTGGAGCGCGCCCATTGACGCGCGAACTGTGTGACATTTCGGGTCCTCCCGGCACTCAAATGTCGGACACCTCGTTCGCAGCTTCCGCTCCTTGCCCTCCGAGCCCTCTCGGATGGGCGCTAAGTCACCGTCAGAAAAACAGTGGGAATTCCTTCGGAGTAGACGCCGACCACCGATTTACCGCCCCGTTGCTCGAGGGTGATCTCGGCGCGACCGTTGCACAGCTCGGTCACCCTTGACCCTCGATTCGTCCCCGTGTTGTCGACCAGCGCACCGTCGCCCACCAATCCAAACCGTATGCGATTGCGCGCATCCAGGCAGAGCACGTCCTTCGCATCGAACAGGCTCGCCTCGACGGTCACGCGCCCGGCGTGACGGGCCGTCTCCTTGAGCTCGAGGCGCGCCGGCTTTTGCCACTTGTCGGTCTGATACTGGAAGCGGATTTCATCGGTTGCCGTCGCTTCGCGCTTGCGTCCAATCGCGCGCAGACGATTCTCACCGCGGTTGAGCTTGACCGCCCATCGCAATCCAGCGGCGGGAAAATCCTGGCTGTTGCGCTTTTTTGTTCCACGCGACACGTCGTTGACGAAGAGCTCGACCGCGTCGCAGTTCGAATAGACTTTGACGATCTTCTGCTCGTCCGGCTCGCCCCAGCGGACCCGCCACGAATGACCGTAGATGTGAGCCATCGGCTCTTCGGTCCAGTAGGACTGGAAAACGTAATAGGCCTCCTTTGGCGTCAGGTCCCGCTCGACCAGCCCTTTCTGGTTGACGCGTGGGACGGGATTGTCGGGCCGGCCGGGCGTCGAGAAATCCTTGAATATCCATTGGGCGGCGCCGGTGAGCCAGGGCATCGTCTCCTGTTCCTTCAGGTGCCAATCGAACAGGTTGCAGATGTAGCTCTCCGACCAGTCGCCGTCCTTCGAGGCGCGCTCCTGGCCGCCGGTAAGCAGATAGTCCAGCCCGCGCTCATCCGTTCCCTGTCCGGTGGCGATCTTCGAGATGACCCGATCGGGATCCTCGGAGTGCCTCCGGGCATGGCTGTCGCCGCCGTACTCCACGTGCAGGAAGTGCTCGACCTTCTCCATCTCGGCTTGCGAGGACGACTTGTATTCGGTGTATCTCCCGCGGTACCAGCCCGCCCAGATCGATGGCGAATAGACATCCACGATGTCCTTGCAAAAGTCACATCGTCGGATCGCCGTCTTGCGCGAGGAGTCGAGGGCCTGCGCCTGCTCGTGCAGCTTCTTCATGAAGGCGCGGATCTTCTCCTTGCTGAATTCCGGAAAGTCGCCCGGCCAGTCGTTCTCGTTGCCCAGGCCCCAGATGATCACCGACGGATGGTTGTAGTGCTGGTCGATCATGTTGCGCAGCATGCCCTCGGCCTGCCGCTGATACCGCTCGCCCCCGAGACCGCCGCGGCACCAGGGGATCTCCTCCCAGACCAGGATCCCCAGCTCGTCGCAGCACTCGAGGACGATGCGCGACTGCTGGTAGTGCCCGAGGCGGATAAAGTTGGCGCCCATCCGCTTGATCAGCTTCATCTCCTCGCGGATGAGATCTTCGGTCATCGCGGCGCCGAGCAGGGCATGGTCCTCGTGGCGGTGCGTGCCGCGGAGCAGGAGTCGCTCGCCGTTGAGCTTGAACGGTCCATGGGGAACGAATTCGAAGGAGCGCAGCCCGAACCGCTCGGCGACGGTCATCTCCCCATCCGAGCCGCTCACCGTCACCTCGGCCCGGTAGAGGGCGGGTCGCGAGGGCGACCATAGTTGCGGCGCCTTCGCCGCGAACGCCGCCAGCTTCGCTTCTCCCTTCCAGGGAGCCGCCGTTCGACTGGAGCTGTGGATCAACGCCCCGTCGGGATCGAACACCCGCACGGAGATTTTCACCGGCTCATTCAGCGACCGGGGATTGTAGAGCCGGGCTTTGACCGAAATATTCCCCGGCCGATCGCCGTGGACCGCGGACTCGATCCTCACCCGCTCGAGCGAAAGGGCGGGCGCGTAGCAAAGATTGAGGTACCGGTACAACCCGCCGTAGCGATTGAAATCGCTCAGGCTCGAGGGGATCATCTCCAGATCCCTGGAATTGTCGCAGAGGACGGCGACCGGCACTTCGCCCTTCGCGTCGGCGTTCTTCAAGGCCCGGGCCGCCGCGTCGGTGATGTCGACGACGAACTCGTCATAGCCGCCGATGTGCTCGCCGACCTGATCCAGGTCGACGAAAACCCTGCTCTTCTGCCCGGCGCCTTCGAAGTAAAGCAGGGTGCGCCCATTTTGGTATGGATTCTCGATCTTGATCCGGGCCCGATACCAACCAGGTCCCTGATAGCAGGGCTCGTCCGGGTCGACCGCGTCGCGGGCGTTGAAGCAGTGCGGCATCTCCACCGCTCGCCAGGCGACGCTGCCGCCCGCATCGCGCCGCCACACGTCCCAGGGGCCGCCCAGCGCCCCGCGGTGGTATTCCCAGCCGCTGAGCAGCCGATGCCTAGCGCCGGGGTTCGGAGGGTCCGCGAAAGCGAGGGAGCCTGACGAAAAGCCGGAGATCGCCGCCGCGGTCGTCAGCGTCGTCGATTTGATGAAATCCCGGCGGGTTATCGAATGCCGCTGACCCATTCTGGTGGCCTCTGACCAGCGCTACGCCTGGAGCCGCGGCTTTTCCCGCCGGACAGAGTCCGTATCTTGAAGAGGCTCGGATTCGCATTCGATGGCAATCGTCGTCACCGGACTGTCCGGAGCGCCGGCGGCCAGCCCGCCGAAGCGGGTGCGAAAGCGGTCCTGCTGGAAATCGACCCTCTTCTTCGACGATAGCAGTCGGGCGGATTTCACCCCCGTCTTCAAGCCGCTCAAGCAAACCGTCTCTCCGGGCCAGAAATGGACGTGCATGAAGAGGGTGTTCCCCTTTCGCGTGAAGCTGGCGTAGTTCGACCGCCGCACTTGGCAAGGATCCGAGTCGTAGATGCTCTCTCCATTGCGGGACATCCACTGACCCACCTCGCCGAGTATCCGCACCGAGCTCTCCGGTATCGAGCCGTCGGGTCGCGGACCGATGTTGAGCAGGTAATTCCCCCCCTCCCGGGCACAGGAAATCAGATTTCGAATCACCTGCTTCGGCGTCTTCCAGTTGTCGTCCGCGGCCTGGTAGCCCCAACTGTCGTTCAGCGTCATGCACGCTTCCCAGGGGCGGTCCCTCTCGGCGACGATTCTTTGTTCCGGCGTCGAAAAATCTCCCGGCAGCTTGTTGCGATTGTTCACGATGATCTCCGGTTGAAGCTCGAAGACCATCTTGTTCATCCGCTCGGATTGCCAACCCGCGGCGTCGAGCGGCCAGGACACGTCGTACCAGAGAACGTCGACCTTCCCATAGTTGCTCATCAGATCGCGGATCAGCCCGAACGTGTAATCCACGAAGCGCGCCCGGGCGGCTTCATCTTGGGCGCAGCGGGCGCCGTCGGGGTGATGCCAGTCCATCAAGGAGTAGTAGAAGCCAACCCGAAGGCCCTCGGCCCGCGCGGCCTCGACGTATTCCTTGACCAGGTCTCGACCCGCCGCCTGCTTGGGCGCGCAGTAGCTGGTGTGCTTGGTATTGAATAAGCAGAAACCTTCATGGTGTTTCGTCGTCATCACCATGTATTTCATGCCCGCCTGCCGGGCCAGCTTCGCCCAATCCCGTGCGGCATTCGGCCTGGGATTGAAGCGGCGCGCCAACGGCTCGTATTCGGAGACGGGAATCCCCTCGTTCTCCATCACCCACTCGTGCCTGCCCAGAACGCTGTACAGGCCCCAATGGACAAACATCCCGAACTTGGCCTGATGCCACCACTTCATCCGCGCCTGAGCGTCCGGATGGACGTGGTTTGGCTTCGGCGCAGGGGTTGGGTTGGGGTCCGGCGCCGCGGCAGGCGTCGGATTGGCGGCCAGCGCCACCAGGGAAGCCGCGGTGCCCTTGAGCACGGCGCGTCGCCCGATTCCGGTTTCTTTCATCGCCTTCTCTCCAATCACATTCGTGGGCAGGACAATCGCAGGGTGTTGAAAAACGTCGCGAGCAAGCCCAGATGCGAGGCGCGGCGAACCCCACGACCGGAGCGTACGGGGCGGTACGCAACCACGTCACGGGCACCGCAGCGAAGCAGGTGGGCTGCACGGCGGTCTTTCAACACCCTGCTAGAAGTCATAGCGGGCTCCGAGCCGGATATTGAGGCCGGTGTTACGGGCGGTCACCAATCCAAAATTCCCATTCGGGGCGTCGTTCTCCTGGACGGTGGTGGCGCTCCGGTCGTTGAAGATGTTGAAAATGTCGCTGGTGAGCGCGATGTGCTGGTGGATCAGCGCATAGAAATCGTACTCGACGTGCAAATCGACCTGGGTGCGCGGCGGGTTGCGATACTCGGCGATGTTGCCGGTGTTGTTGCCGCAGACCGTCGTCGCCGGAGTGAAGCTGCCCTGGCCGGGGACGCTGCCCGCGCAGGTGCCGGGATCGGTCCCTCGGGGACTGCGCAGGCTGATGTTCTTGTTCGAGTCGGGAAGGCCGGTCGCCTGGAAGAACTTGCTGCGCGGATTGCCGCTCAAAAACTCCAGCCGGGTGCCCACGATCAGCCCGTGGAAATTGTAGCTGGCGACGAGGTGCACTTGGTGGCGGTGATCTTCGGGCAGGAATCCATTCCAGAATTGGAACTGCTGGGGGATGCGGTGCAGGTTGTTGGGGATGATCCCGCTCGCGCTCACCGAGTTCAGCTCGGTCTCGGTGGTGCCGTAGAGCCAGGAGAGCGTGTAGAAGGCGAGGAAATACCAGTTCGGGGTCGGCCTTCCTTCGAGCGAGACGCTGATGCCGTTGTAGATGCGGACGTTGGTGTCCGGCGTTGTGTACAGCGCGACGTCGTGCGGGCTGCCGTCTCGATAGCCGAGGACGCGATAGCCGGTGGGATCCCAGATCACGTTGGTCTCGACCGAGTCCCAAGTGTTGGCGATCCTCTTCCAGGTGTGCTCCACCCCGGCGACGGTGTTGCGGTAGATCTCCCGTCGCAGGCTGGTGGTGATCTGGTCCGCATGGGGGACCTTGGCCTTGTGGTCGATCGCCCCGCCCCCTTCCCCGCCGACCTGGGAGAGGAAGTCCCAGCTCTGGGTCTGCGGGTTCCATTTCTCGGTCAGCTTGGCGCCCTGGGTCGTGCCGTCGTAGGCAGCGACGTTGCCCAGCGAGGAGACCTCGTTGCTGCGCCCGTAGCTGGTGGAGAAGATCGTCTTCTGGTCGCGGGTGAGATCGGCGATCAGTCCGATCCGCGGACCCACCGCGAACTGGGAGCTGAAGATCTTGCCATCGGATGTGCGCGACTGGCCGTAGTCGAAGCGGATTCCCGGGGTCAGCGTGAGCCAGCTGAACATCCGCCAGTAGTCCTGCAAGAACAGGGCAGGGCTGTAGCCGAGGTTGCGGAACTTCCGGTCGGCGGAGCTGTTGCGCTGGAAACAGCCGGCGGTCCTCCCGTTGTCGGGATCGCAGAGGCCCGACTCCAGCGGGCCTCCGCCCTGATCGAGGTATTTGAGATTTCCCGTCTGGTGCAGCGAGGCGCTGTTGCGGAGGAACTTCAGCTGCAGCCCGAGCTTCGCGGTGTGTTCGCCGAGGAAGCGGCCTCTCCAAGTAACCTTGGGATCCACCTGGACGCTGATCCGGTTGTTGATGCTGACGTCGGTGTCCGCGTTGTACCAGGTGGAGCCGTCGTCGTTGTTGACGTGGGTCGGCCGATCCCTGATGTACACGCAGTTCTGAGGCGAAAACAGCTCGCAGTTGGTGGTGTCGATCTTGCCAAACCAGCCCATCGGACCGGTGTTGGTGTATTGGGTCTTGATCCCGGCATCGAGCCGGAAATCGAAGTCCGGAGTGGGAAAGATGCTCCAGGAGAGGATCGCGTTGTATCCGCCCTGAGACGTGTGCTTCTGGTAAATCGGAAGCAATCCCTGGCTGGCGGCATCCGGGCGGTTGTTGTCCTGGAACTCGGGATCCGCCGCCAGCGACAGGCTGAGGCGCTGCTTCGAGCTGGGGGCCCAGGTCACTTTGAGGCGGGGAAGATAGGTGGTGTCCACCCGCGGCGGCGGGACCAGGTTGAGCGGCGGCCCGACCAGCCGGCCGGTGTGCGCATAGCGATACTCCATCGTGGCGTTGAACCAGAGCCGGTGCTTGACGATCGGCCCGCCGACGGTCCCGGTGGCGATGTAGCTGTAGGTCGAAGCGACCTGCTGGTCGTTGAAGATCCTGTCCCGCTCGGTGGCCTGCAGCCCCTCCGCCTGGCGGTTGTTGAGCGACGCATTGGTCCCATAGGCAGACACGCTGCCATGCCAGTCGTCCGATCCTTCGCGGGTGATGGTGTTGATGATCCCGCCGAAGACGTTGTACTCGGCGTCGAAGCCTCCTGTAATCACCTGGACCGCGTCGACGCTATCGAACGCCAGTTGCTGAAAGGCCGTCTGGCTGACCGGATCGGTGATGTCCAGCCCATCGATGAGATAGCGGTTGTGGGTCGACCGTCCTCCCTTGATGAAGTGGTCGGCGGTCGTATTTCGGGTAACGCCGGGGACGTCGGTGACCACGTCGGTGTAGCGGCGCCCGCTGGGAATGTACCTCTCCTGATCGATGGAGAGGACGGCGCCCGTTTGCGTGGAGTCGGGGTTGGTCACCGGCCGCTCTTCGTTGACGGTGGTGGTCTCGGTCTGGACCATCTCCGCCGACCATTTGATTTCCAGCGGCGAGGTGACGCCGGGCTGGACGAGGACCTCCCGGGTCAATGGCTTCACCCCGGGGTAGCTCACGGTCACCCGGTAGTGACCGATCGGAAGATTGGGCACCAGGAGCTCGCCATCCTCGTTGGAGGTGACCACGCGCGGCTCGCCGAGCATGGGCGCCGTCACCGTCACCGTCGCCCCCGGCACCGGGACGCCGGTGGCCGCCTCGATGATCCGGCCCCGGATCTGTCCCTCGAGCTCGCCGGCGCCGAAAGCGCGACGCCCGCCGGCGAAGAGGGACAGGGCGATCGTCAAACCAATACCGGCGCGCGATGAGTGGCTCATGGTGGATTTCGCCTAGTCGACTTGGGGGCAGTAGATGTATCGGGGGACTCCGCTTTCGAGCGTCGGCTGCTGGGGCGTCGGGGTCAGCGCCAACACCGCCGCCGCGCTCTGAGGCAACTCCCCGACCTGCCGCGGCCTCGCCGGAGTGCCGGTGTCGGCGATGTATTGCCTGACCTCGCAGACCGGGGAGTAGGTCGCATCGCTGCGCCTGGCCTGCAGGACGTCGTAGCCCTGACCGACCTTCCCGATATCGGCGCAGGTGCCGCCTCCCGCGTCCGGGTTGATGCAGGTCTGCAGCGAGGGACAGCACCGCTGTCCGGCCGGACAACTGTCGGCGGGAGTCGGGCGGTTGGCGGTGCAGCTCTGGCAGGAGTTGCTCGCGCAGACCTGACCCGCCTGGCACGTCGCGCTGCCGCACCGCACGCCCGCCGGCGTGATTCGCAGCGGGACGTAGAGCGTCTGCGTCCTCATCCGCAGCCCCTGGGCGCCGGTTTGGGTCGGGACGTAACCGCCGTCGATATAGGCGAGGTAGTAGCGGCCGAACCAACCCCACTTCTGCACGCCCAGGCCGGTCGCGTAGTTGGGATTGGGGCTTCCATCGGGCAACAAGTAGGGGCTCGACTGTTCACCGACGCGGTAGACCCCGGAGGAGGGATCGATGATCGCCCAGAGGAGAAAGTTGCCCGTCGGCTGCGGGTTGCTCACCGTCCGGGTCACCGCCTGCTCGCTCTTCACGCTCTGGCAGGCCAGCCCCTGGGCGGTCACCGCGATCTCGGCGACGATCGGGATGTACTCGAAGGTACTGGACCGGCCCGGCTGCTCGGTGGCGAGCGGCAGCTGGGTGAAGATGTTGGCCTGATCGTCCAGGCGCATCGTTTCGTTGTTTCGCCAGTCGTAGGTGTAGCCCGCCGGCGCGTTGCACCTGGGCGCCGCGGGAAAGGGGCTGGGAGGCGCGGCGTCGAAGACGTAGGCGTTGGGCGTCTGCGGCTGCCTTCTCGGATCCTGGGGCAAGAACAGCGGATCGGTCGCCGCCAACTGGGTGACGGTGAACGGAAAGAGGTAATAGCCCGCGGCCCGGCCGTTCTGGAACGCGCGGACCTCGCTGAACTTGCCCTTCCCGCTCAAATACCCGCTGACGTTGGGGTCCGCCCCCTCCCCCTGGTAAGGCTTTGGAAAATTCGCCGCATCGACCGGACCGGCGTTGAACTCGCCCTGCTGATAGTCATACGGGTTGCAGGCCGCGGCGAGGACAAGGAACAGGGGAAAACAACGAAGGGGTCTTTGACCACCAATGAATGTGAACATCGTCGACACCCTCCTCACTAGAAATCGTAGCGCGCCCCGAAGCGAACGATGAGACCGGTGTTGCGTCCACTGACCAGCCCGAACAGACCACTGGCGGAATCGTTTTCTTGAAGCGCCGTCGCGCTCCGGTCGTTGAAGATGTTGAGAAATTCGAGGTTGAGCGCGAGGTGTTGTCGCAGGACCTCATAGAAATCGTACTCGAGGTGCAGATCCACCTGGACCCGCGGCGGCTCCCGGTACTCTGAAATCAGCCCGGTGGTGTTGTCGCAGACCGTCGTCGCCGGTACGAAGCTGCCCTGTCCGGGAACGCTTCCCGCGCAGACGCCGGGGTCGGTGCCTCGTGGGCTGCGGCGGTTGCTCGATCCGGCGTGGACGCCGGAGAAGAACTTGTTTCGCGGTCCGCCGCTAAAAAACTCCAGCCTCGGGCCGACGGTGAGCCCGTGCACGGTGTAGCTGCCGGCACCCTGAATCATGTGTCGGTTGTCGTTGGGCAAGAATCCGCTCGCGAACTTGAACTGTTGGGGAATGTGAAACAGGGTGTTATCGGAAGACGTGCCCCAGAGCCAGGAGAGCGTGTAGGCGGCAAAGAAATACCAATTCTGCGTCGGCCGGCCCTCGAGCGAGACGCTGACCCCCTGGTAATTCTGGGTCGCCTCGTCCGGCGTCGTATAGATCGTCGTGACGTGCGGAATTCCATCGACGTAGCCGATGATCCGGTAGCCGGTCGGATCCCAGATCACGTTGGTGTCCACCGTGTGCCAGATGTTGGAAGTCCTCCGCCAGGTATGTTCCACTCCGGCGACGGTGTTGCGGAGGATCTCCCGCCGGAGGCTGGTGGTGATCTCGTCCGCATGCGGGACTTTCGCCTTCTTGTCGATGATCCCGCCCCCTTCACCGGGGACGAACAACATCACGTCGGTAAATCTCCGGTTGCTGGCGGGAGGGTACCTCAGCTGCTCGGGAGTCACGATCGATCCCGTCTGCGTCGAGTCGGGATTGGTCACCGGCCGTTCCTCGAAGACGGTGGTGGTCTCCGCCTCCGTCAGCTCCGCCGACCACTTGACGTCCACCGCGGAGGTAACGCCCGGTTGCACCAATATCTCGCGGACGATCGGTTTGACCCCGGGATAGCTCACCGTCAACCGGTAGTGGCCAATCGGAAGATTGGTGATCAGGTACTCGCCGTTCTCGTCGGTCACCGCGCTGCGCGGGTCGCCGAGATTGGAGGAAGTCACCGTCACCACGGCCCCGGGTACCGGCGCGTTGGTGGCGGCCTCGGCGACCTGACCGCGGATCTGTCCTTCCAGCTCACCCGCCCCGAAGGCGGAGCGCTGAACGCACAAGAAGAGAGCGATTAGCCGGCGGAGCCTGGTTTGAAACGCTTCCCCGATCATCATTTCCCTGATCAAACCGGCCCGTCCCCCCTTTTAGGCTCCCATCAACATATTTCATGATGCAAAGCAACCGTTTCAATATTTGAAATCAACAAGTGTGGCTTGACGTCCCGCCGGCATAAGCAGGTCTGATTTCGGTTCCCACCCGTCAACCGCGCGATTTGCCGCTTGTGGAGCGGTCTGGATTGGCTATCGTCGCGCGTGCCATGAAAATCATTCGCTACCTGGATGGATCCGGAAATACCGGTTTCGCCTCCGAAGAGAAGGATGGCTCCTATCGACGGCTGGAGGGCGAGCCGCTGAGCGGCGTGCGCCGGACCGCCGAGCCGGTTCGCGTCGAACGCCTTCTCGCTCCGGTCATCCCGACGACGATCTGGGCCATCGGCCTCAACTATCGCACCCATGCGATCGAGGCCGGTTTCAGCATCCCGGAGTTTCCGGTCCTCTTCGCCAAGGGGATGAACTCGGTCCAGGATCCGGGCGGGCCGATCCTCCTCCCCGCGAACGGCTATTCGCACGAGGTCGATTACGAGTGTGAGCTGGTGGTGGTGATCGGCAAGGCCTGCAAGGACGTTCCCCGCGCCCGCGCGCTCGACTACGTCGCCGGGTTTTCCTGCGGCAACGACGTCAGCGCCCGCGACTGGCAGCTCAAGTGGGGCGGCAGCCAGTGGTGCCGCGGAAAGACCTTCGACACCTTCGCCCCGCTCGGCCCCTGTCTGGTGACGCCGGACGCGCTGCCGCTCGCCTCCGGGCTGCGCATCCAGACCATCCTCAACGGGGAGGTGGTCCAGGACGGCAACACGCGGGACATGATTTTCGATGTTCCGGCCCTGATCGAATTCCTGAGCCGGAGCACCACGCTTCCCCCGGGGACGGCGATCTACACCGGGACGCCGAAAGGGGTGGGAATGGGCCGCAAGCCGCCGCTCTGGCTCAAGGACGGGGACGAGGTCAGCGTGGTGATCGAGGGCATCGGCACTCTCACCAACCCCGTTCGCTCAGCGGGGAGTTGAAAACTGCTGCGCAGCCCACCTGCTTCGTTGCGCGCGCCTGGGGCTTTGGCTTGCTCGCGACGTTTCAAAGCTAGTGGGCAGACCGCGCGTTCAATGGGATTGGCCCATGCTGGCGGAGATCTGCCGCGCGCCCTTCCTCACCGTGACCGCGAATGCCTGTAGCCGGTCCCGGCTGATCCGCGTCACCGGTCCCGACACGCTGACCGCCGCGGCGACCTTTCCCCTCTCGTCGAGGATCGGCGCCCCGACGCAGGCCGCGCCGAGCGTCGTCTCCTGGTTGTCCATCGCGTAGCCCTGCTGGGCGATCCGGCCCAACTCCTTCCGCAGCCGCGCCAGATTGGGGATGGTGTGCGGGGTGACGCGCTCAAACGTCAATGACGGGAGGATCTCCTCCCGCTGCTCGACCGGCAGGAAGGCCAGGATCGCCTTCCCCAGCGCGGTGCAATTGAGCGGCCGGCGCATCCCCGGCTGGGAAACCATCCGGAAGGTGTGAGAGCTCTCCACCACGTCGAGATACAAAACATCGCGTCCCTCGAGGACGCCGAGGTTGACCGTCTCGCCCGTCGCCTGGGCGATCGTCGCCAGCACCGGACGGCTCACCGCGCGCAGCGTCGCCTGGTAGGAAACCCCCGAGCCGAGGCGAGCCAATTTCGGCCCCACGATGTAGGCGCCGCCCTTGTCGCGGAAGAGATAGTCCTCGTTCTCCAGATGGGCGAGGAAGCGATAGGCGGTGCTCTTGTTGATCCCGGTCTGCCGCGCTATGTCGCGAAGTTGCAGCCCGGCGGGAGAGCTGTCCAGCGCTTCGAGGATTCTCAAAACCTTCGCCACCACCCCCACCGGAGCGGATTTCGACTCCCGCGCTCTGATCATCGCCTGCTCTCCTCGCTCGTCGCGGCATGGTTTTAGAATATGAAATACCAGTTTTCAATATTGAATCCTTCCCTCCCCCCGTGCTAGAGGCTGCCTGGCCTGCTCGAGGGGTTGTCTCTGACCAAAGACGATGGCGATTCTGCGGATTTGTCTTTTCACGGCAAGAACGTCGTGGTCACCGGGGGTGCGCGTGGGATCGGCGAGGCGATCGCCATCCGCTTCGCCTCGCGCGGCGCCTCGGTCTACATCCTGGACATCAACTCGCAGCTCGCCGCGGCATCGGCCAGGGCGATCGTCGACGGCGGGGGAAAAGCCACGGCCATCCCTTGCGACGTCTCGGATAGAAAGAGCGTGCAGAGCTGTTTTGGCGATCTCATCCGCCTCGGCCGGATCCACGTCCTGATCAACAGCGCCGGCATCGCCCACGTCGGGAATCTGGAGTCGACCAGCGAGAGCGAGTTCGACGCCGTCTATCGCGCCAACGTGAAGGGCGTGTTTCATTGCATGCAGGCGGTGATCTCGCACATGCGGGAGATGGGCGGCGGGGTGATCTTGAACCTGGCCTCGATCGCCGCCTCGGCCGGACTGGCGGACCGCTTCGCCTATTCGGCGAGCAAGGGCGCGGTGCTCTCGATGACTTATTCGGTCGCCCGGGACTACATCGGTCACAACATCCGCTGCAATTGCATCTCCCCCGCGCGCGTGCACACCCCCTTCGTCGATGACTTCGTGAAAAAGAGCTACCCGGGCAGGGAGGACGAGATGATGGCTCGCCTCTCGCAATCACAGCCGATCGGCCGCATGGCCAGGCCCGACGAGGTCGCCTCGCTCGCCCTCTTCCTCTGCTCCGATGCGGCGTCTTTCGTCACCGGCGCGGACTACCCCCTGGACGGAGGCTTTTTCACCTTGCGCGGTTGAACGGATTGCCGCCGGCAGTTTGGGCCCTAGGGGAGCGGATGAGAATCGACGCCCACCAGCATTTCTGGAGCTACCGACCGGCGCGGGACGTCTGGATCACCGAGGAGATGTCGGTCCTCAAACGCGATTTTCTGCCCCAGCACCTGCTCCCCGAGCTCCAGTCCGCCGGCATCGACGCCACCGTCGCGGTGCAGGCGGATCCCTCCGAGGAGGAGACCCGGTTTCTCCTCGACCTGGCCGCCAATCACCCCGCCATCCTGGGGGTCGTCGGCTGGGTCGACCTGTGCGCTCCGGACGTCGCCGACCGACTCGCCTATTGGACGAGGTTCGAAGCGCTGAGCGGTTTTCGCCACCTCGTGCAGAGCGAGCCCGACGATCGCTTCGTGCTACGGGCCGACTTCCGGCGCGGCGTCGGCTGCCTGGCTCAATTCGGCTTCACCTACGACATCCTGATCTATCCCAGACATCTTCCCGCCGTGATCGAGCTCGCCGGCGCATATCCGCGGCAGCCCTTCGTCGTCGATCACCTCGCCAAGCCCGAGGTCAAGGCGGGAAAATTGCAGCCCTGGGCTCGCCTGATGCGCGAGCTCGCCCTCGCCCCGAACGTCTTCTGCAAGCTTTCCGGCATGATCAACGAGGCCGATTGGGCTCGTTGGAGGCCGGGCGATTTCAAACCCTATCTCGACGTCGTCTTCGAATCTTTTGGCCCCGGGCGACTGATGTTCGGCTCCGACTGGCCGGTCTGCCTTCTCGCCGGAAGCTACCGTCAAGTCATGGATCTGATCGCCTCTTATCTGAAGGGCCGGCCCGGCGACGAGCAGGCGGCGATCTTCGGCGACAATGCCGCCCGATTCTACGGCCTGAAGAGCGGTGGGCGATGAACCTCGACCTCGACAACAAGGTGGTGCTCGTTACTGGCGGAGCCAAGGGCATCGGCGCGGCGATCGCCCGCGCGGTGGCGCACGAGCGCGCCGTGCCGGTGGTGGTGGACCGGGACGCCGTGGCCGGCAGGGAGTTGATCGCCCGTCTCGCCAGCGAAGGCCTCACCGCCCACTTCCTGGAATGCGACCTCTCCTCGCCGGAGAATTGCAAGAGGGCGGTCGGGCGCGCATTGGGCCTGGGCCAGCGACTCGATGCACTGGTCAACAATGCGGGGGTGAACGACGGCGTGGGCCTCGAACGCGGCAGCCCCGCCGGCTTTGTCGCTTCCCTCGAGCGAAACCTGCTCCACTACTACCACATGGCGCACTACGCCCTGCCCGCCCTCAAAGCCGCGAAGGGAAACATCGTCAACATCGCGTCGAAGGTGGCGCTCACCGGCCAGGGCGGGACTTCCGGCTACGCCGCCTCGAAAGGGGCCATCCTCGCCCTGACGAGGGAGTGGTCGGTGGAGCTTCTGCCCTTCGGCATCCGCGTCAACGCGGTCGTCCCCGCCGAGGTGCTCACTCCGCTCTACCGGCAATGGCTGGAGACCTTCGATCAACCCAAGGCCAAGCTGACCTCGATCGCCGCGAAAATTCCATTCGAAAACCGACTGACCGGCGCCGACGAAATCGCCGCGATGGTGGCCTTCCTGCTCTCGCCGCGCGCGGGGCACATCGTCGGCCAATACCTCCACGTCGATGGCGGCTACGTCCATCTCGATCGCGCGCTTTGAGGATGAAGCCCATGACCTTTGAGCCCGGTCGCTCGACCCCCACGCAGCCCGATGCCTCGTCGCGCGCGCAGCCCGGTGCCCCGACCCCCGCGCAGCCAGGTCCCCCGACCCGTTCGGACCACTCGGTCCCCCTGACCGAACGCCGCTACGTCGTTCCCCTGGTCCTCATCACCACCCTGTTCTTTCTCTGGGCGCTCGGGGTCAACCTCAACGACATCCTCATCCCGCATCTGAAATCGACATTCGGCCTCACCGACTTCCAGTCCTCCTTCATCCAGATCGCCTTCTTCGGGGGCTACTTTCTCGCCGCCTTCCCCGCGGGCTGGCTGATGGAGCGCCTGGGTTACAAGAAGGGGATCCTCGTCGGCCTCTTGCTCTGCGCGACCGGGGCGCTGTTGTTTCTGCCCGCGGCCTCCTCGCACCTGTATGGCTTCTTCCTCTTTTCCCTCTTCGTGATGGCCTGCGGGCAGAGCTTTCTCGAGGTCGCCGCCAATCCCTACGTCACCACCCTGGGCCCGCCGCAGAGCGCCGAGCGGCGGCTCAATCTCACCCAGTCGTTCAACGCCGTGGGGGCGGTGATCACGCCGATCCTCGGAGCGGCCTTCATCCTCACCGCGACCGAGTACACCGCGGATCAGCTCGCCCGGCTCTCGCCCGCGGAACTGCAATCCTACCTCGCCGCGCAGGTGGACACCGTGCGCGTGCCCTATCTGGTGATCGCCGGGATCTTTCTCGCCGTCGCGGTGCTGATTTATTTCACCCACCTGCCCGAAGTGCACGAGCCGGCGGACCCCGGCGAAGCGGGGGATGCCCCCCTGGGCTGGAGCAAGGTCCTCTCCCACGGGCACCTGCTCCGCGGCGTGCTCGCCCAGTTCCTCTACGTCGGGGCCCAGGTGGGCGTCGCCAGTTTCGTCATCCGCTTCGCGCAACACGCCGAGCCGGGGATCACCGCCAAGGATGCGGCCAACTATCTCAAGCTCCACATCCTCGGTTTCATGATCGGCCGCTTCGCCGGCTCGGGGATGATGAAGCGGATCTCGCCGCCGAACCTCCTGGCCCTCTTCGCCGGAGGCTCGCTGATCTGCGCGGCGGTCTCGGTGGCGACCTCGGGTCTGGTCGCGGTCTTCGCAATCGTGCTGATCGGTTTTTTCCACTCGATCATGTTCCCGACGATCTTCGCCTTGAGCATCAAGAACCTCGGCCGGTTGACCAAGCGCGGCTCCTCGCTTCTCGTCATGTCGATCATCGGCGGCGCGATCTGTCCCGCGATCATGGGTCGGATCTCCGATCTCTCGAACATCCAGTACGCGTTCTTCGTGCCGCTGCTCTGCTACGCCTACGTCCTCTACTTCGCGGTGGCCGGGCACAGGCCCGCTCCGGACCGCCTGCGCCCCACCCTGCTCGAGGGCGCATCCAAATGAACCGCCGCTATTGCCTCGCCCTCGATCTCAAGGACGACCCGGAGCTGATCGCCGAATACCGCCGCTGCCACCAGGACGTCTGGCCCGAGGTGCTCGAAAGCATCCGCGCCTCGGGGATCGAGGAGATGGAGATCTATCTGCTCGGCACCCGGCTGTTCATGATCATGGAGGTGAATCAGACGTTCTCCTTTTCCGCCAAGGCAAAGGCCGACGCGGCCAATCCCCGGGTGCAGGAGTGGGAGCGCTGGATGTGGAAATTCCAGCAACCGCTGCCCTCGGCCAAGCCGGGAGAGAAGTGGATGCAGATGGAAAAGATCTTCGGCTGGCAAGGGAGCGCGAAATGAATGCGACCAGGCCCGGGGCATTCTCCCGCCGGGAGATCTGTCTGGCTTTGGGCGCCGGGTTGGGAGCGCTGGCGGCGCCGCGGTTTTCGTTGGCCGCGGAGAAGAGCCCGAAGTCGTCGATCGATGTGGCCGCCATCGATCGCGCGCGGATCCTCAAGGCCGCGGACGGCTACCTGCGCGAGGAGCCGATCTCGATCACCGCCTACTCCAGCCCGCGGAGCGCCGGGGGGAAACACGACTACTTTTCCGAGGCAGACTATTGGTGGCCGGATCCAAAGAATCCCAAGGGCCCCTACATCCAACGCGACGGCTACAGCAATCCAGACAACTTCGTGGATCATCGGCACGCGCTGATCCGGCTGAGCCTGCAGCTGCCGGCCCTCACCGCCGCGTGGAAGCTGACCAAAGACAAGCGCTACGCGATTCACGCCGCCAGGCACTTGAAGGCATGGTTCGTGGATCCCGCCACGTTGATGAATCCCCACCTCGAGTATTCCCAGGCGATCCAGGGGATCACCGCCGGGCGGGGGATCGGGATCATCGATACGCTTCACCTGGTCGAGGTGGCGCGGGCGATCCCGCTGCTGGAGGAATCCCGGGCGATCGGCGGCACCGAGATCGGCCAAGCCCGGAAATGGTTCGCCGAGTATCTCCACTGGATGACGACTTCTCCGCACGGGAAAGACGAGCGCGACGCGAAGAACAACCACGGTACGTGCTGGGTGCTGCAGGTCGCCGAGTTTTCCCGCCTCACCGCGAACCGCGAGCTCACCGGCTACTGTCGGGATCGTTTCAAAACCGTCCTCGCGCCCCACCAGATCGCACCCGACGGCAGCTTTCCCAAAGAGCTCCGGCGGACCAAACCCTACGGCTACTCGCTGTTCAACCTCGATGCGATGTCCACGGTGTGCCAGACGCTCTCGACGCCCGAGGACAACCTGTTCACCTTCCGCACTCCGGACGGTAGGGGGATGAGGAAGGTCTTCGAGTTCATGGTTCCTTTCATCGCGGACAAGAAGGCCTGGCCGCGCCCTCCGGACGTTCAGTATTTCGATCAGTGGCCCCTCCGGCATCCCAGCCTGCTCTTCGCCGGCCTGGCCTATGGCGTTCCGGACTACCTCGCCCTGTGGAAGACGCTGAATCCGGATCCGGTGGTGGAAGAGGCGATCCGGAACTTTCCCATTCGCCAGCCGCTGCTGTGGGTCTGACCGATGCGGCCCCGCAAAACAATCCTTCCGCTGTTGGCGCTCCGCGCGCTGTTCTTCCCGATTCTCTGCTGCGGCGTCAAAGACAACCTACGGGCCTCGCCTTCCGAAGCACCGCTCAGCGAAATCCAGTCGACGACGGAGGTCCTCTGGTATCGGCAACCCGCCACCCGTTGGGTGGAGGCGCTGCCGGTCGGAAACGGGCGCCTGGGTGGGATGATCTTCGGCGGGGTGGATCAAGAGCACATCCAGCTCAACGAGGACACCGTCTGGGCGGGAGAGAAACGGGACCGCGTCAATCCGGAAGCCCTGAAGAACCTGAGCGAGGTGCGAAGGCTCCTTCTCGCCGGCAAACCGCTCCAGGCGCAGGACCTCGCCGACCGCGCGCTGATGGGAATTCCCGCCCGCCTTCCGCCCTATCAGTCGCTGGGCGATCTCTGGATCAAATTCCGTCAGCGCAACGCCCAGGTGAGCGAATACCGCCGCGAGTTGGATATCGAAAACGGGATCGCCCGCACCAGTTATCGCCTCGGCGAGGCGCATTTCACCCGTACAGTCTTCGCCTCCGCGGTGGACCAGCTGCTGGTGATTCACCTCGCCTGCGACCGGCCCGGTCAACTGTCCTTCTCGGCGACGCTGACCCGCGCCCAAGACAGCAATACCTATGGGGTTGCACCGGATCGGGTGGTGATGACCGGCGAGGCGATCGCCCGTGACGAAGAGCGCCACTCGCTGGAAAGGAAGGTGGGCGCGAAGTTCTTCGCGGTGCTTCGGGCGGTGCCGCAGGGAGGCGCGGTTCACGCCGCCGAGAATTCGCTGATCGTCGAGGGCGCGGACAGCGTCACCCTGTTCTTCTCGGCGGCCACGAACCTGCGCGATCCGGATCCGCGGAGGACCGCCGAACGGCACCTCGCCTCGGCGGAGAAGCCACTCGCCCAGCTGCGCTCGGCGCACGTCGCCGACCATCGGAGCTTCTTTCGGCGGGTGGAATTCGTCCTCGACGAGAGCGATCCCAAGGCGCGGCAGCTGCCTACGGATGAACGGCTGGCCAGAGTGAAAAGCGGCGAGACGGACCTCCAACTTGAGACATTGTATTTCCAGTTCGGGCGCTATCTCTTGATGGCCAGCAGCCGCCCGGGGACCCTCGGCGCAAACCTTCAAGGCATCTGGAACGAGAGCATGGTCCCGCCGTGGGAGAGCAAGTACACGATCAACATCAACACTGAGATGAACTACTGGCCGGCGGAGCTGACCAACCTCTCCGAGATGCACGAGCCGCTGTTCGGCCTGGTGAAGAATCTCTTACCCATGGGGCGCGACACCGCGAGGAGGATGTACGGGGCGCGCGGCTTCGTCGCCCACCACAACACCGACGCCTGGGGGCACGCCGCGCCGGTGGACAGCTACGGGCCGGGCATGTGGCCGATGGGGGCGGCCTGGCTGAGCCTCCACTTCTGGGACCACTTCGACTTTCAGCGGGACCGCGCGTTCCTCGCCCAGTGGGCCTATCCGATCATGAAGGAGGCCGGGGAGTTCTTCCTCGACTACCTGGTGGAAGATGGAAAGGGCCATCTGATCACCGGCCCCTCGACTTCGCCCGAGAACCGATACCGGATGAGCGATGGAACGGTGGCCCGGATGTGCATGGCCCCGACGATGGACATGGAGATCCTCGACGCGCTCTTCGGCCGGCTGATCGAGGCGAGCCAGCTGCTCGGAGTGGATCCCGACTTTCGCGCCAAGCTCGTCGCCGCCCGGGCCCGGCTGCTCCCCTTGCAGATCGGCCGGCACGGGCAGCTTCAAGAGTGGGCCGAGGACTACGACGAGCCGGAACCCAATCACCGGCACATCTCCCATCTCTTCGCGCTCTATCCGGGGAACCAGATCACCCTGCGCGGAACGCCCGAGCTCGCGCGGGCGGCGCGGGTCTCGCTGGAGCGACGGCTCAGCGCCGGAGGCGGTTACACCGGATGGAGCCGCGCCTGGATCGTCAACTTCTGGGCGCGCCTGGAGGAGGGGGATCTGGCCCACGACAGCATCCTCGTGCTGCTGCGCCAGTCGACCCTGCCCAACCTCTTCGACGACCACCCGCCCTTTCAGATCGACGGAAACTTCGGCGGGACTGCGGGGATGGCCGAGATGCTTCTGCAGAGCCATGCCGGCGAGATCAGCTTCCTGCCCGCGCTGCCTCGGGCCTGGAGCGGCGGACACGTCAATGGCTTGAGGGCCAGGGGCGGAGTGGGAGTGGATCTCGCCTGGAGCCAGGGGAAGCTCGCCTCGGCAAAACTGCACCCGCTCGTCGCGGGAACGCACCGGCTGCGGGTTTCGACCGGCCAGACGATCGCCGCGATCGGCGCCGGCAACAAGACCATCCCCTTCTCCCCGGAGAAGGACGGGACCGTCTCGCTCGCGGTAGAAGTCGGCGTTGAGTACCGGATCTCGTTTTCCCCGGCGGGCTCCAATCCATGACCCCCGAGACCCTGAGCCCGGCAGGCTCCAATCAAAGCCCCCGAGTGCTCAACACGCTTCCCTTTCGACGATCGTTCGGAACGGGTGCCTTCGCCGCAATGATCCCCCTGAACCCGGTGGGCTCCGACCAAAGCCCCCGAGTGCTCAACACGCTTCCCTTTCGACGATCGTTCGGAACGGCTGCCTCCGCCGCAATGATCCCGCTGAACCCGGGGGGCTCGACCCGATGACCCCCGAGACCCTGAACCCTCCGGTCGAATCCGCGCCGGAGTCGCTGATCGCACCGTCTGCCCTGCAGCCGCTGGCGACGGCATTCTTCGCACTCTTCTGCATCGTGGGCCTGGGGCTGTGGGGGCTTCCTTTCTATTACGATTTCATGGTCCAGCAGTTCGGGTGGACCCGTGCCCAGGTCACGTCGGGAAACGCGCTGAGCAAGTTGGTGGTAGGGCCGTTGCTCGGGTTCGTCGCCGGGTGGATGGTGGACCGGTTCGGGCCGCGCCGGCTGATGATGCTGGGAATTCTATTGGCGGGGGTGGCCCTGATCGGACTGGGCAGCATCTCGACGCTGACCCTCTTCTACTTCTTCTACCTGCTCAACGCGCTGGGCTACATGTTCGGGGGTCCGCTGCCCAACCAGGTCCTGCTCTCCCGCCGCTTCGACAAATCGCGAGGCAAGGCGATGGGATTCGCCTACCTGGGCATCGGGCTGGGCGGCGCCGTCGTTCCCCTGATCTCGCACACCCTGGTGCAACACTTCGGGTGGCAGGCCGCGCTGAGGACGCTGGGTATCTTGATCATCGTGATCGCGTTTCCGATGGCTTTCTTCTTGAGAGAGCCCTCCGTCGAGCAGGACAAACGCCGGCTCGACAAGCCGCCGTCGATGAAGGCCGCGTTCCAGGGGCTGCCCTTCTATCTGCTCGCGCTGGGCAGCATGTGCTCGATCGCGGCAGTGAGCGGAACGCAGCAGAACTTGAAGCTCTTCCTCAGCCTCGACCGGAAGTACCCGCAATCCGAGTCGGCGCAGATCCTCTCGCTCGTTTTGGCATCCAGCATCGTCGGGCGGCTCCTCATGGGTTGGCTCGCGGATCGAGCCCCCAAGAAATATGTGATGCTGTCGATCTACCTCCTGGTGGCGCTGGCGATCCCCTTCCTGTTCTTCGCCGAGGCGCGGACCGCGGTGCTCATCTTCGCGGTGATCTTTGGAATCGGGCTCGGCGGGGACTACATGATCATCCCACTGATGACCGCGGAGATCTTCGATCTGCGCATGCTCGGCCGGCTGATGGGACTGATCGTGACCGCCGATGGCGTCGCCGAAGCCGTTTCTCCCTGGGTGATCGGACGCCTGCGCGACGTGACCGGCAGCTATCGCACCGGTTTTCTGGTCCTGATCGGGATGGCCCTGCTCGGGGCGCTGGCCGTGAGCGGGCTGCCGAGAAAACGAGCGGCGACTTGAGCGCCGCGGGCATGGTGCGGGTGGCGAGCCTCCGGGGCGTCTCCGATTTTCTCGAGCATCTGGCTTCGCTGGGGCTGAGCATTCCCTGCGACCCGGAGCTGCTGCGCCCGACGGAGTCGCCGCTGGCCCAGCCCCTGGTGCGGGGAGGCATCCGGCTCGGCAATCGCATCGCCATCCACCCGATGGAGGGCTGGGACGGAACGGCCGATGGAAACCCGACCGAGAACACGCTGCGCCGCTGGCGGCGATTCGGACTCAGCGGCGCGAAGCTGATCTGGGGCGGAGAAGCGGTCGCCGTCTCGCACAAGGGCCGCGCCAATCCCAACCAGCTGCTGGCCGCGCCCCACACCCGCGCCGGCCTGGAACAACTGCGCGCGGTATTGATCGAAGAGCATCGGCGAGCGGCCGGCTCCGACGAGGGTCTGGTGGTTGGGCTGCAACTCACGCACTCGGGGCGCTACAGCCGCCCCAACGCGACCGGCCGGCCGGAGCCGCTCATCGTCCATCGCCATCCGATCCTCGACCGGCGACAGCATCTACCGCCCGAGCATCCGTTGCTCACCGATGCCGAGATCGACGCGATCGTCGAAGACTTCCTCCGCGCCGGAAGGTTGGCCTGGGAGGTGGGATTCGACTTCGTGGACATCAAACATTGTCACGGCTATCTGGCGCACGAGTTTCTCGGCGCGCATACGCGCTCGGGACGATACGGCGGCTCCTTCGAGAATCGCACCCGCTTCTTGCGCGAGGTCGTTCAGGGATTGCGGTCCGCCGCGCCGGGGCTGAAGATCGGCGTCCGCCTCTCGGCGTTCGACGCCATCCCCTTCACCGCCGATCCCGAGCTCTCGGCGCCGGGAAAGCCGGGGGTGGGAATCCCGGAGATGGATCCCGATCTGTTTCCCTACCGTTGGGGCTTCGGGCTCGACCCGTCCAGTCCCACCGAGCCCGATCTACGCGAGCCGTCGCTCTTCATCGCCCTGCTGGAGCAGCTCGATATCCGATTAGTGAACCTCACCGCCGGCAGTCCGTACTATTCCCCGCACATCCAGCGCCCCGCCCTCTTTCCCCCTTCGGATGGATACCTGCCGCCGGAGGATCCGCTGGTGGGGGTCGCTCGGCAGATGAACGTGGTGCGGCAGCTCAAGCAGCGATTCCCAAAGCTCATCTTCGTCGGCTCCGGCTACAGCTACCTTCAGGAATTCCTGCCGGCGGTGGCGCAGGCCGCGGTGCGCGAGGGTTGGGTCGATGTCGTCGGCCTTGGGCGAATGGCGCTGAGCTATCCGGAGTTGCTGCGCGACGCGCTCGAGGGACGGGCCCTGGAGCGGAAGCTGATCTGCCGGACCTTCAGCGACTGCACCACCGCCCCGCGCAACGGGCTGCCGTCGGGATGCTATCCGCTGGATCGGTACTACCGGGAGTCGGAAGTGGGAGAACGGTTCAGGAAGGTCAAGGCGGCGATGAGAACCAGCAACGAGCTCCTCGAGGGCGACGATGAAGCTTGAAAAACTGAACGAGCGGCGGCGACCCCTGCGCAAGGTACAGGGCATCGCGGCGGCCCTGTTGCCCTATGAGACCGACGGGCGCGTGGCCGTCGAAGCGTTCCAGCGCCATCTCCTGGCGACGCATCGCGCGGGGTTGACGAACGCCGTCAACATGGACACGGGCTACGTGAGTTTCTTGAGCGATGCCGAGCGGCAAGAGGTCTTGCGCTGGACCCGCGAGGCGCTGGGCAAAGACGTCCCATTCGTGGCGGGGGCCTACGTGGAGGATCGAGAGGGCGAGTTGGTCTCGCTCTATCGCCGGCGGATGGACGAAATCGTCGCCGCCGGGGGCGTTCCGATTCTGTTTCAGACCGCGCGGCTCCACGGGAAAACGGCCGGCGAGAAACTCGCCGTGTATCGAGCGGTGGCCAAGGGATATCCGAGCGTCCTGGCCTTCGAGCTCGGCCGGATGTTCGCGCCCAATGGCGAGATCTTCGACAATGAGACCGTCCGAGGGCTGATGGACATTCCGGAAATAAAAGGCATGAAACACTCCTCCCTCGACCGCTTGATCGAATTCGAGAGGTTGGCGCTGCGGGACTCGCGGCGGCCAGACTTCCAGATCTTCACCGGCAATGATCTGGGCATCGACATGATCGAGTACGGATCGGACTACCTGCTGGGTCTTGCCACCTTCGCTCCGGAGAAGTTCGCCGAGCGGGACCGGCTGTGGGAAGCGGGCGACCCGGCCTACCTCGCCCTTTCCGATGCGCTCCAGCACCTCGGCAATGTCGCGTTTCGCGCGCCGGTCGCCGCCTACAAGCACTCGGCCGCGGTTTTCCTCCACCTCTCCGGACGGATACCGGGCCCCCTCACCCATCCCAGGAGTCTCAACAGACCTCCTTGGGAGGC